>Ga0181559_10005051_pt1 | contig 12672 bp, 10 predicted proteins | sample 011ome_21_FD_133752 | JGI IMG/M metagenome (GOLD analysis project Ga0181559, IMG submission 133752) | Coastal salt marsh microbial communities from the Groves Creek Marsh, Skidaway Island, Georgia - 011508AT metaG (megahit assembly) | ecosystem: Environmental > Aquatic > Marine > Intertidal...
ATGGAGACGGCGTCGTAGACACCACACGCGTCACGGTCATTCGCATAGACAACATTTCGGATACACAAGCCCGTACCATCAACGACGTGTTTGATCTGAATGAGCATGGTACTCGTGGGGATCAGATGTGGCAGTCAGCGGGGCGTGTCAAACGCTACGGCATGAACAGCGATCATCCCAGTCGTCTGCTGATCTATGTTGCCCAAATAGCGGCCGGGGCTCGCAGCGGACTTTGAACGCCATCAGCGCCCGGAGTTTGTGTCCACGTTGAGGGCATCGTAACGGTAAAGATTCGCCATCGATTGCTGGCCAGCTTTGCCGGCGGCTCTATTGCGCAGCCAGGCTGAAAAGCCTGCCAGATGGAATACCCGTGCATTGCGTCTTGAACTCTTCTGAACCCAACTCGTGCGCGGACGCCTCAGGGTTTCGTAACGTTGCAGGCGGGATACGGTGTCGCCTGCAGCGTTCAGACAGGTGGCGAGGACAGCGGCATCTTCAATAGCCATCGCCGCACCCTGGGCCATGAAGGGCAGCGTAGGATGACAGGCATCGCCAAGCAGCGTGACGTGACCACGACGCCATTGTGGCATGGCAGGGCGGTCAAATAATGCCCACTTAAACAGCCTATCCGAGTCGGCCAGATCAAGCAGCATCTGAATGTCTGGATGCCAACCGGCAAAGTCTGCCTTGAGTTCGCTGAGGTTGCCGGGTTGTGTCCAGGACTCGATCTCCCAACCGGATTTTTCAACCACGCAGACACAATTCAGCCACTCACCGCGCTGGATGAAATAGTGTACAAAGTGTTTCCCGGGTCCCCACCATACGCTGGAGACCGGGAGAATTCTGCCGGGGGGCAGGGCTGCCTTGGGTATCATGACCCGCCAGGCGATGTTGCCGGTAAAGTTCGCGGGGGTTTTTCCCCATAATGTCGCTCTGACCTGGGAGTGAATGCCATCCGCGCCAATCAGTAGGTCTCCGCAATGTAGCTGATCTCCGGCGGTCAACTGTACGCGGGGTTGGGATGCGACAATGGCCGTGACGGCGTGACAGGTATGCACCGTGATTCCAGGGTGTCGAGCGGCGGCGGTGGCGAGCGTCGATAGCAAGTCGCCGCGATGGATATGGTAATAGGGAAAACCATACTGCTGAATCGTTTGTTCGCCCAAGGCTTGCGAGGTAATCACTCGACCGGTACGCCAGTGTCTGAATTCGGTACCTTCAGGCAGAAACGCGGTTTGTCGAAGATCTTGCTCTAAACCCAGGTTATGGAGGACCCGTGTGGCATTGGGCGACAATTGAATACCCGCGCCGATTTCCTCTAACTGTGCGCTTTGTTCAAATACCTGTACGTCGTGGTGTTGTTCAGCGAGGCAAAGGGCAGCGGTCAATCCACCAATACCGCCACCGGCGATCAGAATTTTCATAAATGTAGTTTGTCAGACGAATGTGCACAGAGGACGACTCGAGCGGGGTCGCTTGAGGGTCGGACGACAGGCTCAAGGCTACCTTGACCGGGTAACCTCGAGCTTGCTGCGTTTGGGCGCAGGGGGAAAGACCTGCGGGTGACCAGCGTTATGCTAGGTGCCAGTCCAGTTCGGCGCGCGCTTTTCGGCGAAGGCGACCGGGCCTTCTTTGGCATCGTTTGAACTGAATACTTTCTTAGACAGCGGCACCTGCATTTCCCACAGGGCATCCTCGTCCACCCCTTGGGCGGCCGCACGTACGAGGGTTTTGGAAGCAGCAACCGCCAGAGGGGCATTCTCAGCGATGCGGTCTGCCCACTTGATTGCAGCTTCCAAGGCACCGCCGGTTTCTGTTAGCTCGCTCAACATGCCAGATTCAAGGGCGATCTCAGCCGTAATCGGTTCCCCGGTAATGGCCATTTCCATGGCCTTGGTGTAACCCACTCTGGCCGGTAGTCGGAACACGCCGCCGGCGGCTGCGAACAAGCCGACCTTAACCTCCCGGATACCAATTTTTGCACCCTTGCCGGCGATCAGTAAGTCACAGGTCAACGCGATTTCGCAGCCTCCGGCCAAAGCAAATCCTTCAATCGCCGCGATCAGTGGTTTTTCGCTGCCAGAGCGGACGAACGTGTTTAAGGGGCCAATATCCTCGCCTCGGGCAAACGCCTTTAAATCCATGCCCGAGCAGAAAGCGCGCCCGTTACCGGTGATGACTCCTGCCGTTAAGGAGTCGTCCGTATTGAGCTCCTGGATGGCATTCCATAAACCGTTAGACAGCGCACCGTTGATCGCATTCATCGCCTCGGGACGATTTAGTGTAATGATCATGACGCGATTACGTCGTTCTACCAATACGGCCTGTTCTGTTGTTTCACTCATGGATCTTCTGCCTCGTGCAAATGTAAAAGGCCTATGTTAGCGCAAGTTTAGCTTCTGCTGGACCGCCTTTTACGGGGAATTTAACGGGTGTGCTGAATCTAAGTTCGCCTTGAGTGAATGGATCTAGCGCGAGTCACGTGGGTGTTGAATCGCACGTTGGGGTGGGTGCGGTCGGCCGCTGGAGCCAGCGCGTGGGTTTGTGGGTAATGTTCTTGCGTCCATTTTTCAACCCGGGCATATTGCGCACACCAATATTGAGTCCGACGACAGCAGGCAGGAGACCGATGAGCGTATTTAAACTGTGGGTGAATGGTGAAGAGCACGAAGTAGATGTAAGTCCGGACATGCCGTTACTGTGGGTGCTGCGAGATAAACTGAAGTTAACCGGAACAAAATACGGCTGTGGTATAGCCCAGTGTGGCGCCTGCACGGTTCATGTTGACGGAGCGGCAGTGCGCGCATGTGTGCTGCCTGTGTCCGCTGTCACGGGAGCGGTGACGACGATTGAAGGTCTTGCTCAAGGTGCCGAACTGCATCCTCTGCAGGCGGCTTGGATTGAGCATGATGTCCCTCAATGTGGCTACTGCCAGTCTGGTCAGATCATGAGCGCCGCAGCGCTGCTGGAGGTGAATTCAGAACCGTCAGACGCGGATATCGATACCGCGATGGCCGGCAATTATTGTCGATGTGGTACCTACGTGCGTATCCGCAAAGCAGTGCACAGTGCTGCGTCTTACTACAATGCAGTTAAGGGGGCTTGAACGTGGGTCAGATCAAATTAAATCGTCGTAACCTGCTCAAGGTCAGCGCTATGGCCACGGGTGGGCTCATGCTGGAAATGACGCTGCCAAACCCTGCACTGGCTGCTGAAGATCCAACCCTTGTGCGTTCGAAAGAACTCAATGTCTATGTGCAGATCGCTCCGGATGGTGAGATCACCATTTTCTCGAGTACGCCGGAAATGGGTCAGGGTATTAAAACCTCTCTGCCCATGATTATTGCAGAAGAGATGGGCGCACGCTGGGAAGACGTGAAGGTCTTGGAGGCGCCCTTGGATATGGCTAAATATGGGATGCAAGGTGCCGGCGGGTCGACCTCGATCCCACGCAACTTTGAAGCCATGCGGCGGATGGGGGCCTCTGCGCGGGAAATGTTGATTGGTGCTGCCGCGCTTCTAATGGAGGTCGATCGAGACGACCTGCAGGCCCGGGAAAGTCAGGTGGTGCACACTTCCGGTCAAAGTCGCTCGTTTGGACAACTGGCTGCATTGGCTGCAGAGCAACCGGTTCCCGATCCGGAATTCTTGTCGTTCAAGGATCCCCGCGCCTACACCATCATTGGTACGTCGATCAGTGGGGTCGACAACTTGGTCATCGCCATGGGTCAGTCTGAGTTCGGTATCGATGTAGAACGGCCGAATATGCAGTATGCCAGCTACACCCGTTGTCCGCGCGAAGGGGGCAAAGCCTCAAGTTTCAACCAGGCTGAAATCCTCGCAATGCCGGGCATCACCGATGCGTTTATTCTGGAGCCAGATGCCCGCGCAGGCAAAGCCAGTATGGCCTTTCTTGAGGGCATGGCTTACTTGCGTGGGGGCGTGGCGATAGTCGGTACGGATACTTGGTCGGTGATCAGCGCCAAGAGTAAGCTGCAGGTGAAATGGGACGAAGCCGATGCCTCCAGTGACAGTTGGACTAACATGGTGGCCGAGGCCAAGCGCATTGCTGCGTCGGCGCCAGCAGAGATACGTCAGGCAGGTGAATTGGTGGATGCGGCGCTCGCTGATCCACAGAATACTGTGGTGGAAGGGTTTTATGAATTCCCCTACGTTGCCCATGTTTGTATGGAACCGATGAATTGCACCGCCGATTTTCGCAAGGGTGCTAACGGTGAACCTGACTCGCTGGAAATTTGGCTCGGCAGCCAATTCCCCGGTCAGGTGAAAGAGATCGCAATGAATATGTTGGGTGTTCCGCCCGACCAGGTTACGGTACACGGTTTACGCATGGGGGGTGGCTTTGGCCGTCGTGCAGTCCATGACTTTGCCTCGGAAGCGATGGCCATTTCTGCTCGAGTGGGTGGGCCGGTCAAATTGACGTGGACGCGCGAAGACGACATTCACAATGACTTTTTCCGTGTGGGCGGCTTTGAGCATATGAAAGGCGCGATCACACCCGAGGGCAAACTCGCGGCCTGGGATATTCATTACATCGGATACGAAGATGATGGACGGGGAGTTATTGGATCTGGATTACGCGGCAATGAAATGCCGCTGGTCACAGCCAACAACACACGCGTCGGGCAAACGATGATGCAGCAGGATACCAATTGCGGAGCGTGGCGGGCGCCGGGGTCCAACACCCACGCGTTTGTTGAGCAAAGTTTTATTCACGAAATGGCTGACTTGGCCGGCCGAGATCATCTTGAGTTTTTGCTCGAGCTGCTAGGACCTGCGCGCTGGGTGAAGCCAGGGGATGTCAATGCACTGAATACCGGTCGCGCCGCGGACGTGATCAAACTGGCGGCGAAACAGGCAGGTTGGGGACGCACGATGCCGGCAGGTAAAGGTCTCGGGCTATCGTTTTACTTCTGCCATGCCGCTCATGTTGCTGAAGTGGCGGAAGTCACGGTCAATGAAGATCGGACGTTTAGCGTGGATAAAGTCACCGTTGCGGTTGATGTCGGTCCAATCATCAATATGAGCGGTGCGATCAGCCAGGTAGAAGGATCAATTGTTGATGGCCTGAATACCATGGCGATGCAGAAGATCACTATGGAGGATGGGGTTATTCAACAGGGTAACTTTGACCAGTATCCGGTGATGCGCATTGGTGCAACGCCAGAGATTGACGTGCACTTCATTCAGAGTGAGAACCCCTCCACGGGTCTGGGTGAGCCGGCATTACCGCCTGTGGCGCCCGCGGTGACGAACGCAATTTTTGCCGCCACCGGTGAGCGTATTCGCTCTATGCCATTGAGTGAGCAAGGGTTCAGGTTGATCTGATCGGGCTTACCACTTCAGCACTTGCTGTGCGGCTGGACGTTGACGGTAGCGTTCGTCCCATGCGCGCAGCAGTGGGCGTTCACCAAATACGTCGGCCTCAACGTAGCGGACAAACTGTAACGACGCTTGCAAGGTACAGTCGGCGATCGATACGCTGTTGCCCATAATGAGCGGGCGCCCATCGGACAAGAGGTGTTCCAGATAGTCCAATGGGGCCTGCATGGCCTGCTCCAACTGTGCAGCCTTTTGGTCATCTCGTGGATAGCCAAGGGGTGAATTCACTGCGTGTCCGAAGCCACCCATCGGACCGGCCAGGCGTAAATCGACAATGCGTTCTACATCTCGAGCATGCCCGCGTTCCTCGGCCGTTCCGGATAACATCGCCTGATCAGGAAATTTGTCCTCCAGATAAGCGATGATGGCCAGCGATTCAACCAGATAGGTGCCGTCGTCTAACTCCAATGTGGGCACAGTACCGAAGGGGTTACGGGCCAAGTGCTCGGGTTCTTTGTGCCGCCCTTTGACGGTGTTTACGACGATTTGTTCAATACCCATCTCAACGCCCCTCTGGGCGCGTTCAGCGATGTACAGCATGACCTTCGTCGGATTGGGGGCCAATGGCACCATGTACAGTTTCATCTACAGACTCTCCACTAAATCAACAATGTTTTCGAGCAATTCGAAACGCTTTGGTCCCAGTGGACCTGCGCTATCTAAGCCAAGCTTGAGCGTTGTGACACCCACATCACGATATTTTAGGAGGCGCTGCGCCACCATCTCACGTGTGCCCAGTGCCTGAAACTGGGTGACCATGGCATCGGGTACTCGCGCGGCGGCGTCATCACGCTTACCGTCCAGCCACAAACGCTGGATGGCTTTGGCATCGTCTACAAAACCGGCGCGTTGAAACGCCGCGTTATAAAAATTAGTTGTCGCAGAGCCCATGCCGCCCATGTTGAAGGCAACGCCTTTTTTGCGTCGGGCAATCATCTCATCAACGTCGTCTCCTAACTCAATGCGTACCGAAACACACAAGTCTAGGTCTCGAAGCGACCGGTTCGCCTCGGCCGCGCCGGCCTTTAGGTGATCAAAGTGCGCGTGGGGGTGGTCGGGAGAAAACGAAGTCCCCAGCCAACCCTGGGCAACGCCGCCGGTATACGCCAGCGCGCGTGGACCGAGCGTAGCCAGGTAAATGGGAATGTCGACCGGTTGGTGGGCGATGCGTAAGGCTTTGCCTTCGCTGTTTGGCAGCGGTAGTTGAAAGATCTGCCCGTTATATTCAACACGCTCTGAACGGAATATCTTTTGGCAAATATCGACGGTTTCACGCAGCCGGGTGAGTGGTTTGGCGTAGCGCACGCTATGTAGTCCCTCGACCACCTGAGGACCACTGGCGCCTAACCCCAGAATAAAACGGCCCCCGGTCAGATCGTGCAAAGTCATCGCGGTCATGGCCGTCATCGCCGGTGTGCGCGCGGTCACCTGCATGATGCCCGTCGCTAGCTTGATGTGCTGAGTTTTATCGGCGAGATAAGCCAGCGGCGTGGCGGCATCACTCCACCAGGCTTCTGCCGAGAACGCCAGGTCGACGCCCAAGCGCTCTGCGAACTGGACCCACTGTGTGATCAATTCGAGGTTATTGGCCTGCGCGCTACCGATTTCGATGGCCAGTTTCATGAGCGTCCTTTTGTCATCCCGCTGATTGTTGTTGATGAGCCCCGGGCCACCGGGTGCTGCTCAGTGCTTGAGCCTGATTGCACAGGTCTTAATGTTAGGCACTCACTGTATACGAGCCCCATGCTCAGTCTGCCTCCCCGTGTTGACAGAGTTCAAGACACGCGTTGGAGGACCTATGCTATCAAACCCGGGGCCTATGCCTAGAGCATTTCCGCAACAGCCTCCGTGAATCGTTGCGCGGCTTGTTTGTTGGCGCGAGCGATGGTTTTCATACCGCCTTGAATATGATTAACGTCGCCGATCAGTTCCCAGATGTGGTGTGCTGGCCTGTGCCCGGGCAAATTGGCCATACGGTCCAGCCAGCGCTGAATCTGAGGGTAGGGCGTGTAGTCGGTACAGTTCGCGTATCTCGCCTGATTTTGCCCCAACTCCTCGTAGGCCACGATATCTGCCAGACTGAGTTGCGCACCGGCAATGAATGGCGTTGTCGTCAGCATTTCATCAATGATCTGCAGGGTTTGTGTTACCACGTCAGCGTTATTTTCCAGACCGGGAAAAGTGTTGCGTTTAATCCAACCCGGATCAGGCTGGGTGACGCCAAATACGGCAGGCCAGAGGGTGCGGCTCCATTGCACAACAATTTCTCTAGTGTTGCGGTGATGGAAGTGCAGGTATTGATTGACCCTGGCGCGGGCGAGGAGGTCGTGTGGCCATAAGTCTGACCAGCCATGTTTCTCGCACAGATAGATCAAGATTGCGTGGCTCTCCCACAGCACCACACCGTCATCATCGATGGCAGGTATGGTGCCTCTGGGATTGACCTGGGCGAGGTATTCGGGGGCCTTGGCCGCTTGATTCTGACTGGTCATGATGAATTTGAAAGGCAGCTGCTTCATCAGGCAGACCCAGGCAACCGCCCTGACCGGCTGGGAGTTCGGCACGCCGTACAGTTTCAGCATGCCAGCGCTGCCCCCAGATTGAGATGTTTATGTTCAAGTCGTTGCGGCGTACTCAGCGTACAAACGCCGATCGCGCAATCCCTGCAGCGGGCACGCGATCGGGGCTGGCTTGTCAACGGACGTTATCCGCCGAGAATTTCGTTCAGCGTTTTACTCGGTCGCATGGCTGCGTCAGCTTTAGCCGTATCTGGGTGGTAATACCCGCCAATATCGACCGGTTCACCCTGGATTTCGACTAACTCCTGAATAATCTGGGTCTCGTTGTCTGCGAGCGCTTGGGCCAATGGCGCAAACTCGGCCTGCAACTCGGCGTCCTCAGTTTGTGCCGCCAGCGCCTCAGCCCAATACATCCCCAAATAATAATGGCTTGCGCGATTATCGGGCTCGTGGGTTTTACGTGACGGTGACTTGTTATTCTCCAACAACTTTGCGGTCGCAGCGTCGAGCGCATCAGCGAGGACTTTAGCGCGATGGTTATTGGTCTTAACCGCAATGTCTTCCAGAGAAACGGTCAGCGCCAGAAATTCTCCGAGGGAGTCCCACCGCAAATGATTCTCCGCTTCAAACTGCTGCACGTGTTTGGGTGCGGAACCACCGGCACCGGTTTCGTACAGACCGCCACCGGCCATGAGAGGCACAATAGAATACATTTTCGCACTGGTACCCAGTTCCATGATGGGGAACAGGTCGGTCAGGTAGTCGCGCAACACGTTGCCCGTCGCAGCAATGGTGTCCTCCCCGTGCCGTACCCGCTCAAGGGTGGTTCGCATGGCGAGAGACAATTTCATAATTCGAATATTGAGACCCTCGGTGTCGTGATCTTTGAGATATTTTTCGACTTTAGCAATGATCTGAGAGTCATGGCCGCGCTGGCTGGGGTCACCACGGTATTTGTCGAGCCAGAAGATGACGGGTATGCCTGACGCGCGACTGCGATTGACGGCCAGCTTGACCCAATCGCGAATGGCCACATCCTTGGTCTGGCACATACGCCAGATATCTCCCTGGTGCAGGTCTTTATGCTCGATCAACACGTTGCCGGCATCGTCCGTGACCCGGACAGTGCCATCGCAGGGAAGCTCAAAAGTTTTGTCGTGGGAGCCGTACTCCTCAGCTTTCTGTGCCATCAGACCAACGTTCTGCACGGTACCCATGGTGGTTGGGTCAAAAGCATCGTGGTGTTTACAGAAGTTAATGACTTCGAGATAAATGGTCGCGTAGCAGGAATCGGGAATGATCGCCTTGGTGTCGCGTAGATTGCCGTCCGCACTCCACATTTTTCCACCGACGCGAATCATTGCTGGCATTGAGGCGTCGACGATGACGTCGCTAGGGACATGCAGATTGGTGATGCCCCGATCGGAATCCACCATCGCGAGCCCCGGCCGAGTCTCGTGACATTTGCGGATGTCGGCTTCGATTTCGTTACGTAGAGAAAAAGTCAGAGAGCGTACTTTTTCCAGAACACTACCCAAGCCAAGGTTGGCGTTAACGCCGAGCTTACTAAAGGTTTCACGGTGTTTGTCAAAAGCATCGCGGTAGTATACTTCGACGGCGTGACCGAAGATGATGGGGTCAGAAACCTTCATCATGGTCGCTTTCATGTGGAGAGAGGCCAGCAGATCTGCACGGCGTGCACCTTCAAATTCTTCGTCTAAGAAGTGCCGAAGGGCGGCGACGTCCATGAACATACCGTCGACAACTTCACCATCTTCCACCGCTACGCCAGGGTGTAACACGTGGGTTTTGCCATTAGCGTCGGTTAATTCAATTTTCAGTGAGCCCGCATTGTCAATGGTCACTGACTTTTCGCTGTGGTAAAAATCCCCGTGACGCATATGGGCCACGTGGGTGCCCGAGGCCTGAGACCATTTATCCATGGGATGGGGGTGCTTGCGTGCAAAAGCCTTGACTGAGGCAGGTGCCCGTCGGTCTGAGTTTCCTTCTCGCAGAACGGGGTTCACTGAGCTGCCCAGCACATGGGCGTAACGTCCGGCGATCTCTTTTTCCTTCTCACTCGCAGGTTCTTCAGGATAATCCGGAATGTTGTAGCCTTGGGACTGTAATTCGGTAATGGCTTCGATGAGCTGGGGCACTGATGCGCTGATGTTAGGCAGTTTGATAATGTTGGCGCCTTCTTCCTTGGTCAGTTCGCCTAACTCAGACAACGTGTCGGGTACCCGCTGGGTTTCGTCTAGGTATTCGGGGAAGGCAGCCAGAATACGTGCGGCCACAGAAATATCACTCAACTCCACGTCTACATCAGCAGCTTCCGTGTACTTTTTGATAAATGGGAGTAGTGAATAAGTGGCCAGAGCTGGCGCTTCATCGGTGAGTGTATAAACAATCTTTAGCTTTCGATCTGTCATTTCAGTCCTGACTTCGTTATTTCGTAATTTGATTTTTTATGTCACGGGCGCAAAAAGTCGTTTTTTTCGCGCGCATATTATACCCGGATTAGACGTCGGGGTGTTGGAAGATTCCGATCCCATTGATGGGTTGTGGTCTCCTTGGTGTAAAGCAGGGCCAAAGGCGTAAAGAGTTTTGCCTAGTGCGCGCTTTGAGCGACGGGCGAGTATAGAGTTTTGTCCGACGCTACGTAGGTACGGAAGTCACAAACTGGCTGATTGCAGCCCGCATTGGGAATCGTGCGTGCACAAGGTCGATGTCAGGATTAGCTTCGCAATCTGGGTGACCCAGCTGTGGGTTGGACTGCAGTCGACTCAGGGAGGGGGCGGCAGCACATGGGTGGCTGCAGCGGTGAGTGCTGCAGCGCCGTTCAACCTGGGATTCAATCTGTGCTACTGTCCGAGGAGGGATGAACAAAGCAAACGGCTCTGGTCGGCTGGAGCCTGTTTGGCTGGTATGAAAAGCGTATTGGTTGGCGATTTTTAACCCAAAATCGGTTGCGCGCGATGCCCCATTGGTGAGGGCTGAACGGAGCAGCTGTTCAGTGAATGTAAGCACAACGGAGGCGGGGACCATGCAGATGCATCAAGTGCCCAATGTTAGATCGAGCAGTGATCACCCTCGGGGCGGGATAAGCCTGCACTTCGAGTTGTCTGGGCAGATGGATTTGCAGCAATCTGCGCTCTGGAGTGCTGGGGGACGACGGTTGCAATTTTTTTGTCTGGGCTCCAATCAGCAACTGACGTTGCCGTCGGGTGAGCACTTCATCAAGGTGGTATTAGGGCAGTTAGTTCAGCCAGATCGCCAGTGCTGGGCGGCGCCGTTTGCGGTACGTTCGACCAAGCTCGGCACAAACCAAATCATCGCAGGTTCATCAGGTGCACTGTTTGCGTTGATGACGCTTGATGGCAGGGCCTCAGAACGTGTTCGTCATATTTCTGAACTCGAATTTACCGGTGAGGGTGCTCATCAGCTGCAGTGGCAGACGTTCGAGGAAAAATTTGATGGTGCCCTAGAATTTTTTAATGGCAAAGACTGTTACATGGCCGATGGCTTCCATTTACTGGATATGGATGGGCGGGAAATCGTGTACGTTAATCCCTGGGCCTGCGGCAAGGGGGTTGATCTTTCCACGCATAACCATGCGCACGCGCCGAGCGAACTGGCGCCAGCGTTTGCTGAGGTGCACTGGGTGCTGGCGGCGGCAACGCCCACCAGTGGGATGTATCAGAAGCATAGTCCAGAAGATGATCGGCCGATTCGTCACCCGATGGTTGTTGGTGATGAGCACGGTCCCTATTTCGATCGGCAACCGGATGGTCGCCCGGTTATGCGGTCTAACGGCGCTGTGCAATACCCCTGGCACGGTTGGCAGGGAGGCGATGATGGTGATTCAGCTCCGGCATACGATTTTGTGGCCGCGTTTGAAATTAACCCAGCATTTGTGCAGGTGTCCTAAGGTGGCGATCATAAAAACGATCCGGGGCTCGGTGCTGTGAAGAGAGGAGTATTGACCCGGTCAGCCTGGCTGTCTGCTGTGTTGCTGATCGCGGCCGCGTGCAGCCCCGAACCAGCTTCAACCCCGCGCGCGTCGCCAGCGCCTGAGGTGCAACCACTGCCGGAGATAGACCAAAAATTCTATCAACGAGCCGACTTTTCGTCGCTCAACTTGGTTTTAGACCTCAGCGCTGATTGTCCCGTGGGTTCTGAATTGCTGCAAACGGTGGTGGGCGAGCGGTTTTTGAATGCGGTCCTGAAGGTAGATTCAGCACAGCCGTTCAGCCTGGTTATTCGTGTGCTGTGTAAATCTCAAGCGAAAAACGTTGCCCCTGATGAAGCAGTGTACTTGCTGGTCACAAAATTGAAATTTCGTCGGGACGACAGGCTGTCCAGTCGCAACCACGGCAAAGCACGGCGCAAATGGCCACCGGAGCCCCAACGTTTTGTGGATGCGCTTGGCACCGATGTTGATCGTGCCTTGGATGAATACCTTCAGGCCAACCGTCCTCCACCGATGCTGGAAGGGGAGGCTTAGCGCTTCGACTGAGTACCCCGTGAGAACCGGGTTGTGGTTTAGCCTTATGTGTCATGGGGCGTGAGCCATGGGTAGAGTGATACCTGGTTTAAAGTTGCAGTAGGTCGATAGCTATGCGTCCAAAAATTAGAGTGAAACTCTAATTTATAGCGTATAGTCCGGTTGAAATCAGATTTTGAGTCACTTATGGCGGTTCAAAAGGCCTTGGTTGCATCGAATGCGATCTCTTAGAAAAACTGAACG
>Ga0181559_10005052_pt1 | contig 12670 bp, 9 predicted proteins | sample 011ome_21_FD_133752 | JGI IMG/M metagenome (GOLD analysis project Ga0181559, IMG submission 133752) | Coastal salt marsh microbial communities from the Groves Creek Marsh, Skidaway Island, Georgia - 011508AT metaG (megahit assembly) | ecosystem: Environmental > Aquatic > Marine > Intertidal zone...
AATGACTTGACCCAATATGCCAATGGCTTGACCTAGATAGGTTGCGGTTTCGAGAATCACACGCCGCGGTTCAGAGTAACCTTCTTCCGCAGCTGTCGCGAGGGATAGCGGGTCAAAATGGTTCTCTCGAAATTCTGAAGGAATCGAATTGGGGGCACATGAACTAAATGCTTCTTTTGCTCGTTCGATCACGGCAGGCGCACCAGCGTACGCTTCAAGGTGACCTCGCTGCCCACAATTACACATTGGAGCATTGGTGGAAAAGTCAATCGTCAGGTGACCTATTTCACCAGCGCATCCATGATCCCCGGTCAACTCTTGATCTCCTATCGCTAGGCCACAGCCAATGCCCGTGCCGAGGGTGATCAACGCTAGTGATTGTTGATGAAGTCCTCGGTGTTGATGTTCGGCCAAGGCGGCAGCGTTCGCGTCATTAATCACTGCTGACGGCAGGTGGGTTTCATCATTGAGGATTTCTAGCAATGGACGGTTCGTCCAGTGCGAGAGATTAACGACCTCACGTAAGCACCAACTCGTGGTGTCCAAAACTCCGGGAACAGCTAGGCCCACGGCCGCTAGTTTCGTGATCTTGCTTTTGGATCTTATGACTGCTGCATCGGCAAATTCAAGACCGTGCCTGATCACAGCTTCAGGGTCCATCAATGCCTCAGTTGGAATCGACTGACGCGAGACGATGGTTCCGTCGCCCTTGCAGACTCCATACTTGATGGTAGTGCCACCAACGTCAATGCCTAGGTAGCCATTGCCATCGTCTGACATTAAGGATGTTGGTGTGGAATCGAGGTTCACAACAAAACCGTTGATTGAGAGTTAAATTGCACGCATTATATTGAAACCATCGGTAAACGACTTATGCTGTGCCGTGGGCTTGTATTCAGTCGAGTAAACTACGAGTCAGGTTTTCAAATCATATCAAGGTATTGACGAGAAAATTTTGACAGGTGTTTTGCCGTGTCATTGACCAGCCGATTTACAGGCCATCTGGAAGTATTCCTTTCGCAACTTCGTCTTCCCATTCGTCCATTAGCGGCCAGTTTTCTGCCAGGGTTCCAAAGTCCGCCATGTGTAGATATTGACTAAGTCGCTCGATCGTTCGATTTAAAAGGTCTGGGTCGTTACGAAATGTTGGGCCATGACTCGGTGCTAGCCACTTAACATCGCTATCGCGAATACGTTCGAGTGAGTTAATGAATGCTTTGATGTCACTCCCGTGATGGGCATCAATTGCACCGATGCATCCATCTCTGTAGATGTTGTCACCACTAAAGAGTGTATCTCCTAATCGAAACGCAAGCTGACTATCCGTATGGCCCGGCGTGTGCCAGACTTCCATTCGTATATTACCAATTTCGATGACGTCGCCATCTTGCATGGTGTTTTCGACGGTGACAGCTGGCATCGGCATCCGAAGACCTTGCGCGCTGATTTCAGCCATCGTAACGAGGGTGTCTCCTGTTTCCAGAGCAGTGATGGCTTTTGGGTGGCATGAAACGGAGGTCTTCAGTCGTTGCTTGGCTAAAGCTAGGCCTTGGATATGATCCACATCAGCATGAGTGGCGATTAACGTTTTGCAACGCGATAATGGAAAGTCCAGTTGTCGAATGATTTCGATAAAGTCATCAACGGTTTCTTCGTATCCAATGTCAATCAGAAGCCATTCGTCATCGTCGAAGATCAAATAAACATTGCAACCAAGAACTTCTCCTGCTTGAAAGTTCAGCTCGATAACGCCGGGAAAGATTGGTTTGCGAGGTAACATGTTCTGGATTCAGCGACGAGCGAAAAAGTGATAACGAGAAATCTACAGTGAACTTCCTAAATCAATGCTTCCTTATCTAGTGTTCGCAGCACTCGACGGAGTAACAAACGGTTTTAACAAATTTGGCAGTCCTTGCTCAAATGTTGGGTATTTGAGTTTGGGTAAGAGAGTGTTTTTCATCTTTCGATTCCAGACTCTTTTGTTTCCCTCTGCCCGAGAATGATTAGTCGAAGGATCATTGATATTGATAAAGGTCGGCGGGGATGCCTTTAGATATTGGGCGATGAACGAATAATAGTCAGCTCTTTTTGTTGGACGATCATCCGAGACGACATATTTCGATTGATCTGCTTTTTCTATGGCAGCGGTGACAGCCTGTGCCGCATCTTCCACATGTATTAGGTTGAGATAACTATTTGGGGAGGTTTTGATGGGTGTATTATTCAAGACGTTTTGGCAATTGGGTACTCGATTCGGCCCGTAAATGCCGGCGAGACGCAGGATATTCCACGGCTGATTAGGGCGATTACGTCGTAACAGATCTTCCGCCGCTAGGTGAGCACGAGTACTCGGGCGATTCGGAAAAGTGGGGGAATTCTCATCAACCCACAAGCCATCGCGTTGGTGATAAACACCAGTGGAACTGATGTAGACAACATTTTCAGCTGCGCTAATGTACGGGAGTAGGGTCTTAAGTCCGATTACTAGGGACTCCCAATGACTACGTTTTTCTTCCCTGCCTCGACTCACCGCGATGACAATATGAGTGAAAGCATCGAGATTTGATAACGTTCGCCTATCACTCCAGTCCGAGAGAATCGGGCTAATCCCTATATTCCTTATTTTTTTGCACGATTCACGACTTCGAGCGGTTCCCCAGACCTCAGAATGACTCAAAAGTAGCTGTCTTCCGATCTCTCTACCCAAGTATCCACAACCGTAGATCAACACACGTTTGTCTTGGAGGTGAGTGGATTCGGTCGATGTACGTTTAGAAGTCATTTTTTGTATCTCTGGAATCGTGACTACACTGTTAAGATGAAATTCAATCCGATACGAATTTTTGTGGAATAGGACCGGTGAAAAATAATCGAATTCAAGAATTTGAGATGTGTCGGAATATTTCGTCACTGAGGCCAAAGTTGCTTTTGGTAATGATCGTCAGCCTAGTGTTTCTTAACACTGTCTTTGAGCTGACAAGAGTAACCGCTCAGGTTTCCAGCAATCTTATTTTAGATCATGTCGATGAACTTAGGTTTATCACGAAAGACTCGTCTCTGGCAGAGGATATTGGAGAATCAACGGATGATGGTACCCGCTGCGATGTTGATGATTCTTTGCTGCACCTTCTCAGTAAGGGTGGCATACCAAAAACGATCGATGAGCTTCGTGCGTTGGAGATTCAGCATCACAAGGTTGCCAAAGCCGCTGATAGCTGTACCGTCGGTGTCAAGATTGGAGCCGCCAAGGGATGTGGGGTAATCGTCACAAAGAGTGGCTATGTGTTGACTGCTGCCCATGTAGCGATGCGTCCTGGAATGAAAGCTGAACTGTTTTTGTCTGATGGACGAGTGGTGAATGCGAAGGCTTTGGGTATGAATCGAAGTGTCGATGCGGGACTAATGAAAATTGACGAAGGTCAAAATAATGGAGAGCCTTGGCCTCATGCTGCTTTGGGCAGCAGCAAACCGCTTGTCCCAGGTATGTGGTGCATCGCTACGGGGCACCCAGGAGGGTTTAATGATCAAAGAGGTTCAGTAACGCGGGTTGGAAGAATTCTTGCAGTACGAAATTTAGCCATTGTTACTGACTGTGCGCTCATTGGTGGTGACAGTGGTGGGCCGTTATTCAATTTGGCTGGGGAGTTAATCGCTGTGCACAGTCGAATCGGTAATGACGTTGCAGATAACTTGCATGTGCCAATTAATCACTATGCTGAATCGTGGGAGCGAATGCAACGCGGTGAGTCGTGGGGATATCTACCAGGTTTTAAGCCGGTGCTTGGTGTCCGTGGTAGCCCTTCATCTGAAAAAGCCGTGATCGAAGTCGTTCGAACCGGCTCACCGGCTGATAACGCGGGATTGAAAGAGGGAGATATCGTCGAAGAATTCGGTGATAAACTCATCACTAATTTTCAGTCGCTTCAAGAAGCGGTGGCAGATACGATGCCAGGGGAGAGAGTTCGGTTGCTGATCAATCGCAATGGAAGAACGCGAGTGATCGTCGTAGAAATTGGCCGTGCGGGTGAATCTTGAGTCATGATGAAAAGTTTGTTTATTCAACTGAATCAAAACGGTGAAGTCACAATGTTCCGAGCGAAGTTTGCGTTGAAAGTTTTAGTTTGTCTCGGTGTGGTGATGGTAGGTCAGTTACGAGCTGATGAACGCAGAGACCATCCTGAAGTTCTCGATTTATTTCGACCGCTTGGTATACAGATTCAAGATTCAGTGGTGCAAGTATTATGTGGTGGTTCACCCGTCGCACTGGGAACAGTCGTGGCTGCAGACGGATATGTGATGACGAAAAGAAGCGAACTAACCAGTGATCCGATAAGGGTGAGATTCTCTGACGGAAGGCTGTTTCCAGCACGCGTTGCAGCTGTTCAGCGAAGAAATGATTTAGCATTGATTCGCGTTGATGCTGATATCATTTTCAAGCCACTTACGTTTGATACCCACTCGCCAGAAATCGCTACGTTTCTTCTTTCGGTGGGACGAGCGGGAAGAACGATAGGTCTGGGTGTTGTTGGAGTAAGAGAGAGATCCATCAAGCATCAGGGAAGACTCGGAGTTCTGCTTGAAGATGATGCAAAGGGTAGAGCGATCGTCCAGTTGGTGATTCCAGAGAGTGGCGCCGCGATTGCAGGAATTAGTCCAGGGGATCGTATTGTCGCGATCAATGGGGAAGAAGAACGCAGCAGAGATGCTGTTATTAATCGCTTGAAAGGGATGTATCCTGGCGAAAGCGTTCGTTTGACAATCCTCAGGCCAAATGAGTTGAGTGATTTTGACTCTATCGATGTGAATGCACAAATTCGTGATATTGGTATGCTTCAAGAATCACCGAGCGATACCAAAGTCAATGGTCCTCGAAATATGCGGTTGAGCGGATTCGAGCGAGTCATCCAGCATGATACGGTTTTGAATCCAGAAGAATGCGGAGGTCCTGTTTTAGATTCGCAGGGTCGTGCAATTGGTATCAATATTGCCAGAGCGGGAAGAGTAGTTAGTTATCTTTTACCATCTTCCTTGATTCTTCCAGAGATGCTTCAAATGTTGGAGGAAGCCAGAGCAAACCTTGAGTGATCGATCATTGTTTATCAGTGAGTATTTTTTGCAATATTGCAACATCGAGCCACTCGCCGTTCAAACGCCCGATTTCTTTTTGAATGCCGACCATTTCGTATCCACATCGAAAATGAAATTGTAGGCTTCTTTGATTCCCGGCAATCACACGCGAGACAAGATGGTGGATACCTTGCTCGGCACATACATCTTCTGTTTTTTGCAACAGGCCCCTCGAGTGACCTTTTCCCGTATGAGCAGACCAAAAATAGATTGCTATTTCACGAGTCAATCGGTAACCGAATCGTGGGCTAAACGATCTCGCAGATGACCAACCGATAATGCCATCTCGATTTTCTGCAACGAACCAAATATTGTTTGGATTGTCAACAATTTCTTGCGACAGTGTTTCTTCCTGCCAATACTCGGTTTCAAAAGTTGAGCCACCGAGATCAATGTGGGAATTGTAGATTCGACAGATCTCTGGAATATCACTGCGGTTAGCAATTCGATAGTTTGTGGCATTCGACTCATTCATTTTTGTTTATTATCGCTTCTACCATCGTTGTTTTGGAACGAAGCCAGCTGATTCCCGAATTGATATTTTCGTAGTGTGATGATTTAAGTTTGCCATCGTGTTCTAGCCCGTGAAGAATGATTTTCTTGTGATCTCCACCATAGGTTTTAATCATCTCATCTTGCAGGTATCTGGGTACCAACCGGTCTAATTCTGATTGAAGAAAAATTGCCGGCGAAGAACAACGCGGCGCCGTGACACAAGCATTCATTTCGTCACAAAGATGGTTCGCGACAGAATCTATGCGAGAGCCGAAAGGGTATTTTCGTGCTACCCGTTTGACAACCGGTATGAGTGGTGGAGGGTTTCGCAGGATTAGGCCAACGCGTCCTCGGAGATCGTTGTTATTAGAAGCGATATACAAAGCACTCAAGCATCCTAGGCTATTACCAACTAACCAGATGGGCAAGTCATCACCTACTCGATCTCTAGCCACTCTCCAAAAAGCAAGGGCTGTTTTTGCAATTGTTGTAAGCTTGGCTTTTCCCTCGCTGCGGCCATAGCCAGGAGGATTCCAAGTCCAGATTTGGCTGTTGACATCCGGCATCGCAGGCAACGGGAAATTTGAGCTGCGTTCTGCGCGGCCTGCGGTTCCTGGGAACTTCAGTATTAAAAGCTCTAGTGCATCTGTTCTATTACCATTCTCTTGAACAAAGAATTCTAGTTGATTCTTGTTGAGCACCACCGACTCTCTGCGAGCATTACCGCAGTTGATTGAATTGCGTGTTGGTTTGAGAACAAGGTAATCAAGGAGCGATTCTCTCATTCGTTCAAACATAACAATTGCTTAGGGTTGTGGATCAATCAATGAACTCTTTGTCCCGGCAAAGCACCTTCATCAACACCAAGAATAAAGACCTCAGATCCTCCTGGTCCGGCAGCAGTGACCATGCCCTCGCTTAAACCGAAACGCATTTTTCGTGGTTTAAGATTAGCAACCATGATCACTAAGCGACCGACTAGATCCTCGGGCTGATAAGCAGCTTTGATCCCTGCAAAAACCTGCCGAGTTTCACTGCCACCCAAGCTGAGTTGCAATTTTAGTAATTTATTTGCCTCTGGAACGTGCTCCGCAGAAATAACACGAGCAACTCGTAGATCTACCTTGGAGAAATCTTCAATGCTTATTTCTTCAGAAATAGGTTCGTCATTCAACGGTTGATCGCTATCGACGTAAGATGAATCAGGATCTGACTCAATTGCCTGATCAAGGTTTTTGCTTTCTTCAATCATTTTCTCAAGATCCTCAATTTGTAAGCGATCGAGCATACGATTGAATTTCCCAACTTTCGCAGCAAGTAATGGATTCTTACTTTGGTCCCACGAAGTGATTGGTTCATTTAGCCACTGGCTGTATTGCTCGGCTAGGGTTGGTAAAACGGGTTTAAGGTAGATGATTAATTGTCGAAAAAGATTTATCGCAACGGTGCAGACCGCTTGTAATTCATCCTTTCTAGCAGGATCTTTTTTCATTTCCCATGGTTTAGCATGCTCAACGAATGGATTTGCTGCATCGGCTAGCTCCATGATTCGACGAATTGCTTTTGAGTAATCCTTGGATTCATATGCTGCAGCTATTTCATCACCGGCTTTCACGCCTTCAGTGAAAAGCCCTCCATCATCCGGATACTGCTCCGCTAATCCTGTTTCTTGAGCGAATTTACCAACACGGCTCGCAAGGTTAACAACCTTGCCAACTAGATCTGTGTTTACCTTTTGGGAAAATTCGTCGAGTCCTAAATCTAGATCTTCGACCCGAGGTGTTAGCTTGGAGGCGTAGAAGTAACGGAGGTACGCTGGATTGATGTACTTTAAATACGTTTCAGCAGCGATAAAGGTGCCTTTGCTTTTAGACATCTTTTCACCATTGATGGTCAGAAATCCATGTATATGCACTTTGGTTGGCAAATTGAAGCCTGCTGTTTTCAGCATTCCCGGCCAAAATAAAGTGTGAAAATACGTGATGTCTTTTCCGATGAAATGGTGGATTTCTGTGTTTTCATTTTTCCACCATTGATCTAGTGATTCATTGTTTGCTTCGCACCATTGCTGAGTGGTGGCGATATAGCCAATAGGAGCATCAAACCAGACGTACCAGTAGTTTCCTGGAGCATCCGGAATTTCAAATCCAAAATAGGGAGTAGGGCGGCTTACATCCCAGTCTCGCAGTTCATCATTGAGAAAATGGCCCTTGAGATAATTAGCTACTTCGCTCTGTAGGTGATCACCTTCCTGAATCCACTGCACCAGAAATTGACGAAGTTGTTCAAGTTCTACAAAGAGATGGGTTGCGTTTTTTAGAACCGGAGTCGCACCACTAAGGGTGCTCTTGGGGTTAATTAACTCAGTGGGGCTATAGGTGTGCCCACAATTACAATTGTCACCAGCTTGGTCAGTCAGCCCGCATTTTGGGCAGGTTCCCCTAACAAATCTGTCAGCGAGGAAGGTTTCTGCCTGTGGATCGTACAGTTGCTCGATGGTTCGCTCAGCGACCATTCCAGCATTCCTTAATGCCGTCCAAAATAGAGAACACAACTCTTTATTTTCGGCAGAGTTAGTACTGCCGTAATGATCGAACTCAATACCAAATCCTGCGAAATCCCGCTGATGAGAATCGCTCATCGAAGCAATAAGGTCTTCTTCGCTGCGCCCCTCGTTCCGTGCACGGATCATAATTGCTGTCCCGTGTGTATCATCCGCACACAAATAGATACATCGGTGACCACGAAGTCGCTGAAAGCGAGCCCAGATATCCGTTTGAATGTATTCAACAAGATGTCCTAAATGGATAGGGCCATTCGCGTAGGGTAGGGCACTAGTGACGAGAATGTTTCGTTGCATCATTCGGATTCACGAATAGGTGGTACTGCGAAATGCGCAGTTGTGCGTTCGCCGTTTACTTTTTGTAGTAAGTTTCGTTGTTTATTTAAACACGCTGTTTGGAATTGTAATCGCCAAATGCCAAAGCGACGACAGGGTTATCCGCGATAGGAGTCCTTGAAGTTTGTTACGGAATGAGTCATTGCGATACCTTTTTTGACATTTCGGCCTTCAGTCATTCGATCCGACAAGATTTTGGGCTTGTCTTTTTCTAGATCTTTGGAGGACGATGACTAAAGTCGACTTTCGGTTAAAGCAATGGGCGCTGCGACCCGGAAATTTTTGAAAAGATTATTCGGTCAACTTTCGTGTAGAAGGTAGGTGCCTCCTAGACATCTGTGCTTCAAGGAGCGATCACGATGGGGCGGTTTGCCGCATTTTTTATGATGGTACTCAGCTTCGTGGTCGGGCAGTCTCGTTTGCTGGCGGGGGGGAATGATGCAGTTCTGCTTTTTTTCACATCCTCCACTTCTGCTCCATCTCAAACGATGTTGCCCATCGTTTCTTCGTTAGAACGCGAAGGCGTACCCGTGAGACGTGTTGAGGTATCCCAAGAGCCATATTTAGTGGCACGATACGGAGTTCGTTCCACGCCAACATTTATTGTGTTGGTTGGTTCTCGTGAAGTGACCCGCTTAACGGGTGTACAGAGAGACGAGCAATTGAATCGAGCGCTGCAGATCGCTGATCACCGCAGTCTTGTTACGACGGGGGCGAGAACCATCGACAAACCCATCTTAGTCAATCCAAAATTGCCAGTGTCTGAGCAACGTCATCATTTGCAACATCCACGGGATCTTTCTGGTCAAGATTTTTCTAAATGGATTCAACGTCAAACGATAAGGGAATCTGAACAACAAAGCGACTGGAGCGAATTGATGCCTAGTCGCAACACTGCGATTGGGATTGAAAAAGCAAGGTCCGCAACGGTACGGCTAAGAGTTTATGATCCAACAGGTTATGGGATTGGTACTGGGACGATTATTGATAGTCGAGAAAGTGAATCGCTGGTACTGACCTGTGGTCATCTTTTTCGAGATGCTGGTCTACATGCAAAGGTCGAGGTAGATGTTTTTCATCATGGCGAGCATCACACTGTCCCTGGAAGATTAATAGATTTTGACTCGAATTCGCGAGACATCGCGCTCGTTGCGATCCGGCCGAGATTCCAAGTTGCGTCTGTGAAAATCAGAGACCAAAAGTTAGCTGTAAGAAGTGGTGATTCTGTGTTCACTTTTGGATGTAATCGGGGTGAAGAGCCGAGTCGTATCGATACTAGGATTACAGGAGTAAATAAGTACAACCAGCATTTAGGTTTATCGAATCTCGAGGTTTTTGGCGCTCCGATTGATGGCCGAAGCGGAGGTGGGCTGTTTGATCAAAATGGATATTTGATCGGCGTTTGCAATGCAGCCGACTACCGAGACAATGTCGGCATTTACGCTGCGTTAGGTGTAATTCGCTGGCAGTTGGAGCGAATTGGCATGACGTATTTGATTGGTTCTTGATGTAAGCGTGTCTGGTTGTATCAACTGAGGAATGACGCATTCGTTCTAGTCCGTGCAATCCATTCTGTATCTCAAAAACCACGAGGACCTAGCGGTCATCGTGATTAAAAACGGCCCTAGAAGTGAAATTCGCTGACCACTTCACCCGTCACTTTGTGGTGACGCAAGACCAAGTTTGGTTTTGATGGATCAGACGGCAGATAAACCAACTCCCCCGACATAAATCCGCCCGCTACGCGAAGGAATTTGTGATTCTCATCAAGATCTCCCTCTTTCCAGCCGAGTTGATGTTTTTCACTGCCCGGTCCACAGCCAAATTCCCATAGATTTGTCAAATTATCTTTTGTGGCGTATTGCCAGTGTCTGTCGCCACAAAAAACGATCGTTCCTGGGTGCGAAGATAGACGCAATCGAAGTTCCTCACCCTCATGGGAATACGCTGCATTTGCGTGGTTGTCTCGTTTGTTTTTCCGGTCGGGACCGATGATTGGTGTCGGACTGATGACTAACTTAAATGTCGCTTCGGATTCAGAAAGGGTTCGAAATAACCATTCTTTCTGATTCGCTCCTAGGATCGTTTTTTGTGGTCCGTCATCCATGTTATTTGGGCTGCGAAAGTCACGCCCTTCAAGTAGCCAGATTTGTAGATCTTTACCCCAATGAATGGTTTGATACCGAATATCGCTGCTGGGAAATTGCTCATCGTTGAAAATTTTTTGACCCTCTTCAAATGACACTGCGCCGTAGCTTTGTCCCGGCCAACAATCATTTTTGAGCGTATCGTGATCATCTTTCAGGAAGTAGGCCGTATGATTGCTGTAGAAGCTTCGATTATTGGTCAATGCAAAGATGCGATTCCATTTGAAACGCATGAGTTCTTTTGTCAGAGCCCACGGCAGCGGTTTATCGTAGTATTCGATGTCGCCAGCATGAATCGTAAAGTCCGGTGCTTGCTTGACCATACTCGGGTAAATTTTGTGACCGTTGAATCCATCATCTCGCCGCAAAAAGTCATGGCAGGTTGTCAGGCAAAATCTGGTAGGCACACGATCTGATGCTTTGGGAGCTGTGCAAAATCGTCCTCGCATCACAGCAGAGAGTTTGGTCTCGCCGATTGGCCGCACTTCGATGACGGTCGCATAGGTTTTATTTGGGATTAGGTCCTTGATTTTCCATTGTGCCGTAAAGTCCATATTCGGAGAGGTTTTAACCCACTGCGTGCTTAAAATGCTTTTATTCTGCTTTTCAGGGAAGTAACTTAACCTCACTTCCGCTTCGGCGCCTGGGCACGCACCCTGCATTTCTTCTAATGATGCACCTGCAGGCAACTGGGCTCTCAAAAAGTCGTCTGCTGAATTTTTTCTCTGTAATGACACGAGTTCAGCGGTACCTAGATCCACAAACGTATGCCCATCAAAGTTCATACCTTTATTTCGGGTGGTCCGAGTCCAAATGACTGCGGATGTTTGGTCAATCCATCCATTTTTAATACCGTTACCGAGATACGGCCCGGTACTCTCTTTCTCAGCAGCCTCGTCGGTATGCATGACGGTCCATCGAAAGTCCTTGAAGGAAGCTTTTCCTCCATGATCGGTAAGCATGATACGCTGGAGATGTCTTGGTGTTCCAAAGTCGTCCAAACCCCAGAATTTACTTTTTGCAAGTTTCGAGTTCCACTCTGTCCCCGAGGTAATAATTTCTGAGATTAGCTTGCCGTTTAAGTAGTGTTGAATTTGATTACCATTTGCGATGATCTTTGATTGATTCCATTGGCCGGCTGAATTTAGTGGCTTATCTGGGATGGGCGCGATCAGGTCATAAACGGATCCGGTACTCGACTTATCGCTAGTATCAGGCTTTTCATCAATGATTTGGTATTCGAGGCCCAGCCATTTTCCATCATGTTCTTGGACTCGATACTTTAGTCCCGAATTAGTGCCTGGATCAATTTTCCAGCTCCACTGAAGTTCGAAGTTTGGTGGTAGCGGGGGGCTGAGTAGACTTCCTGATCCGCCTCGCGGGTTGATCAATCTAATTTCATCATCAGCGAACTCCCAAGTCGACTCACTCGGCTTGCCATCAATCGTGATCCAAAAACGATGATTGAGCCAATCTGGATCTGCGGTCACTCCAATTGACCTCGGATTTTCTTCAGCACCTGTATGATCGGTGTACACAAAACAAATACAGGTAAGAACTACTAGGTATTTTGAAAAGTAATTTAGTGTGCGATCCATGAGTTTTTTGAGGTGAGTTAATGGTGCTCTGGTTGCTTAAGTGCGAAATATTACACGCCACATGAGGGGCTAATTTGCTTCCAGCGAAAAAATCAACACTTTTTCTGCTTTCTAGCCAAGATGGAGTCTTTCACGGCGAATAGAGATCCAGTGAGCGGGACGGCATTCAGCCTCCCGCTTCGAAGGTTTCCCTTTTTACGCTGAAGAAAAGAGCATTGAAATGATTAGAAAAGCATTTTTGGCCGCAGGAGCAGTTGGTTTACTATCTTCGTTAACCGTGGGAATTCCACTCTGGAGCTATGCTCGTTGCGGCTTTGACTGGTTAAAAACCTCCGCTAACGAAGCGATGCCTTTGGAATGGGAGATTAGCAGGGCGAGGCAAATGATTAGTGACCTAACTCCTG
>Ga0181559_10005055_pt1 | contig 12668 bp, 7 predicted proteins | sample 011ome_21_FD_133752 | JGI IMG/M metagenome (GOLD analysis project Ga0181559, IMG submission 133752) | Coastal salt marsh microbial communities from the Groves Creek Marsh, Skidaway Island, Georgia - 011508AT metaG (megahit assembly) | ecosystem: Environmental > Aquatic > Marine > Intertidal zone...
TATGCGCCACAACGCGTGCCGGCATTCGCATGACACCCATCAATTTTCATCTCAAGGGTGAGGAGATTGGCTACGTTGTCGACAACTGTGAAGCCAAAGCCTTATTTGCCGATGCTAGCCTCGGCAAGAGTGTTCAGGAAGCACCTCGATGGGCGCCAAAACTACAGTTGCAACTGTCGGTAGGCGGCTTCGTTGCGGGCTACCAGGATTTTGCAGAAGCGATCGCCCCATACGATGGATCGAATATTGAACATCCCGTGCTTGGTAACAACATGCTGTATACCTCTGGTACTACGGGCAGGCCAAAGGGCGTTTACCGCAAAGAGCATCAGCCAATTGCGCCTCAGTGGGGCGACACGCCGGCAGCGTACACACCCGGAGAGGACCGAGAATTATTAACTGGGCCCGCCTACCATGCGGCGCCTTTACTGATCAACATCATTCAGCCCTTATGGTCTGGGGTCGGCATTGTCATGATGGATCAATGGGACGCTGAAGAAACGCTACGCCTGATTGATGCTTACGGCATTACCCACACCCATATGGTCGCTACCATGTTCCACCGCTTGCTGGATCTTCCTGCAGCCGTTAAAAATCGTTACGACTTGTCATCAATGAAATTTCTAGTCCACGGGGCGGCGCCAACCCCAGTGCATGTAAAGCAGAGCATGATCGAATGGTTTGGCCCTATCATTTGGGAATACTACGCCGCTACCGAAGGCGGCGGCGGTTTTCTGGTTGGCTCTGAAGAGTGGCTCACGAAACCGGGCACCGTGGGTAAACCCGGTCCAGAATTCGACAACAAGATCATGGATGACGACGGCAGAGAGGTGAAGCCTGGCGAAGTGGGCACGATCTACTTTCGAGCGCCCGACACCGGCCGATTTGAGTACTACAAAGACCAAAACAAAACCGGTAGCTCCTACCGAGGTGACTACTTTACTCTAGGCGACATGGGTTACTTTGATGACGACGGCTATCTGTTTCTCACCGGTCGTTCAGCAGAGCTGATCATTTCAGGCGGGGTTAATATTTACCCTCAGGAAATTGACTCTGAAATCCATAAGCACCCCGCCGTATTTGATGTGTGTACCATAGGTGTACCCAATGACGAATGGGGCGAAGAAGTGAAAACCATCGTGCAGCTAGAGCCCGGTATTCAACCCAGCGAAACCTTGACCGCTGATCTGATCAACTGGGCCCGCGAAAGGTTAGCTAACTTTAAATGTCCCCGCACTATCGATTACGCGATTGAGTTACCGCGTTCAGATGCGGGTAAGATTCAACGTAAAGTCGTGCGCGCACCTTATTGGAAAGACCACTCATGAGTGACGGGCCATGACCTATCGCCATCATCCTTATCACGATCTAAAACGTCCACGCCTGACTCAACCCCACTCACTATCGACGCGGAAGCACCTGCCATGCACATCGACTTGCTGAACCCTGAAAGCTTTGCCAACGGTCATCCGCTTGACCAATATGCTTGGCTACAAGACAACGCGCCAGTCTACTGGCACGAGGAACCGAACGGCCCTGGATTTTGGGCGTTGACACGGTATGAGGATGTTGCCGGCATAGGTCGAGAACCCTTCGTATTTTCCAGCGAACCCACCATCATGATCGCGGATCCCGACCCTACTAACCCAGGATTCTCCAACGACGATCACAAAATGATGCTGATGATGGATCCACCTCTGCATACTCAATTTCGTCGCGTCATCAGTCGTGAATTTACTCGCGGACCCGCAGCACAGCTGCGCCCCAGAATTTCTGAACTGGCCGCCAACATCATTGATGGTGTGATCGATCAGGGCGAATGTGAATTCGTCAGTGAAGTCGCTGGTGAATTGCCCTCTTACGTGATCGCGGAGCTTACGGGCATTCCACTCGAGGATGGCAGGGAGTTGTACAAGCTGACAGAGATCATTCACACCGCGCCCGAGGCACTGGCTGAAGGACAACAGGCCGAAGCCATCATGAAGATGTTCAGCTACGCACAAGGCGTTTATCGGCAGAAATTGGCTCACCCAACTGACGATCTGGCGAGCCAAATTGTTCACGCGGAGGTAGACGGCAGGCGGTTAGATGAAATCGACTTCCAGCTCTTTTTTGTGCTCCTGATTGATGCCGGCGGCGACACTACGCGCAACCTCGTGGCTGGCGGACTACACACCTTGATCGCCCACCCGCAGTTACTGGCTCAGTGGCAGGCTCAACCAGACGTCTTCGCTGAATCGGCACGGGAAGAGCTTTTGCGCAGCGTCAGTCCCGTCATTTATATGCGCCGAACCGCCACTCAAGACACTGAACTGCATGGGCAAAGGATTAAGGCCGGGGACAAAGTTGTGCGCTATTTTGGCGCCGCCAATCATGACCCGCGCCAATTCGATAAGCCACACGCGCTAGACCTGCAGCGCTTTCCGAATGAACAAATCGCCTTTGGCACTGGCGCCCACGTGTGCCTAGGGCAACACATTGCCCGGGTCGAAATCGACTGCATGTTCAAAGAAATTCTCAGCCGTATGGACAATTTTCAGCTGGCCGAACCTCCCCAATGGCTCCCCTCAAATTTCATCAGTGGTATCCGCCATATGCCCATTACTTTTAATCGCCGCCGCCAGCCGATACCCGACTAGTGTTTGAGGCGTGCATCGCGGATGGTTTGTAGCTGATCACGGATGGCAGCCGCCTCTTCGAACTCTAGATTCTGGGCATGATCCAACATTTGCTTTTCGAGCTGCTCGAGCAATTTACCCAAGGCTTTGGGATTATCCGGGATCACAAAGGCATCCGCGCCTTTGCCTCCCCCACGGCCAGAGCGTTTCGGCGCACCCGGCGCGACTCGCGCCCCTTCCATGATGTCCGCAATCTGCTTAGTCACTGACCGCGGTGTAATGTTGTGTTCAGTATTGAAAGCAACCTGTTTCACTCGCCGTCGATCAGTCTCGGCCAGGGCCCGCTCCATTGAGCCGGTCATAGTGTCCGCGTACAAAATGGCCCGACCATTCACATTACGCGCGGCGCGACCAATGGTTTGAATAAGCGAGCGTTCGGCGCGCAAAAAACCTTCTTTGTCTGCATCCAGGATAGCCACCAGGGACACCTCAGGCATATCCAGTCCTTCACGCAGCAAGTTTATGCCGACCAGCACATCGAATTCTCCGAGTCGAAGATCGCGAATGATTTCCATACGCTCAACGGTATCAATATCCGAGTGTAAGTAGCGGACCCGGACGCGGTGTTCGTCTAAGTACTCGGTCAGGTCCTCCGCCATGCGCTTTGTCAACGTCGTGACCAGCACGCGTTCACCGGCCGCCACCACCGTATGTATTTCACCGAGCAGATCATCAACCTGAGTAGACGCCGGACGAATGGTCACGACCGGATCGACCAAGCCCGTCGGCCGCACCACCTGCTCTACCACCTGCCCGCCTTTTTCCGCCTCGTAGTTGGCCGGTGTAGCAGAAACAAAGATCATCTGGGGGGCTAAGCGCTCCCACTCATCAAAGCGCAAGGGACGGTTGTCTAAGGCCGAGGGCAACCGAAAGCCAAACTCCACGAGGGTTTCTTTGCGCGAGCGGTCCCCTTTCTACATTCCACCTATTTGTGGCACGGTGACATGAGACTCGTCGATCACCAGCAGCGCATCATTGGGTAAATAGTCGAACAGGGTGGGTGGTGGTTCACCTGACGCCCGGCCCGACAAATAGCGCGAATAGTTCTCGATACCCGAGCAATAGCCTAATTCGGCGATCATTTCGAGATCGAAACGCGTTCGTTGCTCGAGTCGCTGGGCTTCGACCAATTTGTTGTTCTGAGTGAGATAATTCAGTCGATCTTGCAACTCTTCCTTGATGTCATCTAACACCGCCATCATGCGATCGCGGGGGGTAACGTAATGGGTTTTAGGGAAGACGGTGAAGCGCGGTACTCTGCTAAGCACCTCTCCAGTCAGCGGATCAAACACCGACAGGTTTTCGATTTCGTCATCAAACAACTCGACGCGCACAGCGTCTTTTTCAGATTCAGCAGGGAAAATATCAACCACATCCCCGCGTACACGATAGGTTCCCCGTTGAAAAACTTGGTCATTGCGCGTGTACTGCATTTCTGTCAAACGCATGAGCAACTGACGCTGGTCCATTCGATCGCCCCGATCTAGATGAATCACCATGCGTAGGTAGGACTGGGGGTCTCCCAGACCATAAATGGCGGATACCGAGGCGACAATAATGGTGTCTCGTCTTTCAAGTAATGCTTTAGTCGCTGACAACCGCATTTGCTCGATATGCGCGTTGATCGAGGAGTCTTTTTCTATGTAGGTATCAGACGCCGGTACATAAGCCTCGGGTTGATAATAATCGTAGTAAGAGACGAAGTACTCGACTGAGTTGTCTGGAAAAAACTCCCGGAACTCTCCGTATAGTTGCGCGGCAAGGGTCTTGTTGGGCGCCAAAATAATCGCCGGACGCTGGGCCGCCTCGATCACTTTCGCAATCGTATACGTTTTTCCAGACCCGGTTACACCCAACAGAGTTTGGTGGCTGAGTCCTTCATCCAGGCCTTCAAGCAGCGCAGTGATTGCCGCCGGCTGGTCGCCCGCCGGCTCAAAATCTGCGACTACACGTAACGCATCTGTCTTCGCCAAGTTATCCACTCCAGCACGTAGAGATCAACAAGGCCAAAGTCTAACGCTCTCTAGGCTGGTAGAACCAGCCCTGCACGACTAACTCTCTGCAGAATCCTCTGCAGAGTCATCAGAGGCTTCTTCTGTCTCTGCATCCGCGGTCTGCTCTTCAGCGGCGACCTCATCCGTGCTGTCTTCTTCAACAGGCTCCGGCGCCGCCTGGGCAGGGGCAGCGATTAACTCGTGCTGGAGCAAAATCGCCACCTTCGCTTCTGCATTGATGGGCTTCTTATCAGCTCCCCGAACCGCATACCGAGCATCTTTGCGCTGATAAATAGTGTACTCGTCTGTACTCGCGATCACTTTCATGACTTTCTCCTCAACTAACTCATTTTAACAGGTCAGTAGGCTCCGCTACGGTGGGCAGCCACGTAAATCACTGCCCTGTCCGCTGACGACAGCGCCTCCTGACCAAGCCGCGGCACTCTAACCGCTTGAAAAATTAAGTCAAATTTCGTGCGAGGCAGATATATCCATATGCCATCACGGACGGAGCCAAAGCTCGCTTTAATCACAGAACGCGCTACAATGCGCGCCGTTTTCAACGGCCATAGATGACACAAGTGCAACAGCCAGCCAATATACAGACCAGCCATGTGGTTCGCTTCGCCGGCGATTCCGGCGACGGCATACAGCTACAGGGCCAACAATTCACCGTCGCCAGCGCTCTATCTGGTCACGACCTGGCAACCATGCCCGACTTTCCTGCTGAAATTCGTGCGCCCGCCGGTACGCGTTACGGCGTCAGCGCGTTCCAGATTCAATTTGGCGGAGATCAGGTCACCACTCCGGGCGATGCGCCGGATGTGTTGTTTGCGTTTAATCCCGCAGCTCTGGTGGTGAATTTGTCCCATCTATCGCCCCACTCTATCGTCGTCGTTGACGCCAACGCTTTCACTGAGCAGCGCTTGAAGCGCGCGGACCTAAGCAGCAATCCGCTGACCGACGGCACGATGGACAACCACGAGGTGATCGCCATCGACATCAGCGACCTCACCGTTGCCGCGGTCAAACCCTGTGGACTGGGGACCAAAGACGCCGGCCGATGCAAAAACTTCTGGGCATTAGGGTTGGCTTTGTGGATGTTTGAGCAGCCCCGAGACGCTACCCAAGCCTGGATCGAAGCAAAGTTTAGCGGCAATGAACAGGTCAAAAACGCCAATTTGGCTGCGCTGGATGCCGGTCATGCGTACGGTGAAAATACTGAAACGCAACATGTTCTGAAACAAATGCCGACGCTGCAAGCCTCGCTGGAGGCGGTCGAATATCGCACCATTACCGGCGCTGAGAGTTTGGCTCTGGGCTTGGTCGCCGCCGGCGAACTGGCTGACACCGAACTGATGTTTTGTTCCTACCCCATCACGCCGGCCTCGTCGCTACTGCACAATCTTGTGGGTTTGGAGGACGCCGGGGTGGCCACCTACCAAGCAGAGGACGAGATCGCAGCCGTGTGTTCTGCGATTGGCGCCTCGTATGCCGGTAAACTCGGCGTGACCTCCTCCAGCGGTCCTGGCATCGCGCTCAAAACGGAGGCGCTGGGGTTAGCCGTTGCGACCGAACTGCCTTTGGTAGTGGTCAATTCTCAACGCGCCGGCCCATCGACGGGCATGCCAACAAAAACCGAACAAAGCGATTTGTATCAAGCCGTCTATGGGCGCAATGGTGACACCCCGTTGCCGGTGATTGCGGCGCGTTCACCCGCAGACTGCTTCGCCGTGGCCATCGAGGCGGTGCGCATCGCTTTGCGTCATATGACCCCGGTGATTCTGCTGACTGACGGCTACATCGCAAACGCGTCGGAGTTGTGGCCAATACCTGATATCGATGAGTTCGCGCCTATCGATACGGCGAAACCTAACGCAAGCACCAACCAAGCAGTATTTGATCGTCACCCAGAAACTCAGGCCCGACTATGGGCTACCCCGGGTGACGAGCGTTTCATCCATCGCGTTGGTGGCATTGAAAAAGATTACGCGACCGGCAATATTTCCTACGATGCGGACAACCACCAGTCGATGACCGATATGCGCTCGGCAAAACTCGCCAGCGTAGCCGATTTCATTGCCGACCAGACCATTGAGCAGGGCTCGACCAGCGGCCTGGCCGTGGTCGCGTGGGGCTCAACCTACGGCACCATCGCACGCGCCGTGCGGGACAGCCTGGCTGAAGGTATTGAGGTTGCACACATTCACCTCACCAATATCAACCCGCTGCCGGCCAATCTCGGCAGCCTGCTCGAACAGTACGACCAAGTTTTGGTGCCCGAGTTGAACACCGGCCAACTGGCCACGTTGTTAAGAGACAAACTGAATCTGGATCTGACCCAACTCAACAAAGTCACGGGACAACCCCTGACGGTTATGGAAGTCAAATCAGCCATTGCTGAACGGGCGCCCCGGGTGGCCCTGCAGGCGGACGCATAGGTAGCTGTATGAATGCATTAACGTTTAAAGATTTCGCCACTGACCAAGAAGTACGCTGGTGTCCAGGATGCGGAGACTACTCCATTCTTAAGGGTGTGCAGCGTGCACTCGCCGAGGGTGGATCGGTACCTGAGCAAACCGTGTTCGTGTCTGGCATCGGATGTTCCTCCAGAATGCCCTACTACCTGAACACCTATGGTTTCCATACGATTCACGGCCGCGCACCCTCCTTTGCGACCGGCGTGAAATTGGCAAACCCAGAACTTGAGGTCTGGGTGGTTACCGGTGACGGCGACGGCTTATCCATCGGTGGCAACCATTTGCTGCATACACTACGACGCAATATCAATTTGAACGTGCTGCTGTTCAACAACGAAATTTATGGACTGACCAAGGGCCAATACTCGCCGACATCACGGCCGGGTACCACCAGTCCTACCAGCCCTACTGGATCCGTCGAAGCCGCGCTGCAGCCCGGTCAGTTCGCGATCGGTGCCGGGGCCACATTTTTTGCACGATGCGTGGATATCGACCAGAAAACTATGCCGGGCCTGCTCCTCGAAGCACGTGATCATCAAGGCACTGCGTTTGTCGAAATTCTGCAGAATTGTATTGTCTACAATAAGGATGTCTTTGACGATGTGGCCGCCAAGAAAACGGCCGCGGACACACAGATCCACGTGACCCACGGCCAGCCAATGCTGTACGGCAAAGACCAGGACAAAGGTTTAAGGCTGGATCCAAAGACCCTAACCATCGAATCGTTCAACTTAGGTGAAGACGGTTTAGGCGCTGCCGATGCGCTGGTACACGATGAGACGAATCCGACCCTGGCTCTGTTGCTCGCTAACTTAACGCTACCGACCGCTATGGGTGTACTGCTGCGCGTGGAGAAGCCGGCTTTCGACGAGAGCTACTGGAGCATTCGACCACAAGCGCGCCGGCAACGGATCTCGGATCTGCTACGCCGGGGCAACATGCTGGATCGTCGCCCCTCCTAGATCGGACCGCCGCAGCGCCCTCAGAACCCGGTCAAAATAACGACCAGATCGCAATTTGTTACTAAGCGTAACAAATTGCTTGATTTATCAGTGCTTCACCCTTAAATTGCCCCGACCAATTTGGTCTGACCAAAACGGACAGACCAATTCACGTCATCATGACGCGCGCGGTGGTTTACTGCCGCCGCTTTGTGTTGACCAAGACCTGAATGCAAATTTCGTGAGAGAACCAGTCTGTGACCGGAAAGCATGACCAAATCGCGGGAAGCCTGATCGAGGACATTTTGTCCGGCCACTATCGTGTGGCTGAGCGCTTGCCTTCCGAGCGGGATTTAGCCGCTCGCTTTGACGCCAACCGCGGTGCCGTGCGGGAAGCAATGAAGAAACTCGAACAAATCGGTGTGATTGAAGTCCAACCCGGCGGTGCGCGCGTCAAAGAACAAAGCGAGGCCAGCCTCGATGTGCTGACACATATGCTCGCCCAAGGCCCGCTACCGGACGCCAAACTGGTTGATCAAATACTGGGCGTGGTCGACAACTTGATTGCGGACGCTGCAGAGTGGTGCGTTGATCTCGCCAGTGACGAAGAGATCGAGCAAATACGTCATCGCATAGCACCGCTAAAAGATACCGAGCTCGACCAGGAAACGCGCACCTTGGCTCGCATAGAGCTCTTGCAGTCGATTATGCTCACCAGTAAAAATCTTCCCTTACGCCTGATCACTCGAACCCTGCTGACCCAGGTAGTGCCCAGCCTCAGAGCTGTTCATCCTTACGTCAACTTCGACAAGTCGACTTACTGTGAGCAGTCAGAGCAATTAGATGCTGCGTTCGCCAACCGCGACAAGGTTGCACTGCGCACCGTGTTCGAAACATTTTCTAATCTTAATCGTGAATCCATGATGCGCGCTTTTGCGGCCGCTCATGACGACATCAGCCAGGAGGCTGTCGCCAAATGATGCGCACTTTCATCGTACCTTTAATCATTATTATCGCTTTCTCATTTGGTGCAGTGACCCTCATGGCGACCGCGCCGGTGCTGGAACCGACAGCACAAAAGCCCATTCCTACCACGGTCCGTATCCGCGAGGTAACACCGGAATCCATTCAACTCAAGGTCCATTCCCAGGGCACCGCGATGCCTTCTACCGAGAGTCAGCTGATACCCGAAGTATCCGGTCGCGTTATGTGGATGTCCCCGAAGCTGGTCGCCGGTGGATATTTCACTCAGGGTGAACTACTGGCCCGGGTCGACGAATCAGACTATCAAAACATTCGAGATCGTGCCCAAGCCGCGTTGAAGCGGGCTCAGGCCGAACAACAGCATGCCCGCTATGAATACCAACGCCTGGCCAGTTTGGCCGAGCGTAAACTGACCTCACGCTCTCAACTCGAAGATACCCTACGCGCGCTGCGCGTTGCTGAAGCCAGCCTGCAGGATGCCCGAGTTAGTTTTGATCAAGCCGAACAGGACCTCGCTCGCACCCAGATCAAAGCCCCATTTACGGGATTGGTACGGGCTGAAACGGTTGATATTGGCCAGTTCATAGCGCGCGGCTCACCAATCGCAACCCTCTATGCGAGCGATCAAATTGAGGTTCGGCTCCCAGTCGCCGATCGCCAGCTGGCGTTCCTCAACTTGCCTGGAACGCTGCGCGGCGAACTGCCGGCGGAGCTGCAACCAAGCGTTACTCTGACCACTGAATATGCGGGTCAGAAACTCTCTTGGCAGGGGCGTATTGTGCGCACGGAGGCCGAAATCGATGTCTCCAGTCGTATGGTCCAGCTCGTGGCTCGGGTGTCTAGCAGCGACCATGAGGCACCTTTGTCTGTCGGGCTTTACGTCGAAGCCGAAATAGAAGGTCTGTCAGCTGAAAATATCTTTGTCCTGCCTCGTTCGGCACTACGCAATGACGGTCAGGTACTGATCGTTGATGCTGACGACAAGCTACGCTTTCGTCCGATCGAGCCGCTGCGGCTGTATCAAGACAATGTGCTGATCCAGGCGGGATTAAATGCCGGGGAAAGAGTGTGCTTATCGCCTATTCAAACCGCCATAGATGGGATGACCGTTAATCCCGTCATCGACGACGCCTAACCTTACTCGTCAGGTACTACCGAGACTTTTATGCATACCGCCATCAGATGGTTTGCGCACAATCCAGTCGCAGCCAATTTGCTCATGATCCTATTATTGCTGGGTGGTGCCTACGGCGCCCTCAGCACCAATCAAGAAGAGTTTCCCAACTTCGATATCCGCATCGTGAGTGTTCAGGTTCCCTACCTGGGCGCAGCGCCTATTGAAGTAGAACGGTCGGTATGTGTTCGCATCGAAGAAGCGATAGAAGGCCTTGAAGGTATCGACAAACTACGCAGTACCGCCACCGAGGGCATGTGTTCGGTCATTGCTGAACTGGACATGGACGTCGAAGAAGTCAGTGTTCTGAACGAGATCAAGAGTCGTGTCGACAGTATTAACAGTTTTCCGGTAGAAACGGAAAAGCCCCTCGTCGCCAAGGCCATGATGACGCGCCGGGTGGTACAAATTGCGATCAGCGGAAACACAGACGAACGCACACTTAAAGAACTCGGCCGGGATTTGAGAGACGACATTGCGGCGGTAAATGGTATTTCACAAGCCGCCGTGGACTATATTCGTCCTTACGAAATTTCTATTGAAGTTTCGGAGCGGGAGTTACGGCGATACGGAATGACCCTAGATCAGGTCACTGCAGCAATTCGCAGCAGCTCACTGGATATGCCTGGCGGCACCATCAAGACTCGCAACGGTGAAATCCTGATTCGGACCACAGGCCAGGCCTATTGGGGCGAGGAATTTGAAGACGTGGTCGTTCTCACCCGCAAAGACGGTACGCGCGTTTATTTACGCGACGTTGCCTCGATCCAGGATACCTTTGAAGAAGGAGACCTTCTGGCCCGTTTTAACGGCGAGCGCGGGGTGGTCGTCAATGTCTCACAAGTGGGCAACGAAGACCTGATCCAAATTGCTGAAGACGTCAATGCACTGGTCGAGCAAGCTCGCACAGACTTTCCCGAGGGCATTTCTTTAGACGTCTGGATCGATACTTCGAACGAGCTCAAGGAACGCATGTCGGTGCTGCAGCGCAACGCCGGCGGAGGGCTTGTGCTGGTTTTGATCGTGCTCGCTCTGTTTTTGCGGTTTCGCGTAGCCATGTGGGTTGCTATAGGCATACCCGTCGCACTGCTTGGCACGCTTGGGGTACTACCGTTCACGGACATCAACATTTCAACCATGACCGTGATGGCCTTCATCCTGGTCCTGGGTATTGTCGTCGACGATGCAATCGTTGTGGGCGAGCGGGTCTTTGGCCACGAGCAAATGGGCAAACCCAGACTGCAGGCCGCCGTGGAGGGCACCTGGGAGGTCTCGGTCCCGGTGATCTTTGGCGTTCTGACGACCATCGCAGCCTTTCTGCCACTCATTTTAGTCGAAGGCCGCATGGCGGGCTTTTTCGCGCCTATTGGTTGGGTTGTTATTTTTGCGTTGGTCTGCAGCATCATCGAATCTCAGCTCATTTTGCCCTCTCACCTAGCGCATCGGAAGCACACTGAGTCACCCACCGGTGTTTCTGCTTGGTGGAATACCTTTCAGGGTCGCCTGGCAAACTGGTTAGAGCACATCGCCAAAGACGTCTATATGCCTTTTGTGCGCACGGTTCTGGGCTGGCGCTACGTCGGCGCCGCGGTGGGCCTCGGATTCCTGATTCTCGCGCTGTCTTTGATTACCAGCGGGCGTGTGGTTTTTGGGTTCTTCCCGGCCGTTGAGGGTGAACGTGTGTACGCCGGCCTCGAAATGCCCGAGGGCATCGCGGCGGAAACCACAATGGCCGCAGCACAGCGCCTAGAAGCCGCCGCCGAGCGCGTCAACGAAGACATGACGGCCGAGCTGGGCTTAAGCCAGCCGTTGATTCGCAATGTTTTACTCAGCGTTGGGCAGAGCGCAGACCGAAACGGCCCGGGCGGCCCCTCGGGCCCTGGACGGAGCAACATCGCCGAGGTCGTCATTGATCTGGCACCACTTGAAGAAAGAAACCTCCTCAGCTCCAAGGTGGTGGCTAAACGCTGGCGTGAGTACGTTGGGCCAATCTCCGATGCGGTCAAGTTATCGTTTGACTCGGACGCCTATTCCGCAGGTGCTGCCCTCGAGTTTCAACTTCAGGGTAAAGACGTCGATGAGTTAAGACGCGCAGCCGAAGCCCTCAAGGCCGAGCTGTCCCGCTACGACGGGGTGTTTGACATCACTGATTCATTTCGCTCCGGCAAACAGGAAATTCAGCTCAGCTTGTTACCCGAGGCCCGCAACCTGGGACTCACTCTCGCTGATCTGGCCAGTCAGGTACGCAGTGCTTTCTATGGCAGCGAGGCACAAAGAGTGCAGCGTGGCCAGGACGACGTGCGCGTGATGGTGCGCTTTCCAGAACAGGAACGTAAATCCATTGGCAATTTGGAAGATATGTACATCCGCACGCCTGACGGCAACGAAGTACCCTTCTATTCAGTGGCCCGATTTGA
>Ga0181559_10005057_pt1 | contig 12665 bp, 12 predicted proteins | sample 011ome_21_FD_133752 | JGI IMG/M metagenome (GOLD analysis project Ga0181559, IMG submission 133752) | Coastal salt marsh microbial communities from the Groves Creek Marsh, Skidaway Island, Georgia - 011508AT metaG (megahit assembly) | ecosystem: Environmental > Aquatic > Marine > Intertidal...
GCCAGCGATGTCATCTGGCGTGAGACCGTTTTGCTGAAGGAAGCGGGCAAGCCGGTGGTGGCCTCTATGAGTGACCTCGCGGCAAGCGGAGGATACTACATCAGCTGCGCCGCCGACCACATCCTGGCCCAGCCCAATACGATCACCGGAAGCATCGGTGTGTTCGGTTTGCTGCCCAGCGCAGGCAAGCTGCTCAAGGAGCGGATGAGCTTGGACTTCGACGGGGTCAAGCTACACGACCACGCCGATGCACTCTCCATGCACGAGCCCATCCAAGGCATGGCGCTGGAGGCGGTCAACGAGGCGGTGACACAGGTGTATGATTCCTTCATCGAACGCGTTGCCGAAGGCCGCGGCATGACAGTGGAAGCCGTGGATAAAGTAGCAAGGGGCCGCGTCTGGACGGGACAGGATGCCATGGAAATCGGATTGGTCGACGGCATGGGCAACCTGCAGGATGCCGTGAAGATGGCGGCCGAGATGGCCGGCATCAGCGATCCCGACTTGGTGGAGCTACCGGAGGCGGTGGATCCCTTCGAGCAGTTCATTGAAGACTTCATGGGGGTAAGTGCCATGGCGCAGATGGCCCAGGCTGCAGGACTCCCAGGCGACGCTGTGTCAGCCATGATGGACGTAGAGGCATTCATTGACATGGCACCCGGTGACCGCATCCAAGCGCGCTTGCCCTACCGGATTCGCATCTACTGATGTCCGGCCGGCACGAAGCCACACCCATGGAAGCCCTTCCCCGCCTGACGGAGGAGGGCTTCCGTGTTTCCACCCGGATGCCCCTGCAATTTGTATTGGATCGAATCCGCAGCGGACAGAATGTGGGATCGGTTTTCCGAACGGCCGATGCTTTCCGGCTGGAGGGCTTGCACCTCTGCGGATACACCGCACGACCACCGCATCGGGACATCTTGAAGACGGCATTGGGTGCCGCGACCCATGTGGATTGGAGGGGGCACGAGAACACGGTGGATGCCATCCAGGCCCTTCAGTCAGAAGGCGTCATTGTATTGGCACTGGAGCAGGCTTCCCACTCCCAGATGCTCCAGGATTGGATGCCCCAATCGACCGACCGCTATGCTGTCGTCCTGGGCAATGAAGTCAGGGGATGCTCGCCCGAAGTACTGGATGCGGTCGACGGTGTACTGGAGATTCCTCAGTTCGGGGTCAAGCACAGTTTGAACGTATCAGTGGCGGCAGGCATGGTGTGCTGGCAGGCCTTCCGCAGCATGGGGCCGCCAAAGGGCTGAATCCAGCATCACATTGCGCCCTTTGCCCGTGAAAAAGCCCCGGTCTGCATGCGCAGGCCGGGGCTTTTCCGAGCGATGAATTGCGGTGGCCTCAGTCGAGGTCGCGGAATTCGAGGTCGGCGCTGGCCTTGCCCGATAGACCGGCGTCTTTTTGGACGGCCATGTCCCTATGCTGCTTTGCCTCAGCGCTGTTGCCCAAACGGGCATTGGCGATGGCCATGACGTAGTGGGCCACAGCGCCATCGTCATCTGCGTTGTTCAGGATGGTCTTGGCACCATTGGCATCTCCGTTGAGCAGCTTGGCCAAAGCGGAGTTGACGGTGTTCTCTCCGCTGAAGTTGGAAACTGCTTGGCTGTAGTTGCCCTCTTGAATCGCGAGAATGCCTTTGTTGTATTTCACTGCGTCTCCTGCTCCTGATGCACTGGAGAGGTAGCGCTTGGCGTCGGTCAAATTGCCCTTCATGCGGGCCACAGCACCGAGGTTGTTGTTGATGATGGGGCTGTCACCGCGCTCATCAGCAGCCATGAAGCGATCCGCGGCCTGATTCAGCTTGCCCATTGCCATGAGACATACACCTTCGTTGTTGGGCGCGCGCCAATCGCCCGAATGCACCCGGCTCGTTGCTTCATACACTTTAAGCTTGTCTTCATTGCTTTCAAACAAGGTGGCGGCGTAGAGGGCCTCCTCCACGGTCAAGGTGTCTGGGTTGGACATGGCGAGGGCCATCAGCTCTTCGTCTGTATAACCTTCTATGTCATAGTGCAAGGTGATCATCGAGCGACGCAGGGCCGGCAATATCTCCTTCTCGATCTCCTTATAGGTCTTGGCAATGTTCTTGATCTCTTCCTCGCGGCGATTCTTGTCGTTGTACATGGACAGAACGCGCAAGATGAGGTCCTTGTCCTCAATGTCAGAGGCGCGCATCAATGACTGGAACCCTTCCCAGTCCTCTCCCTTCGGGTTGTTTCCGTAAAAACCTTCCTCCACGTCTACTTTGGCCCGCTTCAGAAGATTGGCAACGGCTGCATTGGCGCTCTCAGCGCGCTCCAACGCGAGGTCTTCATTGAGGGTGATTTCACCTTCGGGAGAAGCGTAAGAACTGACAGCGGTCCGCTTGAGCATGACACTGTCATGGTCGGCAGCAAACCCGATAAACTCTTTCAACGCAACCATGTCGTCGTCGCGAAGCTCCGCGTTGCGCACCCGAGAAGCATTGTACTCGTAGTTGACTTCTGCCTCGGTGGTGTAGGAAATCACCCTTTGGAAGGCATCTTTTCCCATGACGAAACGATCATCAGCCTGAACCCAGAGGGGGGTGGTGATTACGCCGTCACCCAGAACAACGGGTTCGAAGTCCATGGTCTTACTGCCCATGGTGCCGCTGATGCGCAGCTCCAGACGGGCGCCGTCTTCCATACCGTCCTCATAGGGAACGGAGGCGTTATAGTCAAAGGACTTGGCGGATTTGAAAGGAACCACAGTGTAGTTTCCGGCGGCGTCCTCACCCTGAAATCCCTGGGTTTCGAATGCGGCTTCACCACCCTCCCAAACGAGAACGGGGGTGGCTTCGATGATGGCTTTCTTGGCGAAGTACTTCTCGGGGAAGGTGCCGGAAAGGTTGAGCTCGACCTGACCTCCTTGCATGATGAGGGGCTCAGGGTCCATAGAGAGGTTCAATTCCTCGATGGCCTTCTCCATTTTACCGAGACCTCCACAACCGGGGAGAGCGAGGAGTAGGGCGAATGCGGGAAGAAAGAGTGCCAAACGTTGGCGAAGGGTGTACTGCATTTTCATGAATCGTATCGCGGTCAAAAGTAAGGGTTGATACAACGCCAATCAGGCCTGTACAACCCCCATTGAAGAGAACTTTCGAATACGGGCGTCGATGCGTTTGTCAGCATTCTGAACCCGGAGTTTGCGAAGGTGTTTGAGGATTTCTTCCTTGACAGAGGCGAAGGCGGCTTCGCGATCATTATGGGCGCCACCCAATGGTTCGGGGATGATGCCGTCGATGAGCTTGTGACTGAGCATGTCGTCTGCCGTCAACTTGAGGGCTTCAGCGGCTTCCACCTTATGGTCCCAGGAGCGCCAGAGTATGCTGGAGCAGGACTCCGGAGAGATCACGGAGTACCAAGTGTGCTCCATCATCAGGACGCGGTCTCCAATACCGATGCCCAAAGCCCCTCCTGATGCACCCTCGCCAATCACCACGCAAATCACGGGGACGCGCAGTTGCATCATTTCGATGAGGTTGCGCGCAATCGCTTCTCCTTGACCCCGCTCTTCGGCCTCAAGTCCGGGGTAAGCGCCCGGTGTGTCTATCAGACAAACCACTGGACGGTTGAATTTCTCTGCGAGCTTCATCAGGCGCAATGCCTTTCGATAACCCGACGGATTGGCCATACCGAAGTTGCGGTACTGACGAAGCTTGGTGTTGGCGCCCTTTTGCTGTCCCACGAACATAACGGGCAGATCGTCGATCATACCCAGTCCGCCAATCATCGCTTTGTCGTCTTTGGAGCAGCGGTCTCCGTGCAGTTCCATGAACCTTCCATCGGTCAAAGCCGCAATGTGGTCGAGGGTATAGGGGCGATCGGGGTGGCGCGACACTTGAACCCGTTGCCAAGGAGTCAGGCTGGAGTATATCTCCTTGCTGACCTCTTCGATTTTCTGTTCGAGGTCGGCCACGGTGCTTTGCATATCGACTTGGCCCTGCCCGTCGATGTCTTGGGCCTGTTCAAGCTGTTCCCGCAATTGGCGGATGGGCTCTTCAAAATCGAGGTAGTTCATTCCAGATGCGTTCCTCATGGCTCCCGTTGAAAGGAATCAATCTGCAAACCTAATGTGGTTACGGCTTGTGTAAACTGTGGAGTTGGCGGGTTGTCAACCATGAACCTTGAGTTCCTCGACCATGGCGCGCACGGCCTTTCCCCTATGGCTCACCGCATTCTTCTCTTCAGCATCCATTTCGGCAAACGTTCGCTCGCTCTTTTCCGGAATGAAAATCGGGTCGTAACCAAAGCCATCGGTACCACTGCGTACTTCGGCAATGCGGCCGCGGCAGACGCCTTCATAAGCCCGAGTGCCCTCCGGTCCGGTCAAAGCGATGACGGTGCGGAACTGTGCGCCTCGGTCGGTGCGACTGCCCAAAGCCGACAGGAGTTTGGCCATATTCGCTTCGGCGTCCTTTTCAGGTCCTCCGTAACGTGCAGTGTATACGCCGGGCTCACCACCCAAAGCATCGACTTCCAACCCGGTGTCGTCTGCGAAACAGTCCACGCCATAGTGGCGCTTCACGTATTCCGCTTTCTGGATGGCATTGCCCTCGATGGTTTCGGAGGTTTCTGGAATGTCTTCGGAGCAGCCGATTTCATCCAAGCCGACCACTTCGAAGTGACCATCGAGCAGAGCGGCAATTTCTTTCACCTTTCCAGGATTTCGGGTGGCAAAAACGAGACGGGGCAGTGTCATGACGCGAAGATGCGAAGCGCTTTACTTCCGGCGGACCTTTCCTGTTTCGGTTTGTTCGAAGCAGGAAATGAATTCTACGGAACGGGGACGGATGTTCCCCAGGTCGGCACAGTCTGCCAGCAAATTTCTGGTCAAGGCAGCGTCGGCTTCACCTTCCACAATCAGTGTGATTCGGTCGCCCATGACCTCGTCCTTCCTTCCTGATATATACCAGCGTCGTGAACCGATGTGGGCGTCGATCTCAGGTGCTATCCGGCGTTCGATTTCGTGCGGGTGAACTTTGATTCCACCTGAATTCAGAACGTCATCCAATCGCCCCAGCCAATGAAATCCCACCGGGTCTGAAGTGGAAGTCCATTTCCCTGCATCGCGGGTTCGAAATCGCTTTACTCCCCTTTCCGGAGCATCGATGACAATGGACTGGTCCGTATCGATGGAGATGACGACGCCGGGCAGAGGACGATACGCGGCCTCACCCAGGGACCGCGTCGCAACATGGGTCAGGGTTTCGGTCATCCCGAACCCCATCTGTATGCGACATCCTGTCCGATGGCCCTCCTCCGCCAGATCGCGTTCCAACCCCGGGTGCAAGGGAGCGCCCCCCAACAGAAGCTGTCGAAAGCGTGAAAGTTGGTTTGTTTCCAGAAGGTGCCGTGCCTGCATAGGGGTTGCGACCCCGAAGTCGAATCGCTCGTCGCCACTTTCAACTACGGTGGGCAATGATGGGTGCGCGGAGGGAGGGGAGACGGTGAGATCCCACCCAAGGGCGAGGGCGCGCCATACAGCCATCCGCCCACCTGTTCCCGAGGTGGGCAGTGCAGACCATGTTGCAATGCGCGGCCCGACTAGGTTGAAATGACGTGCGGTAGCCAGGGCGGATGCGCGCACGTCATCGGGCGCGAATCGGTGGAGCACAGGTGGGCCGGTGCTTCCTGAAGTTGGGGAAGTGGGTTGATTTGCCATCCATTCCTGGGCTACCTGGTCGAACACCTCCATCCACGGTTCCGGCTGGGATGGGGGGACAAGCTTTCCCGATGCTATGCGCCAAGTGGCGGTCATGGTAGGATGTCGGTCAGATCCCAGGTGTGCAATTTGCCATTGGCCCTCGCGGCCGGATGGTCCATCCGCAGATACCCGCCCGAAACGACCAGAGGAGAAGGGATGTTGTCCCTGAACAAACTGCCGGTACCCAGTCCTTGTGGCAAAGGGAGGGGGTCTTCAGAAATGGCATCTGCTGCCCATTGGGCGATGGCGTTCAGGCCAATGTTGCTCTCCAGCGCGCTCGTTGCCCACCATCCGGCTTCAATTTCCTGTGCCAAGTCGATCCAGTGGTTCGCCTCGACAAATCCGCCGATCAGGCTGGGCTTCAGAATGATGTAGTCGGGCTTTATCAGGTGCAGAAGATTGCGGCGCAGGACGGTGTCATGAATGCCGATCAACTCTTCGTCCAATGCGACGGGAATGGCCGATTCTGCGCAGATGTACTCCATCTTCTTCCACTGTCCCGGTCGAATCGGCTGTTCCATGCTGTGGATATCGTATCCCGCCAGCCGCTCCAGCTTTCTCAAGGTGACGGCGGGGTCTTGATCATCCAGACCTCCATTGGCGTCCAGGCGCAAGGTCACCTGGTCCGCGGGCGCGACGGAGCGAATCGCCTCGAGGCATGCGCACTCCTTTTCGAAGTCCAATGCGCCTACCTTCATTTTGAGGGTTGTGAATCCGCGTTGGAGCAGTTCCTGTGCCTGTTCGACCATGGATTCAGGAGAGCCCATCCAGATGAGCCCATTGATGGGAACGGGCTGGCCTTGAGTGAAGGGGCCGGGAAAGAGCGTTCGGTCTCCCTCGTTCAATAGGTCAATCAGCGCGGTTTCAGCAGCAAATCGAACCGCAGGGTATTGCAGGCTCATCGACTTGGGGTCCAAGATTCCAGAAGCCGCCAATTTCTTGAGTTCCATCCTAGCCCGTGGAGCACTTTCCGGACTGAGGCCGGGAATCAGACTGCATTCACCAATTCCGATCCGGCCATCTTCCTCCAGGTCACGTGCCACCACGAAAAAGCTGGGCTTATCCGTCAACACGCCGCGGGAGGTGCCTGCCGATTGCTTGAAATGGAGCACTCGCTCCACAATGGTGATTTCCAAACCGGTCATGCGGTGGCGCTGAGAAAAAGGAACAGGGCGATGGCAAACGTGCTCAAGGCGATTTTCTTGAGTTCACCATCCAATTCGGTGGGGTCATCGGTGCGCCACACCAAGGCGAGGTGCTGGGCATGGACCAAGGCGAACAATCCGTACCACAGTTGTCCCCGCCAAGGTCCCTCGGGGTCGGAGGCCCAGAAGGAAAGGAGGGCAGCCCAACCACCAATGAGCAGCAAGGCGTGGTATTTCTTTCCCCAAAGGAATCCGTTGCGCACGATGAGGGTTCGCTTTGCGGTGGCCGCATCCGAAACGTGATCACGCAGGTTGTTCAGATTGAGCACCGCCACACTGAAGAGCCCGATGGTCACGGAGGGGAGAAGCCAACGCGGATCAAACGTTCCGGAGATGAGGGCAGCGGTTCCCGCAACCCCGGCAATGCCGAAGAAGAGCAGAACACTGATGTCCCCCAACCCACTGTATCCATAGGGCCTCTTCCCTGCGGTATAGGCATAGGCTGCCGCGATGGCGACCAGTCCGGTGCCCACCCATTGGGCGAGCAACAACAGGTTGCCTCCTACGGCCAGAAGTACAGTAGCCAGTCCGCTCACAAAGGCCAGTGCCGCAGTGGCCACGACGGCCCGCTTCATATGCTGGGCCGAGATTCGGCCCGAAGCCACAGCCCGGTCTTGCCTTTGTGCCCCTTCCGCACGGTCGGCACCGTTCTCGAAATCACCGAGGTCATTGGCGAAGTTCGCCAGTACCTGCAGGAGCAAAACCGTCAGCAGGCATCCTGCGAACAAGGGGAGAAATCGGCCATTCGGGACATCGGATGCTGCCGACAACGCTCCCCCGGCCAGCACGCAAGCGCTGGCGAGGGGCAAGGTCCTCAGGCGGGCCGCACCGATGAGGTCCCCCAACATGAAATCAGGGGAATTTGGGGTACTGCTGGAAGTCAGGGTCGCGCTTCTCAAGGAAGGCATTCTTTCCCTCTTGGGCTTCTTCCATCAGGTAATACATCAAGGTTGCATCGCCCGCGAACTCCATCAAACCGGCCTGGCCATCGAGTTCTGCATTGAGGCCCCGCTTGATCATTCGGATGGCCAACGGCGATCGCTTCATGATGGTCTTGCACCATTTCACGTATGTGTCTTCCAGCTTTTCGAGCGGAACGACAGTATTGACCAACCCCATCCCTTCAGCTTCACGCGCAGAGTACTGCTCACAGAGAAACCAGATCTCCCGCGCCTTCTTCTGGCCCACGTGGCGGGCGAGGTAGCTCGAGCCGAATCCCGCATCGAAACTGCCGACTTTGGGGCCGGTTTGTCCGAAGATGGCGTTCTCCGAAGCAATGGTCAGATCGCAAACAACGTGGAGAACATGGCCGCCTCCTATGGCATAACCATTGACCGCGGCGATCACGGGCTTGGGCAGAGAGCGGATCTTCCGATGCAGGTCCAGTACGTTGAGGCGGGGCACTCCGTCGCCCCCAACATAGCCTCCAACGCCTTTCACATTCTGGTCGCCGCCGCTGCAGAATGCCTTGTCGCCTGCACCGGTCAGGACGACGACGCCGATGTCCTGCCTTTCACGGACAATATCCATGGCATCGAGCATTTCGATGTTGGTTTCAGGCCGGAAAGCGTTGTAGACCTGTTGACGATCAATGGTAATGCGGGCGATGCCCTCAAAGAAATCGAACCGGATGTCCTCGTAGGACTTGATGGGTTCCCAGTTTCGCGCTTGCGCCATGTTTGTGCTTTGACGGATTGACAATGCCGGATGGCGCCTTGTTCGATTTCAAGCGCCGGTGTTCCAGAATGGGACGCAAAACTAACCCCGGACGGCCTCCATGTAGCGGAAATATGCCGTTGCACTTTCCTCAGAGGGCGTGACGATTTCCAGAACCTTGGGTGCTTCTGCAGGTGACCACCAATCCATGAGGGCGCTCTTCAGGCTGTCTTCATCTTCCACACGTTCGTGAATCAATCCATGCAGGTCACAAAGGGGGCGGAGTTCAGTGTCGTGTTGCCACTCGAAATGTGAAGGGCCCAAGCCCGTGCGTTCCGGGCCATCGAGCCAACGGAAGATGCCTCCTCCTCCATTGTGAATGACCGCGATGCGGAGGTCGGCAGGCAGGGGCTGCAAATGAAAGGCGTTGGCGTCGTAGAGAAACCCGAGTTCTCCTGTGATCAAAGTGACCCGTTGTCCTGCCATAGCCGCCCCGACCGCGGTGGAAGTGCAACCATCGATGCCGGCCGCCCCTCGGTTGGACCATGGGGTGCAATCGTACAATGGTGGGAATAGCGCGGCATAGCGGACAGGCGTCGAGTTGCCCAAGTGCAGCACTGTATCTGAAGGCAGTGCATCATGCAAACACGCGTGGGCTTTGAGGTCACTCCAACCCGCGGCGGATAGCGCCGTGAAGTGGCCGGTGCGAAGGGCGTTTTCATGATCCCACCAAGCCTTCCTCCATTCCGAAAGGAAGGATGGAAGCAGTGCGGATTCGCCGGATTTCAAGGCTTTTGCTCCGAGGGCTACCCCTTCATCCACAGCACAAGGGACGTTTCTGGAAGGGGTTCCGAAAGCGCGAGGAGCGAGTCCCCCCTGATCCAAGTGCCAATGCTCCGGGCTTCCGTCAGCGAGCGATGCCCGCAGTTTGCGGGAGATCAAAGGAGCGCCGAATGAGACGATCAGATCCGGTTCGACTTCTTTCCATGCCTTACCCGTGGCCTGCCATGCTTGCCACCATCGGTCGCAGGCTGTAATGACCGGGACGTCTCCCAGTTTCATTCCGCTGGTCGGATCTCCCACGAGGAGGGCATGGGTGGACCAACTGGCAAGGGCATCCATGGCAAGATTCAGAGGCTGTGTTCCCCCCAGGAGAAGGATACGCTCACCTCCATTCACTGCCTGTTTGAGCCTGCTTTGGAATGCGGATATACGCGTCTCCCGCGCCGAGAGGTCAATAGGCTTACTGAGGGAAAAGGGCACGCCTTCAGGAATGGGCTGAACCTCTGTATGCGCCTCTGTTCCTGCGCCGTAGAGGGGGTCATCAAAAGGACAGTTCACGTGGATGGGGCCGCATTGCAGGGCTTCGGCCATCCCATCGAGTTGACGTACTGCCTCTTCTTCGGATTCTGGCTTCCAGGTGAAGTGGGCTCGGGTATGCAGGGCGTGAAGGCCATCTTGACGCAAAGTCTGGCTTTGCCATTCTGAATGTGCTCCTTCGGGTCTGTCCGCGGTCAAGCTGATCAGTGGAAGTCCTGAACGGTCGGCTTCCGCCAAAGCCGGGCCGTGGTTCAATGCTGCGGTTCCACTGGTGCAGCATACGGCTACAGGGCGTCTCAGCGCGAGGGCCATTCCCAGTGCGTGGTGAGCCGCGGACCTTTCGTCCAGTGCAACACCACCGGGAAGTCCGGCTGACGCAAAGGCTTGGATCAGGGGCGCATTTCGGGATCCGGGGCTGAAGACGATTCCCCCAAGGCCGCGCTCCATGAGGCCAGAGGCCAGGCTTTGCGCAGCATTCATCGAACCTAGGCTTTCGGCATTCATTCGGCCCAATGAACAATGGGGTCGAGGACGGCGCGCAGTTTATTGCGCGTCTCATTCCACTCTGCTGCTGGATTGGAAGCTGCCGTAATCCCGCCGCCAGCAAAGGCTGTCAACACTCCATCGGTGAGACGAGCACAACGCAAATTGACATAGTAGGCGACCTTTTCTTTTTCTTCCAGGCCTACCCACCCGGTATAGTATGCCCGGTCGTGGTCCTCGTGCTCGGAGATGAAATCGAGCGCGAGTTTCCTGGGCGTACCTCCAACAGCAGGAGTGGGGTGCAAGGCGGCAATGACCTCTTGCGCGGGACGGGTGGCCTCAAAGTCAATCCACGTCCTCAAATGCTCGATGGGGCCGTACTGTATGGTTTGCCTTTCGCCGGTTTCCACACGTGCGCAACCTGCATCCCGAAGGGCGTCCAGCGCTCCTTCGATGACCAATGCCTGTTCTTCCTGCTCCTTGGATGTCCACGGGTCTGAAACTTCGCCGACGTGTGCCATGCGGGTTCCGGCGAGACAAGCGGTTCGATAGTGGGGCCACCGTCCTTCGATCAAGGGTTCGGGAGACGAGCCGAACCACGTGCCAATCTGGGCGTGCTTCAGGGTCCAACTGAAAGAATCCGGATGGGCCAGCGCCAATTTTCTCACAATGTCTGCACCTTCCAGACCTTCTGCTGCCACATTGAGCTGGCTGGATAGGACCACCTTGCGCAAAGGCCCTTGGGCGATGGCTTCCCGTGCCTTTTCCACACGCGCAATGTGGTCGTCTTTTCGGGTGCCATCCAGTTGCTGGACGTGCACTTTGACGGTAGGGCGTGCGTCACGCACCAAGGCCTCTACTTTTTCCACCCTTCCGCGAATGACCATTTCGGTTTTCATTCTTGACCGCTCCCAAGGATGCAGCCTGAAGTATGACGGTCCCTCCGGGTCAGGGACAATTCGTTCCAGAATTTCGCTGCCCGGTCTATGAAACAAGACTTGTGTAGATGCGTCAATTGTAGCGTCAGAGCGGTCCATCACTTTGAATTCGGGTTTGGAATCAACATGACGGTAAGCCTCGCCGTGCATACGGCCCTACCCTCTTCATCTTCAATGTCGATGTGCCAGACGTGCAGCTTTCCTCCTTCGTGGTGCAATCGCGCATTCCCAGTGACCCATCCCGACCTCACGCTACGCAAGTGATTGGCATTCACCTCAATTCCTACTGCAGCTTTGCCCTTGGATGCAGCGATGAAATGCGAGCCCACAGAACCCAGTGTTTCTGCCAACACAACGCTGGCACCCCCATGCAAGAGCCCGTATGGCTGGTGCGTCCGATGGTCAACGGGCATGCGGCCAACCACGTTACCGCGGTTCACCTTGAGGATTTCAATACCAAGGGCATCTCCAATGGTGTTTTTCCCCAGTGCCTTGAGCTGTTCCTCTTCGGGAAGAGCCGAGGAGGATTGATTTTCAGACATCGTTATCAAAAATAATGGCCATCACGGCGCCCTGCAGGAATGGGGGTATGGATGTTGTTACCCATCTCTGTGGAGGGATTGAAATTTTTTTTTTGCTTCCTGAGGCAACGATTGCAATTCGTGTCGTCTATACACTGGATGCAGTCTTAAAACGCTGCATCGGTTTCAATATCCTTGCAGGTTTCGGAGGGGGCATTCATGCCCCCTTCATTCTTTTGGAGTCATAGGTCAAAGGGAGACGTGAAGCAGTTTCTTCGTTTCGAACCAGGGGTCGTCCAGAAGGGCATTCAAGGACCAGGATTGGATGGGGTCGGTCACGGGGGCCAGTTCCGCGTCGAGGTCGCCGCCTTTCAAGTACAAAACGCCATTGGCCAGGCCGTGCCTATGGTCCCGGGCCATCAGCGGGCGCACCCAATCGAGGAATGCTGGCATCCGAGTAACGGCGCGGCTGACCACAAAATCAAATGGGGGACGGTCGCGGAGCAATTCTGCCCGCGCCCATTCGGGTTTTACGTTCTCTAGGCCCAAGGATTCCGCTACCGCTCGAACCACCTTGACCTTCTTTCCAATCGAGTCACACAGTATGAACTGTGCTTCCGGAAACAGTATGGCCAGGGGAATGCCGGGGAAGCCACCTCCCGTTCCAACATCGAGGATCCGAGACCCTGGTTCTGGACGGAGAATCCGGGCGATACTCAGGCTGTGTAGCACATGACGCGGAAAGAAGGCATCCATGTCTTTTCGGGATATGACATTGATGCGGGCATTCCATTCCCGGTAAAGGC
>Ga0181559_10005059_pt1 | contig 12664 bp, 6 predicted proteins | sample 011ome_21_FD_133752 | JGI IMG/M metagenome (GOLD analysis project Ga0181559, IMG submission 133752) | Coastal salt marsh microbial communities from the Groves Creek Marsh, Skidaway Island, Georgia - 011508AT metaG (megahit assembly) | ecosystem: Environmental > Aquatic > Marine > Intertidal zone...
ATCAGGAACCGTGACGCGTCGCCGAGAACCTCGTCCGACGCGCACAGGTCGCGCACCTTCACGATATCGTCCCAGCCGGTCAGGAACACCAGCACGGCGCCCGCGACGAAGCTCTCTTCGCGCGCGCGCGCGCTCTTCGCTTCCGTCTCTTCTCGTCGCTCGGTCTCCTCCGCCAGCGCCGCCACGCGGCGTACGGCGTCGCGCACGAGCTCGACGTCGAGCGCGTCGTCGGCGGCGCAGTTCGCCGCCCACTGCCGCAGGCTCGCGACGACGTCGGGCGCGTACGCGGACCACTCACTCGGGAAATCGCCATCGCGAACCGCGACGGTCTCGCCGAGCGCCTTCTCCGAAGCCGTCTCAACCGACGGCGCTTCTTTTCCCGAAAGCCTTTCCCGAAGGGCTCTCCCGCGCCCGCGCCCGCGCCCGCGCCCGTGACCGCGCCCGGTTTTGTCCCCGAACGGCCGCTCCCCGCGGTTTAGGGTTTGGTCCCGCCGGTCCCGTATCACCACGGGGGGCGAGATCGCGTTCGCTCCCCCGAACACGTCCCCTACGCCGGCCAGCAGGTCCTCCAGGAACGCCTCGCGAACGGGGTGCGTGAACCCGGGAACGTGGAACGCGCGGCCCGGCGGGACGTCAAAGTAGTTGGCGAACGCGCCCGCGTCCATCGTCGCCGACATCAGCACCACGCGCAGGTCCGGCCTTTTCGGCAAGAGGTCTTTCAGCACGATCAGCAGAAAGTCCTCGTGCATGCCCCGCTCGTGGATCTCGTCCACGAACACGTGCGACACGCCCCGCAGCGTCGGGTTCTTCGCCAGACGCCGAAGAAGCACGCCCGTCGTGCAAAACTCCAGCCGCGTGCGTTCCCGCGATACGCGCGCCTCCAGCCGGATGCGGTACCCCACGGTCGCACCCACGGCCTCGCCGCGCTCGTGCGCCACGCGAGCCGCCACCGAGACCGCGCTGATCCGCCGCGGCTGCGTGCACACGACGTACGTCGCCGAGGCGCGGCCCTCGGCGAGCGCGCGCTCCAGCACGAACTGGGGACACTGCGTGGTTTTTCCGCAGCCGGTTTCGCCGGAGACCACCGTGACTTGGTCCGCGGCGACCGCCTCGAGGAACGCGTCGCGCCGCGCCGCCGCGGGGAGACGCGCGCGCTCAAGCGCGGACGCGAGCGCGCGAGGAGAGGCGCGACGCGTCCGTTCGCGCGCCGCCTCCGCCGCGTCGAAAGCGGCGGCGTCCGAAGACGACGCGAAGACGTCGTCTTCGGACTCCTCGCCGAGTCGCTGGACTTGTTCGTGTTTCGTCGCCGCGGGTCGGTGCGTCTCCGCGCGCTCCAGCGCGGCGGCAACCACGCGCCGCGCGTCGTCCGACATCTCCACGTCGCGCGTCGCGTTCCGCCTCGCGTCGAGGTCGGCGCGGTAGTCGGGGAGAGGCGTTTTGCTCACCACCAGCACCGTGTTGGTACCTCTGCCGTATGGCTTGAAGTGCAGCCCGAGCGACCGCGCGAGGCGCTCGACCGCCTCCGCGCCCTCGCGGCCGACGTTTTCGCGCATCACGATCTCCTCGCGCGACGGGTCCCGCAACATCGCGCGCATGTCCTCGAGCGACGCGTGCTCATCGAGGGCCACGCGATTTCGACCGCTCTCCTCTCGCATGGCTGCGAGCTTCGCGTTGCGCCACTCCGGGTCCCACCATCTCTGCCCACCACCGCCTCTGCCGCCGCCGCCGCGCCCGCCGAAGTCGCCACCTCGGCCGCCACCTCGGCCCCGCCCCCCGCCCCGGCCGCCGCGCCCGCCGCCGTACATGGCGTCGGCGGCGCGGCACCGAATGCACGTACGAAACTACGTTTCACCGAAACACTCGAGAAAACGAACAACACGTCAGCCGGTTGTCGTCTTCCAGAAGGGCACGCGCGATGCAGGTTCCCTCCTCGTCGGAGGGGGGCGATGACCGCCCCACGTTCTTCGAGCTCGTCGCCGCGGACAAGCTCGTGCCCTCGCTGCGCGCCGCGCTGGTGTACTCGGTGGGCGTGCTCGTGTCCCGCCGCCCCTCGCTGGCGCGGCTCCTGGACCACGAGGACGAGGCTTTCGCGCTCTTCATGCTCCTGGTGGAATGGCACAGCTTCGCCACGAGCGACGGGTCCTTGGCAGAGGGCCTGTACGGCCTGCAGAGGACGCGCGCGCGTGGCTCGAGAGCCCAGAGGACCGAACCCGCGTCGCGGCGAGAGCCCCGCGAGAGCGCCGCGAGACGCATCACCAAGGCGCAGAGGATCGCGTCCGTGGCGCTCCTCGTGGGGGTTCCCTACGCGCGCGCGAAGCTGGACAAGCTGTACGCGCGCCTCGCGCGCGCGCGCGGGCTCGAGCACGCCACGGACGCGGACGCCGTCGCGGGCGCCATCCTGGGCGCGGATGCGGGCGGGGGAGCCCGGGAGGGGACGTCGGAGGGGACGTCGGCGTCGTCGGAACGCGCCGCCGCCGCCGAGGCGTCGCTGGCGACGCGGCGCGGGCTGACGCGCGCGTTCGGGCGGTTCACCGCGAGCGCGCGGGGCCGTTCCCGAACGCTCGGCGGTGACGGTGACGGTGACGGTGACGGTGACGAAGCGGCGGTGGCGGACCCGCGACGGACGCGTTTTTCGCGTTTTTCGCGCCACCGTTTTTATCGCCGCGCCGGCGTCGAAAACCTCTTCGTGCGCGCGTTCCCGCTCGCGCACGCCGCCTGGGAGGCGGCGACGCTCGCGCACTGGGTGCGGTTCCTGCTGGGCGGCGGCGAGACGCACGACCCCGCGCTGGCGCTCGTGGGCGTGCGCGTCGCGCGCACGTCCGCGCGCGAGGCCATGCAGAGGCGGCTTGAGCTGGAGACGGCCCGGGCGGAGGCTGTCGCCCGCGCGCGCGCGCGCCCGTCCCTGGCGGCGCGCGCGCTAGGCCCGCCTCTGCTCGGCGCGCGCCACTTCGCCGCGGACTACGCGCAGGGGGGGCTGATGCTGTGCGTCGTGGGGTTCAAGCTGGTGGAGTGGTGGTACGGCTCGGCGGAGGAGAAAGTCGCGGGCTCGCTCGCGCTGCCGGTGCCGCCGCCGCCGCCGGTGCCGCCGCCGCACCCAGACGGCGCCGCGCCGCGCCTCGAGGGGGGCGCGTGCCCGCTGTGCGGCGCGTCGCCGGCGGCGGCGCCCGCGGCGCCGGCGTGCTCGGGGTACGTGTGTTGCCACGCGTGCCTGACCGCGCACATCCGCGAACACGGCGCGTGTCCGGTGACGCTCTTGCCCGCGCGCCTCGACGACATCAGAAAGCTGTTCAGCGAGTGACGTCGTCACCGTGGTCGCGCCGCCGCGACGACGGGCGCATCCGTAAAATCCGAAAGCGCGCGTCGTCGAGTCGTCGAGCGGCGCGCGCGTGTAATACAAATAGGACGTAGACACAGTAGAAGCGCGATCTGCGTTACATTCGCCGAGCGCGTGTCGTCGCGTCGTCGCTCTACGCGCGCGCCAGAAACCGTTCACTTGCCCTTGGCGTAGAACGCTTCCACGTCGCGCTTGGTCTGCCAGTGCCAGTTCTGCGGGAGGAGGCGCGGGGGTCGGGTCAGCCTCGGGTTCGAACGTTTTGTGGCAAAGCACTCGGCGGTCCGTGCGGATATTTTTTCGTCTCAGCCGGGGTGAGGCGCGCGGGGTGCCGCGGGCCCGCGAGTGCGCGTCGGGGTTCGAATTTCGCGGGTCTCGAGGCGTACCTTCCAGGCGGCACCGGCGACGAGGCCGAGGCCCATGCCGATGGCGGCCTCCGTGGCCACGTACACCTTGGCAGCTGCGCGTCGGGACGGGTCGGGGGGAAGTGGTCAGATGCGGTCGCGCCGTGCACGAAAACGAAAACGAATCGAGTAGGGTTTCCGTCGAACGGCGTTACGGGCGGGTTCCGAGCGAAATCTGCGCGCCGCGGGTGAGGGGACGCGTCCGTACCGTTGCCGAAGTACTGAACCGCCGCCATGTCGTCCGATGCGCGTGTGCTGCGTGCGTCGAAGTGCGCGCGCGGGAGCAACAATCGCGCGAAAATAAAAACCGCGACAGAGTGTCACCACGAAGCGGACGGACGAGGCACGAAGCGGACGAACGACCAAATCACATCAGAAATCGGGGGGCCTTCGCGCGTTTCAGAGGCAGAAGAGGAGGATTCTTTCGTTTCGCGACGGGCACGTGTCGTCACTCCTCTGATATGTACGACGCTCAGTTCTGCTGCTTCGCCTGCTGCACGACGACGTTCACGACGTCCGCCATCTCCTTGGGCGCCAGGCTCTTGGCCTGCCTGAACAGGTTGTCCGCCTCGCCGGGCTTGCCCACCTCGCGGAAAAACACCCCTTTGGCGAGGTACCCGCGGAAATCCTCCGGGTGCTCGGCAATAACCTTCGCGTACGCCGCCTCGGCGTCCTTGCCGTGCCCCTTCCACTCGCTGTACACGCGCGCCTCCAGCAGCGTCGCGTCCACGTCATCCGTCGTGCCCTTGCCGCGGAAGTCGTTCACGTAGCTCAGCGCTAAGCCGTGCCGCCCATCCTTGGAGAGCGCGTCCACCAGTCCCTTGAGCAGCGTCGGGCTCGGGCGCTCGCCGGACCACTCGGCGGCGACGGCGTCTCGGTACGCCTCCGCAGCCTTCGCGGGCTTGCCCGCGGCCTGCCACACGTCCGCGAGGTTGCCGGTGTTCTCCACGGAGGGCTCGAGCTCGTTCAGGCGCTGCAGCAGAGGCGCCGCGGCGGCGTAGTCCTCCAGAACGACGTACGACTCGGCGGCGCCCCGTAGCCCTTTGACCACCTCGCCCGCGTCCGCCGACGCCAGCTGGTTTTCGTACTCCGCCGCGCGGTCCTTGACCTGCTCCAGCACCTCCGGCGTGAGCTGCTTCTGGGGCACGGGCGCGCCCGCGGTGAGGTCAGAGGGCAGGAACACCAGAAGCAGCCCCACGGCGAGGATCCCGGACGCGACGCGAACCAGCCCATTCAACTCGTCGTCCTCCTCCGTCTTGCCGCCAACCTGCCCGAGCGTGATCCCCGAGGGCGCCTCCGGCGCGCGGTCGTAGATGGAGCCCAGCTTCTTCCCGCCCTGACCGCCGGCGATGATCTCGTCCATCACCGTGGGCGCTGCCGCCGCCTTCGCCTCGCGCGCGGCCGCGCCACGCTCGCGCACGGCCGCGAGTTTGTCCTCGAAGGACGCGCCGGGCGCGCGGCCGGAGTCGTCGTCAGCGGAGCGATCGGGATCGGACACGAGGGAAGCCGCGCGCGCGGCCGCGCGCATCTGCGCGGCGAGCTGGTCCTTCTCGTTATCCGCCTCGATGAACTCCTGTCGCTTCTTGTTCACCTTGCTCGCCTTCATCTTCTTCACTTTCTGGTTCTTCCCGGCGCGCACCACCAGCGCGCGCCCGCGCGGGGACGACGAGCCGGGTCGCGCCGGCGCTATCCGCGCCGAGGCGGGCGAGGCGCGGAACGCGAGCCCCGTGGGGCGAGTCGCGACACCCGCGGCGAACATCGCGGTCGTGCGGGGGCGTGCGGGTCAACGGAGAGCCTCCGTGCGGGCGGGGCCGGGACGGGCGTCGGTCGCGGCGCGACGAGCACGGCGAAGTGATGAGCGACGCGACTTATCTGTCTGACGTGGGTGGCTGCCGCGGCGACGGGCCGCGAATCCCAGAATCTCCCGGCGCCCGGGCCCGATCGAGCGAACAGCCGAACATGCCGAAGCGTCGCCCAAAAAATCTCAAACCTCCGCCGACCCGCCCCGAAAACGAATCAGGCAAAAAGCGCAGCGCGTTCGCGCTTTCTCTCCTCCCCCCGGCAGAACTGGACGCGCACGCGGCGACTGCCCGACCGTCCCGTCCGAAAGGCTCGTCTCCGGTTTGAAGACACGCGAGGTGCGCGCGCGCCCCACGACTGAATCGCCGCGCGCGCGCCGGTTCTCGATCGATCGCCTGATATTTCTCAACATCCCGATGGACACTTTTGTCCATCTTCCCCCATAGTTCGGGCGGCGTGCGTCCTCGCGGGGCCGCGGCGCTCCTCGCGTCGAGAACCCGAGACTGACCGTCGCGTTTCTCTTCTCCCGTCGTGTCTCGCCCCAACCCCACCGCAGCCACGATGCTTCGCAACGGCCGCGCGGTGCGCCGCCTGCTGGCGCGCCCCTGCGCCAAGGTGGGCGTCTCTGGGGCATCCAGAGGGGTCGCCACCTTGATCGCGCCCGTGGCCTCGTCCGCGCGCCGAGCGGCGCTCGCCGCCGCGCGCGGTGGGCTCGGCGCGCGCGCGCTGAACCCCTCCTCGCTCCTCCCCCCCTGCGCGGCGCTTTCCTCGCGCGCGGCGTCCACGTTCCTGACCGAGTACGACGCGCACGTCGCGGAGCGCGCGGCGGAGAACATCGCGCCCAAGCCTTTGGACGCGAAGCAGGTGGCTTCTCTCGTGGAGCAGCTGGAGAACCCCCCAAAGGGCGACGAGGCTGCGCTGATGGATTTGTTCGAGAACCGCGTGCCTCCCGGCGTGGACGAGGCGGCGTACGTCAAGGCGAGCTGGCTCACCGCGGTGCTGGAGGGCACCGTTTCCTCCCCCCTGGTGTCCAAGCAGAAAGCCGTCGACATCCTGGGCACCATGCAGGGCGGATACAACATCGCGCCTCTGATCAAGGCGCTGGACGTGGACGATCTCGCGGAGGGCGCCGCGGACAAGCTGTCGAAGACGCTTCTGATGTTCGACGCGTTCCACGACGTCGAGGCGAAGGCGCGCGCCGGGAACACACACGCCGAGCGCGTGATGCGCAGCTGGGCGGAGGCGGAGTGGTTCACGAGCCGGCCGGAGGTGCCCGAGAAGATCACCTTCACCACGTTCAAGGTGACGGGCGAGACCAACACGGACGACTTGAGCCCCGCGCCCGACGCGTGGTCGCGGCCGGACATCCCCCTGCACGCGCTGGCGATGCTCAAGAACCCGCGCGAGGGCATCACGGACGCGCCCGCGCAGATCGAGGCGCTGAAACAGAAGGGCCACCAGATTGCGTACGTGGGCGACGTCGTCGGCACGGGGTCCTCGCGCAAGTCCGCCACGAACTCGGTGCTGTGGTTCATGGGCGACGACATCCCGAACGTGCCGAACAAGCGCACGGGCGGTCTGTGCATCGGCGGTAAGATCGCACCGATTTTCTTCAACACCATGGAGGACTCCGGCGCGCTGCCGATCGAGATGGACGTCTCGAACATGCACATGGGCGACGTCGTGGACGTGTTCCCGTACCAGGGCGTCGCCAAGCGGCACGGCACCGAGGAGGTCATCGCGACGTTCGCGCTGAAGACCGAGGTGCTGCTGGACGAGGTTCGCGCGGGCGGGCGCATCAACCTGATCATCGGTCGCGGGCTCACGACCCGCGCGCGCGAGTCGCTCGGCTTGCCGCAGTCGGACGTGTTCCGCCTGCCGCAGAACCCGCCCGGCTCGGCCAAGGGGTTCACGCTGGCGCAGAAGATGGTCGGCAAGGCGTGCGGCGTGGACGGCGGCATCCTGCCCGGGACGTACTGCGAGCCGAAGATGACCACGGTGGGGTCGCAGGACACCACCGGCCCGATGACGCGCGACGAGCTGAAGGACCTCGCGTGCCTCGGGTTCTCCTCCGACCTGGTCATGCAGTCCTTCTGCCACACCGCGGCGTACCCCAAGCCGGTGGACGTGGTGACGCACCACACGCTCCCCGACTTCATCCGCACCCGCGGCGGCGTGTCGCTGCGCCCGGGCGACGGCGTGATCCACTCCTGGCTCAACCGCATGCTGCTTCCCGACACCGTCGGGACGGGCGGGGACTCGCACACGCGCTTCCCCATCGGCATCTCCTTCCCCGCCGGCTCCGGCTTGGTGGCGTTCGGCGCCGCGACGGGCGTCATCCCGCTGGACATGCCCGAGTCGGTCCGCGTGCGCTTCTCGGGGACGATGCAGCCCGGAATCACGCTGCGCGACCTCGTGCACGCCATCCCGTACTACGCCATCAAGGAGGGGCACCTCACGGTGGACAAGCAGGGCAAGAAAAACATCTTCAGCGGGCGCATTCTGGAGATCGAGGGTCTGGAGCACCTCAAGTGCGAACAGGCGTTCGAGCTCTCGGACGCCTCCGCCGAGCGCAGCGCGGCGGGGTGCACCATCGCGCTGGACGAGGCGCCCATTCGCGAGTACCTCGAGAGCAACATCGTGATGCTCAAGTGGATGATCGACGCCGGCTACGGCGACCGGAGGACGATCGAGCGTCGTATCGCGGGCATGGAGGCGTGGCTGGCGGAGCCCAAGCTCTTGAAAGCCGACCCGGACGCGGAGTACTTCGCCACCATCGACGTCAACATGGACGACATCAAGGAACCGGTGTTGTGCGCGCCCAACGACCCCGACGACGCGCGCTTGTTGTCGGAGGTGATGGGCGACAAGGTGGATGAGGTGTTCATCGGGAGCTGCATGACCAACATCGGGCACTTCCGCGCCGCGGGTAAGCTGCTCAAGGCGCACGCGGACGGCGCGCAGCTGCCCACCCGGCTCTGGGTCGCGCCGCCCACCAAGATGGACGAGGCGCAGCTCACCGCCGAGGGCTACTACGCCACCTTCGGCGCGGTGGGCGCGCGCACGGAGATGCCCGGGTGCTCGCTCTGCATGGGCAACCAGGCGCGCGTCGCCGAGAAGTCCACCGTGGTCAGCACGTCCACGCGCAACTTCCCCAACCGACTCGGCAAGGGCGCGAACGTGTACCTGGCGTCCGCTGAGCTCGCCGCGGTCGCCGCCATCATCGGCAGGCTGCCCACACCCGAGGAGTACCTCGAGTACGCCGGGCAGCTCGACGCCACCGCCGCCGACACCTACCGCTACCTCAACTTCGATCGGCTTCCCGACTACGTCGCCGCCTCGGAGAAGGTGACCATGGACGACGACGCGTACGCCTCGCTCGGCCCGGCCATGCGCGCGCAGCTCAAAAAGATGGCGGAGGAGAAGAAGCGAGAGGCGAAGGCGTGAGGGGACAGACGTCGCGTCCCTTGGAGCGAAAAGGAACACAGAGTTGATTTTTGAAAGAGCCTGAAAACATTTCCGAAACGCTTTTCGCGTTTGTCGTTGTTTCTCGCCATTTCGCACGTCGCCCGCGCATCGAACGATGTCGGCCCGCGTGGGGTCGAGGCGCCGGTCTCAGCCCGTGCGGCAGTCCATGGTGTCCGTGAGCACCGACGACCGCGACTCGGCAGCGCCGGAGCCGCCGGAGCCGCGGGTGCGCGGGTGCGTGGTGGTCACGAAGACCTCCGGGTGCTTGGTCAACGCTTTCTCCGAGGATCGCGACGCACCGCGCGTCCGCACGCGGCCTCTGTGCGCGATGCTGTGTGCGATGCACAGCCTGGCCGGCGGCATCGCGGCGCCGCGCTCGGTGTTTCGGCTGGATGGGCTCGCCGTGGCGACTCAGGAGTCCAGGGAGGGCACCATCGTCGCCGTGCTGGCGGATCCCGAGGCGGACGACGACGCGCTGGCCACGGAGACGCGAATCGTCGCGCGCGCCTTCGCCTTCGCGGCGCGCCGCGCCGTCGCGGGCGCGGTCGACGCCGACCTGCTGGCCGCGGAGACGCGCGGGCTGGATGAGTCGCACACCGACGCGACGCTCGAGCCGTTCGCCGGGTTCCACGCCGGGTACCTCGCCACGAACGTGCTCGGTCGACCCGCGAGCCTCGCGAAGAGGTGGCTGGGCGCCGTCGCGTCCGTCCCGGGCGTCGCCGCCGCGCACGCGTTTCTCGGGTTGGCGCGGGAGGAACGCCCCGGCGGATTTCCGACGAATCGACGCGAAGACGAGGACGACGAGAGCCTCCGTCGTCACGAGCTTCCGTCTCCTCTCCCGGCCGTTTCCATGAGCGCGAGCGACATCGCTCGCGACGAGCCGCGAGCCCGTTGTTCTCCGCCCGACCCGCTGGCGCCGGCGGCGCGCGCGGCGTCGCCCGAGTGGCGCGCGCTCCGCCGGCGCGCCGCCGCGATGCTCGAGGCGGCGCTCCGCGGCGACGGGGCTTCGGGACTCACGACGGAGACGCTCTCGTTTCCGATGTGTCACGATCCGAGTCGTTCGCCTCCGAGTCGTTCGCCTCCGAGAGACGAAGAGTCACCCGAATCGCTTTGGGTGACTCTGCGCGCGTTCGCGTCCGACGCGCGCGTCTCGGAAGAGGCGTCGGGGACGCGGGAGCCTTTTTCGTTTCGGGACGCGGCGTGCGTCGCCGCCGTCTCCGTCGCGCCGCTCACGTCCCAGAAGCACGCGCTCGAGGACGCGTTCGCGGTCGCGCGAGAGGCTGTGCTGGCGGACCTCGCGTTCCCCTCCGCGGAGACGCACGCGCCGGCCGTCCCGGAGGACGCGCGTCATTCGTTTCCGTTCGACGCCGAGGCGGAAAGGAATCGCGACGAGGACGCGTCCGGCTCGCCGACGTCGCCGCTGGAGCGTTTGTCCGACGCCTCCGGCGTTTCGGGGTCGCCGGAGGAAAGCGAGAGTCACGAGAGAGTCGCGCGTGTGCCTTCGCGCTCGCGTCGCGGAACGCGCGTGTTCCCGTACGAGCCTTCCTCCCGGGAAGGGCGAGGGAGCGGCGCGAAGGCGTCGGGGGATCCGCGTCGATGAGCGGGCGCGCGAACGACGAACGCGAATCGCGTGCGAATCGCGTGTCTGAAATAAAGTAAAGAGTCACGTATATAAGACCTTCGCCTGTCACCCCGAGGAGATGTAGAGCTCCACCCCTAGCACCTTTTTTATTTCCTCGTAGCACACGAACGCGATGGCGATGGAGGGCGCCACCTTGACGTAGTTCGCGGAGAGCCCGTGGAACAGCGCGCCGACCCCCTCGTGGCGCACCACCTTCACGAAGCAGTCCACCATCCCTTTGTACCGCACCTCGTGCGCCGCCTCCTTGCCCTTGTCGGCGAGCGCCGCCGCGCCCTGCCACCCCGACACCTGCAGCCTCCGCCGGCACACGTCGAACGGGTACGCCACGGTCTGCCCGATCGCGCCCGCGACGCCTCCGCACGCCAAGCCGGAGGCGACGTCCAGCTCTTTGGCGCTCCCCAGCCCGTACACGTCGACGGCGACCACGTCCTTCAGCGTGCCGTACACCGCGAAGTTCAGGCCGACGTAGGGGATGACCCCGATCACGGACGGGAGCCAGCCCTTGTACAGCGCCTTGACGCCCTCCTCCTTGACGATGACGCGCGCGGCGTGCGACATGGATCGGTACTGCTTGTCGTGCTTGCCGTCCACCTGCACGGTCAGGCGCCCGCGCACCATGTCCAGGGGGTACGTCGCGCTCATGGCGAAGATCCCGGCGCCGGCGCCGGCGCAGAGGCGCGTGAGCGGCCCGAGCTTCGCGTCCGGGTCCTGCTTTCGCGCGCGCGCGATGATCGCCCCCTCCAGGTACTCGTACGCCAGGAATTTGGACGCGGAGTTGGGGACGATGCGTATGCAGTTCGCGCCGTTGCCCTTGAACATGCCGCGAACACCCTCGGTTTTCCAGATGTGTCCCAAACCTCCCCACACGCCGTTGTACACCGCGGTGCTGCTCCCCGCCACCTGCTGCAGGATCTTGAGGCGCTCCAGCGGCGCGACCGCGGTGCGCGACACCCCGCCCGCGACCCCGCCCGCGAAGAGCGACTTGCACACCGCCAGCACGCCGGGCCCGGACGACCCCTCCGCGCCGGAGTGCGCGGCGAACGTGGGAACGGCCAATCGGGACGCAGCGCCGCCGACGGGGAGCGATCCCCGGCTGGACGACGCGCAGGCGGCCCGAGTCGCCGCATGCGCGGTGAACGTCCCAGCCGCGGCGTCCGTCTCACGCATCTCGCGCGCAAACATCCCGCGCGGCGCCTTTCTCACCCGTGTCGCGACTCGAGGAACGCGGCGATGTCGGCTCTGGACGTGGCACAGCCCAGCTGTTCAGGTTCGACGGTTCAGAGCCAAGCACTGCGCGATCTTGGAATCGGAAAATCCACTCTTCCCGACTGCGCTGGCAGTCTGAGAGGATAGTCTACCATCGTGCAGTTTTTTTAGACTACGTACACATAGGATACCTGGTAAAAAGTGTCCGCGAAAAAGCGACGTCATGGCGATTTTCCCGTGAACGCCGCGAGGACCGCGCGCCCCGCTCGCCGCGCGACATTCGAGCGTGCGCCGTCGAGACCTCTCGTCGCGCCCTTCTCCCACGCTTGAAGAGCACTATGGCGTCTTTCACGATGTCCACCGCGCGCCTCGCCGCCCCCGCGAAGGTCTCCGGCCTCGGGTTCCGAAAGGCCATCTCCGCCGTGCGCTTCGCCGCGAAGCCCGCGCCCGTGGCCTCCAAGGCGGTGGCGATGACGGTGTGCAAGACCAAGGCGAAGCCCGGTCACGGTAAGGCCAAGACCAACAAGTCGGCGGCCAAGCGGTTCAAGATCACCGCCAGCGGAAAGGTACGGAGCGGAAACACCCACATCCGAGGCTCGCGTCGCGCGCGCGCGCGCCTTCCCGACGCGCGCGGATAAGCCATCGCCGAATAGGGTTCAGGGTTTTTTCGGCTCATCCGGCGCGCGGGCGAATCGGGAACCACGACGCGCTCGCGCCGATCGTGACTCGGCCGTTCCCGTTCGCGTACCCGCGTTCGCACGACACCGAGGCGCCACTCGCGCGTCTTCGCGACGCGCGCGGTGCCGCGCGCTC
>Ga0181559_10005063_pt1 | contig 12660 bp, 9 predicted proteins | sample 011ome_21_FD_133752 | JGI IMG/M metagenome (GOLD analysis project Ga0181559, IMG submission 133752) | Coastal salt marsh microbial communities from the Groves Creek Marsh, Skidaway Island, Georgia - 011508AT metaG (megahit assembly) | ecosystem: Environmental > Aquatic > Marine > Intertidal zone...
GCCGGGCGCCGCCGCGTGGTGCCCGACGGAGCCGCGGTCGCCCAGGACTGCGCGTGGAGCGAGGACAAGAATCGAAAGAATCGAAAGAACGATCGGAGTTCTTGGGTCAGCGAAGGGCGGCGCGAAGAGACGCGCTTTCGCGACGATGCGTGAACGCGCCGAATCGCGAGGAAGCACAGGCCGGCCGTGTTAACACCGATAGGGTCATTTAACCCAAAAGGTGTCCGGTTCGCGCGCGCTCGGTTGGCGCGACCGATGAAATGGACGTGCAGAAGGCGGGAAAGCGCTCCGGAAAACGCGCGGTTCGATGCGACGCGGGGGAAGTACGCACATCCGGAGCGGCGGAGCGTGCTGCGTCGGGCGGCGTTCGCCGAGACGTGCGCTCGGCGGGGCTGGGCCCACGACGGGGCAGCACTCAGCGCTTGCATGTTGACGCTTTGAGCGCTGCGGCTGGTGCCAATAATAACCGAGACGGAGAGAGTGTGTCAGCGCCGCGCTCTCGAGTGTGACGCGATGCACGGCGGCGCTCGAGGTGAATCGCGACCGCCGGTGACTTCGCCGCCCGTACCGCGCCGTTCGTCTCTCGTCTCGCGCGGACGGTCACGCGCGCGCGCGTCCCCGGACGACCGCGACGGTCGCGTTTTACGGGAAAAGATGGGATTCGCCTCGGAGCAAACCCGATAAGCGCGCGTCGGAAAACGCACGGTTCCGGCGATGCGATCGAGCGGACGCACCGGTCGGTAACAGCTTTAGGTCCGCGCGATGTGAGTACGGACGGTGAGAGCCGATGCACGCTGTTCTCTTCCGGCGTGCGCTTCGCCGCGACGCACCGCGCTGTGGCGAACGCGATCGAACCGTCTATCCACTTTATCTGACTGGGCCGTGTTTTTCAGAGGCGAAAGGGGCTTTTACCGATGCAGGGTCTATAACTCTCAGGCTCGTCCACTGAAGACGACTGAAAAATGCTGAGATGGAGGATCCAAGGGCTCCGTGATTGGCTACGAGAAAGGCGCTCGCGGCTCGAAGGAAATCTGGCAGATCCCGTCAGCTGCTTTTCCGGGACTCGTTCGCGATGTTATCTGCGCCTGCGGGCGCGCGCGCGACCGCACTCACGCACGCACGTCCGTCTCACCGCGGTCGAGCGACACACCCACACGGAAGCGTACTCTAAGCGACTTTCAGAGATGTCCGCTCTCACCTCCTCGTTCGTCGGCGTCGCGCCCAAGGTGGCCGCGATGAAGCCCAAGAAGGCGCAGCGCTCCGCGGTCACCGCCAAGGCCGTCGACGTCGACAGCCTCGCGCCTCCCACCACGCGCGTCGCCCCCAGGGTCCCCGAAGGTGCGTACTTTTCCGGATCGCTCGTCGACGCGACTGCGCGCTCGAGGCTCGCGAAACACGCGCGTCCAGCGCGGTCCCGCGCGGGCCACGCGCGTCTCGCGTCGCGTCGCGATTGCGCGATCGGCGAACCGGCGGTTATGCCGAACCGCCGAACGAACGTTCCCCGATTGACTCTCGATCCTCCCTCCCGCTCTCGTCTTCGCAAAACCCAAAGGCGCCCCCGTGGTCCCTCCCCAGGACCTGGCGAGCCGCCCCCGCCGCAACCGCCGCAGCGCGACCGTGCGCGAGGCGTTCCGCGAGACCATCCTGACGCCCAGCAACTTCATCTACCCGATCTTCGTGCACGACGGCGAGGAGGACATCCCCATCGCCTCGATGCCCGGGCAGTCGCGCCTCGGCTGGAAGACCGGCATGATCGACAAGGTGCGCGAGGCGCGCGCCGCCGGCGTGAACCAGGTGGTGGTCTTCCCCAAGACCCCCGACAACCTCAAGACGGAGACTGCGGAGGAGTGCTTCAACCCCGACGGCCTCGCGCAGCGCTCCATCTCGCTGCTCAAGGACACCTTCCCCGACCTCGAGGTGTACACGGACGTCGCGCTCGACCCCTACAACACCATGGGCCACGACGGCATGGTGAGATCCGACGGTGTCGTCATGAACGACGAGACCGTGTACTATCTGTGCAAGCAGGCGGTATCGCAGGCGCGCGCGGGCGCGGACGTCATCTCGCCCTCCGACATGATGGACGGGCGCGTCGGCGCCATCCGCGAGGCGCTCGACGCCGAGGGCTTCACCAACGTCGCCATCATGTCCTACACCGCCAAGTGCGTGACGCGTCCCACGCCGCCACTCGCGTTTCTGAGACGCGAGATTTCTCGATTACTTCTTCTCGTTTCCTCTGTCGTCCCATCCGACCCGTGTTCGTCGAGAGCCGACTGACCGACCGCCACTCTCGACCCGCGCGCGCGTCCTTCCTTCCAAACGCAGGTACAACTCGGCGTACTACGGCCCTTTCCGCGACGCGCTCGCGTCGGCGCCGCGCCCCGGAAACGAGGACTGGAAGATCCCCAAGGACAAGGCTGAGTACCAGATGGACCCCGCGAACTTCCGCGAGTGCCTGCGCGAAGCAGCGCTGGACGAGGCGGAGGGCGCGGACATCATGATGGTCAAGCCCGCGGGCGCGTACCTGGACATCATCCGCGCGCTCAAGGACTCCACCACGCTCCCCATCTCGGCGTACCAGGTGTCCGGCGAGTACTCCATGCTCAAGGCGGCCGCCGCCGCCGGGTACCTCGACGAGAAGGACGCCGTGCTTGAGTCGCTCATCGCCATCAAGCGCGCGGGCGCGGACCTCACGCTCTCCTACTACGCCGTCGACGCCGCCAAGTGGCTCGACGAGATGTGAGCGCGCGGCGAAGACAAACACAAAGTAATATTTTTTCCGCCGCGACGCGACGGGGTCGAGCGAAAGCGCGAGACGCGGCGAGAGTAGCGTGCGAATGTCGACATCTGATTACACTCTCCTCCTTCTACTCAAAGCTACGGCGCTCGAGTGTCCGACAGAACGACGTCTCGCTGTGTCCTCCGACGAACCCTTAGTAGAAGAAACCGAGCACCTTGCCACCGACCTTCTTGCGCCTCGCCTCCTCGTGATCCAGAATACCGTTCGCGGTGGTGAGCACAATCACGCCGAAGAGACGCGAGGGAAGGAGACGGCCGACCCAGTCCTCGACGTCCGTGTGAGAGAGATCGTAACGGGGGCTGTGATGAGGGGGGGAGGAGACGATGTCAGTTTTCCGCGGCGCACCGAGAGCGCGAGCGATTTTTCCCCGCAAACGCGCCACCACACTGGAGAGGCAAAACACGGTTCTCGAGAAGTGGTCTGGACCGCGCGCGGGACGTACCTGATGACACCGCACTTGTTGATGCGCCCGTTGAGCTCCACGACAATCTTGCCAGACCTGTGGTCGTCAATGTATTCGAACTCGTTGATGTAACCTGGGGTGAGAGAGGGGAGGCGCGTGTGAGCGATTGGTTCACCCGAAAACGTGAGAGCCGCCCCACGACGATGGATCGGGGAGTTTCCGTGCCCGAGACGTACCGTGCTTCTGCATGACCTGGAGGAACTTGATCACGACCTTGGACACCGGGCGAACGAGGACCTGGCGCTTGCCACGCTTCTCCGCGTTGTACATCGCCTGCGGTCGGGGGGAGACGGGGTGGAGGAAGGTCAGTCTGCTGTCCCAAACCCTAGAAAATAGAAATGCCGCGCGGAGATGGCCCTCGGAGATGGCCGGCTCACGTCGACCGCGAGTCCACACACGGCTTCGCAACGCCGCGACACGCACCTTGAGAGTGTCATTGAGAACGCTGATGCGAACCATGGTGGGCTATTTGTCGACTTGCGTGTTCTGCGCGAGCGAAAGAGGGCACACGAGCGCGCGGGATCGAAAACTTGTCGCCGAAAAAACCCAAGGAAGCGCGCAAACCGTCCGGTGAGCGGTGAACTCGAGAATCGAGCCCAGGTCTCCGGAATTTCGTCTCGCGTTCGAACGAGAGATTTCACAAAGACTTTTTCAAGAAAAAAAATATATCACCCCCCCTTCGCCGCCGCCGCCTCCGCCTCCTTCTTCGCCTTGGCCGCCGCGCGTTTCTTCGCGTTTTTCGCCGCGCTCTTGCTTTGCCCCGGGGCGTCCGTGATGAACGTCGCGCCGGGCGGGCCCGAGGGCTGCTTCGCGCTCTTACTTTGCCCCGAGGCCGCCGCGCCGGGCGGGCGGTACTTGCCCGGGCCGGCGTCCTCCGGCGCCGCCTCGGCGAGGGAGAAGTTGCCCGAACCGCTCGTCGCGTGCGGCGGGCGGTACGGCGCCGCCTTTTTCGCGGGCGCGCCCGCCGCGCCCGGCGCCAAGGCGTCCGTTTCCCTGCGAACGCTCCCCGGGGAGATGGGCCGGTCCGCGTGCGCGCCCGCGGGCGCGGGCTGCCACGTCGCCTCGTACAGCTTCTCGCGCGGCGCGTGGTGCAAGAGCTCGCCGTTGTACCGCCAAATCTTGAACCCGTTGTCCACGTTGAGCCGCGGCGCGACGGTGGCGGTGAGCAGGCGCCTTCCGTCCGGCGACCACTCGGCGGTCACCGAGCACGCCGCCCTCGTGGCGCCGACCAGCTTGTACTTCCCGTCCGCCTTGCGGTCGAAGAACTTCATGTCCCCGGGGAGGTTCCCGAACCCCGCCAGCAGGACGAACCGCCCGAACGGGTTCCAGCGCACGGTGTTGTGCGGCCCCGCGCCGAGCTGGTACTTCGGCTCGCACTTGGCCGCGTCGAAAATCGTCGCCTTCGCGGGCATGAACCCGTACACCACCACGAACTCCTCGCTGGTGGGCGACCACGCCGCCTCGTGCACCGGTCCCTCCTTGTCAAGAGGCACCTTGCAGTCCAACGCGCCGTCCGCGCGCATGAACGACAACGACGTCTCGCCGTAGTAGCTCTGGTTTGTGACGTCCACGTCGCACGAGCCGAGCACCAGGACCGCGCGCCCGTCCGGCGCCCACATGAAGTCCACCTCGTTCACGCGGAAGAACGCCTTGCGCGCGCTCGGCTGCACTTCCACGACGCCCTGGCTGTCCGCGGGGGGAGGGGGGAACACGCTCACGCTCCCGGGGATGCCCTTCTTCTCGGGGACGAACGTCGCCACCGCGGGGCTGGGGCCGGGCGAGAGCTTGCCCAGCGCGATCTGCGGGACGCGCAGCCGCGTGGCGCGCGTCTCGAAATCGTCCGTCCGGAAGAAGTGCACCTCGTTGGTCACCGCGCGGCACGCCACGGCGTCGTCGTCGCTGAACTGCAGGTACGGCCAGAACGCGGACTGGAACGACTTCTGGAAACACGAGTACACCTTCTCGCCCGTCGCGACGCGCCACACCGAAAGGTTCTTCTCGTCCCCCGCGCCCGAGGCGTTGGCCTTCTGGTACGTGCTCAGGAACGTCGCGCCCGGGGAGAAGTGCGTCGCGATCGTGCCGGGGCACGCGATCGTGCGCACGACCGCGTTGCTCATGGTGTCGTAGATGGTGACGTCCGCGGCCCCGACGCACGCCAGCAGCCGACCGTCGGCGGAGAACAGCGTGGACGCCGTCTTCACATCGCCGAGCTCGTGGTCGCTAAGCATCTTCTCGGACGTGTGCACGTGCATCCTCGCGACGCCCGGCGTGCGCTCGAGGATGCCCATCGGGAGAGAGGCTTCATTCGAGGTCATGGTGGCGCGCCCACGTCGCGGCGCCCGGATGAGTGGCGCGCGAAAAGGGTTTCGATCGACACGGACGATCTTGTTTCCGACACCGCCTAAAAATGTACGCATGAAAACTGCTTTGGTGTCTACTACGCTCGCGCTCGCCGGTGTCGTTAATCGTACTCCGCGGTCGCCTTGGACGAAACCTTGACCTTGACCTTCGCCTTCTTCGCAACCTCCTCCCCGGGCTGGCGCGCGGTCGCGCCGGGCGCGCGGACGAGGTGAATCTGCTGTTCCAGCTCCCGCTTGTTCGCTTTCCTGTCCTCCGATTCCTTCCCTTTCATCCTGTTCTCGTAGAATCTCTCGGCGCGACGCACGCGCACTTCCTCCACCTTCTTCATCGCGCGCAAGGTGCTCTGCGTGACGTTGCGGTCGTAGCGCTCGGGGCGGTTACGCTTGCGCTCGAACTGGAACACCGAGTCCGTCGCCGCGTCCTTACCGTGCAGCACGCGGTACGCCTTGGTCCACTTCACCTTGCGGGGATTGCGTTTCATCTTGAAGTTCTTGTGGCACTTGCTCCGGCAGAACCGAAAGATCTTCGAGTCGTTACGCACGAAGCATATCCCGTGGCCGGGATACACCGTGCTCGAGCAAAACCAGCACTTTTCGAGACGCATGGTGTGCCGCGGTCCGTCCGCGCCCTTCGCGCGTTCCCGACGGCTGCGCGGGCGAGAGTGCGAGAGAAAAAAGGGCGGCGGAGAAAAAGGAAGAGGCGGCGGCGCCTGCAGGCCGATTTCATGAAATTTTAGGCACGTCGGCGAGTCCGCCGTTTTCTTCTCACTCGGCATGGCGCTCCTTCACGCGCTCCCGCCGCCGCCTTGTCGGAGTCGGTTCGAGCGGTTGCACCGGTCGATATGGCGCGCGCGGTACGTGTCGTACACACCCTCGCGGCTCGTGCGCGCCGCCGCCGGTAGCGACGTCGAGCGCGACGCGGCTCCCCTCCCCACGCCCCTGCGCGAACGAGACGCGTCGAGCACGTCCTCTTCTCTGCTCGTCTCCGAGTGGCGCGCGTGGGCGCGAGACCGCGCGAAGGCGACGAGCGAGGCGCTCCCCGCGACGAGCGACCTCCCGAGCGTGGAGAGCCTGTTCACCGAGATCGACTGGATCATCGAGGACGCGGTGGTGGGGCAGAGAAGAGGCTCCGCCGACGAGCCACCCGCGCCGTGGTCCATCGCGGAGATGGCGTCGACGAGAGTCTCGTCGACGAAAAAAACCGACGACGACGACGACGACGCGAGCGGCTCAGCGGAGCTCGTTTTGCGCGAGAGCGTCGCTGGTTTGCGCGCGCTGTGGGACGTGCGTCTGGATGACCGCGTCCCGCTGCAGTACCTGACGTCCACCAGCCACTGGCGCGACCTGGTGCTGGTCGTGACTCCCGCGACGCTCATCCCGCGGCCGGAGACGGAGCGCATGGTGGACTTCGTCGCCGACGCGCTCCGCGCGTCTCCGGCGCTCGCGGACGCGCCGTGGGCGGACCTGGGCACGGGCTCCGGCGCGCTCGCCATCGCGGTCGCGAAGACGCTCGAAACCATAAAGCCGGCGTCGTGCGCGACCGTGCACGCCGTGGACGTCAGCCCCGCCGCCGTCGCGGTGGCGCGCGCCAACGCCGAGCGGTGCGGCGTCGCCGACGTTCACGCCTCCGCGCGGAGCGCTTCTGGAACGCCTGGAGCTTCTGGAACGCCTGGATCGTCTGGCGCGGCGCGCGTCGCGACGCACGTCGGCTCGTGGTTCGAGCCCCTGGACGCGTTGAACATCTGTGAGTTCGGTGGGATCGTGTCCAACCCGCCGTACATCCCGTCGCGGGACGTGCCGCGTCTGCAGCCCGAAGTGGTGAGGCACGAGCCGAGGCTCGCGCTGGACGGCGGCGCCGGCGCCGGGACGCGGTGCGTGGACGCCATCGTCGCCGGCGCGGCGACGCGGCTGAGAAGAGGCGGGTTCCTGTTGCTCGAGACGAACGGGGGGGCGCAGGCGGAGGCCATCGCGCGGACGCTGCGCGAGTACGCGTCGGCGGATGACGCGCGCGTCTTCGAGAAAGTGGCGATCCTGAGCGACTACGGCGGCGTCGGGCGGTTCGTCTCGGCGCGAAGGCGCGAGTAGCGCGGCGGACCGAGGCGCGCGCGACGTCACGTCACGTCACGTCACGCGCAAAAAGAAGGCTTCTCGGTATAAGCACGACGTTCTAACCAACTGAGCTACAGGGGCGCGTGTTAAGTCTTGCGACGACCGAAGTCGCCTAGAGCGGGTGATTCGTGCGTTCGCACGAAGTAGAGGTGTTGTGCGTTGAGCTTTCGCTCGCGGCGCTGCCCCTGCTGGGGCTCGAACCCAGGACTTTCGCGTTTCTCTCGTGTGCATTCTGACTGTTCACCAGTCATCATGTATGGATTAGCCTAAATTTTAAGCCGCCGCCGAAAATTGACGGTACACATACGCACCTTCAAAACGGCGGAGACGTCGGCGCGAGGCGCGTCGAGATTTTTCACCCGCCGGTCGTGAACCGAAAACGTTTTCGGTTTGGCCAAACGGCCCGCGGAATCCGCGTTTCGTATGCGCAAACAGTCCGCGACGCGAACCTCATCCGAAAATGGCGAATCGAACGAGGAAATCTTCCCTGGCCCGCGAAAACCCCCAATCCCTCGCGTCAGCATCGCGACGAGCACTCTCCCGGGCGCGCGACACGGAACGCGCGAAACCCGTGGCCCGTATCGCACGATGGCCGGAGACAACAACGACGCGGCCGAAGAGGCTGCGCCCGACATCGACGACGACGACGACGAGAAGGGCGGTAACGTTCGAGAACAAGATCGCTTCCTGCCAATTGCCAACATCAGTCGCATAATGAAGAAAGCGCTGCCCGCGAACGCGAAGATCGCCAAGGACGCCAAGGAGACGGTCCAGGAGTGCGTCTCGGAGTTCATCAGTTTTATCACCAGCGAGGCGAGCGATAAGTGCCAGCGCGAAAAGCGCAAGACCATCAACGGCGACGACCTGCTGTGGGCCATGAGCACGCTCGGATTCGAGGAGTACGTCGAGCCGCTCAAAGTGTACCTGCACAAGTACCGCGAGACTGAGGGCGAGAAGGCGACGAACGCGAGGCAAGGGGACACCCCGAAAAACGGGAAGAACGACTCGGGGGGCGACGCCCAGGGCACGCTCGGGGGTAACCAAAATAGCGCGGGGTATGGGCAGGTCTTCTGAGTCTTCTGAGTCTTCTGAGTCTTTTGAGTCTCGTGGCGAATGGGCGCGCGGAGCGCCGAATCCCGCCGACGAAAACGACGCGAGCCGAGACAGAACGCGAAAGAGAGACGCGCGAACGAACGCGAAACGCGATTGGTTTGTGAAACACGCACGCCGACGAAAACGACGTCGTTTCAGAAACGAACCCACGAACGGTGGAAAGCGACACGAAAGCTCTACGCGCCCTCGACGGTTCCGCGTCTCCTACGCGCCCTGGAACGCCCAGTCCCCGTTCACGGCGTCGAACGTGGCGATCTCGAACGTGTGCGCCACATCCAGGAGCTCAGCCTCGCCGAACGGGCGGCCAACCATCTGCAGGCCCACCGGAAGCGTCGCGCCGTTTTCCGTAACCGACCCCGCGCGCACGACGACGGCGGGCAGACCCGCCAGGTTCACGTTCACCGTCATCACGTCGCCCGAGAACATCGCCAGCGGGTCGTTCACCTTCCCCCCGAGCTCGTACGCCGGCGTCGGCGCCGCGGGCGTGAGTAGCGCGTCGTACTCCGAGAGCTTCGCGTTCAGGTCCATCTCCACCAGACGCCGCGTCTCCTGCGCGCGCTTGTAGTAGGCGTCGCTGTGCCCCGCGCTGAGCGCGTACGTGCCCATCAGGATGCGCCGCTTCACCTCGGCGCCCAGGCCCTCGCTGCGCGTCGTGTTCTCGGCGCCGTAGCGGATGGCGTCGTAGCGCGCCAGGTTCGAGCTCGCCTCGGAGAGCGCCAGCACGTAGTACGCTGGCAAACCCAGGCCGAACGTCGGGCACGACACGACGTCCACGACGGCGCCCAGTTTCTCCAGCTCCTTGGCGGCGGCGATGATTTTCCCAACCACGCCCGCGTCGACGCCCTCGCCGAGCGTCTCCTTGACGAGCGCGAACTTCTTCCCGGCCAGCGGCTTCGACGCGAGGTCCTCCAGGCGCTTCAAGTGCGAGTGGTAGTCGCTCGCGGGCTTAGGGTTTCCGGAAAGGCTCTGGAACGTGGCGTCCGAGAAGTCGCTCGCGTCGCCGTCGCGCATCGCGCTCAGCGCGATGGCGGCGTCCTCGACGCTCGACGCCAGCGGCCCGATGCAGTCGAAGGACGAGGCGTACGCGACCAGACCGTGCCGCGAGACGAGCCCGTAGGTGGGCTTCAGGCCCACCACCCCGCAGAACGAGGCGGGCTGTCGAATCGAGCCCCCTGTGTCGCTGCCCAGCGCCAACACGCAGTGCGCCGCGGCCACCGCCGCCGCGGAGCCGCCGGATGAGCCCCCGGGCACCCGAGCGTCGTCCCAGGGGTTCACCGTCGCGCCAAACGCCGAGCTCTCGGTGGTGCTCCCCATGCCGAACTCGTCCATGTTGGTCTTGCCCACGACCACGGACCCCGCCTTTCGAAGCGCCTCGATGACGCGCGCGTCGTACGGGGACTTCAAACCGGTCAAGATTCTCGAGCCCGCGCTCGTCTCGCCCGTCGCCGTCGCGATGTTATCCTTCACGCCCAGAGGGATGCCCGCCAGCAAACCGAGCGGCTCGCCCGCGCGCAGCGCCGCGTCCACCGCCTTCGCCTGCGCGATGGCGTCGTCCGCGGTGACGGAGACGAACGCGCCGATGGCTGTGTTCGTGCCCTCGATCGCGGCGAGGTACGAGCGCGTCACCTCCTCCGCGGACGTCTCGCCCTTGCGGATGCGGTCGCCGATGGAGCGCACGAGGCTCTGCGAGCACGACGCGACGTGCGCGACCCGTCGGCGGGACGCGCGTTCGCGGTGGAACACCGAGCGGTCCCGCCGGGAGCGACCGCCCAGACCCGAGGGGGCGAGACCGATGGCGTGGACGGACATCTGCGCCGTGGTCGACATCAACGCGCGTCGAACCCCGCCGGCTGCCTGCTGCGCGGCCGTGGAAGTGCTCCTGCACCAAAGCCCTTTCCCTCAACCTCGGTTCGCGGCGACGTCGAAGAGCGCGCGACGGCGCTCTCGAAAACGCGAATCCGGCCCAAAAAACCTCGCCAGACCAAATGCCCATAAGACAATTCGCAATGTTTTGCGGCCGCTTTCGCGCGGGACGCTCTTTTCGTGCCCGAATGCGCTCCCGCGCGGCATAGGCGACGGACACCCGGCGGTGCAGCGTCGGTTTCATCTCCCGATCACCCATGGCCAGCGCTCTTGTGACGGGCGATCACGCCCTGGTGGGCGAAACCCCCGGCCGACCCGGCGCGGTCAAGCTGCGTTTCTGCCCCACCTCGAACGATCTGCTGTATCCCCGCGAAGATCGCGAGCGCAAGAAGCTGGTGTACGTGTGCAAGAACTGCAAGTACGAGGTGGACGCGGATGATCATTGCGTGTACCGGCACACGATTCACCACACCGCGGCGGAGACGACGACCGTGATTCAGGACGTGCGGACGGACCCGACGCTGCCCAGGTCCAACGACGTGCGTTGCCCGAGTTGCGAACACAACGAGGCGGTGTTCTTTTCGCTCACCACGTCGGAGGGGATGTCGCTGTTCTTCCAGTGCGTGTCTTGCGCGCACAAGTGGAAGGACGAGGGCAGCGCCATCTGAGCTCGCGTCGTGACACGCCGCGAAATATTGACGGACGACTTAGTTAGAAGGGAGTGAGGAAGGGATCGAGCGCGATTCGTCCCTCGGCCACGTAGATCAAGCGAAACACCTGTTGTGCATTCGACAGATTCTTAGAAAGCGCGAAGGCTTCGTTCGTTCTCTTACAAACGCGACGACTACGCTCACGTCTCAACCCAGCACACGTTCGCGACTCGTGATAACGTTCATCGCGCCTCGAATTGGACGACTGCGGAGGGGCAATCGGTGAAGGGACGGTCAGAGTCGGTTCGCGAAGCGGTCGCGCCGGAAACACTCGCACCGGGCGAGGGGGGCTCGAAAGGAAAACAAAACAGAAGAGTCGGGGATCCCGGACGTACTCTGTTTCGTGCGTTTCTTGTACAGGATGCGGTAGCCGCACTCGCGGCAGATGACGATGTCCCCGGGACGAAGCACGACCTCCGAACCGCAATCTGTTCGCGTGACACGAGGAGGGGACGAGGTCAGTAGGGAAATTCGCGAAACCCGCGTGAAGGGAGGCGGGCGAACCCGCGGGAAGAGGAGTCGGGATCTCACCTCCGCAGTTGTACGTCACGCCCGCGGCGCTCGCGTTCTGGTTATACACGTCACCCCCGTACATGATGCTTCACGCCGACGAGTTTCAGCGATTCGAAGCTCGCGTGGGTGCGCGAACGATGTGGTCGCCGACGCCGCCTCCGGATCGATTTCGCGACGGCGCCGAAAAAAAATTGCCAAAACTTCGTTTTCGTCGAAATTGCGTGTTTTGGCGGTCGTTCGGGACGAGGCTCGGCACAGCCGGCGAGCGCGAGGCGACGCGCGCGCGGGATGGCTAAGGATAAAGCCCCGGCTAAGTCCGGGAAGGCGACGGCGGAGCCCCGACACGATCCTGGATGGGAGCGGGTACGCACGCGCTTCCTCGCTCGTCTCTGCCAGTCGTTCCCTCGCTCGCTTCCAAGGGAACCATCCTCTAACGTCGTTCTTCTCTTCTCTTCGACGCAGGCGGTGGAGAGCGGGGTGTGGGATCGACCGGCGGACGCGTTGCCGGACGCGTCTGACTGGCCGACATGGGGCGCTCTGCGGGAGCGTATTCTGATGAACGCCAAAGAGGTACGTCGTGCCTCTCCCGAACCCGCGCGGTCTCCACGTCTCCACGATGACTCCCCGATCCTAAACCGGGCACTCATTTTTTTTTTTTCCTTCGAGCGCGCCTGACGCGCTTCGCGCTCGCCCTTCCCCGCCCCGCCCCCAGATTCCCGTCCCCCCCAC
>Ga0181559_10005065_pt1 | contig 12657 bp, 5 predicted proteins | sample 011ome_21_FD_133752 | JGI IMG/M metagenome (GOLD analysis project Ga0181559, IMG submission 133752) | Coastal salt marsh microbial communities from the Groves Creek Marsh, Skidaway Island, Georgia - 011508AT metaG (megahit assembly) | ecosystem: Environmental > Aquatic > Marine > Intertidal zone...
CCTCCCCCGCGCGCCGCCAGCCGCCCCGCCAGCCGCGCGGCGTCCGCGGAGCGCTCGCGCCCGTGGCGCGAGGGACCCGCCTTCGGGCGCGCGAACGCGGCGAACGCGGCGAACACCAACGACACCCGCGGGTTCCGCACGCCCACGCGGTTTCGGTCCCCGTCGCCCGCGCGCGAGCGCGCGCCGTCGCGCGGGCGCGACCGCGCGCCGCGCTCGCCGCGCTTCGACCCCACCGCGTACGTCGCCGAGAAGCGCGCCAGGGAGGAGGCGCGGTTCCGGAACAGCGCGCGTGGCCTGGCGAGCGGCGCGAGCTCGCCGTACGGGAGCCGCGCGGCGTCCCCGAGCCCGCGCGCGCGGGGGGGGAGCGCGGCCGCCAGCCCGAGGGGCGCCGGCGGGCACAAAGATGCAAAGACGCGGCGGGCGCCGACGACGCGCTCGCCGTCGCCCGCGCCGCGGGACCCGCGCGGCGGCGGCGCGGAGCCCGCGCGCGTCGGTGTCGGCGGGGGCGCCCGCGCGCGCGCGCGCGGCGCGGGCCGCGGCGGGAACGCCGCGTCCTCGCCCGGACGCGTCCTGCGGGACGTGCAGCGGCGCCTGACGGAGGTGGCCGCCGGGGAGAAGGCGGCGGCGGCGAAGCCGCGCGCGAGGAGTGGCTCGCGCGTCGCCGCGGCGAAGGAAAACGCGCCGGCGGACGCGTCCGCGGAGATCGCGGACATCGACTCTCGCCTGGCGGCGCTGCAGACGTTCCTGAGGGAGGCCAAGTCCGCGGGGTCGCCCGCGGGGAAGGAGGGGCGAGCGGCGGCGGCGTGACCGGTGAGCGCGCGGCGTACGGATATCTTTGATACCTGGCGGAAAACAAACACCGTCACACGCGAACGTCATCCGTGAGCGTCCAAAGGTACATGTGACATCGACGACGCCGCATGCGCCGCGGACGTCGTCGACGTTCGGCGCGTTCGCGTCTTCGCCCTCCGGATCCCTCTCGTCACACGCACGGCACCATAAGTCCCATATCCCGCATTGTTAGGTGGCAGCACTCACACGTCGGCTTGCCACACATGCCGATCGACGAAATCAACGTGTACGGCCAGGGGTCGCAGGGGGTGACGTCGAAGATGCCCAGTTTTTGTGCCGAGTTAGTGCGCCCCACGAGGAGGATCCGCGTCGCGTTCGCCTCCGTCGGGCTCCAGAACATCGACGTCCCCGTCGGTAACCCGGTCGGCGAGTGCAGGGTCAGAGAATTATCCCGCACGTCGAAGACGCCGACCGCGTCGCGACTATGCGGAGAGAAAATGACTTTGCCGTCGTACGCGCGCGACGTTGCGCCATAGAAGTGGGGGGAATCCGCCGTCAGGTTGTGCGGCGTCGTCGTCACTCCGTCTGTGTCCGGGTCGTACACCGCAACCAAGTCCCCATAATAAGGCGCCAGCACGACTTTCCCGCCGTACGCCGCGGCGGCGCCAGCGAACACCACGTCGATCGCGGACTGCGCGCCGTGCGACGCGGTGGAGAACGTGTTCGTGAGCGGGTCGAAGATACCGATTGGAACCCAACTATGGTAGGGCGCGAAGATGATCTTGCCGTTCCCGGCTTTCGCCGCGCCTTCGTACTTCAATGTGCCGTCGGTCGGCATTTGCGCGTCACCGAAGTCGTACTTCACGAGCGTCGGCGGGTCGACTGTGGGGTCGAAGACCAAGACGCCGTCTTCGTGCGCCGGCGCCATGACGACCCTCCCGTCGTTCGCCGTGGCGCCGCCGAGGTACTTTTTTTGTTGGGTTATCAGGTTGGTCGGAATCTCGAAGAACTCCAGTGTGTGCGACTCGGGGTCAAACACCGCGACGCTCGTACGCCAGTAGGGGATGAAACATACTCGACCGTCCAGCATGAGCACCGAATAGTAGTACTTGGCCGACCCGGAGATGGACAGGTCGGCGTCCAGGGTGAGCGTTTCTGTGGAGGGGTCGTATATTCCGACGTACGGCCCGAACGCCGGCGGGAAGATCACGCGGCCGTCCGCGATGGCGGTTCCAGTTCCGAGGTATCTGTCGGTGTTCATGGGTGTGGAGATACTGCTGTACGTCTGGTCCGGGTCGAAATAATCGGCGAGCGCCGCCGTGGCGCACGCCGCCAGGAACGCGACGACGAGCGCGAAGCGAGCGGTTCGAGCGACAGACATCGTGGGAATGATGACATATGGGACACGTGACCAACATCAACATCATGACAAATATTCTCAACGGCGTTCCGCGAAAAACCTCGATCGTGCTGGTTCGCGAACCGACGAGTGATTTCGTTGGTCGAACGGCACCAATTCAAGAAACACGGTCTAAAAAAATGACTACCTCGAAGTAGAAGCAAGACACAGCACGATTCCGGAATCCGCGAACTGAGTCTATTCCCACTCTCGCGAATGTCAGCCAATTTCGTCCCGAGCGCGTCGTACAGTCTTCGCGTGTTGCCACTCCCGAGAGCGCGCGCGAGGCGCGGGCCGAGGCTCGGGGCGTGTCATGTCTTCGCCGGAGGTGGTGGCGATGGCCGCGATGTCGGTGACGCCCCCCGCGAACGATGCGGAGCACGCGCGCCTGCAGAGCCACCTGCGCGCGGTGCTGCGACTCAAGGCTGGGTGCGACAATCCAAACAGCGTCACGGCGCTGACGGTGCGCGCGTACGCCTCGATCGTGGACGAGGTGGTGGCGGACGTCGCCGGGGAGCTGCACCGCGCGATCGCCACCGGGCTTGACACGATCGACAGCGTATCGCAGCGCGTGCCTCCCGCGGACGACGTCATCGCCGGCTACGCCGCCGCGGTCGCCGCGCAGGAAGCCGAGGCGGAGCGACTGCGCGCGGGCGGGTTTTTCGGGGAGGCTCTCGCGCGCGATCCATCGGACGCGAGGTCGAAACCGGCGAGCGCGAGCGCGGGCGCCGCCAAGGACGTCGCCGGCGGCGACCTGTACGGGCGCGGGCCGGGCGCCGCCAAGGAAACCGCGGAGTGTCCGCTCTGCGCGCAGACGGTCGCCGCGTCCAGGTTCGCGCACCACCTCGAGCGGTGTCTCGGGAAGGGAAGGCTCGCCGTGCGGCGCCCGGCGCCTTCGGCGGCGCCGGCGAAGGCGCCGGCGCCGCCGCGGAAGCCGTCGGCGGTCGGTCGACCGCCGAACCCGATCGAGAACACACAGACGACGGCGCGCCCGAACACACACGCGTCGCATCACGTCGCATCGTCGGCGCCTGTAGCGCCTGTAGCGTCCGCGGCTCCGGGCGCGCGCGTGCGGTTCGTGCTCAACCCGCGATCGGCGGGCGGCGATACGCAAGCCGCGGCGACGGCGCCGACGCCGGCTCGAAGCCCTCCGCCGACTACGAAAACGCGAAAGACGAAGAGCGTCGCGGCGCTGATGGGGCTCGGAGCGATGGACGACGTGCCCCTCTCCGCGATCGCGTTCGCGAAACCGCGCGCGAAGAAGGAGACGCGCGAAAGTAAAGCCGGGACGCGGGGAAAGGAAAAGGGCAGCCGGGAAGCCGAGAAAAAAACGGCGAGCGAGAAGGTTGGCAAGTCCGCGGGGGGCGTCGCGGCGGGCAAGGTGGCGAAGAAGGAAACCGCCGCCGAGAGGCGCGCCGCGGTCGGGGTCAAGAAGGGGAAAAAAGCCGTCGCCGCGGCGGCGAAGAAAAGAAAACAAAAAACCGACGCGGAAAACGCGACGAACGGCTTTCTCTCTGTAGGCAGGGTCACGAACGAAGGCGGCGTCGATCACGTCTCGGTCGACGAGCCTTTCGGCGGCGGCGGCGCGGGGAACGCGTTCGGGACGCGTCTGGGTTTGGGCGGTTTCGGCGCTCCCGCCGGCGACTCGTTCGCGTTCGAGCACGAGCGCGGCGCGGGCGACGGCTCGGGGTCCACGCACGAGGACTTCGAGCTGCTCTTCGACGTCGACGACAGCGGCGGCGCCACGGGGGGGGCGGAAGGCGTGCTCACGGGGGGGTTCAGAGACTTGTTCGCGTCGTAGCGACGCGTCGTAGCGACGCGTCGTAGCGATGCTTTTTATGACTAAAAAATCATAGACCAACGAAGACCAACGAAAACGCCTCGTTCGCGACGGCGCGTCGGGAACGACGCGCGACGCCGGCGATCGCCGCGAAACGGCTTACGCGGAGATGGGCCCCAGAAAGTCAAAGTCGCGCCCCGGGAACAGTAGCCCCCCCAGCGTGGCGCGCGGCGGTCGCGGCGGCGGCGGCGGGCCGGGAGGCGGCGCGGGCGGATCGAGCGGCGCGTTCGGCGGGGGCGTCGGCGGCGGCGCGTACGTGGTTCCCTCCGGAACGCGCGCGTCGAACGTCTTCGTGACGCCTTCGCCGTAGTTCCCGTCCCCGCCTCCGATCCAGACGTCGTCCACCCACGCGTCCCACCCGCCTTCGCCCCACTCGCAGCACAGCCCATCGCCCCAGGAGTCCTCGAGGCGAAGCGCGTACCGCCCCGCCTCCAGGCACAGGCGCCACGACCACTCGCCCCGGGGCTCGACGAGGGACCCGAACGCGACGCTCGCCACGTCGTTGGCGTCGTCGGCGCCGTTCGCGACGGGCGCGAAGAATTCCGATTCCGAATCGAGTCTCTCCGTCAGCCGCGTCAGCCGCCAGGCGATCTCCGTGGGGAAGTCGTCCGCGCGGAGCGTGAGAAGGAAGCGCGCGCGCGACGCGTCCGCGCACGAAGTCGTCGGCGGCGCGATCGGTCCCGGCGGCGCAATCGCGTCAGAAGGCGGGCCGTTCGCGGCGATCACCGTTTCTTCCTCGGCGCCGAGCGCCGAGGAAGAAACGCCGCGACAGACCCCGCTCGGCATGTTCGCGCACAGCGTGGGTTTGAACTGCTCCACCGTCTCGCGCACGCGCGCGGCTTGCCCCGGCGTGAACGCGCTCATGCAGCTGTCCACGGCGTAGTTCATGAAGTTCGTCACGGGGTCCAGGCCGTGGTACGGCGGGGCGGTCGCGTCGCTCTCGCCCGGCCCGACGCAGGTGTCGGGGGCGCCGGGCCCGCCGAAAACGCCCGTCCCGAGGAGCATCTCCTCGCAGGCGCCGTGGTTGGCGCGCGCGTGCGGCGGCGTGTCGAAGACCGCGTCACCGGCGTCGGCGTCCCACAGGTCGTGGCACCCCCCTTGGAACGTGTGGTAGAGCCCGAGAAAGTGGCCGACTTCGTGCACCGCCGTGTCCCCCAGATTGTAGGGCGCCGCATCGCCGCCGGGAAGCGTGGAGTGCAGCAGGAACACGCCGTGCGTCGTGTCGCTTTCGGGGAACTCGTCGGGGAACGCGGCGACCCACCCTAACGCGCCGTCGGGGGGCTCGCACAGGTACACGTTGAGAAACGATGACGGGTCGACCGCGAGCGCGTCTCGGATCTCGCGCTCGCCTGTCGTTCCCGGCGCGCACGCCTCGCGGAACCACGCTCGCGGAACCGCGGGCGTCGAGACGTCTGAGACGTCTGAGACGTCGTGGAACGTCGCGTCGTGGAACGCGAACGTCGCGCCTACGTTCGCGGCGTCGGTATCGGCGACGCCCTCGTACGTGCTGGTGTTCCCCCCGAACGCGCGGGTCAGCACGTCCACCTGCGCGCGAAGGCGCGACTCCGAGACGAGTCCAGAGGCGCCGTCGTGGATCACGTGGAAGATCACGGGGACGGTCACCGCGAAGGCGCCCGGCGCGTCCTCCGCGAGGGAGCGTTCGCGTTCGCGAAGGGAGCGTTCGCGCCGACGCAGACGCGCCGCGGTTCCCTCCGCGCGCCGAGCCTCCTTGGCCCGCACCTCCGCGTGCGTCAGCTCGCGCGTCGCGCACGCGCGCGCGCGCGCGTGCGCCGCCGCGTGCGCCCCGGACCCGGGCGGCGGCGGGACAGGCGCGGGCGCGGGCCCGGAGGCAGGCGCGGGCCCGGAGGAGGAGGACGCCGAGGGTTCGGAAGGGACCGGGGTGGACGAGGACGGCGTGGTCGGGTCGACGCGCACCCATCGCTCGCCCCCGCCGTCGACGCGCCAAGCGACGAGCGCCTCGTCCACGCCGCGTGATGACGTTCCCGGGTTCGCCGAGGCGGACGCCCGCGCGACCCGCGCGCGCGCGTCTTCGCGCTTCGCCTCGCGCTCGTCGGGTTCGCCGGCGGGGTTGGACCGCGAGCCTCCCGCGGTCGCGCCGGAAACCCAGAGGGCGAGGCACGCGACGAGCGCGGTCGCGCGTCGAGCGCCGCGACGCATGGCACACGCGCGTCGCCGCCGTCGCGGCCGCGAGTGGCGTCCCGGCGCGCTCGCGACGCGCGACGCGTCGAGGGCGTGCCGTTCGAGGCGGGAAAAGGCGAAGAGTAGTTTTTTTTTTTGGCGGCTTGTTACACACTGTACCGACTTTCGCGCGACAGACGCGGACGCGCGTACGTCTGTACGTCTCCCTTTTCTCTTCTCGCTACCGACGGCGTGACTACGGTACGTTCGCGATCGCGATAAACCCTAAACCGACTACGCGCGACCTTGGCCGGCGTGTTCCTCCACCACCACCACCTGTTTCCCCTGCAGGCTCTTGATGTCCTTCTCCAGCTGCGTCATCTCCTTCTCCAGCGATTCCTTTCGCCGCCGGTGCGAAGGCACGTCGAGCGAAAACGACAACCCGGCGTACGCCTTGTTGAGCTTCGCCCATTTCATCTTGAGCTCGTACAGCAGCTCGTCCCGCTCGTCCTCGGTCATCTGCCGCGCCGACCCGCGCGTCGAGTCCTGCTGCTCGCGCTCGTACGCCTCCATCTGCGCCTTCTCCGCGGCGATCTGCGCCTTGATGGTGCGCAGGTAATCGGGGACGCGGCCGTAATCCTTCTTGGCGACGGCGGGCGCGTCGCCGAGCGCCGCCGGGGGTTTGGCGAGGATGTTCTCGATCGCGTTCGCGGCGATGAAGTTTTTCGTGGACGTCAGGCCCATCAGCGGGCGCTCCGTGGCTTTCGGGACGGGGGGCTTCGTGGTCACGCGCGCGCGGCGCTCGAACGAGTCGCTCACTGTTTTTCGTGAAATTTTTTTTTTCCAGCGCGAGACGTGCGACGACGCGTCGAGCGTGCGAATTTCCGAGCGGCGTGGAGGGTGGGGGTGGATCGGGGTCAGCCGCGTGAAGCGCGAGGACGAGGTGTCGCGCGTGCCACGGCGAGCGAAAGCAGCGACGACGGCGGGTTCGGCGGGCGAGACGAGAACCGCGCGCGGTTCGCGCGCTCGACGCGTTCGTCGTCGGACGCGAGGGAAACGCCATCGAGCCCGAATGCGGTGCGGCCGGTTTTGGAACATCGCGCGTGGTTTTCCATCGCGGCACGGAGCTCGTGTGGGGCCCCCACGAGAAGGCGTCCACGGGAGAGAAACGCTCGGGAGGTGACGCACGTGTGTTCGCCGAGGCGTTCAGCGCGCCCGTGTTCTTCCTCAGAAACTTGCTCGTCTCGGGCTTGACGTCCCCCGGCGCGCGCCCGAACGTCGCCGTGGCGCGCCTGGGCCCGAGCCCGAACTCGGCGGGGTCCACGGTCCCGGGGTGCTGGCTCTTGTGCATCCGCGGGCGAGCCTGCCGCACCTCCGGGGGAGGGATCAGGTTATAGATGGACTCCCCCGACTGCATCGTGCCTCGCTTCTCGCGTGCCTTCGCGGATGGGTCGCGCTCGACGCCGCGCGAAGCGCTGTGATTGCCCGCCGCGAACGGGCGTGACTCGAGACTATAGGAGCAAACGACGAGTCGGACGGTTGATCGGTGATTTCAGGCTGCGTGACTCATCGGCCGAATGAGGTTAACGAATGCATGTGGTCACGTGCAGCGTTTTCCCGATCGACGGATCGACGGGCGCTCGGGCTCGGGAGGAGCGCACAGCAAACTGCGCGAACGCGTGGTCGCTCGCCGTGCGGGGTGGGGACTGCGGGTTTGCGTGAAACCCAGGTGGGCGTCATTCGGTCGGCCGAATCGGACGAGGGGAGCGAGTAATTGCGCGTGATTATTTGGCGCCACACAGGCAGATAAGCCTTGTCAACAATCCGCGAGCGCGCGTCGTGAGCGGGTGGACGACGATGACGGGCGCCGCGCTCGCGCGCGCGGGTCACGGGTCGTTCGCGAACAGACGCACCCACTCGACCGCGTGGACGAACGCATCGGATGAGCGAAGCGCGAGCCACGCGAGCGCGAGCGCGCGCGGCGCTTCGCCGGGTTCGAGCGTCGCCCCGCGACGTTTCACTCCGTCGTCCGGCCGGGCGCCTCGTTCGAGAACCGGGCTCCTTCCCGGGGCGACCGCCGGCCGGCGCCGCGTCGTCGCCGCGGCGACTTCCGAGCCCTCCCGCGAATCCTCCGGGTCAGAGAAGGAGTCTCCCCGTCTCGAATCCGTCCGCGGCGGCGGCACGACCAAGGACGACTGGTCGCACGTGACTCCGGATTGGCTGTACGAAACCATCGAGCCCGAGTTGTCGTCGTACCTCTCAGAGTTTGAGCGCACGGAGGTGTTCCAGGCGGTGCAGTTGGCGTACGACGCGCACGACGGGCAGCGGCGCAAGTCCGGCGAGCCGTTCATCACGCACCCGGTGGCGGTCGCGGGCATACTCGCGGAGCAGAAGATGGACCACGAGACGGTGATCGCGGGACTCCTGCACGACACCGTGGAGGACACGGATCGCGTGACGTTCGAGTCCATCGAGGCGAGATTCGGGCGCGCCGTGCGCCGCATCGTCGAGGGCGAAACCAAGGTGAGCAAGGTGAGTTCGTCCGTGTCCAAGAAAACACAAGAAAGCGGAGGGGGCGAGGGCGCCGACCCGGTGAGCGAGCGAAATCCCGGGATCTCGCGCAAAAACGAGGCGAGCAAAAACGACGTGCAGGCGGATGATCTTCGCGAGATGTTCCTCGCGATGACGCAGGAGGTGCGGGTGATCATCGTGAAGCTCGCGGACCGTTTGCACAACATGCGCACGCTCGGCTCGCTCAAGCCGGAGAAGCGCGTGAAGATCAGCCGCGAGACGCTCTTGGTGTTCGCGCCGCTCGCCAAGTTGCTCGGGATGTACTCGGTGAAGAACGAGCTCGAGGACCTGGCGTTCCGCTGGTCAAACCCGGAGGCGCACGCGGAGACCGCGCGCTGGTTCGACGAGCTCTCGAAGCGCCAGGAGCCCACCGTGCGGCGCGCGGCGGGAGAGCTCCGGGCGCTGTGCGAGTCTGACCCGTTCCTGAAGAACGCGTGCGCGCGCGTGGAGGTGATCCCGCGCGCGAAGGAGCTGTACGGCGTGTACCGCAAGAGCCAGAAGGAGGAGCGGATTGACTCGAAGTCGACGCTGGCGGAGCGCCTGCGCTCGGTGCGCGAGGTGGCGCAGCTGCGCGTGGTGCTCGAGCTGGACGACGCGGATATCGCGGACGGGGGCGCGAACGGCGTTTCCAGCCGCGTGTGCTACCACGTGCTGGGTTTGGTGCACGAGCGCTGGCCCCCGGTTCCGGGCAGAATGAACGACTACATCGCCACGCCCAAGCTCAACGGGTACCGCGCGCTGCACACGGTGGTGCTGCCCATCGGCGACTTCAACGCGCTTCGCGACGACGCGACGAACGTCAACAGCGAGAAGAAGGACGTTTTCCCGATCGAGCTGCAGATCCGCACTGGGGAGATGCACCGCATGGCGGAGAGCGGCATCGCGGCGGACCCCGAGGTGAAAGCCGCGTGGCGCTTGGCGGCGCGGCGCACGGCGCGCCGGATGCACGAAGCGCGCGTCGCCGCCGACCCCGCCTCCGACGACACGACGCCCTTCGCCTCCATGGACGGTGAGCCGGACTCGGACGACGAGCGCGCGGATGCGTTGACGGACGCGGAGGACTCGGTGCTGATCCGCAGCGGGCACGCGCGGCAGGTGGCGTGGCTCTCGAACATCCGCGAGTGGCAGGAGGAGTTTTTGGGCGTGCTCACGGCGGAGGAGTTCGTGGACACCGTCACCGGCGACTTGCTCGGCCGCCGCGTGTTCGTGTTCACGCCGACGGGGGGCGTGATGAACCTGCCGCACGGCAGCACCGTGGTGGACTTCGCGTTCTACACGGACGCCGGCCTGGACGCGACGCGGTGCTCGGTGAACGGCGCGCCGTGCGGTTTCGACCGCGCGCTGAAAAACGCCGACGTCGTCGAGATTTTCCGCGCCGGCGAGTACGAACGCGCGATCGTTCAAACGGACGGCGAGCCGGCGGGCGGCTCCGTCAAAAACGCGAACGACATCGCCTTCTCCACGTACGGGCTCGAGCTCTCCGACGGCTCGAGCTCTCCGATCGGCGAGTTCCACGCCGCGAAAGGCGACGCGGCTTCCGACGGCGCGTTCAACCTCGAGCTTCTCGGCGGCGCGGGCGAGGCGTCGGCGGCGGCGGTGGCGGGCGCGGCGCGCAAGCAGAGAATCGCCACGCAGCGCCGGTTCCTCACCTTCGCGCGCACGCGGTCCGCGCGCGCGAAGATCAAGAAGTTCCTCGCCGAGCACGGCGCGCTGGACGACGAGGTGGACCCTGCGCCGCGAGGCCCCCGGGGCGGCGACCGCGACGCCGCGCATTTTTTGCAGACTCGGCGCGCGGACGAGGACACGCTGGACGCGACGGAGGAGATTCGCGTCGCGGCGAGCGCGCTCGTCGCCGTGTCCTCGGCGGCGCCGGCGGCGGACGCGGACGCGTTCCGGTCGTTGTCGCGCGCGGTGTCGGGCGCGCGCGTGATGCTTCGGTGCGTGGATAAGGACGGACTGCTTCGCGACATCTCCTCCGCCATCTCCGCCGTCGAGGGGTGCTCCATCGTCGGATACGCCGGCGAGAGCGTCGCGGCGAAGCGCGAGTTCCTCATGACGTACACCATCGTGCTGGAGACGCCCGAGCTGTCGGAGGCGGCGTTCGACGGCTCGCAATCCGGCGCGGAGGCGGCGGTGATGGACGTCGACGCGCGGCTGCACGCGCTGTTCAAGGCTCTCCGCGCGCACGACAGGGTGCTGGACGCGAGGCTGTTCTGCAAGCTCGATAGCAGTCTGGGGGACGTGTTCGGGGGGGCGTAGCGCGGAGGGTTCGAGACGTCGAGGACGTCGAGGAACGCGAAGACGTCAGATTGCAAAAAAAGGTTTCTAGTCGCGCGCTTCCTCGAACATCATCGAACGCAACCACTCCACCATCTCGAGGTGGCAGCCCTTTGTCGCGTGCGCGCGCACAACCACAATATTCCACGGGCAGCCGTTCTCGCGCGCCCACTTGAGCGTCAACGAGACTGACTGCGAGACGGGGGAAGGAGTTTATAGTCTTCGATTTCGTAGTCTATAAATGTGGTCGTAAAAAGCTTTCGCGCCTAGATTTAATTCATTATCGGGCGCGCCGCGCGGGATCCCCCGCGCGGCGCGCGGCATGTGAGCACGCGCTATCGACAAGTGCCCCCGGGCACTTGTCGATAGCGCGTGGGGCATGCCGCATCAGAGGCACGATGTGTCACGTTGCGTGGGTCACGTTGATTCTGAGGCACGATGCGCGAGTGGCGCGTCCCCGCCTCGTGGGAAAATTTTTTTCTCGGCGGGTTTTTTTTCGAAGCGAACTTTGCAGCTGCAAAGCTGCAAAGCTCAGCTACCAGCTGCGTGCGGGCGCGCGGTTTAATGCGGGCAATGGCGCGCTTCAGCGCGGCACACCCAGCCGCTCCACGCGCCCGGTCGAACCTCGTCCGGCTCGCGAACGCAGCGGAGAAACGCGCACACGCAGTCGAGCCTACTCAAAGGTACGTGGCACGCGCCCGGCTCCTCCCGTCGCGTACGCGCCTCGCGCGTCGTCGTTTCCAAGATCTCTGGTCGAGCGAGACGGCGTGACCAAGCGACACCCGCCTCGACGCGCGACACGCGAAACACGCGAATCTTCGCCCGACATCTTCGCCATTCGTCGTGTGGACACGCTTCGTGGCCGCGCGGGCGCTGGAAAACGCCCCGCGGCCACCGCGCGCGCCGTGCCTCGTCGCGCGACACCGTGCCGGAATTCGCGCGGATCTTTGAGTCACAGACCGTCGGCTTTTTCGTGCCCTAAAAACCGACAGCTGAGACCTGATGAAAAAAAACAACTTCAATTTACCACAGACTCGACGAACACCATGCCGCGACCTCCGCGCTCGCACGACGCCAAGACCAAGGCCAAGGCCAAGATCAAAGCAGCCGAGACCAAGGCCAAGATCAAAGCAGGCTTCGACTTGAAGCAAAGGAAGAAGAAGCTGGCCATCTTGCGAACGTTTCTGCTCTTCGCGTTCACGGTCACTTCGGTGGCGTCCCCCTCGGCGGGTCTTGCGGCGACGGCGTCGATCGGCGCGTTCGACGAAACGCACGCGCCGCGCGCATCCGCGTCTCCGCGTCGTCCGAGTTCTCCGGGTCGTCCGAGTGCCGATGAGTTGAAGGCGTTCGCGGCTGAGCTGGTCGAGAAGCGCCTCGGGAAGCTCAAGACTACTGACGAGGGCAAAGCCATGCTGGAGGGCCGCGACGCGCAGGACGCCGTCAACGCTGTGATTTCACTTTTTTTCGCGCGCCTCGAAGAGGACTGCGCGCGAAACGTGTTCCGCATGATGAAGTCTGCCGAGTCGTTCGAGACGCTGCAGGGCCACCTGTTTCTGACCCCCGAGGCAGCCAAGCGCGCCACGGAGGCGTACACGAAGAAAACGCTGGGCGTCTACTACTACGAGGTGCCCTTCTTCAA
>Ga0181559_10005073_pt1 | contig 12649 bp, 9 predicted proteins | sample 011ome_21_FD_133752 | JGI IMG/M metagenome (GOLD analysis project Ga0181559, IMG submission 133752) | Coastal salt marsh microbial communities from the Groves Creek Marsh, Skidaway Island, Georgia - 011508AT metaG (megahit assembly) | ecosystem: Environmental > Aquatic > Marine > Intertidal zone...
AAATTAAAAGTTGAGAAAAAACTCATTGTACCATTTACTGAAGAAGAAGTAAATCGAGTCATCGATGAAGCCTTTGACGACACTTTTGAAGGCCAACGCGATTCGTTGATGATTGAAATGTTTTATTCAACCGGGATAAGAAGATCCGAATTGATAAAACTTACGGTTGATGACGTTTATTTTTCAAAAAAATTGATAAAAGTTCAAGGAAAAAGAAATAAAGACCGATTGATTCCTATGCTTCCAGGATTGATGAAAAAAATACAATCGTTTTTGGAGTTTCGCGATAAAATTGTCACTGATAAAACACAAACCGAGTTGTTTGTGACCTCCAAAGGAAAACGAATGAATCCCACTTTGGTGTATAGAAGAATTAGAGCCTATTTTAGCGTAGCCTCAAGCAAAGTAAGGAAGAGTCCACATATTCTTCGTCACACATTTGCTACCCATTTACTTAATAAGGGAGCAGATATCAATACCATCAAAGAAATATTAGGACATTTTAGTTTGGCATCTACTCAAGAATACGCTAAAGTTAGGCTTCCTAAAATCGTTCAGGACTACCAACAAGCCCATCCTAGGGAACAAAGCCATGGAAAGGAAACTACCCCTGTTCAAAAAGAAAAAGCCGTAAAACGCAACTGGTATTAAAATCTCCATTAAAATTTAAAAATTATGATGATACAATTTCAAGCCGTCAATTTTTCACTTAAGTCCAATGTCTCAGCTTTTATTAGTAAACGGTTGCAAAAGCTAGAAAACTACCACGATCATCTCATAAAAGTAGATGTGTATTTAAAAGTTGAAAACACTTCTGAGAAAGAAAATAAAATGGTAGAACTACGCGTTCATGTTCCTGGAGAGGAGTTTTTGGTAAAAAAAGTTTGCAAGTCTTTTGAGGAGTCAATAGACGCCGCGGCCAAAGCTATTGAACGCCTGTTAATTAAGAGTAAAGAAAAAAACCGAGCCTATTAAAAAAAATGCATGATTTTTATTTGAAACAAAAAGAATAAATTGATACATTTGCAGTCCGTTTTAAAAAGCGGACTTTTTTTTGCAGAAAAGCCGATGTAGCTCAGCTGGCTAGAGCAGCTGATTTGTAATCAGCAGGTCGTGGGTTCGAGTCCCTCCATCGGCTCAAAAAAAGGAACGTTCATTATCATATTACACCTTTGGGGGAGATACTCAAGCGGCCAACGAGGACAGACTGTAAATCTGTTGGTTTTACCTTCGCAGGTTCGAATCCTGCTCTCCCCACAAAACGATGCAAATCAATGCGAGAGTAGCTCAGTTGGTAGAGCGTCAGCCTTCCAAGCTGATGGTCGCCGGTTCGAACCCGGTCTCTCGCTCATTTTTCCGCCGATGTAGCTCAGGGGTAGAGCGTTTCCTTGGTAAGGAAGAGGTCACGAGTTCAAATCTCGTCATTGGCTCTTTTTTATGTCGAAACCCATTTCTTAAATTCGCTTTTAGTTACCTTTTGTTTTACTAGGTTTTATCCCCTTACATGGGAGCTTTTAACAACTTCTCTATCAATGTTTTGGAACTAATTTCAAACTTTGAAAAAAAAATTCAAACTTTTGTATTCTATTACGTTTAAAAATTAATATATTTGCGCTCATTTTAAAAGCAAAAAAATTAATTCATTATGGCAAAGGAAAATTTCGATCGTTCCAAACCCCATTTAAATATTGGTACAATTGGGCATGTCGATCACGGTAAAACAACATTAACTGCTGCGATTACCAAAGTACTAGCAGATGCAGGTCTTTCTGAGGCAAAAAGCTTTGATCAAATTGACAACGCACCTGAGGAAAAAGAAAGAGGTATAACGATCAACACTTCACACGTTGAGTACCAAACAGCAAATCGTCACTACGCACACGTTGACTGTCCAGGTCACGCGGATTATGTAAAAAACATGGTTACGGGTGCTGCTCAAATGGATGGAGCTATTCTAGTTGTTGCGGCAACAGATGGTCCTATGCCACAAACACGCGAGCACATCTTGTTAGGTCGTCAGGTTGGAGTTCCAAGAATCGTTGTATTCTTGAACAAAGCCGACATGGTCGATGACGAAGAATTGCTAGAACTTGTTGAAATGGAAGTTCGCGACCTATTGAGCTTTTACGATTATGACGGAGACAATGGACCTGTTATTTTAGGTTCTGCGTTAGGAGCATTGAACGGAGAGCAAAAGTGGGTTGATTCTGTTATGAAATTAATGGATGAAGTTGATGCTTGGATTGAATTGCCAAAACGAGACGTTGAAAAAGATTTCTTGATGCCTGTTGAAGATGTATTTTCAATTACAGGTCGTGGAACTGTAGCTACTGGTCGAATTGAAACAGGAGTTGCCAACACAGGTGATTCTGTTGACATTATCGGTATGGGTGCTGAAAAATTAACCTCTACAGTTACAGGAGTTGAAATGTTCAGAAAAATTCTTGATCGAGGTGAAGCAGGAGATAACGTAGGAATTCTTTTGAGAGGTATTGAAAAAACCGACATCAAAAGAGGAATGGTTATTTGTAAGCCAGGATCTGTAACTCCTCACTCCAAGTTCGAAGCTGAGGTTTATATTTTGAAAAAAGAAGAAGGTGGACGTCATACTCCATTTCATGATAATTATCGTCCACAGTTCTATGTACGAACTACGGATGTAACAGGGAACATCAACTTGCCTAGTGGCGTTGAGATGGTGATGCCTGGAGATAACTTGACAATCACAGTAGATCTTATTTCACCCATTGCATTGAGCATTGGTTTGCGTTTCGCAATTCGTGAAGGAGGACGTACTGTTGGTGCAGGTCAGGTAACTAAAATTATAGACTAACAATCACATAAGTTTTGTTCAAGAGGTGTCTCGCTATGCGAGACGCCTTTTGTGACAAATAAAAACGGGTGTTTTATCTTGTTTGATTCGAATCGAATTTTTTCGAGACCTACACCTTTGAGACGGGTTTAGCTCAGTTGGTAGAGCACTGGTCTCCAAAACCAGGTGTCGGGAGTTCGAGCCTCTCAACCCGTGCAAATAAATATTAATTATGGCTAGTTTTATTTCATACGTTAAAGAATCTATAGAAGAACTTAAAAATCATGTAAGTTGGACTCCAACTGCTGAACTTCAACGACTTACGGTCGTTGTGTTGGTTTTTTCTATTCTTTTCTCACTAGCTATTTGGGGAGCTGACACGATATTATCTCGTGTCATTAAAGTATATTTTGATTTCTTACAATAATAACTGGTTGAACAATGATTGAGGCAGACGTTAAAAAATGGTATGTTGTTCGCGCAGTTAGCGGACAAGAAAACAAAATAAAAAATTACATTGAATCGGAAATCAACCGTTTGGGTTATTCTGATTTTGTAGAAGATATTCTTGTACCCACCGAAAAAGTAATTCAAATCCGTAACGGAAAAAAAATTAGCAAGGAACGTGTTTATTTTCCTGGATACATTATGGTCAAAGCCAATTTGTCTGGAGAAATTCCTCATATCATTCGATCAATTACCAATGTGATAGGATTTTTGGGAGAAACCAAAGGAGGAGAACCTGTTCCGTTGCGAAAATCTGAAGTCAACAGAATGCTTGGAAAAGTAGACGAGTTGGCGATTCAATCGGAAAATGTTTCTATTCCTTTTGTTTTAGGCGAAACGATAAAAGTTATCGATGGACCGTTCAATGGTTTTAACGGTACCGTAGAAAAAATTAATGAAGAAAAAAGAAAGTTGGAAGTCATGGTCAAAATATTTGGTCGTAAGACTCCTTTAGAGCTTTCTTACATGCAAGTCGAGAAAATATAAATGTTACATATATACGTTAACCTTATAGGCTTCCACTTTTAAGGTTGATCAATTTAAATTAATTAAATGGCAAAAGAAGTTAGTAAAGTAGTCAAACTACAAGTTAGGGGAGGTGCAGCGAATCCGTCGCCACCGGTTGGACCCGCTTTAGGTGCTGCCGGAGTGAACATCATGGAGTTTTGTAAGCAATTTAACGCTAGAACTCAAGACAAACCTGGAAAGGTTTTACCTGTTGTGATCTCTGTTTTCAAAGACAAATCATTTGACTTTGTTGTAAAAACACCACCTGCGGCCATTCAACTATTGGAAGCGTCGAAGACTAAAAAGGGATCGGGCGAACCAAACCGTGTCAAAGTTGCTAGTGTTACTTGGGATCAAATAAAAACTATCGCTGAAGACAAAATGCAAGATTTAAATGCATTTACGTTAGAATCAGCCATGAAAATGATTGCAGGAACGGCACGATCCATGGGTTTAACTGTAAAAGGAAATGCTCCTTTTTAATCTTTAATTGAAAAACAATGGCAAAAATTTCTAAAAAGCGGAAACTAGCGCTTGAAAAAGTAGATAAAAGTAAGTTGTATTCAATTAAAGATGCCTCTGAATTGATCAAAGAAATCACTTCAGTTAAATTTGATGCATCTGTTGATCTTGCAGTTCGCTTGGGAGTAGATCCTCGCAAAGCCAATCAAATGGTTCGCGGTGTTGTGACACTTCCTCACGGTACAGGTAAAAACGCCAAGGTGTTAGCGCTTGTTACACCCGACAAAGAAGCAGAAGCTAAAGAAGCTGGTGCTGATTTTGTAGGACTGGATGAGTATTTGGATAAAATCAAAAACGGCTGGACTGATGTTGATGTAATTGTTACCATGCCTAGTGTAATGGGTAAGTTAGGACCCCTAGGACGTGTTCTAGGACCTAGAGGTTTGATGCCAAACCCTAAAACTGGAACGGTAACTATGGATATTGCTAAAGCAGTAAGCGAGATCAAAGCGGGTAAAATTGACTTTAAAGTTGATAAAACCGGAATTGTTCACACTTCCATTGCTAAAGTTTCATTTGACGCCGACAAAATTGCGGGAAATGCGAATGAATTCATCCAAACGTTGGTGAAGTTAAAACCTTCAACAGCCAAGGGAGTTTACATTAAGAGCATTGCCATGTCGAGCACAATGAGTCCTAGTATCCTTATTGATAACAAACAATCCTAATCGGTAGTAAAATTTAAGAAACATGACTAGAGAAGAAAAATCAAAAGTTATTGCCCAATTAACTGCCGAGTTAGCGGACAACTCAAACATTTATTTAACAGACACTTCTGGATTGAACGCCGCGGCGACCTCAAACCTTAGACGTGCTTGTTTCAAATCGGGTGTCCGTATGGCAGTTGTAAAAAACACCTTGCTAGCAAAAGCGATGGAGGCTTCTGATAAAGATTTCGGTGAACTCACAGAAATCCTTAAAGGAAATACTTCGCTGATGTTCTCAGAGGTTGGAAACGCACCCGCAAAGGTCATTAAAGAATTTCGAAAGAAATCTGATAAACCTATTCTAAAAGGAGCTTATATTGAAGAAGCTACTTACGTAGGGGATGATCTAGTGGAAGCCTTAGTTAATATTAAATCTAAGGAGGAGTTATTAGGAGAAATTATCACCTTACTCCAATCGCCTGCTAAAAATGTTGTATCAGCGCTTCAATCAAGCGGTAATACATTGAGTGGGATTATTAAAACGCTTTCTGAAAAAGAAAGTTAAGCAACAAAAATTAATTTATAACAATTTCAAATACGAATAAAAATGGCAGATTTAAAAGATTTTGCAGAACAATTAGTAAACTTAACAGTTAAAGAAGTTAACGAATTAGCTACTATTTTAAAAGAAGAGTACGGCATCGAGCCTGCTGCTGCTGCAGTTGCAGTTGCTGCTAGTGGAGCTGCTGGTGGTGGTGATGCTGCTGAAGAAAAATCAGAATTTGACGTAGTATTAAAAGCTGCTGGTGCATCCAAATTAGCAGTAGTTAAGCTTGTCAAAGAATTGACAGGACTTGGTCTTAAAGAAGCAAAAGAGCTTGTTGATAATGCACCTAGCAATATCAAAGAAGCAGTTTCTAAAGACGAAGCCGAAGGGCTTAAATCTTCTTTAGAAGAAGCTGGAGCTGAGGTAGAACTTAAATAAGTTCCCCCTCTACCAACGATTGGTTTAGACTTTTGAAGTGTTTCAAAGGTCTAAACCCTTTCGTGTTTATAAACACTACAGGTGTTTATTATCAATTTATTGTAATTAAAAAATTGTTCATTGATGTCAAGTACACTTGAAAGACTAAATTTTGCCTCCGCAACTCACACTCCCGATTATCCTGATTTTTTGGATATTCAAATCAAATCTTTTCAAGATTTTTTTCAGTTGGAGACCAAATCAGAAGAACGAGGAAATGAAGGATTGTACAATACCTTCATGGAAAACTTCCCTATTACGGATACCCGTAATCAATTTGTTCTAGAATTTTTAGACTATTTCGTTGATCCGCCAAGATATTCCATTCAGGAGTGTATCGAAAGAGGGTTGACTTATAGCGTTCCTCTCAAGGCACGTTTAAAGCTGTACTGTACTGACCCAGAACACGAAGACTTTGAAACTATTGTTCAGGATGTGTATTTGGGAGTTATCCCCTATATGACACCAAGCGGAACCTTTTGTATCAACGGTGCTGAACGAATTGTAGTTTCACAACTTCACCGTTCTCCAGGGGTGTTCTTTGGACAGTCGTTTCACGCCAATGGAACTAAATTATACTCTGCTCGAGTCATTCCATTCAAAGGTTCTTGGATTGAATTCGCAACAGACATCAACAATGTCATGTATGCATACATTGACAGAAAGAAAAAATTACCTGTAACAACTTTATTCCGTGCAATTGGATTTGAACGTGATAAAGACATATTAGAAATTTTTGATCTTGCTGAAGAAATCAAAGTCTCAAAAACAGGTCTTAAAAAAGTTTTAGGTCGCAAACTCGCCGCTCGAGTATTGAATACTTGGTTTGAAGATTTTGTGGACGAAGACACCGGAGAAGTAGTTTCGATAGAACGAAATGAAATTGTTTTAGATCGTGATACAATTCTTGAAAAAGAGCATATCGACGAAATCATCGAAGCCAATGTGAAAACAATCCTAATTCATAAAGAAGAAGGACAATCTGCAGACTATGCAATTATTCACAATACCCTTCAAAAAGATCCAACAAATTCAGAAAAAGAAGCCGTTGAGCATATTTATCGTCAACTTCGTAATGCTGAGCCGCCAGATGAGGAAACAGCTCGAGGAATAATTGACAAACTCTTCTTTTCTGACCAACGTTACAACCTAGGAGAAGTTGGGCGTTATAGAATGAACAAAAAACTAGGATTGGATATTGCAAAGGACAAGCAAGTCTTGACCAAAGAAGATATCATTACGATTATCAAATTTTTGATTCAACTTATTAATTCCAAAGCAGAAATTGATGATATTGACCACCTCTCCAATCGTCGTGTACGAACAGTAGGGGAGCAGTTATCTTCTCAGTTTGGAGTTGGTTTGTCTCGAATGGCACGAACCATTCGTGAACGTATGAATGTTCGTGACAACGAAGTATTTACTCCCATTGACCTGATCAATGCCAAAACACTTTCTTCGGTAATCAATTCCTTTTTTGGAACCAACCAGCTTTCTCAATTTATGGATCAAACCAATCCATTAGCAGAGATTACTCACAAACGACGTTTGTCTGCATTAGGACCAGGAGGTTTGTCAAGAGAAAGAGCTGGATTTGAGGTACGAGATGTACACTATACGCACTACGGAAGACTCTGTCCTATTGAAACCCCTGAAGGACCCAATATTGGACTGATTTCATCGTTGGCAGTTTTTGCAAAAGTGAACAACCTTGGTTTTATTGAAACTCCTTACCGATCGGTAACTGATGGAAAAATCAATTTGGACGAAGTTAAGTATCTATCTGCTGAGGAAGAAGAAGGGATGTTAATCGCTCAAGCGAATATTTCAAAAACCAAAGAAGGAGCAATCAATATTGACAAAGTTATTGCTCGTGAAGAAGCAGATTATCCAGTTGTGGAGCCCAATCAAGTAAATTATACAGATGTAGCTCCTAACCAAATAGCTTCTATTTCGGCTTCATTAATTCCTTTCTTGGAACATGATGATGCCAACCGTGCGCTTATGGGATCGAATATGATGCGTCAAGCAGTTCCATTATTGAGACCTGAGTCACCCATTGTTGGTACTGGCCTTGAACGTCAAGTAGCTTCTGATTCACGGGTATTAATTAATGCCGAAGGAAAAGGGGTTGTTGAGTACGTTGATGCTGAAAAAATCACTATCAAATACAACTACTCAGACATTGAAAAGTTGGTTTCTTTTGAAGATGAAAGTAAAACATACAATCTTGTAAAGTTTCGAAAAACAAATCAAGGGACCTGTATCAACTTGAAGCCGATTGTTAAAAAAGGCGATAAAGTAAGTAAAGGACAAGTTCTTTGTCAAGGATACGCTACTGAGGCGGGCGAATTGGCATTAGGACGTAACCTTAAAGTGGCATTTATGCCATGGAAAGGTTATAACTTTGAGGATGCGATTGTAATTTCTGAAAAAGTAGTTCGTGACGATGTATTTACATCGATTCATATCGACGAATATTCTTTGGAAGTTCGAGACACTAAACTCGGAAAAGAAGAATTAACCAACGACATTCCTAACGTTAGTGAGGAAGCGACGAGCAATTTGGATGAAAACGGAATGATTCGGGTAGGAGCAGAAGTGCACCCTGGAGATATCCTGATTGGAAAAATTACTCCCAAAGGAGAGTCCGATCCTACTCCAGAAGAAAAACTTTTGCGTGCCATTTTTGGTGACAAAGCCGGAGACGTAAAAGATGCATCTTTAAAAGCTTCACCATCATTGAATGGAGTGGTTATTGATAAAAAATTATTTACACGAATTGTTAAAGACAAGCGAAAGCGGTCTCAAGATAAAGAGGCAATTACTGAGCTTGAAGCAACCTACGAAACAAAATTCAACGAACTTAAAAGCGTATTGGTTGAAAAACTCTTTACGCTATTGAGTGGAAAAACATGTCAAGGAGTTCAAAACGACCTAGGAGAAGAAGTGCTTCCAAAAGGAAAAAAGTACACCTTGAAAATGTTAAACGCTGTTGATGATTACGCTCACCTTATTGGAGGGAGTTGGACGGTTGATAAGAAAGTAAACACCAATGTTGCGGACTTAATGCACAATTTTAAAATCAAAGAAAATGATTTACAAGGAGCATTGCGACGCGATAAGTTTACCATTTCTGTTGGAGATGAACTTCCTGCTGGAATTCTAAAATTAGCGAAAGTGTATATCGCCAAAAAGAGAAAACTTAAAGTAGGAGATAAAATGGCAGGACGTCACGGAAACAAGGGTATTGTTGCCCGAATTGTCCGTCAAGAAGACATGCCGTTTTTGGAAGATGGAACACCTGTTGATATCGTATTGAATCCACTCGGCGTACCTTCTCGTATGAACATTGGTCAGATATACGAAACCGTTCTTGGTTGGGCAGGACAAAAACTTGGAAAGAAGTTTGCCACCCCAATTTTTGATGGAGCAACACTCGATCAAATTAACGAGCTAACTGAAGAAGCTAATGTTCCACTATTTGGTCATACTTATTTGTATGACGGAGGAACTGGAGAACGTTTCGATCAGCCAGCAACAGTAGGTGTGATTTATATGTTGAAACTAGGACACATGGTAGACGACAAAATGCATGCTCGATCTATTGGACCTTACTCCCTAATTACGCAACAACCTCTTGGAGGAAAAGCGCAGTTTGGAGGTCAGCGATTTGGTGAGATGGAAGTATGGGCACTGGAAGCTTATGGAGCCTCTAGCACACTTCAAGAAATTCTTACAGTGAAGTCCGATGACGTTGTAGGACGTGCCAAAACATATGAGTCGATTGTTAAAGGAGAAACGATGCCTGAACCAGGCTTACCGGAATCCTTTAACGTATTGATGCACGAATTGAAAGGTTTAGGACTTGACATTCGATTAGAAGAATAGATAAAATTTAAAACAGTACCATTTATTATGGCTAGAAATAACGATGCGCCTAAGGCGTTAAAATTCAGTAAAATTTCAATTGGTTTATCTTCTCCTGAAACCATTTTGGCATCGTCAAGAGGTGAGATTCTGAAACCAGAAACCATCAATTATCGTACGCACAAACCAGAGCGTGACGGATTGTTTTGTGAACGAATTTTTGGTCCTGTTAAGGATTTTGAATGTGCTTGTGGAAAGTACAAACGTATTCGCTACAAAGGAATTGTTTGTGATCGATGTGGGGTGGAAGTTACCGAGAAAAAAGTACGTAGAGATCGTGTAGGACACATCAATTTGGTAGTTCCTGTTGCTCATATTTGGTATTTCCGTTCGCTTCCCAACAAAATTGGATACTTACTAGGCCTTCCTTCCAAGAAGTTGGATATGATTATTTACTACGAACGATACGTAGTTATTCAACCAGGTATTGCTACCAATGCTGAAGGAGAGCCTATCCAAAAAATGGATTTCCTTACAGAGGAAGAATATTTGAATGTGATGGAATCCATTCCACAAGAAAATCAATATTTGGAAGACAGTGATCCTAACAAATTCATCGCCAAAATGGGTGCGGAGTGTTTGATTGAATTGCTTTCTCGAATTGATTTGGATGCACTTTCTTTCGAATTGCGTCACAAAGCCAATAACGAAACTTCCAAGCAACGAAAAACCGAAGCGCTAAAAAGACTTCAAGTAGTGGAAGCTTTGCGCGAATCCAATAACAATCGTGAAAACAAACCTGAGTGGATGATCATGAAAGTGATCCCTGTAATTCCACCAGAATTAAGACCGTTAGTTCCTTTGGATGGAGGTCGTTTTGCGACATCCGATTTGAACGACTTATACCGTCGTGTTATTATTCGAAACAATCGTTTGAAACGATTGGTTGAAATCAAAGCACCCGAAGTTATTTTACGAAACGAAAAACGAATGTTGCAAGAGTCGGTAGATTCTTTGTTTGACAACACTCGTAAGTCTTCTGCTGTCAAAACAGATGCGAATCGTCCGTTGAAATCCCTTTCAGATTCCTTAAAGGGGAAACAAGGTCGTTTTCGTCAAAACTTATTAGGAAAACGAGTAGATTATTCCGCGCGATCGGTAATTGTTGTTGGGCCGGAATTAAAATTATACGAATGCGGATTGCCTAAAAACATGGCTGCCGAGTTGTACAAGCCTTTTATCATTCGAAAACTGATTGAAAGAGGAATTGTTAAAACGGTAAAATCTGCTAAAAAAATTATAGACAAGCGTGAGCCTGTAGTATGGGATATCCTAGAAAATGTATTGAAAGGCCACCCTGTATTACTGAACCGTGCTCCTACCTTGCACCGATTAGGGATTCAGGCGTTTCAGCCAAAGCTTATCGAAGGAAAAGCGATACAGCTTCACCCCCTAGTGTGTACCGCATTTAATGCGGATTTTGATGGGGATCAGATGGCGGTTCACCTTCCTTTAGGACCCGAAGCTATTCTGGAGTCACAAATGTTGATGTTGGCTTCTCACAATATTTTAAATCCTGCAAACGGATCTCCTGTTACGGTTCCCTCTCAGGATATGGTATTGGGTCTGTACTACATGACCAAGTCGCGCTATTCAACAAAAGAACATCCTGTTAAAGGTGAAGGATTGACGTTCTACTCAGCTGAGGAAGTAAATATTGCTTACAACGAAGGCAAAGTAGAAATCAATGCCATGATTAAAATTCGAACCAAAGACTTCAACGAGAGTGGAGAACTGGTGAATCAAATTATAGATACAACTGTGGGGCGTGTCCTCTTCAACGAAGTTGTGCCCGAAGCCGCTGGATTCGTAAACGAGGTATTGACCAAAAAATCGCTGCGTGATATTATTGGAAATATTTTGAAAGTAACTAGTGTTCCTGAAACAGCTGCTTTTCTTGACAAGATTAAAAACATGGGGTACTCGTTTGCATTCAAAGGAGGCCTTTCATTTAGCTTGGGAGATATTATAATTCCTCAAGAAAAACACGTAATGATTGATCAAGCCAATGAGCAGGTTGACGGAATTATCGCCAACTACAACATGGGGCTTATTACTAACAATGAGCGTTATAACCAAGTAATTGATATTTGGACTTCAACCAATGCAGCTTTGACTGAATTGGCGATGAAGCGTATTCGTGAAGATCAACAAGGATTCAACTCTGTATATATGATGTTGGATTCGGGTGCAAGGGGTTCGAAAGAACAAATTCGCCAGTTGACAGGTATGCGTGGATTGATGGCCAAACCTAAAAAATCAAATGCGGGTGGAGGCGAAATTATTGAAAACCCAATTCTTTCTAACTTTAAGGAAGGATTGTCGATTTTGGAATACTTTATCTCTACACACGGAGCGCGAAAAGGATTGGCAGATACCGCACTTAAAACGGCAGATGCTGGATACCTTACACGTCGTTTGGTGGATGTTGCTCAGGATGTTATTGTAAATTCTGTGGACTGTAGAACTCTTCGAGGCGTTTCGGTAGCACCGCTTAAGAAAAACGAAGAAGTTGTAGAAACATTGGGCGAGCGAATTCTTGGTCGTGTTTCATTGCACGATATTTTCAATCCGCTTACCGACGAAGTTTTGGTAAAAGCAGGAGATGAAATTTCTGAAGAAAATGTAAAAGCAATCGAAAACTCTCCTATCGAAAATGTTGAGGTTCGTTCAGCTCTTACTTGTGAAGCTCCAAAAGGA
>Ga0181559_10005076_pt1 | contig 12644 bp, 7 predicted proteins | sample 011ome_21_FD_133752 | JGI IMG/M metagenome (GOLD analysis project Ga0181559, IMG submission 133752) | Coastal salt marsh microbial communities from the Groves Creek Marsh, Skidaway Island, Georgia - 011508AT metaG (megahit assembly) | ecosystem: Environmental > Aquatic > Marine > Intertidal zone...
CCAGTCCACTGCTTATTTGCGACCTATGCGCTGCGCCAGGGGCTAAAGCGTCCGCGTTGCTAGAGATGATTGAACAGTCTCAGGGTTTTCTCTTGGCAAACGAGGTCATTGGTACACGTCTACCCGCGTTGACGTCTAATCTTTCTCGAACTGGATCAAATCGTTTTGCCGTTTCTTCGCTCGATCCAACTGTTTTGGCAAAAAAACTAGGATCGGTTTTTGACATCGTTTTGGTGGATGCACCATGCAGCGGACAAGCAATGTTATCAAAAGGCAAGCAAAGAGAATCCTCTTTCTCACAACCGCAAGTGGAACACAGCGCCTTGAGACAACAACGCATCTTGGACGCAGCCAGCCAACTTATCGTTGAGGGTGGAACGCTTGTTTATAGTACATGCACTTTCGCGGAAGCAGAAAATGAAGATCAGGTAGATCGATTATTAAAATCCGGCATGTTTGAACCCGCTCCCTCCCCGAGGTTGGAAGAGTACGAAACAAGCTCAAGTTGTTATCGATTGTGGCCACATCTTCATCAATGTGCCGGCGCGTTTGCCTCTCGTCTGAAAATAAAAAATGTTCATAACGTGTCAGTCAGGCCCAGAAAGATTGTCGAGACGAGAGTGTGTGATGCACCATTAAAAGATTGGTATGTCGATGACTTCAGGCAATGCCGTCTGCGCCAGGCAGGAGGTTCGCTCTTCGCATGGTCAAACAATGCTCCTCATTGGGTAGAGTCCATCGCAGTCAATGGACCAGAGATTGCACACCGCACAGGTCAAACCTGGAAACCTTCACACGCGGGTGCACTACGTGGTTTGACAGAAAAAAAAGCAAACCAAAATTTTGCTCTTGATAAAGAATCTACCAAGCAATATCTGAGAGGCGAAACAATAAAGTTGGATGCAAAAGGTTGGGGGGCAGTCAGTTACGGTGGAAGACCACTAGGCTGGGTCAAAGCGATGAATGGTATCGCTAAAAATCATCTGCCATCACATGCAAGGTTTAGCGGAAACCTTGCAGATTAACCACAACAAGAACGACACACATCTTACCGGTTCGATTTAAACCGCAAAAATAACTAGTGATTGAATATCACCACACTATTTTGTGCTGATGTCATATGATTATTGAACGTGACCGCAATAACTTTCGCTGTTTCAAGAACACTCGATTCGACCGATATCGGTAGGACAACAGTTGGTGAAATGGCGGTTAAACCCTCAAGAATGAATCGGCCAAAACAACAATGAAAGTAGCAAGTGGTGGCGGTTTTCGGGCGATTCACTACACCTTCAAAAAAGCGAGAGAAGCGGGCGGATTGCTAAAGCTCTATCGCGCGATGCGTTCTCGTAACGCGTGTAAGACATGCGCGCTAGGTATGGGCGGACAAAAAGGCGGAATGGTCAATGAGAAAGGCACGTTCCCGGAGGTTTGTAAAAAAAGTTTGCAAGCGATGGTGGCTGATATGCAGCCAGCAATTCCTCCCGACTTTTGGAGCAGTCATAGTATCGATGAGCTGAAATCGTTCTCGCCCCGTCAACTTGAGAGTTTAGGAAGGCTTAATCAACCGTTACGTTATCGACAAGGAAGCCGATATTACGAACCAGTAAATTGGGAAGAAGCGATCGAAGATATCGTCAACAAACTTGATCGCGTCGAAGCGAACCGATCCTTCTTTTATTTCAGCGGTCGAAGCAGCAACGAAGCCGGTTTTTTATTGCAATTGTTCGCGAGGTTATTTGGAACCAATAACGTCAATAATTGCAGTTATTACTGCCACCAAGCGAGTGGCGTTGGTCTCCAGTCTAGCATTGGTACAGGAACCGCTACCATCGTGCTTGAGGATCTAGAAAAATCAGATTGCGTTTTTTTGATTGGTGGTAATCCAGCGAGTAACCACCCGAGGCTAATGACAAGCCTGATGCACGTGAGACGACGTGGCGGAAAAGTAATTGTGATTAATCCTGTCCGAGAAACAGGCCTAGTGAAATTTCGTATCCCAAGCGATCCGCTATCGCTTATTTTCGGAACCAAAATCGCCACGCATTATATACAGCCAGACATCGGTGGTGACCTTGCCCTTCTTTGGGGAATCGCTAAATCATTGCAGCAGTTAGACGCGATGGACCATGATTTTCTCGAATCTTATTGCCAAGACAGTGAGCGGTGGGCGGATCAAGTAAGAGATTTTTCTTGGAGCGAGATCGAGGAGAAAAGTGGAGTCCCTAGGTCAAGCATCGAGGAAATCGCGAAAATCTACGCTAAATCAGAACGCGCCGTGTTTGCGTGGACCATGGGCATCACTCACCATGCTCACGGAGTTCAAAATGTGCAGGCAATTTCCAACCTTGCTCTGTGTCGCGGTATGGTTGGTAGGACGGGCTGTGGATTGATGCCAATACGCGGCCACAGCAATGTTCAAGGGATTGGTAGTGTCGGTGTCACACCAAAGTTGAAGAAGGAAATATTTCAAGCACTTGAGAATCATCACTCATTAAAGTTACCGACTGCCGATGGTCTGGATACGCTCGCCTGCATGGAATCCGCGGATCGATCAGAGATGCAGGTTGGATTTTTTCTTGGTGGAAATCTATATGGATCTAATCCAGATTCAGAATTCGCGGCAGCTTCTCTTTCGAAACTAAAAATGTGCGTGATGCTGAACACCACACTCAATACTGGTCACTTTCATGGATTAGCTGAGGAAACTTATGTGTTACCCGTTTTAGCCCGTGATGAAGAGCCAGCTCCGACCACGCAAGAATCCATGTTTAATTTTGTTCGCCTGAGCGATGGTGGCCCGAGACGTTTGCAAGGTCCTCGAAGTGAAATCAGCTTAATCGCAGCCTTTGGTTCAAAGGTTAAGGAAACCTCAACAAAGGTTGATTGGCGGTCGATGCGTAATCCCGAGGAGATAAGACGTTGGATTGCTTCTGTAGTCCCTGGTTACTCGTCCATCGCAGAGATCGGTAAAAGCAAAGAGGAATTCCATATCGCGGGTCGAACTCTTCATCGACCTGATTTTGCTACCGATAGCGGAAAAGCACGGCTTCATTGCCATTCGTTGCCTGAATTAAAAGGTAAACAAAGATGTCAATTCCGACTAATGACCGTAAGAAGTGAAGGGCAATTTAACACCGTCGTTTACGAAGAAGAGGACCTTTACAGAAACCAAGATGGACGTGATGTCATACTAATGCACCCCGCTGACATGAATGAAATCAGCCTCCGCCACAATCAAAAAGTGACGGTGACCAGTGACACAGGGAAAATGAGCAATATACGAGTAAGGGAATTTGGAAACATCAAACGCGGAAACGTTCTAATGTACTATCCTGAGGCGAATGTCTTGGTATCAAGAAAGGCGGATCCCGCCAGTCGAACGCCGGCATTTAAAGGTGTGGTCATCCAGATTAACGCCCAGAATTAAAATTTCGCGACCTAGGAAGGCGAAGTTCTAAAAACTGGCGTCGACGCCAAGTTGCTTGTTTGGTACGCAGAGATGAGATGGTAAGTCTACCAGCCATATTGTCTCGGACCCCGGAACCCCTCCGATGTTGGATCTAGCTGGCATTCCCGTTTTTTCAGCAATTCTTTTTTTTGTCGCAGGACTAATTTTTGGAAGTTGCTTCTCGAGAAAATTAAAAGCCAATCATAATCCAGACAAGGCACTCGCTATCCGTTTGGCAAGATCGCAATTCGCTTGGAAAACTCGCAAGAAACAATACTTGGAGTCAAAACATCATGAATCGACCATCAAAGAATTAAGGGTCGAGCTTGAGCAGAAAAACACAGAAATCGCAGCGATAAAAAGAAGTAGCGATTCGATCACTTCCTCACTCCATCAACTCGAATACGATTATCTGGAGCAAAAAGAACAACTCAATCGCCAAGTCCGGCGCAATCGCATGCTCAACGCACAATTGTCAGAAGTAATCGAGGCGAAAACCAAACTAAGTGCGTTAACCTCTGTAGAAAATAACGAAAAGTCGAATTTCAGGGGATTTTCTTTCAATGAAAATCTCCGAATGAACACAGATACTTCTACTCGGCCCCTCATCATCAGCGAGCGAGTGAAACTTCGTATACCCAGAAAAGCTGATGACTCCATCTAGGTTTTTAATCAGCAAATCACGGTCATTCAATGACTCACCGCAAGGCAGAGAGTCTTAAAGAGCGATACTTTTATGTCTTGGGTTAATCAACCAAGTGGTTTCCCTGCCTTTAGTCGTAGAAACGCATCAAAGAAACCTTGAAGCTCGCGACCATCCATCACGCTGTTGAAGTTACCAACGTAATGACCTGTTCGGGCATCTTTCACCCTCTGATCTGGATGGAGAAAATAATTGCGGATCTGAGAGCCGAAACCTGTCTTTGCTTGAGTTTCGTATTTCTTGGCGTCCTCTGCCTCGCGTCTTTCTTCTTCGATTCTCGCTAATTTGGCTCGCAACATCTTCCATGCCGTGGCTCGATTCTGATGCTGGCTACGCTCGTTTTGGCATTGGACGACGGTATTGGTTGGCACATGCGTCAACCGAATCGCACTATCGGTTTTATTGACATGCTGGCCACCCGCGCCACCCGCTCGATACCGATCTTCGCGAACATCTTTTTCCTGAATATCAATTTCGATTGAATCGTCAATCTCTGGCGCAACGCTCACAGCAGCAAAACTCGTCTGGCGTTTACCCTCACTGTTAAAAGGGCTGATGCGCACCAATCGATGCATCCCTTCTTCTCCTTTTAGGTAGCCGTAAGCCATCAGTCCACGAATCGCAATCGATGCGTGATTGATCCCCGCTTCCTCGTTTTCTTGACGATCCAACAAATCAATACTGTAGCCAGAATCAACTGCCCAAGCGGAGTACATCCTTAGCAGCATGTCTGCCCAATCATTTGCATCGGTGCCTCCATCTCGAGCGTTGATGGTGAGGATGGCTCCAGCCGAGTCGTTCGGACCATTGAGAAGGGCTTTTAACTCGAGGTCATCAAGTAAACCCTCTAGCCGGTCTAGTTCTTGATGCACTTCAGATACGACGGACGCATCCTCTTCCGCCATTTCGAAGAGAACCTCCAGATCATCGACAGACTGCGTCAGATCTTTCATTGGTGAAACGACCGTTTTCAGACCCTTTAGTTCGGCCACGACGCGCTGCGCTGCTTCGTTATCATCCCAGAACCCACTCTCGCCCATCTCTGTTTCGATTCCGCGAATCCGTTCTTTCTTTGAGGCGTAGTCAAAGAGAGTCTCCTAGTTGGAGGAGGCGAGCTCGGATCTCTTTGCTTTTCGAAAGTGAATCAGCATCCATTCTCGTAATGGACTCCATGCGTATGATGTGGTGAAAACCGTTATCAGGAATCTTCTTTGTGACTAAATGGATCAACCTAGAAAACGACAGTTTGCTAGAGTGTCAACTCGGTCATTAGACTTAACGGTCAGTGTGTTCTGAATATTGAGGTGAAATATACATGGCAAGAGTCGTTCTCGCGATGAGTGGAGGTGTCGATTCAAGCGTTGCAGCTCATTTGCTCTTAGAGCAGGGACACGACGTCGTTGGAGTCTTTATGAGACACGGCGAAGAATCGAGTCAGGTGTGTCGTGTTGAATCGCCCAATCTGCAGCAAGAAAACTCACTCCCCGTAGTCGAGAAACTTGACAGATCCCCGTCTCCCCGGTTGCTTCAGCAACGTGCGGATCACAAGCAGGGATGTTGCACAGCGTCAGATGCTGCCGACGCTCGTCGAGTCGCTTTAAAAATGGGCATTCCGTTTTACGCACTCGATTTACAAAGTGATTTTCGAAGAATCGTTGACTACTTTGTTGACGATTACCTCTCCGGCAGGACGCCCAATCCTTGTGTAAAATGCAATCACTGGATCAAATTCGGCAAGCTATTCGATTACGCCGACGACATCGGGGCTGAGTTTGTGGCGACTGGCCACTACGCTCGAAAGTCAAGCAGCGAAGAATCAACCCCAGAAAGCCAAAATCAGACCTATGAACTGTTACGGGGGTTAGACTCAGACAAGGATCAATCCTACGCCTTATTTGGCATCCAGCGAGCACGCTTGTCGCGAATGCTGCTTCCGGTTGGTGGATTCACGAAACCCGAAATTCGACTGATGGCCGAAAACCTTGGACTAGGAGTTGCCGGGAAACGGGATAGCCAAGAAATCTGCTTTGTCACTCAGGGACATCACAGCGATTTTGTACGGGCAAAGGCTCCGGAAAGATCATCAGACACAGCCGGCAATTTCGTTGACATCAACGGCAAAATCCTTGGTACTCACCAAGGATACGAAGCGTTCACTATCGGACAAAGAAAAGGCTTAGGAATCGCCCTAGGTGAGCCCGTTTTTGTGACACGAATTATTCCGGCGACCAAAGAAGTGGTTCTTGGATCGAAGGAATCGCTAGCAAGACAAACCTTCGAAGCAGACGAAGCCAACTGGCTTATCGAGAACCCTCGAAGTCTCCCACCGAAAGTTGGTATCCAAATTCGCTACAACGGCGAACCAAAACGTGGACATGTCACCGTAAATGATGATTTGACGAAGTTTCACGTTGAATTCGACCAACCTGAATTCGCCGTGGCACCTGGACAAGCTGCTGTTATCTACGACGGTTCACGGGTGCTCGGTGGTGGTTGGATTTTGTAGGTAGCGAGCTTTGATAGAAACCGAGGATCAACCACTCTATAGAAGGGACACACCTTTTTTAAAACTACGAGGGATTAGATCGACTACGAACCCGATCCGCGATTCACTCGAGAGAAAAAAGTTGCTGTCTCCAACTCCGACGACTAAAGTTGAGTGGAAGTTTAGAGTGGTTTATCGGAGTTCTACTGTTTTTCTGCCGATATCCTAAAACTGGCGAGAATCAAAGTGGCTGAACCGGCCGGATGAATTTTTAGGGGGAAGGAAGCGAGCAAAATGAAAAAGATCGCGTTAACTATTATTATTTCTGGATTGATTTACGGTTCAACCAAACCCGTTGAAGCATACGGTAATCAGACCCTGCTGAACGAAATATTTGGTCGTGGTATCCATGCCTACTATGTCGGAAACCAAGACGACGCCCAAAAAATGTTCACATCTGCCATTGAAAACGGCTTAGAAGATCCGCGAGTTTATTACTTCCGTGGCATCGTTTCGTTTGACCTCGGTAACACGGAAGAAGCGATCTCAGACTGGGAACGTGGTGCAGAAATAGAAGCTAATTCACGAGTGAATTTCACCGTAGGACGATCCATCTCAAGATTTCAAGGTAGCGGTCGTGTTCAACTAGAGAGCATTCGTCAAGCGGCGAAGTTGTCCGCGATGGAAGCTCGTATGGAACGTGCCGAAATCAGATATGGGGAAATTGCAAACGCAAACATTCCGCCTAGTACATCATCCAAGGGCATTGCTCCACCACCGATTCCTTCCGACATTGTGAATCCGTTTGCAGCAGATATTGCTGTTGGGCAAGCCAGTGTTGTGGACAACGATGCATTGAAAAATGCGATGAATGATCCATTCGCCGGCGAAGCGTCCGCTGCTCCCGCGAGCACGAACCCAGCTGCCGGAAATGATCCCTTCAGTGGTGGAGCGGCGGCGACGAATGATCCATTCGGAAGCAACGACGCAGCACCCGCTAACAAAGATCCTTTTGGAAGTGGTGAGGATCCCTTTGGCGGCAATCCATTTGGGAACTAGCTGCGAAAAATAAGACTAAGATGGTTTACATGGCATGAGTCGCGCGGATGACTCGTGCCATTTTTTTTGTGATCTACGTCTCTTCACTAGCTTTGTTAATCAAAGCACTTTTGCAAAACTTCTGGTCATGCCTTTGATATGACCCAAGAAACTACCAAGACATAGAGCGTTGAGAGAGCGACCATCACGACAACGGGCTAGATCTAATAATTTACCACTGGACCACTGGAGGTTGATTAGGTCTGGACTTAAGCCACCTTGATCTAGTGGAACCCGTGGCCCGTGGTAAAACCCCAAAAATCCGAAATACCAATCGCTGTCAAAATGCTTGCCATCGCGCCCAAGGCGAAAAGACCACGCCAATACAAAGCAGCAACCAACAGGGGAAAAACCAGGTATTCCATAACCATGACCACCTGTGTTGAACCTGAATTCATGATTGGGATTACAGTGGTGAAGCCAATTCCAAATTGATACTGTCAGCGTCTGATTTTTGCTCACGGTCCAATGGCCAGTAATACCGACGGACCACAGCCCAATAAATTACCGCTGCTAATAAAACACAAAGATGCCAAAATAGACCGATAGGAAGAAATCCAAGCAGCAGCCTGTGATTACTTCATAGTCATTAATCTCGGTGCATAGTCAATGAACTTGCTGAGATGACGACGACAGGGAATAGCCGTAGTTGCAGTTGTATTTTCAAGAATTCACAGGGTGAAATAGTGGCCACTAGCTCGATCGAATCGTGATTTGGCGTCATCTAAATGCTTTGTAGCGGATCCGTAAACACTAATCCCTCCGATGCCAACTAACCTGTTATTCAACGAGTAAGGATTGGCAATGCTCTACTTTGCTATCAAATGAAATCGGTGATTACGAGGCGAGTCCAGTTAATCGTCGTAAATGTCGATACTTAAATCAGGTAGCGAAAATCGGCATTCGATTTGTTGAAAGACCCCTCTATGCTTGATCGATCTTGCGGGTATCACGAAACCGTGTACCGCTGGTGGCAACCTCGCTTGTGACAATAAACGCCATTACGAATACGATTGACACGTGGAACATTGGGAAGCTTGGCTTAGTGTAGCCGTCGCCTTACTGCTCATGGTTAGTCTCACCATGAAGATAGCGCCACACGATTTGTTGGCGTTGAGTTGCTTGGGTATTCTCATGGTTGTCCAGAGTGTCACCGGTACAGACTTTTTACCGACTCCAGAAAAAGCGGTATCGGGTTTCGGAAATCAAGGGTTGATCACCATTGCTTTATTGTTTGCAGTTGTTTCTGGCCTAGAATTCACTGGCGGAACGGAGTTCGCAACGGGATGGTTTTTACATCGAGCCAAATCGCTCAAGGGCGCTCTATCTAGGCTGCTTATACCCGTATCGCTTCTAAGCGCCATGATGAACAACACTCCCGTTGTTATTGCCTTGATCCCGACGGTCAGCGACTTATCTCGTAGGATTTCGTCATCAACAAGCCGGATTCTCTTACCACTGAGTTATGCCTCCATCCTAGGAGGCATGTGTACGTTAATTGGAACAAGTACAAACCTAATTGTTGCTGATCTAAACCGACAGGCGATTTCAGAGGGTTTAGCAACGGAACCACTCGGCTTTTTCAGCCCCGCTGTAGTCGGAATCCCAGCAACTATCTTGGGTTTGACTTACATGATTTTTGCATCGCGGTGGCTCCTACCTGATCGACGATCTGCAGTGAGTGTGTCGGACGATCCGCAGCAATATACCGTTGAAGTGCAAGTCGATCCGGACGGACCACTTGTTGCCAAAACGATCGAGCAAGCTGGTCTACGTCACCTACCTGGACTCTACATTGCCGAAATACAAAGAGCGGACGGGCAAATATTGGCGGCTAAGCCTGAACAAAAACTTTATGCAGACGATCTATTAATTCTTGTGGGTGCTCTGGAAAGCGTTGTAGACCTACGCAAGATACGAGGTTTAATTACCGGAGACGATCAAGCAAGAAAACTTAAAATTCCGGCATGGCAAAGAACCCTGGTTGAAGCGGTTGTCAGCCCACGATGCGCTCTGCTGGGAAAAACGATTAGGGAAGGTTCTTTTCGGTCGCACTATAATGCCGCCGTCGTGGCGGTAGCGCGTGGGGACAAACGCCTGAGTGGTAAACTTGGTGATGTGCGTCTAGAAACCGGAGATGTATTGTTGCTGGAAGCGTCTTTGTCTTTCCTTCACCGAAGAAGCGAATCGCGGGATTTTTATCTCGTTAGCGCCGTCAAAAAAGGCAATGTTCGACGCCCAGAAAAAGCAATGACAAGTGTTTTTATTCTAGTCGCAATGGTGCTCATCGCTAGCCTAACCTCTATCCCGATTCTAACTACAGCCTTAGTCGCCGCTGTATGCATGATTCTCATGAGATGCTGCACGACAACAGAAGCAAGGCGAAGTATTGATTGGTCGATTCTGATCGTAATCGGATCCGCAATTGGGATTGGTCTATCACTCGAAGAAAGCAATGCAGCATCAAATATTGCAGACGGGATACTAAGTTTAGCGGGCGGACATCCCACATTAACACTGATCGGTATTTACATTGCAACAATGCTTTGCACGGAAATGATTACCAACAATGCTGCTGCAGTCTTAATGTTCCCAATCGCAATCAATGCAGCTTCCTCTTTGCAGTGCAATCCGATTCCATTTGTTATCACATTAATGATCGCTGCTTCTGCCAGTTTCCTATCACCATTTGGTTATCAAACCAATACGATGGTCTACAGTGTTGGTGGGTATCAAGTAAAAGACTATCTAAAATTTGGACTGCCTTTGAGCGTGATTGTCTTCTTGGTAACCATTATCACTGTGCCGATCATTTGGCCGTTAAATTAAACATCGAACAGCGAATAATCGATTTTATCAACTCGGTTATTGTTTCAAATAAATTTAACGTGTCGATCTTTATTCGCACTTGGTAATCGAGTGAATCAACTCTCATGCAATCTAAACCTACCAGTCCAAAAATTTCGGATCGATTGCTTGTTGACGATGCGTTAAGGGTTGACCGCCATCGTTTATTAAAGATTCGCGCTAAAATTTCTAGCGAGAGCTTCTCAAAGCAGTTATCAGAATCAATCGAGAAAAAAAGATTGAGGAGCGAACTCAATCCCTCGATCCACTATGACCAAGAACTGCCCATTACCGCTCACCGATTGGACCTGATCGAAAAAATACGATCGAATCAAGTTCTCATTGTTTGCGGAGAAACAGGCAGCGGTAAAAGTACTCAATTGCCAAAGTTCTGCCTTGAGGCGGGATTGGGCCGAGACGGAATGATTGGCCACACGCAGCCTCGTCGCTTAGCAGCGCGTAGTATTGCAAACAGAATCTCACAAGAAATCGGTGATGATGTCGGCAATATGGTTGGCTACAAGGTTCGCTTTGGAGATCAAACGAATTCGAACACTCTCATCAAACTGATGACGGACGGGATTTTATTAGCGGAGACGCAGACTGATAAATTTCTAAATCAATATGATGCATTGATCATTGATGAAGCTCATGAACGATCTTTGAACATCGATTTCTTACTTGGGTACTTAAAAAAAATTCGGTCCCATAGGATCGATTTAAAAATAATTATTACGTCGGCGACGATCGACGCTAAGCGTTTTGCAGATCATTTTGCCACCGACGGTATTCCGGCGCCAATTATTTCAGTGGAGGGCAGGGGATATCCTGTCGAAATCTTTTACCTTCCTTGGGAAGATAAAGAAAATACCAACAGCAAATATGATCTTTCGAATCACGTGATTCAGGGTTTATCGGCGTTATCTTCCCATGGTTCGGGCGACACGCTGGTATTTCTACCAACCGAGCGAGATATTCGCGAAGTTTCTCACCGAGTCGCTGGTCATTACGAGCGTTTGGGATTAGCCAATCGGTTTGATTTGCTCCCGCTTTATGCTCGGTTGCCGCAAAGTCAGCAACAAAAAATATTTAACCCCATTGGTAACAAGTTGCGAATCATCTTCGCGACGAACGTCGCAGAAAGCTCGCTGACGGTACCGAAAATTCGCTATGTCATCGACTCCGGTACAGCCCGCATCAGCCGTTACAATCCTCGTCTGAAAGTACAACGACTTCCAATCGAACCGATTAGTCAGGCGAGTGCGAATCAACGATCTGGTCGCTGCGGTCGATTAGGGCCGGGTATCTGTATCAGGCTATTCTCGCAAAATGATTTTGACGGGCGTGCGCCCTACACAACACCGGAAATCCAACGAGCGAACCTAGCTTCCGTCATTTTGCAGCTAAAATCGCTTAAGCTAGGCCGAATCGAAGATTTTCCGTTACTCGACCCTCCAAAGCCAACGGCAATCAACGATGGACTGCGGACGTTACGTGAAATCAATGCAATCGATGAAGAGCAGATGCTTACCCAAATCGGTTCGCGGATTTCTAAACTCCCGGTCGATCCCCGCGTTGCACGAATACTTATTGCAGCGAAAGAAAATAGATGTTTAGCAGAGGTTCTTCCAATAGCAGCAGCATTGGAAATCCAAGATCCTCGAGAACGACCGATCGATAAGCAACAAGCAGCCGACGAATGTCACGAACCGTTTAAAGATACCCGAAGTGATTTTATATCGCTCCTGAAGTTGTGGAAATATTACGGCGATATCAGAACGACTAAAAGCCGCAGCCAAGTCACTAAAACTCTTAGGCGACAATACCTGTCTTCTACAAGAATGCGCGAATGGGCGGATGTTTATCGCCAACTAAAAAACCTAATAAGCATCGAAGACAAGGTCAATCGAGCTGATTCTTCACCGCAGAGTATCAATTCGATTCGCTACCTTAATGATTCCGAATCGATTGTCGATGATGAACTATATGCAAAGATTCATCAGTCTCTCTTATCAGGTTTATTATCAGGCGTCGCCTTTGCAGAGAACAAAAAAGAATAC
>Ga0181559_10005078_pt1 | contig 12641 bp, 6 predicted proteins | sample 011ome_21_FD_133752 | JGI IMG/M metagenome (GOLD analysis project Ga0181559, IMG submission 133752) | Coastal salt marsh microbial communities from the Groves Creek Marsh, Skidaway Island, Georgia - 011508AT metaG (megahit assembly) | ecosystem: Environmental > Aquatic > Marine > Intertidal zone...
GAGTTGAAAGGCGTCAGTTGGAGTTGAAAGGCGCCGAGGACGGGGATTGAAAGCGTGGGTTGGGCGGAGAGAGACGAATGCAAAAGTCCTTAAGGATCGGCGTTCACCACGCGAACGCGGTCGCATGGGAACCAGCGTATAGAACGCGCCTTATTCGCGCGCTCGAGCAGCGCCCGCTCCACCTCCGGAGGGTACGCCGGCACGCGATCCGCGCGCTCGAGCGCGTCGCGTTCGCGCTCCAAATCCCACGCCGACTTGACGCCGAAGATGCGCGTCTCGTTCGCGCGCTTTTCGTTCTTTCGGAGCACCGCGTCCACCTTGGCGTCCGCGCGCGCGCGCTGGTCGAGGAGCCCGACGTGCAAAGCGAGGCGGGTTCTGACGACGACGACGTCGGCGTGGAGGCACGCGAACGCGCGATCCGTCTCGCTCATCCCGCTCGGCGTCCGCGCGTCTCCATCCGTCTCGCTCCACACCGCTTCGGCGGTGATGGTCCGCGTGGACTCGTCCGCTTCGCCGCGCGAGCGAAGCACGACGGCCGCGCGGTGGCGTTCCGCGACGTCCGACGCCTCGGAGGCGACGATCGCGGCTCGGCGGACGCCCTCCTCGCTCGCGCGTTCCAGCATCACGCACAGACGCAGGCTCGCCGAAACGCGCGTCGTCGCGTCGTCGAAGTCCACGACGTCGAACGCGCGCTTCACGCCTTCGAGGATGTGCACCGCGCGGCGTTCGTCGCGCTGGGGGTCGTCGCCGTCGACGCCGTCGACGTCGTCGTCCGTGAACGCTCGCGAGAGCGACCCGTACAAAAGTAAAGCCGCGTCGGCGAGGACGTCGGAGAACCCGTAGTCGGACGCGGAAGGCGGCAGCGCGCGCAAGATCGTCGCGAGCTGGCACTCCGGGTCGTCCAGCGGCGGATCTGCGTCGTCGTCGCCCGCGTCCGTCGTCGCCGCCGGCGGCGGCGGCGTCGGTTCGCCGTTCGAATCGTCGCCCTCCGCCGGCGGCGCGGCGTCGTCCTCGGGCGTCGGCTCCGGCTCGGGGACGCCGACTTCGACGACGCGAATCGCCGCGAGAACGTTCGCCGCGGTCTCGAGCGCGGCCATCCCGGTCTGGTCGTCGTCGTCTCCTCCCGTCGCCTCAGCCTGCGCGACTCGCAGCTTCGCGAGGGCCGAGAGCGACTCGTACGGCTCCCAGGCTTCGTACCCGTAGAGGCGTCGCAGAATCGCGGCGTGCAGCGCGGCGGGGAGCTCCCTCCTCGCGCGCTCGTACGCCTCGATCGCGGCGTCGTCGAGGTCCGGCGGCGTGATCGTCGGGTCCGGCGGCGGTTCCGCGGGTTCCGCGTCGTCGCCCTCGGCGGCGGGTTCGCGTTCGGGTTCGCGTTCGGGTTCAGGTTCGTCCGCCGCGGCGGCGCCCTCGCCGTTCTTCTCTCCCTCCTCCTCCTCCGCGGGCGCCGCCGCCTCCGCGGCCGCAGCCTCCGCGAGCTCTCTCTCGACCTTCGCCGCCGCCGCCGCGCGCGTCGCCGCCGCGTGCTCGAGCCACGTCGTCATCGCCTCCGCGCGCGGCGCGATCCACTCCGCCGCCGCCGTCGTCGCCGCCTCCGCGCGCGACCCCGGCTCCGGCGGCTCGCGCGTCACCACCCGGCGCTTCGGGTCGTGCAGCATCGCGAGAACGATCGCGCCCGCGTCTTCGGGGACGTCCTCGCGGACCAAGTTCCCGCCGGGCGCGACCCCGGACGCGATCGCGCCGGCGCTCGGCGCCTCCGCGAACGCGACGGCGAGGACGCGCAACTTTCGATCCGCCTCGGCGTAGAGCGCCAGCTGTTCCTTAGTCTGCGGCACCGGGTCCATCGCCTCTAGGTCTTTCAGATCCTTCACCTGCGCCTCCGCGCGCGCGATGAATTTCCGCGCTTCGTCCATCTTCCCGCAGTCCTCGTAGCAGCGACAGACTTCGCCCACGAGGTCGACGCGCCACGGGAGATATTTCGGTGCCGAGAGCAAAACGTGGTACTCCGTCGCGAGCGTCGCGTAGATGAGGTACTCCACGACGTCCGCGCCGAACCCGGCCGTGATCGCGTCGGACGCGAACTGCTGCGTCAGCACCGTCGCGTTGAGCGCGAGAAAGTACGAGTCGTCCGGGGACTGGAGCGCCAGCTGGCACGCGTCTCGCATCGCGTCTAAACATCGCGTCGTCTCCGCGAGCGTCTGCGGATGCGCGAACGACGCGTCCCTCGCCGGTCCGAGCGCGTGGTCGCACCGCGCGATGCCCAGCAACGCCGCGACGTGCGTCCGTCGCTTGTCCGCGACGGTCAGGTCGCAACCGCGGCGTTCCGTCGGCGTGAGCTTCGCCTCGAAGTCCGCGTCCAGGAGCCCGCACTCGGCGACGACGCGGTAGCATCGCCGGCGCGCGATCTCGTGCTCGCCGCGCGCGACGAGCGCGTCCCCCGCGCGTATCAGCTTCGCGATCGCGACGTGGCGCGGGAGCGACTCGTACAGCCAGAAGCACAGGTTCCCGACGCGCTGCCGCAGCGGCCACGCGGCCGCGTCGTCGCTCGCGCGCGCGCGCGACGACGACGAAGACGACGGGCCGTCGTCGTCGCCGTCGGACGCGAGCTCGTCGAGGCACTTTGCGAACTCCAAGTCGAAGTGCTCCAGGAGCGTCGCGAGCTCGCCTTTCCCCATCCTCCTCGCCGCGAGCGCGACCGCGAGGACGCGCTCGGGCGCGCGCGCGGCCGCCTCGCGCGCGCCGATGCGAGGTCGGACGTCCGCAGCCCACCGCGCGACGCCAGCTGTGCGCGGGACGAACGTTCCCATCGCGCGTCAAAACGTCGTCGTTGACGCGCTCACGCGCGACGAGCGCTCACCCAAATCCGGCCGTTGTGCCTCGACCCGACGACCGTCGGTTCGAGCGGCGCGCGCGCGCGGCCGGCGGGCGCACACGTCGCCGCGCGTCGGCCGCACCGCGCAGGGAGACGACGCGGCGGTGATCATCGCGACGAGGGCGAGAGGGATACGCGCGCGCGACCCTCGTGCGCGATCATGAGCGACCCCGGCGACTCCGGTGCGCGCGACGACGACCCGCTCGCGCGCGCGGAATCGGACGACGGAATCCCCCCGCGCCGCTCCCAATTTTAGACGAGCGCGCCCCCGCTGACCGCGCTCCCACCCCACCCCATCCCCCGCGATGGATCCCTCCTTCCCCCGCAGGCTCCGATGGCGACGACTACGAGATCGACACGTTCCTCCCGCCGTTCGCGAACGCGGAGAACAAGGCGCTCGACGGCGTCGTCCGCGAGAAGCAGCGCGCGCTCGACGCGCTGCGCGAGGATACGGAGGAAAACCGCGACCGCGTCGTCGTGATGCGAGAGCACCTCAAGAACGTGAACCAGGAGCTCATCTACACGCAGTCGCGGTGCGACGCGAAGAAAAAGGAGATGGACACGGAGGCGCACATGAAGCGGATGTCCGAGCTCGCCATCGCGCGCGTGCGAGAGGACGTGGCGAAGATGGAGAAGGAAGAGATCGAGCTCGGCGATAAGCTGGCGACGCTCCAAACGGAGGTGCACAAGGGCAACGAGAAGCTGGACCAGTTCAAGCTGCTGATGAACTGGAACAACGAGGAGCTCGAGCAGTGGGCGACCGCGAGCGCGCAGAAGGAGGAGGACAACCTCGCGCTGCTCAAGTATCAACGCGCGGATGAGGCGCGCGTGAAGGAGCTGACGTTGGCGATCGAAAAGATGACGAAAACCGCCGCGAAGAAGAAGGCGGCTCTGGACGACGAGGTCACGGACACGCAGGCGGCGCAGACGGAGCTCGATCGCGCGGCGGAGGATTTCCGGGCGCTGCACGCGGAGCGGCAAGATCTCGTGAGGCAGTGGGAGGAGTCGGTGGAGAACATGAAGCGTCGGGACGAGGCGATTCAAGACGCGTCCAGACGGTTCGCCGCGCTAAAGAAGGAGCTCAGGCTGAAGAAGTCCGCCCTGGACGAGCGCGCGCGGTTCTACGAGCAAGAGGTGGCGAACAACAAGGAGGTGGACGCGTCCATCACGGCGGCGGAGAGAGGCATGGCGAAGATGCGCGCCGAGTACCAGGTCAATCTGAAGGAGCAGACGGATCTTCAAGACGAGGTTGACCTGCTCAACAACACGATGAAGTCGTTGGGAAGAGAGCTCGCGACGGAGAACACGGAGAACGCGTCCAAGCTCGCCGCGGTGGAGGCGAAGAAGCAGAAGCTCGAGAGCTTGAAGCGCCAGCTGGCGCGGACGGAGCTGAGGCTGGAGAATGAAAAGATCGAGCTGATGACGTTGGAGGAGAGAAGCGCGGAGCTCGATCGCATCGCGGCCGATAACGCGGACGAGCTCGACGCCGTGCGGAAAGAGGCTGCCGCGCACAAGGACCTCCTGTACAAGACGTCCCAGGAGCTGCAGCGGTTGCGGGACACCGAGCGCGGCCTCGTCGCGGAGATTGACGGCGCGACGAGTCAGAACAAAAACATGACGCAAAAAATCGCGCAACTAGACGCGCTCGTGGTGAAGCAGCAAGAGCAGCTGTACAACGCGGAGTTTCAGATCCAGGCGCTGGAGAGACAGGTGGCGCGCGCGGGCGGCGCGCGGTCGGAGGACGAGACCAGGGTGTTAAACGCGAAGATCGCCGTCGCGGAGGGGATCTTGAACGAGAGGAAAGCCGAGCACGACGTTCTCGTCGCCTCGGTGAAGAAAGCCGAGGACGACCTCGAGACGGCGAAGCGGAAGAACAAGCAGCTGAAGAGCGCGACCGCGAGCCTCGGCGGGGTCATCAACGAGCTGAACCTCGAGGCGGACAGCGTCGCGAAGGCGGTCAAGGCTGTGGTGAAGGAGAAGGAGGAGAAGATGGTGGCGCACGACGTTCTGAAGCTCGAGGTGAAGCGACTGAGAGACGCGCTCAACGATCGATCGGACGCGGTGTTCTCGCTGGAGAACCGGAAGTTCCAGCTGCAGCTGAGCATGGACGAGCGGAAGCACGAGGTGGAGGTGCACCGCGAGCTGCTCGCCGCGCAGTTAAAGATGACGAGGGAGGACATCCACCGCGCGACGCTCGAGATGAAGGAGCGGTCGATGCGCGTCGGGAAATTGCAGACGAAATTCGAGGTGCTCGTCGGACGCGTCAAACGCCCGGACGGGCCCGACGGCGCGGAGTTCTCGCAGGCGTACTACGTCATCAAGGCGGCGCAGGAGCGAGAGGACATGCAGCGGCGAGGCGACGAGCTCGACGCGAACATCCGAAAGGCGGAGAAGGAGGTCAAGGCGCTCGAGACGACGCTCGGGAAGATCAACCAAAAGAACAACGTCTTCCGGGGGTCGATCAAGCCGGTGAAGGACGACGGCGACGACGCGCTGACGGAGCGCGCGGCGCTCCGCGAGAAGCTCGACAACGCGTACGACAAGATGAAATTCAAGCGCGAGGAGGAGGCGACGCTGCAGAGGGACCTGGAGGCGTCGGAGGACCGGATGCGTCGACTCGCGGAGGAGGCTGAGGATCTCGACGCGTCTCTGGCGGAGCTCCGCGACGACGCCGCGGGGGGCGAGGACGCGCTGCGCGAGGCTGCGGAGGCGGCGGCGCGAAGCAGAGAGGAACTGCGGGAGGAGCAGGAGAAGTATCGCGCGAAGGCTGGGCTCGCGGAGGGCGAGCAAGGGTTGGAGGAGCTCGACTTGACGTGCCAGGAGTTGAGGGAAGGGACGCGCGTGGCGGTGAGCGAGCTCAAGGCTGTCGCCGCAGCGCACCCGGCCCTCGTGGAGCTCCTCGCGGGGCACGGCGTGAAACTGCCGGGGGACGTCGGCGGGCGCGCGGCGTCGGAGCAGAGCTCGTACGTGTTGCAGTGAAAGACGACTAGCTCGCGTCGTGTTATTCCACCGTAAGCGCGTCGTCGAAACGGAACGGAAGGCGTCCGACGCCGGCGAAAAAAACGAACCGCGCGATAAAAGGCGAGCGAACCGACGCTCGCATCTCTCTCGTTCCTTCCTTCCCCGCTCACGGGTGCTCGGGCTCGCGCTGGTAGCTCCCGCGATCGCGCGAGAAGTCCTCGCCGCCGGGGTTGAACGATTCCCGCGGGGATCGAACCCCCAACGCCTCCGGCTCGGACCCGTACTCCGTCGCGCCGTAATACCGCAGCACGTCCTCGGGGTAGATGCCCTTCTCGTCCACGAGGCCGTACTTCCCCGCGGCGCGCGCGTACGACAGCGCGGTCCAGTCCTTCGCGGTCCGCGCGTCTAAGTCGACGCCGTAGTCCACGAAGAGTTTGATGATCTCCACGCCGCCGTCGACGGCCCAGAAGAGCGTCAGGTCGCCGTTTCTGTTCATGAAATTGGGATCCGCGCCCGAGCGAAGCAGTGCGCGCGACGCCTCGAGGCGGCCGCGGTGCGCGGCGGACATGAGAGGCGTGTACCCGTTCTTGCTTCCGTACGCCGAGCCGAAGACGAAGTTGACGTCCGCGCCCTCTTCGATCTTCTTGTAGATGAGCCGGATGTCGTTCTGTGCGGCGCGGGGTGTTGGGGAGGGCGCGAGGCGACGTCGTGAGCGACGGGGAGGGAGAGAGCGGTTCGGGAAACGGTTCGGCTTCCGCCTCGATTTTTCCGTATCACTTTTTCCTCGAGCGCGTCGATCGACGCGACGCGACGGGATCTCGCCGCGGGTCGCGTCGGGTCGCGCGCGCGCGCGTCGCACCTTGACGATCGCCGCGAGGAGCTCCTCGGTCTCTCTGCTGGCTTTCTCGACGTTCGGGCCCTTCGCCGTCGGGTCGTAATCGGGGTGGTGCGAGCCCTTGCCGTCGTCCCACTGCGATCGATCGACGAGGACGGAGGCGGGAGGTGAGCGGTCGATCGACGGGAGGAAAGCGTCGTGGTCACGAGGCGGGCGGGGACGCGACGCGGGCGTCGAGGGCCGCGCGCGAAATTTCGTCCACCGCGACGAACCTGCGCGGCGTAGGCCTCCTCCATGGCCTCCTGGCGCTTCTGCATGATCTTGGTCTACGCGTAGGGTCATCGCATCAGCGTTAAGAAGGAGTGAGCGGACGGCGCGAGACGACGGATGGATTGATTCTGAGAAGAGACGGACGGAACGCATTCATTCGTTCGTTTTCACGCGGGAGGCGAGCGTGCGACTCGCGACGCGCGACGCGCGGCGCGACGCCCGACCATTTGCGACATGATGCGCGAGTTTCTTTGACGATACTGGGGGTGAAGTGAATGGCGCGCGCCGCGTGCGTCGTGCGTCCGTGGAAGTGCGCGCGGAGCCGCGACGTCGCGGCACGGGAGACGAAAAAACGCTCGACGATTCGTGGTTCGATCATCCTGACATATGACAGGAAGTCATCATCGCATTTCTGAAAAAAAGACGGCACACATCGTCGCGTACGTCGCTCACGGCAGCGCCCCCATCTCACCGCGAGCGTCGTCCACCCCCGCGCCGCGCGCGTCCTCGTCGTCGCCCCCATCCTCCTCCTCCTCCTCCTCCTCCTCCTCCGCGACCCCCCAATTCTCCTCAGAGAACACGAACGCGTGGTCGAACAGACGCGCGTTCATCTCGCCGAGTCTCCTCGCCGCGGCGCCGTGCTCGATCCACCGCTCCTCGATCGCCGTCGTCGCCGACGCCTCGATCGCGCTCGACGGCGCGTCATCCACGCGCATCCCCTGCAGTTGCGCGGGCGTGCACACGGCGCGATCGATGTCGCGCTTGATCACGGCGATCGCGCGCGCGGACGCGGAAACGGACGCGCCGCCACCGCCGTCGGCTTCCGCGACGACGCGCGCGCGAAGCCGCCGGAAGACTTCCCCGGCGTCGGCGTCGACGCGCTTCGCGCCCTCCTCGCCGAGCGCGTCTGCGATCAGCGCGTGCGCGTTCGTCGGGTCGTCGCGCGCGCGCTCGATCAGCGCGCGCCGGAACAACGCGACGTGCAGACGCGCGACGTCGGCGACGGCGGGGTCGAGGACGCGGCGGTCGAGCAACGGCGACCGCGCTCTGGCGGCGGCGCGCGCCGCCGCGGCGCCGTGCTTCCCCGTCTGAGCGCCGAGCGACGGCCCGCCGGACGCGAACCCGTGCCAGCGCCGCTGCCACTCGCGCCACAGGTGCGACACGAGGAGGAAGAACGCGATCGGGCCGACCAGGAGCGCGCGGCTGAGGGGCGTTCCATACAAAAAAAGTTCACCGGTCAGTTGAAAGGGGACGCGATCAAATGTTGAAACCGAGCGGTGGGTGAAAAACTTTTGTATACAGTAACTTAGAACGCACCTGAGGATCCCGGGCGGGGAGACCGATCGACCGCCGGCGCCGGCGCGGCGGATGTTTCCGACCGCGCCGGAGGCGCCGAACTCGACGATAAAAGGGGACGTCCCGAACGGCTTCTCGCACTCGAGGACGAAGAACCTCACGAACTCGGAGAAGACGTCCGGGTCGTGCTCGTCCGCGTTCGCCGGGGTGTAGTAGCTGTACCCGGTCAGCGGCGAGCGGAATCCGAACGTCGCGTCGTCGTCGTGGTTTCCCCGCCCCGGCGCGGCTGATGACCCCGGCGCGGACGCGCGCCTCGCGCGGCGCGCGACGCCGACGCGGCCGCCGTGGAACGACGACCGGTACCCGTTCGCGCTGAAGCTGCGCGCGTCGACGACGTCGGATGCGATGTATATCGGGACGCCGCGCTTCATCGCGGCGCATATCGCGACGACGTCCTCGAGCCCCCGACGGCGGCGGCGGCGGCGGCGGCTGTCGGCGGAGAACGAGGACGAGGAGGAGGACGAGGGCCGGGGCCGAGACTTGGGCGGCCGCGGCCACGCGTCGTCGAGGTCCAGTTCGATCTCGCGCACGCGCTCGACCGCGCCATCGAACCCGTCCCTCGCCCCGACGCGCGCACGTCGCGCGCCGTGCAACCGCGCGCGGTAGAGCGCCGGTCCGGATCCGGATGTGATTTTCACGCACGCCGCCGCCGCGTCCGCTTCGATCTGCGACAGGAGCTCCTCCACCTCCTCGGGCTCGACGTCGAGCGCGCGCAGCGGCGGGAGCGCCTCGTGCGCGAACACGATCGCGTCCGAGCACGTCACGTCGTGGAGGCACGCGTTCAACGTCTCGACGTCGTCCCGAAACGCGTTTCGAAGCCACGGCGCGACGTCCGCGGGTCTGCCGTACGAAGGGCGCGGGTCGTTCGCGAGTTGCCACGCGTCGAAGACGTCGTCGACGGGGCCATCGAGCGCGGGGTCGAGCAGGTCTCCGCGGTGTCGTCGCTCGTGAAAGCCGAGTCCGGCGCCGCCGCCGCCGCGACGGCGTCTCCCCGGGATGTCGATCGGGGACGACATGTATCGCGCGGGAAGGCCCGTGAGACCGCCGCGCTCGCCAAAGTCCCCGCGAGGAGAACCCGAACCGACGCGACGTTTCACGTCCCTGTCGCGGTACCGCGCGTGCCTGCCCGCGGCGACGTGCGACGTCTGCGTCAGGCAGTTCTTCAGGTAGCGATAGCACAGCGTCAGCGCGTCGCGCGTGGAAACGCCGTCCGCGGAGGCGTCGGCCCGAACGTCTTCAGCGCCCTTCTTCACCGCTCTCTTCCACCGCTCGCGTCGGTCTCTCGGGGTGAAGCGGATCAGACCGGGGTCGACGTCCTTCAGGTACGCGTCGTTGTAGTCGTCGTCCTGCGCGAGCTCGTCGTCGTCGCCGCGGTCGTCGCGGCGGCGTCGGGGGTTGGGGTTTTGGCACCCGCCGTCGTCGTCGTCGTCCTCGTCGTGACTGGTTCCCATACGACCGCGTTCGCGTGGTGAACGCCGCTCCTTAAGGACTTCGTCCTCGTCGTCGTCGTCGTCCTCCTCCTCCTCCTCCTCCTCCTCCTCCACGGTCGCGCACGCGAGTATCGGCAGCACGCGCGCGTCGCCGTCGAGCGTGCGAAGCGTCACCGTCAGCACGCGCGCGCGTCGCTCCGCCTCACCGCCCGCGACGCGGACGTTCGCCGCGGCGGCGGCGTCGAGCGCGTCGTCGTCGGGAACCTCGGCGAGGTGCGCGGACTCGACGACCGCGCGCGTCCACGCGGCGCCGTCGCCGCCGAGCGCGCGCGCGATCGTCGCGTCTGATTCGTCGAGGTCGTCGCGGCGGCGCCACGTCGACGACGCGTCGTCGAACCACAGGGGGCGGTCGTCGTCGTCGTCGTCGAAAGGCGCGCGCTCGCCGTCGTAGTGCGGCTGGCGCGACCCGAGGCTGGCGCGGCGCGCGTGTCGACGCGCGCGGACGTCGCCTCTCGCGCGGTCGTCGCGGCGCGCGGGGGCGACGCGCGCGCGGAAGGAAGGTAGGGGACGCGGCCGGACGACGGCGGACGCGATCGTCGTCGTCATGACGCGGCGTCGCGCGGAGTGCGCGCGACGGAGTGAGCTACGACGACGCGAGCAACAGAAAGCTACGACCGCACTTCTTCTCTGGTCTGCTGTTGGAATACTCGAAGCGAAGACGAGGCGACTTATCCGTCACTTCCGCGCGGCGCACGTATGGCGCGCGTCGCGCTCGCGTCATCGCCATGGCGGCCGCACGCGACGCCGGCGCTGACGGGCGGCATGGGGAGCAGACTCGCGAGGGTTCGACGCGCGTCGGCGCCGTGCCCGCCGCCGCACGACCGCGGGAGGCGCGATACCCCGACCTACAACCTCGTCACGTGGTGCGAGGAGAACTTTCAGCGAGGACTCCTGAAGGAGTACGTCGACCCGGACAGGGGACCGACGGAGGTGACGCGGGGGTCGGGCTACAGAGCACTGTGGAAGTGCGCGGCGTGCGGCCACGAGTGGCGGACGACGGTGAACCACCGCACGAAGAGCGACAAACCCACCGGATGTCCGGAGTGCCGCCCACCCGGGGGCGGTCCTGTCACCGCCACTCCAACCAACAACTTCCTCGTGTGGTGCGAAGAGAACGGCGAGCGAGGGAAGAAACTCCTGAAGGAGTACGTCGACCGGGACAGGAAGCCGACAGAGGTGATGCGGGGGTCGAATTACAAGGCGCTGTGGAAGTGCGCGGCGTGCGACCACGAGTGGCGGGCGGTGATGTGCAGCCGCACGAGGAGGAACAGACTCAGCGGGTGCCCGGCGTGCTCGAAACGACTGCCGCAGAGCGAGACGCACTTCTTTCTCGAGTGGTGCGAGGAGAACGGCGAGCGAGGCGAGAGACTGTCGCGAGAGTACGCCGATCCGGACGTGAAGCCGACGGAGTTGGCGTATGGATCGGCGTACAGGGCGCTCTGGAAGTGCGCGGCGTGCGACCACGAGTGGCGGGCGACCATGTGCAACCGCACGAGGAGCGACAAACCCGCGGGTTGTCCGAAGTGCAACCCCCCCGGAGGACCGCGCAAAGACAAGAGCGGTCGACGCGTCCCGCCCGCCGCGACTCGATAGATCGCATGAAAGAATCGTGAGTCCTACAAGCAGGACATTCTGTTGGAATAAAATCGTCTCCTCGCTCTTCTCTACGACTAGACTAATACTTTCACGGCACCGGCCCGACGTGCTTCGACACCCTCGCCATGTCTGCCTCGTACTGCTCCTTCGTCCGGTTCGTCGGCTGCTCCAAGTTCACGTACTTCTTCACCCCGTATATCAGCTCCTCCGCGGTGGACGAGTGCAGCAGCTTCGCGCTCGTGCCGTGCCTCGTCTCGAACTCGACCGGGTTCCGAGTCACGAGCACATCCGGCAGCGTTTCAACCGGCGCCGCCGGCGGCAGCGACTTGACCCGCACGCCCCACTTGACGCGCTCCAACGCGCCGTCCGTCCCGCCCAGCGTGTGCGGCTCGTGCGGATTCGCGCCGCCGCCCTTCTCGTACCGCGCCTGCCCGGGCGTGACGTAGTACTTCACGCGCGCGGTCTCCCCGCCGTCGCCGGCGCCCGGGACGTCCGCCCCCGGCTCCGGCGTCCGCGTCCGCGCGCCCCATCGCTCCGTCTTCGTCTCCCTCGCCGCGTGCCCGAGGTCCGCCCAGCACGGCGTAGACGCTTTCCCTCTCGGCGGCTTCGGCTTCCGCGGCGGCGCTTTCCAGTCGCTGTGCACGCGGACCGTCCCGCGCATCCCTTCCTTCGCGCGCAGCTCTCTCAACGCGCGCTCGGCGTCCTCGCGTCGCGTCGCCTTCCACGCGTCGAGCTCGTCGCGATCCATCAAGTTCGGATCAAACTCTCGAAACGTCCCGTCCTCGTCGAACGCCGTCTCCGGACCCACCTTCCCGCGCTCCTCCACCTCCCTCGCCGCCGCGATCGCGCGCGCCACGTCCTCCTCCGCGACGTCCGCGCCCCTGACGTCGCCGTACCCGGCGTACGTCCTCGGCGCGGCGTATCCTCTCGCGAGGCGCGCGCCGTGTCGATTCTGCCACCGCCCGCTGTGATCCCTCCGCGCGATGAACGCGAGCTCCTCCTCGGTGAGCTCTTCCAGGCCGCGGTTGCCGTCGCCGAACCCGCCGCGGTCTTCCCATCGCCCGGCGCGGTCGAACCCGAGCGTCGGGTCCGCGTCCGGGGACATCGCTCGCGCTTCCCACCGCCCGCGATGGTCGGCGGCGCGGTCCTCGCCGACCCTGGGCGGGAGCTCCTCGCGGAAGTTCTCCGGCCAGCTCGGGGTGATCCCGTCGCGCTCCAGGAGCTCCTTGCTCGGCATCGGTTTGGGTTCGCGTCCAAGGCCGCA
>Ga0181559_10005079_pt1 | contig 12639 bp, 10 predicted proteins | sample 011ome_21_FD_133752 | JGI IMG/M metagenome (GOLD analysis project Ga0181559, IMG submission 133752) | Coastal salt marsh microbial communities from the Groves Creek Marsh, Skidaway Island, Georgia - 011508AT metaG (megahit assembly) | ecosystem: Environmental > Aquatic > Marine > Intertidal...
CAGTACGAATCAGTTTCATAACGGGGTTATTCAAACCGGTGAATCCTTTTTTTCAATTTCTTTATACTTTCCATTCTTTCCATTCTTTCCATTCTTTCTATCGCAAACTATCGCAAATCAGTACGCCTGAAAATCCCGGCACGCTTCATCGGGGAATTCGAGCTCAATAGTTGTGTGTGTCAGGTTAAAGGGTCGTAATTTTTCAGCAATCAATTTTTTCAGGTTTTGCTGCTCGCTTGTGGAAAGTGCCATTCCTAACTGCAGATGGGCAGTATATACGTGGTGCTCACCATCCAGTGACCAGCAATGTTCATGATGAATACTCTCAACCTGTTCCAGCTTATTCAACTCCTGATTAATCTTGTGTAACAGCAGTGATGCCGGGGCTGCCTGAAAAAATATTTTCAGCGTTTCCTTGAAATGTTTATACACATTAAAAAGTATAAATGTGGTGAATATTATCGCCAGTAATGGGTCCAGAATGGGCCAGTCAACAAACAGTAAAGCGATGGAAACAAGCAATACCGCTACCCAGCCAAGCACATCTTCCAGCAAATGCCAGTTCAGTACTTTTTCATTCATGGTATTCCCGCCACTGAGTTTATAGGCGGCAAAACCATTTACCGCAATACCCAACACTGCCAGGGCAAGCATGCCTTCGGCTAATGGCATTTGCGGATCAAACAGGCGTGGGACCGAGACAAACAAAACCCAGCTCGAGCCTACTACCAGGATAATACTATTGATCAAGGCACCAAACAGTGACAGGCGACGATAACCATAGGTGAATACCTGATCAGGATTCTTCTTTGACAGGCGCTCCAGCAACCAGGCGAAACCAATGGACAGACTGTCGCCAAGATCGTGAACAGCATCGGCCATAATCGCCGTTGAGTTAGTCAGAAATCCGCCAATAAACTCGATGACACAAAATCCGGCATTAAGGACAAAAGCCCAGCCAATTCTATTGCCTGAGATTCCGTGATTATGAGAATGCTGTGAATGATCATGCATAGCCCATATTGTGACAGTTATCCCAAATCAAATCAGGCGTTAATTATGATTGCCTCATCTCGGCTGTCAGCGTTGTAATGGGGGCAGGAAAATATAATTAATTTAGAGGCAATCAGCTTATGGCATCTTTACGCTTCCTCGGTGCGGCCCAGCAGGTAACCGGCTCATGTTATCTGCTTGAAACAGAAGATCTTGGCAGAGTGCTGCTTGACTGCGGCATGCATCAGGGCGGCGATGCCATTCATAGTCTTGGCAAGGAAGCATTCGCTTTCGACCCCACTACCATCGACACCCTGTTTCTATCCCATGCCCATCTTGATCATAGCGGTCTGATCCCGTTGCTGGTACATAATGGCTTTGAAGGCGATATCTTCTGCACCAATGGCTCCAATAAGCTGTTACCGGTGATGTACAACGATGCTGTGGGCTTGTATGAGCGTGACCTGAAGCATGAAAACCGGCGCCGGCTGCGCAAGGGGAAAAAACCTTTGAAACCAATCTATACCAAAACAGATGTGGAAAAAGCCCTCAGTCTGATCAAGCCATTGCGCTACGGTGAAAAGTTTCCGGTCGGCAAAACCGGCAAGGCTTCCGTTTGTTTTACAGATGCTGGCCATATACTGGGCTCAGCCATTACTTCCCTAACCTTTGAGGAAGATAGCCAGGAAAAGACACTGGTTTTTTCCGGCGATCTTGGCAAGAAAGTATCGGTCCTGATGAATGAACCTGCGCTGGTCAACAAGGCCGACGTGGTCCTGATGGAAGGTACTTATGGCAATCGGGATCATCGCAAACAGAAAGATACCATTGACCAACTGGAACAGATTCTGAAAGAAACCTGGGAAGCCAAAGGGGTTGTCATGATTCCCTCGTTTGCGGTTGGCAGAACCCAGGAAATTTTATTTCACCTGGGGTTGTTACATTACGAAGGCCGGCTGGATCCCTGGCAGGTGTTTCTGGATAGCCCCATGGCGATCAAGGTCACCGATATCTACGATGAATGCCTGCATGTACTGGATCGAAAGGATGCGGCGAAAATACGGGAAATGCATAAAGGCTCCCTGAAAAACTTTCTGCCGCGCCTGAACTATGTGCATTCACCGGAAGAATCGATGGCCCTTAATGATATTCCCAATGGCGCTATCATTATTGCCGGCAGCGGGATGTGTACCGGTGGACGTATACGCCATCACCTGAAACAGCGTATCTGGGATGAGAAAAATGTTCTGCTGTTTGTCGGCTTTCAGGCCACTGGAACATTGGGTCGTATTATCATCGACGGTGTCAAAAAAATACGCTTGTTTGGAGAGGAAGTGGTGGTGAAATCACGTATTGAAACCCTCAACGGTTTCTCTGCCCACGCCGATCAATCCGAACTGATTGAATGGCTAGTGGCGATTCCGGATAATCCGCGCAGAATGCTGGTGCATGGAGAACTCAGCGCACTTGACGCCCTGTCCATGAAACTATGGCAGGATCACAGGATCACTACGGAAATCCCCTATCCAGGTCAGCAGATTTATTTTTAAAGACTATCATTTTCAAAATACCAAAATTGTTCCGTAAGGACCCTCAGGCAAATTCCCGTAACCCTGTGAAAATTCTTACTCAATGATTTTTTAAAGGAGCAAACAGGTCGGGTAAGCAAAGTGTCTTTCGAAAGGAAAACTCCATAGCTTCAGGTCAATTCTGTCGGATGGCGGCCAGAGGCCTTATCCGACCTACCAGTGGTTATTTGTGTTGGGCTAATCTGCGCAACCGTAAACATCTGCCTTGCGCCAAAACCAGGATTACTAATCAACCGGCAAGGACGCCAACCAGCCATCGAGATCATCCCAGTCCATGGCAAAGGTATGACCTGTGCCCTGCAGTAAACGGGCATCCAGTTTTACACCAGCATTTTCAAGTACCGCAACGGTTTCATCATAACGGTTAGCCCAACCCAAACGATCTTCACTGCCAATGCGTAAATAAACCGGAAAATCCTTCAGTGTTCGTAAAGATGCCGTATTTGAGGCGAGCGCCGGTACCGCAATAACCCCGAGGTATTCATTTACATGTCGGGAAGCAATTTCAAGAGACGAGATGCCCCCATTGGAGATTCCCATCAATAATACCGGGCCATCAGCGATATCATCACGCTGTTTGAGAAGGGCTATGAGTTGCCGCACCTTGTCAGCATTGCCACCCCAGAAAGACTGACCATCAGGAGACACGGGTGCCGCCACGGCCCAGCCACGGTCAACAAACCCCTCGCCATGAGTACGATAGGCACTGCTGGCAATGCGGGCATCGCCGGCACCTCCTCCCATGATAATCACCAGGGGATGAGGACTTGAATCGGTCGGGACGTCAAAATAGGCGCGCAATGCCGAGCTATCAGAGAGCTGAAATTCCGTCTGGGTAAATGCAGTGAGTGGCATTAGCAGCAGTACCGTCAATAAAATCCTCATCATAATTTCCCCTTTTCCAATAGTGACAGCCAATACTCCCATACTTTGAAAGGGTTCTGAAGTAGTGCCGGATTAAACCGGCACCCCCATATTATTTCCACAAGCGGTGTTGGACAATCATTAAGCAGCCCTTTATTCTTTCTGCATTACTCTGGAGACTGTTATGACTAGTGAATTAAATATGGCTAGTGTATTAAAAAGATCCCTGCTGCTAAATCTCATTCTTGTCGTGTTTCCACTGGCAAGCTTTGCCCAGGATATTCCACGCACCGCAGACGGCACCCCTTTCCTGCAGGGAATCTGGCAGGCCCAGACCCGGGCCGCCTATAATCTGGAAGATCATGTCGCTCGCCAGGATATGCAAGCCGGCATGAGTGTGGTGGCTGGCGGCTCTATTCCTTACCTGCCCCAGGCACTGACCCAACGCCAGAATAATTTTGCAAACCGCGCCGAACTTGACCCGCTGAATAAATGCTATCTCCCCGGGGCTCCGCGCATAATGGCCATGCCATGGCCCTTTCAGATTTTTCAAACCGATGAGCATGTTGCCATAACCTTTGAGTGGACCCAGGTATTTCGTCTTATCTATACCGCCGGTCAGGAACATTTATACCCCGGTTTTGAGTTCTGGATGGGCGATTCACGGGCGCAATGGGAGGGCGACACCCTGGTAGTCACCGTCAGCGACCTGAATGACCGCACCTGGCTTGATGCAGCCGGCAATTTTCACAGCGCCTCAGCGACTATCACGGAACGTTATACCTTGATTGACGAAAACACTATTGAGTACCAGGCCACTATTGAAGACCCTGAGGTATATACCGAACCCTGGACTATAGCGTTCCCGCTGGTTCGGCAAACCGAAATGAAGCGCCTGCTGGAGTACCAGTGCCAGGCCGAGGTGGAAGAAGCCAACGGTGATTTTGAACCCGTCGACAACCTTTGGTACCCGGCACCTGTCCCGCAAGAAAATATTCCCTTTGATGCTGACGCCACTGCGCAGTTACCATTACCTGCTGTAATTTCAGCCATTGAGCGTCATGCAGATGGCACACCGGATATCTCCGGCTACTATATGGCTGATGCTGGCGGCGCCAATTACGGTCTGGAACAACGAGAAAATCTGGCAATGTTTCCACCAGCCCGGGGCGTTGTCGTTGACCCCGCTGACGGCGTGCTACCCTATCAGGACTGGGCCAGACAAGAACAACGGGAGCGCCGTGAAGCCTGGCGCGGTTATGATGATCCCACCGCCCACTGCTTTGTTGCTGGCATTCCCCGTTCCCACTATGTGCCCTCGCCGTTTTACATAATGCAACCACCAGGCTATGTGGTTATTTTCCATGAGCGCATGTCCTATCGCGTGATTCCTCTGGATGGCCGCGATCACCTGCCTGACTCTGTGCGATTGTGGATGGGAGACCCGGTAGGTCATTGGCAGGGTGATACGCTGGTGGTGGAATCTTCGAACTATAATGGCAAGGCCTGGTTGAATGAGCTGGGGGATGTTATCAGTCATGCCCAGACCGTGGTGGAAACCTATACGCCGGTCTCGGACTCACAAATCATCTATCGCGCCACGGTATCGGATCCGATTCCCTATACGCGCCCATGGACTATTGAAATGCCTTTTAACCAGCAGCAGGAAGAATTACTGGAAGTTGCCTGTCTGGAAGATAATAATGACCTTGGACACCTGAAAGATGTACGCGATGAGCATCGTGCCCAAATGCAACAGGAGAATTAATATGAAATTTAAGTTTTTACTCGCAATTATTGCACTGCTGTCAGCCAGCTCAACGCTGGCACACCATTCATTTTCCGCAGAATTTGATATCGACAAGCCGGTCTCGCTTTCCGGCAAGGTCACCAAAATGCAGTGGTCCAATCCCCATGGCTGGGTGTATATCGATGTAGAAAATGATGACGGTAGCGTTACCAACTGGGCGCTGGAAACCAGCGCCGCCAACAACCTGATTCGACGCGGCTGGAAACGTGACCACCTGGTGGCAGGCACAGTGATTCAGGTGCAGGGATTCCAGGCAAGAAATGGCAGTTCGACTGCCAATATTCGCGGTATCGTGCTTGAAGATGGCACGCGACTGTTTTCCGGCAATGCGGATGAACTGACCAAGTAATCATACGCTACAGTCTCAGGCAATCTGCATATCCCGGTAAGGTTTCCATCCTTCCGGAACTTCCAGTACTATTTAGTGACCAAAATATGGAAACCCAGAAGTCCTGATGCCTTCCAAAAACTCCTACGACCTTATCGTTATCGGCACGGGTCCGGCCGGTGAAAAAGCGGCCTGCAAAGCCGCCTATTTTGGCAAGAAAGTCGCCATCATTGAAAAAGAAAAATGTTATGGCGGCGCCGGCATCAATACCGGCACGATCCCTTCGAAAACCCTGAAAGAATCTGCGCTGTATTACTCAGGCAAGTATGATACCGGGATGTATGGTCAGGACAGAGTGCTTGATGGCAAAACCACCATTCAGAATTTCCTGTACAGAAAAAATCTTGTTATTGAAACCCTTGAAAAAGCCGTACTGGTAAACTTTGAGCGTCACGGCGTTGAACTGTTCAACGGCACCGCGTCTTTCGAGGACCGTAACAATGTTATCATCAGTGGGGATGACGGAGAAAAACGCATTACTGGCGACTACATCCTGGTCGCCACCGGTTCCTATCCTTTTCAACCAGACACTATCCCTTTTGACGGCATCATCGTGCATGACTCAGACACCATTCTGAACATCATGCGTATTCCTGATTCACTATGTATTGTTGGAGCAGGTGTCATTGGCTGTGAATACGCGACTATATTCAGCGCCATGGGGGCCAGGGTTTACCTGATAAATTCCGGAGACAAGATACTGCCTTTCCTTGATGATGAAATTGCGCAAACCCTGCTTGATTACATGCGCGCAGAAGGCGTCGAAGTCATTCTAAATGCCTCCATTGACGAAATGATTGTACCGAAGAAAATTGAAAACGATATTCATATCCGCCTGCAGGACGGCATGGAGTTTGATGTCGATATGTTCCTGTTTGCGGCAGGGAGAAGTGGCAACACAAAATTACTCAACTGCGAAAAAGTAAATGTGGAAGTAGGCAAACGCGAAGCCATCGTGGTTAATGATAAATACCAGACCTCCCAGGACAACATTTATGCCGTAGGGGATGTCATCGGCTTTCCGGCACTGGCGTCCACCAGCATGGACCAGGGCCGCGTAGCCGTGTCCAATATGTTTAATATTAATGATCTGGATGCATTACCCAAGGTGTTTCCCTATGGTATCTATACTATCCCCGAGGTCTCCATGGTAGGCATCACAGAGGAGCAGGCCAGGGAATCCGGCATGGATTATCTGGTTGGTCGCGCTCATCATCAAAATATCCCCCGGGGCAGAATCATGGGGGTTCATACCGGCATGTTGAAGATTATTGTTTCCAAAGATGACATGGTCATTCGCGGTGTCCATATCATGGGGCGCCTTGCCAGTGAAATGATTCACTATGGGCTGGCGATTGTGCAGTCTGAAAAAACCGTCAATGAAGTCATTGCCACCGTCTTTAATTTCCCTACCCTGCACGATCTCTACAAATATGCCTGCTACGATGCCCTGGGCAATTTAAGTGGGCACAAAATCAAGGATTTTTAATTAATGCCACAGCTCTTTTTCAGTCTTTTTTCTTGAGCCTTGAAACTTGCCACTTGTGACTTGTAAAGCAATCCATTGCTACGCTTCGCTCTTTATTTTCCAGCTCCGTTAGTGAGTCGGGTTGACTGTTTATATTAAAAATGGATCTAAACATTCGCGCTACCATTGTGCGGTCTGTTGATTGATAAACAATGACCTGATGCCAGGTTATGCCTCAACTCACATTTATACTTGCCAAGAACTTTTCTCTGAACAATACTTTCGGTTGATTCAATACAAGCTGAGTGCTTCTCCATGAGAAAAATTCAATTTATCACTGCTATTAAATTTATCGTCCTCAGTGTCAGCTCCTTCCTTGCACTGACTCCTTCAGCATTTTCACAGCCAAATTCAGACGCTGCTGAGCTTGAAGCACTGAAAGCCGACATTCGTGCCCTGCGCGTATTGCCAAACCAGTCCCACACCATGATTGATGTGGAATACCACTTTGCCAATCTCTGGTTTGCAGGAAAAAGTGAGAACTGGCCGCTGGCAGCGTTCTATCAAAATGAAACCCGCTCCCACCTGAACTGGACAATACGCCTGCAACAGACCCGTCGTCTTTCCTCTGGTGAGCAACTGGACCTGCTGCCAATTTTACAAGGCATTGAAAACACCGGGCTAGCCCAGCTCAGGAAAACTATAGATGAAAAAGACCCTGTTGCCTTCGAAAATGCTTACCACGGCATGATGGACCAGTGTTACAGCTGCCACGTTGCCTCGGAAAAACCCTATTTGAAACTGCATATTCCAGCAATGCCTGCCTCAACGCTTGTGGATATGAATGGTGAAAACTGAAAAAACAGGAATCCAAGCTGCAGTATTACCGGAAAAAGTATAGCCAGAACGCTGCTGCGGCCTGGTTGGATGAATGGGGAACGCCATTCTCGGACTTCGCATTGATTGAAGAACGCTGGCAGCGTGCAGGTGACACCCTGGAAATGACTCTCACCGTCAACGACCCGGATTTATACAGCCAGGTGTGGGCCAGTGATACCAAAGTTTACAACTTGCAATCACCCGACACCCTAAACGGTGAGTTGATGGAACAGATTTTTGCGCCCATTGATGAAATGGAGTTCAACCGAACCATCCGTGATCCTGCGGCCTCAGGTCCTCAAACTCAGGAGTAATTAGAGCCAGAGTAAAGGTTATCCAGCTTGCAGGTTGGCTTTTCGCCAAAATCAGCGTTTTAAAAAACGGCATTATAAACGACTAGCTGGATAGCAACTTAACTACAGAACCTGGTTGTCTGAATAATTTCTCTGCGCCTATAATAGCTTTTCTTTTTACAGGAAAGCAGGATCATCATGGCTATTTCATTACAAGAACAGTTAAAGAAATCCGGCCTGGTTGACGATAAGAAAGCCAAACAAATATCCAGGGAGCAACGTAAGGAAAACAAGCTTGCCAATAAGGGTAAAAAACCCAAAGTAGATGAACAGAAGCTGGCACTTAAGCGGGCGCGGGCCGAAAAAATAGCCCGTGACCGGCAATTAAATCTTGAGAAAACCCAAAAAGCCCATGAGGAGGCCATCGCCGCCCAGATCAAACAACTCATCGAAACAAATCTCATACCCAGGGATGGCGAAGAAAAATTCCATTTCACCGACGCAAACATTGGCAAACATATCTGGGTCAGCGCAGAACAGGTGGATCATCTGCGCAGGCGTATGATTGCTATAGTGAAACTGGCTGACCAGTATGTGCTGGTACCGATAAATGTGTCAGACAAAATCGCTCAAAGAGATCCCGCAGCCGTCATCTTCAAGGCCGATGACGCTCCGGCCAGTGAAAGCAGTGACGATGATGATTATTACGCTGCCTATAAAATCCCCGATGACCTGGAATGGTGATATCTCTGAAAATCAGGGTTTTCTCCCTAATCTCTCTTTAGCCTGCATTAAGTCTCCATTTAATCTCCAAAATTGGTAGAATGCGCGCCTCATTTTTCTGCAGGCTTTATCTTCACGTATGATTTCTACCGCAAACCTCACTATACAGTTTGGGGCTAAACCCCTATTTGAAAACGTTTCTGCCAAATTTAATAACGGCAACCGATATGGCCTTATCGGTGCCAACGGCTGTGGTAAATCCACGTTAATGAAAATTCTGGGTAACGAACTCAAACCCACTTCAGGCCAGGTAATGCTGGAGCCCCATGTACGACTGGGTAAATTACGCCAGGATCAATTTGCCTTTGAACAGTATTCAGTCCTCGATACCGTGATCATGGGACACGAGGAGCTGTGGGAGGTAAAAGCCGAACGCGAGCGTATTTACAACCTGCCAGAGATGACAGAAGACGAAGGCATGCAGGTAGCGGAGCTCGAAATACGTTTTGCCGAATTGGATGGTTATACCGCCGAATCCCGCGCTGGCGAGTTATTGCTAGGTCTGGATATTCCCCTGCATCAGCATAGTGGTCCGATGAGCAATATCGCTCCGGGCTGGAAACTACGTGTACTGCTTGCCCAGGCCCTGTTTTCCGATCCAGAAGTTTTGTTGCTGGATGAGCCAACCAATAACCTCGACATCAATACCATTCGATGGCTCGAAAAAATACTGAAAGACTGTAAAAGCACCATCATTATTATTTCCCATGACCGTCATTTTCTAAATGAAGTGTGCACCCACATTGCGGACATGGATTATGGTGAGGTACGCATCTATCCCGGTAATTATGACGACTATATGATCGCTTCAACCCAGGCACGGGAAAAGCTGCTGAGCGATAATGCCAGGAAAAAAGAACAGATCTCCGAATTGCAGAGCTTTGTCAGCCGCTTTTCTGCCAATGCGTCAAAAGCCAAGCAGGCCACTTCGCGCGCACGCCAGATAGACAAGATTCAACTGGAAGACGTCAAACCATCCAGTCGCATGAATCCCTATATTCGATTTACGCAAAATAATAAGCTGCATAGACAAGCCATTACTGCTGAAGAAATCAGCAAAGCCTTTGATCAACCCCTGTTTGATAAGCTCAGTTTGCAAATTGAAGCTGGCGAACGAGTAGCGATTATTGGCACCAACGGTATCGGTAAAACCACCCTCTTGCGTTGCTTGCTTGGCGATATTCCCGTAGATAGCGGCAAGGTAAAACTGGCGGAGCAGGCGTTAGTTGGTTATTACGCACAGGATCACCATGGCGATTTTTCTGACGACGTGACCCTGTTTGACTGGATGAAGCAATGGACCAAGGGTGACAATCAATTAGTTCGTGGCGCCCTGGGTCGTATGCTGTTTTCCGGGGACGATGCGAAAAAATCGGTAAAGGTTATATCTGGCGGAGAACAAGGTCGCATGTTGTTTGGGAAATTCAGTCTTATTAATCCAAACATCCTGTTCCTTGATGAGCCCACCAATCATCTGGACATGGAATCCATTGAATCGCTGAACCTGGCGTTGGAGAATTTTCCAGGTACACAAATCTTTGTCAGTCATGACCGCGAATTTGTATCTTCACTGGCCACACGCATCATTGATATACAACCTGATGGCATTATCGACTTCAAAGGTACTTACGAAGAATATCTGCGCAGTCAGGGCATTTTGGAATGAGCAAAAAAAAACGGCGACATAAATATGTCGCCGTTTTTGATTTCAGCCTGGATTAATCCAGGTCAAAACGATCCAGTGTCATTACCTTGGTCCAGGCGCCGACGAAGTCCTGCACAAACTGCTCTTGTGCATCTTCTGCGGCATAGAACTCGGCAACTGCACGCAGTTCTGAGTTGGAACCAAAGATCAGATCAACCGGCGTACCAGTCCACTTCAGCTCACCAGTAGCTATATCACGACCTTCGTAAACACCCTCCATAGAGCCTTTAGACCATTCAGTAGACAGGTCGAGCAGATTGACGAAGAAGTCATTGCTCAGCGTACCCGGCTGGTCTGTAAAGACACCATGCTGTGCACCACCGGTGTTGGCATTCAATGTTCGCATACCGGCAACCAGAACACTCATTTCCGGTACAGTCAGAGTCAGTAGGTCGGCTTTTTCCACCAGCTCAACTGCAGGCGAATCACCTTCTGCATAGTAGTTACGGAAACCATCTGCCTTGGGCTCAAGGACTGCAAATGATGCAGCATCAGTCCATTCCTGGGTTGTGTCAGCACGACCCGGAACAAAAGGTACCTCAACGTTATAACCGGCGTCTGCAGCTGCTTTTTCAATCGCAGCTGCGCCGCCCAGAACAATGACATCGGCAAGCGATACTTTTCTGCGCGAACTTCTGTCATTGAACGCGGTCTGAATACCTTCAAGAACGGGTAGCACATTGGCCAGTTCTGCAGGCTCATTCACAGCCCAGTCTTTCTGAGGTGCCAGTCGAATGCGGGCACCATTTGCGCCACCGCGCATATCAGTACCACGGAATGATGAGGCTGAAGCCCAGGCTGTTTTAACCAGTTGCGAAACGCTCAGGCCAGAATCCAGGATATCGGATTTCAGGCGCGAGATATCGCGTGAGTTAACTGTTGAGTAATCAATTTCCGGAACCGGGTCCTGCCAGATAAGATCTGCATCAGGAGCCATGGAACCAAGATAGCGTGTGCTTGGACCCATATCTCGATGAGTAAGTTTGAACCAGGCACGGGCAAAGGCATCTTCAAACTGCTCAGGATTATCCAGCCAGCGTGAAGTAATTTCACGATAGGCGGGATCCATTTTCAGTGCCAGATCAGTAGTGAACATGATAGGGGCATGCCTTACTGATGGATCATAGGCATCAGGCACGAGATTGGAAGCAGCCCCGTCAGCAGGAATCCACTGGGTAGCACCGGCAGGACTTTTGGTCTGTACCCACTCCCAGTTATAAAGATTCTGCAGGTAGTTGTGAGTCCATTGTGTTGGGTTTACAGTCCATGCACCTTCCAGACCACTGGTGATAGTATCTGGCCCTTTGCCGGTACCACAAGTATTGATCCAACCCTTACCCTGTTGTTCAAGGGGTGCTGCTTCAGGTTCTGGTCCAACACAGTTCTCAGGACTTCTGGCGCCGTGAGCTTTACCAAAGGTGTGACCACCGGCAATCAGCGCGACCGTTTCTTCATCATTCATGGCCATACGACCAAATGTTTCACGAATATCGGCAGCCGCAGCCAGCGGATCTGGATTACCGTTCGGGCCTTCAGGATTTACATAGATCAATCCCATCTGTACTGCGGCCAGCGGATCTTCAAGGTCACGATTACCACTGTAACGCTGGTCACCAAGCCATTCTCCTTCAGGACCCCAGTAGATTTCATCGGGTTCCCATTCATCGATGCGGCCACCAGCAAAACCAAAGGTTTCAAAACCCATGGATTCCATCGCTACAGTGCCAGTCAGAACCATCAGGTCAGCCCATGACAGACTGCGTCCATATTTTTGTTTGATAGGCCAAAGCAAACGACGCGCCTTGTCCAGGTTGGCATTGTCCGGCCAGCTGTTGAGAGGGGCAAAACGCTGCATACCACCGTCAGA
>Ga0181559_10005086_pt1 | contig 12630 bp, 7 predicted proteins | sample 011ome_21_FD_133752 | JGI IMG/M metagenome (GOLD analysis project Ga0181559, IMG submission 133752) | Coastal salt marsh microbial communities from the Groves Creek Marsh, Skidaway Island, Georgia - 011508AT metaG (megahit assembly) | ecosystem: Environmental > Aquatic > Marine > Intertidal zone...
GAGAGACCGCGAGATGCACGGGGGCAAATTCACGATTTTCTTAGACCTATCCTCGTGCGATCACGTCCCGCTGCACGCGTTCTTCTCCATCGGACGCGTGCTACAGAACGCGGTGAAGAAGGGTTTTCGAGGACGACTGCGGAACGTGTACGTCTTCCCGACTGGGCGCGGGTCGAGGGCGCTGCTGAAGATCTTGAAGCCGTTCCTCGGGAAGTACACCCCGCCGAAGGTGAAGCTCGTGCCGAAGGAGGACAAAGAGCGGCTGTGTGAGATATTTACCCGCGAGACGTTGCCGCCGCACTTGGGAGGGACGTCGAAGTTGATGGCGGTGGACCTCGAGGCGGAAGCCGCGGAGGAGGACGTCGCCGCCGCCGCCGCCGCCGCCGCCGCCGTCGCGCCCGGGGCTGCGGCCTCGGACGCCGACGGCGACGAACACCACCACGAAGACCTGAAGTGGTTCCTTAAAGTCCCCGCGTTTAACTTCGTCGTCCTCGTGGCGATGACCGCGCACTGCGCGACGCACGGCCCGACGTTCGGCCGCGCGGCGAGGGATGAAAAAGCGAAAGAGAAATTTGAGACGGATGACGGAGACGTCCGACGCGCGCGGCTGAGGAGATACCTCGCGCCGGTCGTTCGCAACTCGGTGATGTGGCATCTCATCGGACGGGAGGGGCTCGGGATCAAGTGGAGCGCGCTGTGGAGCGCGGGCGTGACCGTTTTCTTCGGGATCGTGCGTCGGTTTACTTCGGCGGAGGGGAGGGGCCGAGACTAGCTCTAGCTAGCTAGACCCGGTGTCGTGCATACGAAAGTGAGATCGCAATTCATGAGCCACAAAACGCGTCTCGCAAAAGGAAAAAGCGCATTCGAGGTCGCCGCCCCACGCACGGGCGATGCTCGCGTTCGCGCTCGCCGGCGTTCCCGCGGCGAGGCATGGGGTGCCTACACGCGGTATATGCCGTCGGGATGGCCCTCGCGCGCGCGCGCGAGGTGCCCTCGTGCGCTGGCGGACGCGCGAACGCGTCGGGGAATTGACGCGGACCAGCGGCGGCCGAGGCGCGACGTCAACAACCGCGCGTCGCGCGAAACCGAAAGACGACGACTGGGGCAAGGGCAAGAAAGAAGGCAAGAGCCAGAGCCAGGGCAAGGACCAGAAGAAGAAGGACAAGGACAAGGAAGAGGACGAGGAAAAACCGAAAGACGAGACGTCCGCCGCGGCCCCGGTCGCGACGGAGGACGCCGCCGCGGCGGCGGAAATCATCGTCCCGCCGGGAGGGGGCGAACAGGTGCGTTCTATGTCACACTGGTCCCCATACGACCGCGTTGGCGTGGTGAACGCCGATCCTTAAGGACTTTGCCCGGCGCATCTCTCCGCCCAGGGTCCCTCGCTTTCGATCCCCGCCCTCGACGCCTTTCAACTCCGCTTCTGACGCCTATGAACTCCACCCCGACGTCGCGAACAGGAGAGCACTCCTGTGAAAACGAACAAATTGAGACTGTCGCGCGGCGTCGTCATCGTGTCCGCCGTGTGGATCGCGTTCACGGTCGCGATCGCGGCGTGCGTGAACCCGAAGCTCTTAGCCCCTGTGAACGGAGCGGTGAGCTTCTCCGCTCGACTCGCGCGGAAGCTCGCGGACGGAACCATCGACTCGGAGTTCATCCTTCCCGCGTTGTTTTGCATCGTCGCGCTCCTCGCGCTCAGGTTCTTCATGCAACCCATCGCGAAGCGACTGTTCTTTTGGTGGACGGACAGCACGTCCGAGAAGGCGTGGAACGCGTCCGCGCTGCACTGGGTGTTCGACAACGTGTACGGCCCGCTCGAGGTGTCGTTGGTCGCCGTCGCGGCGTTGAGGTTTTTAGAAGCCGGCGTGAAGGGCGCGGGTTGGGTGCACGCCGCGCTGTTCGGCTCCGTCGTGGAGAAGCTCGTGGCGTGCGCGCTCGTCGTCGCGTTCTCGCGCGTCGTCATGAGCTGGCAAGAGCGGTTCTTCTCGCAGAAAGCGTTCGAGCTCGAGCTCGAGGGGAAGGAACTCCAGGCGGATCGCTTGGTCGGCGTGTCGAAACTGTCGAAACTCGCGACGTCGCTCGTCGTCGTCGCGCTCGGTCTGAAAGTCTTGGGCGTGGACATCGGCGCGCTCGTGACGTTCGGTGGGATCTCCGGTCTCGCCATCGGTCTCGCGGGCAGGCAGATCCTCGAGAACGCGTTCATGGGTTTGATGTTGTACGCGACGTCGCCGTTCATGCCCGGGGATGAGATTAAATTTTCGACGAATCAAGAGAGGGACATACAAGGGTTCATCATCGACATCGGGCTGTTCCGGACCTCGATCCGGTCGTTACACCGCGAGATGTACTACATCCCAAACTCGCTGTTCTCGACGCTGTCCGTGCTGAACATCACGCGCCGCGGGAAGGAATTCCGCATCAAGCACGAGGTGAAGGTGCGCCTGGCGGACACCTCGCGCGTCGCGAGCGCGTTGACCAACTTCCGCGCGCTCTTGAAATCCGACCCGCGCGTGATGCGGTCGCTGCATCGGCGCGTGTTCATCTCGGAGATAACCCCCGAAGGGCTGACGATCATGATGAGTTTCTTCGTCGAGGCGGTGAACAAAGACCAGTTTTACGCGACGCAGCAGGATTTTCTTCAAAAGTTTTTGGAGACGTGCAAGAAGAACAACGTCAGACTCGCCGCGCCGACGCGCGCGTTCACGCAGGTGGTCGACGAGGAAGGACCGCTCGTGTTCTCCACGCAAAAAGAGAAGGACATGGAGCTCGCCGGTACCGTGGATATAAACACGACGACCGACGAAGCGGACGAGGTGGCGCCGTCGTCCAAGAGCGCCAACGAGGCGAAACCGCCCGCCGGCGGGTTGACCGCCGCGCTCGCGGACATGTTCCTCGGGGAGAAGGTGATAAAGGAGGAGGGCGTCGTCGAGGAGGAGGAGAACCTGCGGAGGAAGACGGAGAAGCGCTTGGAAGAGAAACGAGCGCTGAAGGAGGCGGAGAAGCTGCTGAAGGCGAAGGCCAAGGAGAAGGAGAGGGCGGAGAAGGAGAAGGAGAGCGCCCGAAAGGCGTGACGACGAGCGCGTCTGCGCGTCTGGTCGATCATCAGTGAATTATTTTCATGCAGTGCACGCATTGCGCTTTTTCGAGACCTTTTTATCCTCGCCGCGTCGTCGTCCGCCGCCACACCCGCACGCCGCATCGCGCCAACGCGCGCCGGTCGAAGCGCGTTACCCTTCCGTGATCTTCTCGCACCCGCGTCGAGACGTGAGGATACCAGAGAGGCCGCAGTCACGCGCGCGCGACCCACGCTCGAGGCGCCGATTCATTCTCCAACAATGCACGCGGTGACCTCCTCGCCCGCGGCGCTGGCGCTCCGGTCGAACGCGTCGAGCGCGCGGCTCAGCCGCGTCGCGCGCGCACCCGCGCGCGCTCACGCGCGATGCCGCCGCGTGACCGCGATCATGGACGCCGCGGACGCGTCCTCCGCGGAGATGGGCTCCTCCGCGGCGCTGGACTCGATGGACGCGGACGACGAGAACGAGGCGGCGGCGGAGAAGTTGGCGCGTGACGTCGCCATCGAGCTCGCGGTCATCGCGGACGAGACGCGAGCCGCGGACGTTCGCGTCTTGGGCGTCTCGAAGAAGGTGCACTGGGCGCGGTATTTCCTCCTAGCGACCGCGTTTAACCGCCCGCAGATGCGAGCGGTCGCGGAGAAGATCCGCGACCATCTCAACGAGACGTACGGGACGCAAATCGCGAAGAGCGTGGCGCAAAACAGCGACTGGGTGTGCGTGGACGCGGCGGACATCATCGTGCACGTGTTCACGCCGAGCTCGCGACAGTTTTACGACATCGAGACGCTGTACAAGGACGCCGTGGACGTCGAGCTGCCGTTCGAGACAGAGCGGCCGATCAGCCAGGAGGAGGAGGACGAGTTCGAGGTCTTCTGACCGCTCCGTCTTGGACCATTCATTGCCTGCGCCTGCCGTGTTGTATTTTGACCAAAAAAAAAGAATTCATCAAATCAGTTACACGTCTACTCGTCAACGTCGAACCGTCGATCGATCATAACAACATCGTCACTGGATCCTCCATGAACGCCTTGAACGCGCCGAGCCACTGCGCGCCGACCGCGCCGTCCACGACTCTGTGGTCGCACGACAGCGTCGCGCTCATCAGGAGCGCCTCCTCGTACCCGCTCCCGTCCGCCTTCTTCACGACCTCTTTCCTCGCCGCGCCGACGGCGAGGATCGCCGCCTGCGGCGGGTTCACGATCGCCGCGAACTGCTTGATCCCGAACATCCCGAGGTTCGAGATCGTGAAGGTCCCGCCGATCATGTCCGCGGGCGAGAGCTTCCCTTCCTTCGCCTTCCCCGCGAGCGCCCTCACCTCCGACGAGATCCCGGAGAGGCCCAGCCCGCACGCGTTTCGAACGATGGGGACCATCAGACCCGCGTCCGTTTGCACCGCGACGCTGATGTCCGCGTTCTTGTACACGCGAATCTTATCCCCCATCCACGACGCGTTCACGTCCGGCACTTGTTTGAGAGCGGACGCGGCCGCTTTCACGACGAAATCGTTCACGGAAATTTTCCCCTTCTCCTTCCCGGCGTTGAGCTTCGCGCGCGCCGAGACGATCTGGTCCATGCGCACGTCCACGCTGAGGTAGAAGTGCGGCACCGTGCGTTTGCTCTCCGTGAGACGCGCCGCGGTGACCTTCTTGATCGTCGTCACGGACACGTCCTCGTACGGGGGGAAGAATCGCGCGAAGCCGTCCGCGGCGCCGTCCGCGGAGCCCGCCGCCGCCCTCGGCGCGACGCCGTTCGCGATCGCGTGCGAGACGTCGCTCATGAGTATCCTTCCTCCCGGCCCCGAGCCGTCGATCTGGTCGATCGCGATGCCCGCCTCCGCGGCCATGACGCGCGCTTTCGGGGTCGCGAACACGCGCGCGCCGGCATGGCGCGGCGCGGACACCGGCGCGGACGCCGCGGACGCCGCGGGCGCCGCCGCCGCCGCGGGCGCCGCCGCCGCGGGAGCCGCCGCCGGAGTCGCCGTTCGAGCCGCGGGCGCCGCCGCCGCGCTGACGGTGAACCCTCCAAACTTACCCACGTCTCCTTCGTCTTCGACCATGATCGCGACTAATGTCCCCACCTCGACGTCCGACGCGCCGGTGCCGTGGAGGATCTTCGCGACGTACCCGTCCTCCATGGATTCGAGCGCCATCGTCGCCTTGTCCGTCTCGATGTCCGCGAGGACGTCCCCGGCGCTGACTTTGTCGCCCTCCTTCACTTTCCACTCCGCGATGTTCCCTTGCGTCATCGTCGGCGACAGCGCGGGCATCGTGATCTCCTGGTACGGCGGGTCTGTCGGGGAGGGAAGACGCGCGGGATCGGATCGGCGACGTTTAGTTTTGGAAATAATATCTCGCGGCGCGTCGGCGCCCGACGCGACGCGCGCGATCGGTCGCGGCGGCGGCGCGGGCGTCGCGCCGACGGCTATCGCGACGTCGAGGAGAAAAGAAGAGGGAACGACGCACAATCAGCGCCCGCGGCGAACGATCGCGACCATCGCGGCGCGCGAGCGGACGCGACCGCGGCTCGGAACGACGCGTTGTCGCGCGCGAGCGCGCACGATCCGCCGCCCGCGAACGGGTGCGCGCAGATCGCGCGCGCGGCGGTGGTGTCCGTCCGCGCGACCGCGGCGGCGAGACGCCGAGTCGCGTGTCTGAACGCCATGACGACGCGGAGGGGTGTCGATCGCGCGACCGATGCGCGACGACCTCTGACGGTCGGCGGCCGCGGCGACGCTTCGGTTTTGGGCGTCGGGTACTTTTTGGAAAAGAGCCGAACGCGCGGACACCAGTCAAAAAACCAAAATCTACGTACGGATCGCTCGTATGGGCAATTGGTCAGACGAACGTGGAGATAGCCCTAAGCCCCGACGACGGGGACCCTTCAGTACTTCCGTAGGGCCAAACAGTCAGGAACCGTGAACAGTCATCGAGACGCTGCCGCGTTGGCAATTCGTATTTCGATTCTTAGGTTTGCGCACAGACGCGTCGCGCGGGGAACGGACGCACGACCGCGCGAGTCGTCGGTCGGCCGAGCCCGCCGCGCGCGAAGGCATCGCGCATCGCGTGCGAACGCGTTCGCGATCAACGAACCGTCGTCCGTGGACGCGAAAGGGGTGAATCGCCCGTCACGCGTCTCGCGAGAAAGTCGTGGTCGGCCGCCTGTGGCTCGTTGCTCAGATCGACACGTCTCAAAAAGCGCGCGGAGGCGGCGCGGTGAAGACGGGCGCGAGAGGCGGGTGCTGAGCGGTTCGAGCGGTTCCGATCGATCCCCTCGGTCGCCATGGACGAACCCGAGCCTATCCCGTGGCTGAGCAAGGATAAGCTCGCGTACTACGGCCCGTTCAGGTGCGCGACTCCCCGCCCACGCGTGGAGAGGCTCTCTGGGAGAAATCGTCGAAAATCCCTCATTCGCCCTCCCTCGCCCTCGCCGCTTTCCCGCCCTCCCCGTTGGCATTGACCCCCAACGCGAGCGCACGCCTTCGGGGGGACGCGCACGCGCGGCCGCGCCCTTGCGTGGAGGCTCGGTGCCCCGCGCGGCGGCGTCGCCCGCCGTCGCGCGTCCGTCCTCCCACCGGTGAAATCGCGTATTACCCCCCGATGAAACCTTGTATTGACCGACCGCTCCCGATGAACCGCTTTCAATTCACAGGGACAACGTTCGCGCGTTCGTGAAGAACGAGACCGAGCCGGATGACTACTACGTCGAGGGCGGGGTCTTGGGTCACACGGTGACGCTCGCGAAAGGGACGAAGTACGAAACGAATTTGAGGGTGTACGAGGAGACGATGCTCGAGTCCACGCGCGTGCACTGCGACTGCTGCCGATGCATCGGATGGCATCACCACCCGGTGACGCGGAAGCAGTACCACTTCATAATTCACACCGACTTCCGAACGGATTTGAAACCGGAGCTGAAAGGAAAGCGGATCTGTCAGATCTGCACGGCCGCGATGCCGATCAAAGAGAAGAAGTGCATCTCGTGCGGCGAGAAGGACTGCGACACGAGCATCCTGGACTACCAGACGCACCTCATGCACGGCACGCTGCACGCGAACGGGTGCGGGCACTTGAAACGCATCAACGGCCGAGAAGCCGGGTCGCGGGTCCTGTCCGGGCAGCAGCTGATTCAGATCTGGGAGAAGATCTGCCACCTCCTCCGCGCGCGCGAGGTCAGCGTCGAGGACGTCTCGCAAAAGTACGGCGTCGAGTTCCGTCTATTGAACCCCGTGGCGTGCGGGAAGACGTGGTACGGCACCTTCGGGTATCAGTTTGGGAAAGGGTCGTTTGGGAACACGGGGGCGACGCACCGCAAAGCCGCGGAGCGCCTGCGAGGGTTCACGCTGGAGAACGTCAGGGCTGACTTCAAAGCAATGGGGGGCACGAACCCCGGGGCGGTGAGCGCGTGGGTCGGCGCGGGCGGCGCGAACGCGTACGCGATCGGCGCCGCCGGGTCGTTGGTCACCGGGAACGTCTTAGAGGTGATCTCCAGGTACGAGAAGATCATGGGGAAGTACGCGCCGAAGACGTTGGGAGACCTCGTGTCGTTGTTGCTCAGGCTGCAGCGGATCGTGCGGAAGAAGGAGAAGGCGCGGAGGGACAAGGAGATGGCGGCGCAGAGGAAAGCGAACAAGAGCGTGGGGGGGATTCGGATCAAAGAGGAAGGCCTCGCGAGGGAGGCGGCGGCGAAGCGCAAAGCTGCCTCTTCGATTTTTGAGCCCCTGAAGTTCGAGACGAAGCTCTCGAAAGCGTCGAAGATGTCCAAGACGAATGGCGGGACCGGGACCCCCGGTAAGGTGATGTCGTCTGCGAAGCCGAGGGCGCTGCCGCCGCGGCCGCTCCGACCGCGCGGCGCCGACGGCTTAGTCCCCGCGTCCGACGTCAAGGACGAGCCCGAGGAGGCGAAGCCGGCGAAGAAAGAGCCGCCGCCACCGAAGAAGAAGAAGGAGAAAGAAAAGGAGCCAAAGAAAAAGAAGGAGAAGAAGGAGCTCGTCCCCGGCGCGCCCGTGGTGTCGCGGTGGAGCGACGCGAGGATCGAAATCGCGTCCAACGCGTGCGTGGAGGTGCTGCGCGAGGCTGGGGGGAAGTGGCTGCCGCGGCAGGAGGTCAGAGGGCTCGCGCGCGCGAAAGGGGTGGGAGACACCGGGTTGTTGGATCACGTCCTGAAGAGCATCTCCGAGCGAAAGGTTGTCCTGCGCAAGAGGCCGCCGGCGAACGCGAAAGCCGCGACGAAGCCAGTCCCGAAAGGTGCGCGCGGTTTGTTTTCTTCCCCGTCGCGCGCGTTTTCCTCTCGTCCCGATTTATCTTTTGGAAGAGGGTTCATCGCCCCGGGGGTCATTCGCGCGTTGGGGCTGATGAGTATTAGCCAAATCCAAAGCGAGGCGGCCTCGTTCTCGCGATCGAGAGCCACCTGCGGAGCACTGTTGACAACTCACGGCGTCGAGAAAAAGTATATTATTCTGACCCGCGCAGCGGGTGCACCCTCAGCCTTCCTTCCTCCCGTCGAGGCAAACGCGCGAACGACACACTTCAATACCGTGTTCGAAAGCTAACTTCTCCCTCTCTCCCCCCACGACACGGTCCCTTCACGCCACGTCGCAGTTCAAACAATCCGAGCGCACATCCGCCGGCGCCAAAACGCGTCGTCCGGGCAGCTCGAGTACCAGCTCGAGTCCGTCCCGGGGATGTCCAAGATGCAAGCGTCGATCATCCTCCCGCCGTCGAAGAAAGGGCCGAAGCCGACGCCCGGGGCGGCGCCGGGCGGAGGGAAAGGCGCCGTCGTCGCGAACGGAAAAGGCAAGGTCGTGCACCTCACCGAAGCCGCGACGATGGACGCCGCCGCGGACATCCTCACGAAGGAGAAGATCTCGAACGACGTCAGGGTCGTGTACAAGAACCTGCTCGAGTCGTACAAACCCGCGAGGGCGCGCCCGGGACGACCGCTGAAAGGTACGGCGCCGGGGGAGCCCAAGAAGTGCCACGGCTCGGATCTGATCCACGCCGCGAGGGTGCTGTTAGACACGAAGCAGTTTGTGAAGACGTACTGCTCGACGTCGGACATGCTCGCGCTCAGGCCGCCGGCGAGCGCGACCGCGGGGAAGAGCGGGCGCCCGCCGATGGTCTCGAAGGGCGTCCGCGTCATGGTCACCGCGGTGATCGACTCTCGGAACAAAGGACCGAAGGTGTCAGGCCTGAGCATCAAAGAGAAGAAGAAGCTCAAGTACGGGATCGAGACGAAACCGCCGCCGGAGGTTATCCTTCTACCGCCCGAACCGATGCTGTGCGACTTGAAGAACGCGGTGAACAAGGTGTTCTCGGACCTGTACGTCGTCCTCGCGAAGTACAGGGTGCGGCACGTCATCGGGTTCGAGTCCACGCAGGAGAAGGCGCGTTTAAACGCGAAGAAAATTGCCGGCGCGTCCCTCGAGGTGCTCGGCGACGGCGCGGACTTAGAGTCCGATTTCCGGTACCAAGGCGGGTTAGACCAGTGGATCGTAAGGTGCGTGTGCGGGACGTGCGACGACGACGGCGAGCGGATGATCGCGTGCGACGTCTGCGAGGTGTGGATGCACACGCGATGCGTCGGGATTTCAGACTCGGAGAACACGCCGCGGCGGTGGACGTGCAAGGAGTGCATCGAGGACGAGGCAGAGGCGGCGAAGAACGCGCCTCCGCCGCCGCCGCCGCACCCGCGGGAACGCCCGCCGCCGACGAAGCGACGGCCGCCGCCGGAGCGCATCATGAAGCGACGCAAAGCGACGAAGATGTGATCGTTTTTAGTTCAGAATGCAGTTTGCAGCGAAAATATCATACGGGCGCCCCTCAGCCCCTCGGTCGCCCTCTCGTCCCGCCTCCTCTCTCCTCTCTCCCGTCCTCCGTCTCTCATCTCCCGACGGACGCGCCGCCCGCGTCGCTCACATCGTCATCGCGGGCTGCGCCTTGCTGTACGCCGCAGGAAGCATCAAAAACTTCTGCAACTTGGGCACGTACGCGCGTTGCGTGAAGTTGTCGTAATCGTTCGCCTCGATGGCGTCGAGGATGTTCCGGTACACGTCCAGCGCGGACCACACCGGCCAGCGCGCGTCTTTGTGGAGGCAGTTCACCCCCGCCTCCGCTTCCGCGAACACCTCTCGCGCGCGCGCGATCTGGAACTTCATGAACTCCTTCCACCGCGGGTCCACCGCGCCCGTCTCCGCGTCCACGAGCGAGCACTTGATCACCTCGCTCTCTTCGATGCCAAACCGTCGGAGCTCCTCCAGGGGGATGTATATCCTGTTCCGCGTGATGACGTCCTCGCCGACGTCGCGCAGGATGTTCGTGAGCTGGTTCGCGAGTCCGAGCGACAGCGCAGCCTTGTACACCTTCCTGAGGTCGCCCTCGAAGTTCTCGTCGCACCCCATGATGGGCATGGACATCAGCCCGACGGTGCCCGCGACGCGGTAGCAGTACTCGTACAGCTCGTCGAACGTCTCGTACCGCGGCTTCACGAGGTCCATCCTCATCCCGTCCACCATGTCGCGGAACGGCTGGATGTCCACCGGAAACCTGGACACGGTGTCGCACAGCGCGGCGTCGATCACGTCCGCGGGGCGCCCGTCGAAAACCGCCTCCAGACGCGCTTCCCACTGATTCAGCGCCTCCGGGGTGATGTGGCTCGCGTTGGGTCCGTCCACGAGCTCGTCCGTCCTGCGGCACCAGACGTAGATGGCCCAGATCGCGCGCTGCTTCTCCGGGGTCATGAGCTTCGTGCCGAGGTAGAACGTCTTGGCGTACTCGGACGTGACCTCGTTGCAACGCTCGTACGCGTCGTCGAGCATCTTCTCGGGAACGCGTGGCCTCGGCACGCGCTCCCCGCTCGTCTGACGCTTCACGCAGCACTCGAGCGCGAACTGCTCCACCTCGCGGCCGTTGCTCGCGACCACCTGCTCGGGCGAGCGCTCGAACGTCGTCGACGCGGACGTCGTCTCCGGTTCCATGATCGATCGCGTCACGACGCGGCTCGACGGCGCGCGCGACGCGCGATGCCGGTCGTTCGCGCTCGCGCCGCGGTTCGATTTGTGGCCGCGGAGCGCCGCGCCCGAGACGGAGACGGGAGACGGCGCGCGGCGGCTCGCGCGCGACGCCGCGCGCGCGACCGCGATGTCTCCGCGACCGGAGACGCTGCAGACGCCCGATACGCGAGCGGACTGCGCGCTCGCGACGCTCGTGGACGCCATGACGTTCGCTCTCCGAGGCGTCGACGCGTACGCTTTATGAGGCGAGGCGTGGATAGACGTAATCTGCTTCGCGCGAGAAGATTCCCGTCGCCTCTGAACGCCGCGGGAACGCGCGCGAGGGAACTGCGCGTGCGGACTCGGCGTTCGACGCGCGATGCGAAGGATGAGATCGATGCGCGAGGCGTCGATTCGCGTCTTCGCGCGGGGGATACTGCGGTCGCGAGCGTCGCGTTCGACGGTCTTCGGCTTTATTCGACGGCGCAAGGAAGATAAAGCGCGAAGCGAACGGTGCATTCGAGGCGACTGTGATAGGCGACGCCGACCGCGAGACGCCGCGCGACCGCAGATGGGAAGATGTAGGTGCTCGCTATGGGCAATCAGTCACAGATTAATACGTACTCAAGTGTTGTGAAGGATCGACTTATTACACCGGAGGCGCTGATTCGTATGGTGACCAGTCAGAACACGATCCGTTTTGACGTACTTTTCGTACAGTACTTCCGGAAAGTTCGGCGCGAGATTTTTCGTGCATCGTTTTTCAGACGCTCGCTGTTTCGACTCTCGTCGCGTGCGTATTAGATACCGTAAACCTACTGGCGCGCGCGTTCGCTCGCTCACGCTTCCATCCCGTCGAGCGCGTCCCTCGCGCCCTCGTGAAGCGCGTCCATCTTCGCGAGCTGCTCCTCCGTCCCGAACCGTTCCATCTGCTGCACGTACTCCGGCGCCGGCGCGTGGTCGAGGAGGTAATCCGCGAGAAACTGCCGCGGATCTGCGGGCCGTATCTTCGCCATCTGACACATCCCCTCGTGCAGCGCGTTCAAGATCTGCGTCTTCTCGAGGTACTCCCTCGCGCCGATGGAGTTCCCTCCCGCGGGTCTCGATAACCGCGGCGCCGTCGCCTCCGGCGTCCACTCGCGGATGACGTCGGCGGCGAGCGCGAACGGCTCCTCCGGTCGCTGCGACGACAGCGCCCGGAGCGCGTGTCGCACCGCGAGCTGGATGTTGGACGCGAGGTACGCGTGCACGGGCTGCTTCTTCGCGAAGAGAGGCTCCCCTGGGGGCGCGCGGTCGTCGTTCGCGCGCTCGAACGGAGGCGCGGCGTTCTCCTTGAACGCGTCATCCGTCCCGACGTCGGGTTCGGGTTCGGACTCGACGTCCGCGGGCTCCGGCTCCGTCGTCGGCTCCGGCGCGGCGGCGGCGTCTTCATCAGGGTCGACGTCGTCGGGGGCGTCGATTTTCGCCGCGGGCTCGGCGTCGCCCTCGGTCGCCGCGGGGGCTTCTTCGGCCGCGGGGGCTTCATCCTCGGCCGCGGGGGCTTCATCCTCGGCCGCGGGGGCTTCATCC
>Ga0181559_10005090_pt1 | contig 12618 bp, 10 predicted proteins | sample 011ome_21_FD_133752 | JGI IMG/M metagenome (GOLD analysis project Ga0181559, IMG submission 133752) | Coastal salt marsh microbial communities from the Groves Creek Marsh, Skidaway Island, Georgia - 011508AT metaG (megahit assembly) | ecosystem: Environmental > Aquatic > Marine > Intertidal...
CTCTCGGAGTAGGCAATGATGACACCACAACTGGGTTCTTTTTTAAGGAATCACCTATGAATAGTCTTAGCTCTAATGTTATGTCTTCCCACTCTATTTCTGCCATTTTAGACACGGTAATAAAGTTTCTTGTGATAAAAACTCCCTTCACAAAAGGAAAAGCAAACAAAGACTCTGCAATTTCTGAAGAATTTTTTGCCTCCTCTTTACTCAGGTATTCAGCTACAACATCTTCTCCCACCAACATCTTGTTGGCAACGAATTTCATTGTATTTGGGTTCGGTGTCATTTCCGAATAGATCGTGATTGGCATTTCTTGTGTTTCCATCTTTTCGTTTTATTGACTACAAAGTTACTAAAAACTAGTTCAGAATTTCTTCTTTTCACAAATTCTCGCTATTTTGATACTTATTAACCTTAAAAAACTTATTACTCTGGCATTTGTACTTATTATTTACATTGGATTTATCATTTTTCTTATTGCTTCCCTCTGGAAAATGTTCGAAAAAGCTGGACAACCAGGCTGGGCAGCCATAATTCCTTTCTACAACATTTATGTATTAACCCAAATTGCAGAAAAACCGGAGTGGTGGCTGATTTTATTCTTTATTCCCCTCGTAAACCTCATCGCCTCCATCATGGTGTGGTCAGCAATCTCAACAAGATTTGGAAAAGGCGATGGATTCACCGTTGGGCTAGTTCTCTTGTCATTTATCTTTATCCCAATCTTAGCCTTTGGAGACGCTAAATACAAAGGAATCAATCCAAAAATTTCGAATGAAGACATTTTGGATGATGTCTTAGAAAACTAAAAAGACATGAAGAAAAAACTCCCCGAAATGCTCAATGTACTAACAATCATAACGATTGGTTGGAGTTTTATGATGCTGGTATCGAGCATAGTAAATGCTTTTGTATTTTCGGGAAACATTGACATTGTTCGCGAAGAAATTGCCAATACCGATATTGAAGGTAAAAAAGGGGAACCCTTTCTTCAGGTTCTATTCGAAGTGGCAGATACTGTCTTGGAACATGCAGAATTACTCAACTACAATAGTATGGTGGTGTATCTATTAAGTATCATTGCTGCTTTACTCATGCGAAAACTACTGAAACTTGGATTTTGGTTGTATATCTGTGCTACAGCCTTAGAAATTAGCATCCCTCTTTTGCTACTAGACAACAAGCTAGCAGCCGCAGCTGTGATTGTAGGGAGCATTTTTTCTCTTGTATTTATCATCTTGTACGGGGTTAATTACAAGCACCTAACAAGTAACTAAGAATCCACCAAAAAAGAATAAAAAAGAGCCCCTCATTCAGGGGTTCTTTTCTTTACAATCCAATTTGGATTAATTATATTTGTTCTAAATAATCATTTACAGTTAAACTTAAAAAATTATGTCATTTACATTACCAGAATTACCTTATGCATACGATGCATTAGAACCTCATATTGATGCGAGAACTATGGAAATACACCATAGCAAACACCATAATGGATATACAACTAAACTAAACGGAGCTATTGAAGGAACTGAGCTTGCAGGAAAATCTATTGAAGAAATCTTGAAGAACCTGGATATGTCGAATGGAGCAGTCCGAAACAATGGTGGAGGCTTTTACAACCACCGATTGTTTTGGACAATTATGTCTCCAAATGGAGGCGGAGAACCAACAGGTGAATTAGCCTCAGCGATTAACGCTGCTTTTGGATCATTCGAAGGATTTAAAACTGCATTTTCAAATGCTGCAGCAACTCAATTTGGCTCAGGATGGGCTTGGCTATGTGTTCACCCAGGAGGAAAACTAGAAGTGTGTGGAACTCCAAACCAGGATAATCCGTTGATGTCGGGTATCGGTTGCTCAGGATTCCCTATCATGGGAATAGATGTATGGGAACATGCTTACTACCTAAACTACCAAAATAGAAGACCTGATTATATTACTGCTTTTTTTAATGTAATTAATTGGGAAGAAGTTGCAAAAAACTATGTAGAAAACAAATAAGAGAGTTCATTAAAAAAACCCGTATGACAGCATACGGGCTTTTTTTCATTTATTTGACCTACATTAATTCCTAATCAGTCTATCATGAAACATATTTCACTCTGTATTTTGCTATCTCTGACTCTTCCCCAATTATCGAGTTCAATGTTCGCCACCCCTCTCAATTATGACAATACTTTGGAATTTGAAAGCACTTTATCTCCTATAAAAGGTTTATCAGTAGATTCTCTCTCACCAAAAGAATTTAACAAAATGAAAGCTACTGCCGTTGTTTTAACAGTTACATTAGGAGTGTTTGGGGTTCACAGAATGTATTTGGGAACTTCTCCTCGTATTCCAATAACCTATACACTTACTCTAGGAGGTGGATTCTTTGTTCTTCCAGCTATCGATATTGTGTATATCATAAATGCTAAATCTCCCGAACAACTCACCAACAATAATTCTATTTTTATTTGGAACAAAACAAAAAAAAGCAACCTTTGATAGTCGCTTTTTTACTTATTTGTATTGCTTTTCGTAGTATTTCTGGTATTCACCAGAAGTAACATTTTCGAGCCAATCTTCATTCTTTAGATACCATTCTACGGTCTGTTCCAGACCAACCTCAAAAGTAATAGACGGCTCCCATCCCAATTCATTCTTAATTTTGGTGGCATCAATTGCATAGCGCATATCATGTCCCGCTCTATCTTTGACATACGTTATTAACTTCTCACTTTCTCCCTGCTCTCTCTTCAATTTTTTATCCATAGTTCGACAAAGAAGCTTCACCAAATCAATGTTTGTCCATTCGTTATTTCCACCAATATTGTAAGTCTCTCCAAATTTTCCGTTGTGAAATATAACGTCAATTGCCCGTGCATGATCATTTACCCAAAGCCAATCTCTTATGTTCAATCCTTCCCCATAAACTGGCAAAGGCTTCTGTTGTTTGATATTATGAATCATGAGCGGAATCAACTTTTCTGGAAACTGGTGAGAGCCGTAATTATTCGAACAATTAGAAATCTTTACTGGCATTCCGTAAGTGTGAAAGTAAGCTCTAACTAGGTGATCTGAACTTGCCTTGGAACTTGAATAGGGACTTCTAGGGTCGTAAGGAGTATCCTCAACAAAAAAACCTTCTTTGCCAAGCGATCCGTATACCTCATCTGTAGAAATATGGTAAAACACCTTATCCTCAAAATTATCGTTCCAACTGTTTCGAGATGCATTTAGCAAATTGATCGTGCCTATCACATTTGTCTTAATAAACTCCGTAGGATTTGATATGGATCTATCTACATGAGATTCAGCGGCTAAATGAACAACCCCATCAAACTGGTGTTTATCAAATAAATTTATCACGAAACGTTCGTCCACAATATCTCCCTTGCAAAACGTGTAACGTGGATTTGATTCTACATCTTGTAGATTTTCTAAATTCCCAGCATAGGTTAATTTGTCCAAATTTACGATGTCATATTCGGGGTATTTTTGCAAGAACAATCTTACCACATGGGAACCAATAAATCCGGCACCTCCCGTTATCAATATCTTTTTCATCAACTCTCGTTTTTAACAAAAATGGCTGCATAGAAATTCTATGCAGCCATATTAATAGTATTTACTTTAGATTATAAATGCCACAAATCGTGTTCTATAATCAGCATTTTGTTTTTAATCTTTTCACCCTCGAGTAAAACTTTTATTCCGTTTTTCTCGTAGTGATTTATTTCTCTGTCGTACACGTTGGACTCCTTGTAAATGTAACTAGCAAATTGTCTTTTCCAAAACAAATCATCAAACGACATTCGTTGTGCATCGTTTTGTCTGTTGTACACAAAATAATTTTGAAATACGTAACGACACTCTGGGAAATACAACCAAAACAGCTGCTTTGGCGCTTTAAACTCACCATCTTCATCATAGGTTGCGATGATAGGACAAATTCCTATTATTCTCACATCCATAACAGATCTTTGCTTATCAAAAAACCAATCTTCCTTCACTAAGTATTGCATAATGTTTTCAGCGGTAACTGGATCCTTTGAAGTAATGAAAATATCATCGCCTTCTTCGTCAAACATGGGTTCACCGTTTTCATCCAATTTTTGCACTTGAGAAGTATTATACAACAAGTTATCAATCGAAGTTTTGTAGGTTGTATCGTTTGTATTTCCTTGAGGAGCCACAACCGGGTATAAAAACTCACCATCAAAATCTAACTTTCCTTCTCCATTGATTTCATAAGGAGTAAGACTTCCTTCTGTTTCAATTCCATACTTAATTATGTCCCATAACGCCATTCTATCAGTGAGTGGCTCACGTGGGTAAAACAAAGGGAAATTTAACTTCTGTTGAACGTCAATCACCCTCCATATTCTCTTACTCCACATTACGTCAGCTTCTCGCAAAGGCACGTATGAAATCACTTTCTTTGTTGGTATATGTTGTTGTACATACAACCCATCCAATACATTGGACGGAGATACACCAGTGCTTTGTAATTGTGCTAAAGCAACTCCCGCCATCAATGCTGATGCCGCCAGTGCTAATGCTATTATTTTCGTCTTCATCTCGTTTCTTTTTAATCCGTATTTAACTAGTACGCAATTTAAGTCTTAATATTGTCTTACAACACCTTGAAGGTAAGACCTCCAATTGGTTTAGACTTTCCGTCAGGTCCAGCAACCATTACGTCACTAAAATAAACCTTTTGTCCCTTCTTCGCGTTTTTCAACAAGTTCTTCATCTTAGGGGTTAATGAACCTCCTCTTCCTTTTTCTTCAATTAATTTTCCATTTACAATTACTTCTAGGGTAAATGATTTTACAGAGAACTGAACGTCCAAAGGTGAATCGGCTAATTTAGCTGTCAAAGGTGGTGTTTGTTTCAATAATCCACTTTTAATCGTGTTATCTCCGTAGGTTCTTCCTGCAAAGTATGGCTGTGGTTTAGGCATTGGCATAATTCTAAACTTTTGGAATCCTACTTTTTTTCCATCAGCAGTTACAGAGACAGTCGCCTCCTTTCCTCCTCCTACTTGTGCAATGTACAAATCTCCTTTTTTGGAGAAAGACTTACACCCAGAACAAGAAACTTTTACTGCATCTGGTGGATATCCTGAAGCTACCGCTTGAATTTTGTTGTCATACCCTCTGTACATTACATTCAGTTCAGGTGCCGCAATGGATGCCGATGGCTTACCTACGGTATATTCAAAAGCAAATGGCAATTCTGTTGGCGTTCCTGCCAACTCTACCAATAAGTTTCCTTCTAGATTTCTTTTTCCTGGCGAACCTGCACTAATTACAAATGCACCCGAATCAGAAGTAGCGTAATCCCCTGCATCACCCATTCTGTATTTGATTGGGTATTTTTTAGTTGAGTCAAATGCAACAATCCCAACCTTTACGTCAAGTTTTTCACCTACGTTTAAGTACTGTGTAGAGGCAATAACTTGAGCTTCTACCTTGTTGATATTCATCATTGGTTTGTCAATTCTAGACAACAACATTTTGGATGCCTTTTGTTGAGCAAGTCGAATATCGTTTCTCAAAGAAGTCATAGTACTCACAACTCCTACCATTGGTTGGTGGTAGAATCTCGCAACGTTCCAATCTTTCATTTCTTTGTGTTGCTTTACCTTCTCAGGTTTTGTTAAACTTGAATAAATCTCAGTTAACTCCGCTTTATTTGGATGGTTGTCATCTTTCAAAAACTTCGCAAATTCTTCTAGACTTCTTAAGTTGGATTTCGTGATTTCGTGCCATTTGTTTTGATCATCTTTCACCGAGTCTGCTACAGTCAAAATCAACTGATCTCTGTATTCGATCAATTTCTCTCTCAGGGCTCTCCCTCTTTTGATAGACTTAGGAGTATCTCCTCCAAAAAATCTTGTTGGAGTATCGTAGTCATCTTTTTTCTTAATTTCGTCTAGCGGAGTATATTCAGTAACTTGTGTAGTAGGGTCCTTTTTGAACCATACTTTTCCCTCAGTTTCTTTGAACATCTCATTTAGTTCGTTGTAAAACAAATCATCTGCACTATTAGAAAATTCTTTTATTTTGTTGAACACTGGTTCTATTTCCGCAGCTGTCTTTTTTGACTGAGGATCCTCTTTCAAGAAGGCGATTTTAGTGCCAACACCATTAATAGCTTGCACAATATTTGTGTTTTGCTCTAGTGCTTGTTCATCTATTGTAATAAAGGCATCAAGAATACTCTTGGAAACGTTTAGTGCCAACATTGCTGTTAGAACCAAATACATCATTCCAATCATTTTCTGCCTTGGGGTTTCTTTTCCACCTGCCATTTTTTTCTTGTTTTAAAAAGTTAATAATTGTTTTAATACAATTGACTATTACCCGTTCGGGTTAATATTCATGGCATTTAGCATGTTACCATATACTTTGTTAAGTGCTTGCAAGTTTTTACTTAACTCAGTGATATTCGCTTTGTAGTTTTTCGTATCTTCAACTGAATCCGCAAGAGTTCCCATCATTTCACCAATTCCAGCTTGGATTTTCTTTGAGTTTTCAAGAGATTCTGTAGCTCCCTCTAATTGCATTTCGTATACTTTGTTCAATGCTGTAAGGTTTCCTGCCACTTTTTGCATTTCTTCACCAAAAGATTTACCAGCTTCAGTCGAATCAGTCAATCCCATTAGTGATTCACTTGCTTTTGAATAAGACTCAGCCAAACCATCTACCTTATCGGCAGCATTCTTCAAACTATTTGTGTAATCTGCAGAAACAGAAGTAGCATCAGACATGTTACTTATTTTATTCGCGGTTTCCGACAAGTTTCTCATTCCATTCCCTAAGCTTTCGATGAGAGCTCCATCAATCTTCGCTTCTTCCAACATTCCGTCTAGTTGCTGTGTTATAGTACCTCCAGAGTTTCGGTTCATCAATGAAGTAATTTCATCATCATCAGAATCGTGACCTAAAGCCAATTCTGGGTATACAAGTGTCCAGTCGTATTCTTCGTGGATTGGTTCAAATGCTGAGAATAAGAAAATAATTGCCTCTGTTCCAAGACCTACAGTAAGCATCAAACTTGCTCCCGGCCAGTGTTGGATTTTAAATAAGGCTCCAACAATTACAATTGCTGCACCAATTCCGTACAATTTTGACATAAAATTTTTCCATGCTTTAGTTCCTGGTTTCATAGACTTTTTTTCTTTTTTAGTTTGTTATTAATTGTGTTATTCTTTGAACGTCCGATTCAAATGGGTTGTATTAAATAATAAAATCTGCTGGGTAATTAGTTTACGTCTCCTCCTTTTTCGTTTCCTCCTCTTCCAAGATAACTAGAAACACATCTAAATCCGATGTAGCTTTTCGCAGTATCTTGATACTCGTATGTTCTTGAACCTGTTTGAAGGTAATAGCCGATATCCTTCCAAGATCCTCCTCTAATTACTTTTCTTTTCATTGAGATAGGGTCATGATCCAATGCATTGTACTCGTATTCAGGGTTCAGGTCATGAGAAAATTCATACATGGATTCATCATAAGCTGTATTGGTCCATTCTGCTACATTTCCTGCCATACAATATAATCCGTAATCGTTTGGATGGTAAGAGGTTACTTTTACTGTGTAGGTTCCTCCATCTTCCATGTATCTTCCTCTCATAGGTTTAAAGTTTCCTAAGAAACATCCTTTCGAGTTTCTGATATAAGGTCCTCCCCAAGGATATGGACTTTGGTCTAATCCTCCTCTAGCTGCATACTCCCACTCTGCCTCGGATGGCAATCTGAAATTGTCGATTCTTGGATCACCAATTCTTCCTAGGTGACCGTTTAATAAGTTCGTTCTCCATACACAGAAAGCTTTTGCTTGATTCCAAGTAATTCCTACTACTGGATAATCATCGTATGCTACACTCGAAAAGTATTGTCTTGCATAAGGCTCGTTGTACGAATAGGCAAAATCGTTCACCCATACTAACGTATCTGGGTAAACATTGATTTGTTCGTGAATAATAAATCTAGAACGATCCGAATGAGATCGAATAGCATTGTTTTGCCCCTTGCTGTTTCTCCAACCTAAATCTAGGTCTCTACCTTGTTGAATCTCTTCATCATATTGATCCACTGGAAAATCGAAACCTTCGTCCTTCATTTTCAATCTATGCTCTTCTCGGTCTTCGTATTCAGTATTGGAGATAGCTTTTACTACAGGCCTTCCTTTTTGAGCTGCTGCTTTAAAGTCTATCCAGTAGTAATCAAATGTTAATTTTCGTACGTCCACTTCTCTTGCCCCATAAAATCTCTGATTTTCTGGCAATACCATTTCGGACATTAAAATTGGATAGAAGTCAGGGTCTTCCCAATCTATTTCTACATCCCAATCCAAATTCCAGTCTTCTTCGTCTTTTTCCTCAAGCTCATCGTCATAAGTAGGCAATAAAAATTCTTCCGGAAATTCTTCCGCAAGGTATCTCATTGCGATAGAATCTCTTACCCAATAGACAAACTGACGATATTCATTGTTTGTAATCTCAGTATGGTCCATATAAAAAGCAGAAACCGTTACCGTTTTTGTTTTGTTTTGCTGAGTAAAAGGAACGTCTTGGTCACTTTGTCCCATTTGAAAACTTCCTGCAGCGATATATTGCATATCCAACGGATCATACCCATACCACTCTGGCCTTCCCTGCACACCAATCAACTCTCCATTACCTGTTTGACAGCTGGAAAACACCAAAACTGCAAACCCTATCATTGTTGCTAATCTTTTCATATCTCTCATTCTTTTCTTTTAGAATTATTAACAAATATATTGTTAATAACTCAAAATTCAATCCTTATTACGCTAAAAATTTAATTATGTTTCATTTTTTTTATAAAAAATACGGGTGAACTTCTTTCTCTTCTCTAATTGGCGGAGTTACACTAAAACAGTAGTTTAACATTATTTCGTGGTTTCCATTAGTGAAATAGTTACTTAAAAACGAAGTTCCTAACCCATAGGAATATCCCACCTTAAGAGCTCCTCCTTTCAATAATTGCAGTCCTGCCATTGGCGCTATTGCATCATTGTGTCTGTAAGTCGCTCCAGCCCAAAATGTATTGTAAGCTAAAACGTGTAAATTAAAATCATATTGTGTTTTTATCCCGTCCGACTTAATGAGCACGTTGGGTTTTAATACAAATCCTCCCAAAATCTCAGGAGATTCGTATCCTCCCATCACAAAATAATGTCTGGATGCAGAAACACTAAGAGCTTTTAATTCGGTTTGGGTAATGTTTGTAGTAGAAATACCTAAATATAAACTTGGGTTTTTGTAATACAATCCAGCATTAAAACTCATCCCTCCTTCGTTTTGATTTCCAGTTGGTATTGATTGATCTTGTCCTGCACCCGTTCCTCCAGGAACTCCATCTGGTGTAATCCATGTCCCATTAATACTCTTTTGAAAATAACCTGCAGACAACCCAATTGCGAAGTTTCCTCCTCCGATGTCGCTCAGACCTAAATCTCGTAAGTGAAGGGAATAAGACAATCTGAATACATTGTTTTTTTCAAACCCAATTTGGTCGTTGTAGTAAGAAAATCCCAAACCTCCTTTGATTAAATCTATCTTTGGAGCAGTAAAATTAACGAGGGTTGTATTTGGTTCTCCAGCACTAAACCCGGTCCATTGTCTTCTCGAAATTGCCGTTAAACAAAAAGCATCTTTATAACCAACAGAGGCTGGGTTAAATGACAATTGGTCGAACATAAAATGAGTAAACTGTGGATCTTGTTGTGCTTTTGAAACAAAAGCTAAGCTTACCACAAATGCTATTAGTACTACTTTTTTCATAAGGTTGTTCATTAGTGAATGAACTGCTAAAATAGTGAAAAAATCGGTATGAGAAAATTTTTTACCAATTGTTTCTTGTTAAATTCTTAAAGAGAATTTTAAAAATTAACCAAAAAAAATCGCTAAGAATAGATTCTATTGTAGGTATTTATCCACAAATCTGGCATTTCATCTTTGAGAGCTGTTTCATAATCAGAGTATGAACATGGAACCAAGTGGTGCCTTTCATATTTGCGCTTCTTTGAAGGCGGATAAGGAATTTTCATCCACCATCTTCCAGATTTCTGGCTTTTGATAAAGATAAGTGCCTCTTCGGTATTGGAGATCACAACTTTGTAATTGGTGTAATACTTACTATTTGAAATGGGGGACTCGTTTCTCCGGCTGCCTACTCCATCTAGAAAATACCAAATCATTTGAGCCACCAATTGGGCAGTTTGATGTTGTATATCAAACTCAGGTGTCATTTCAAAAAAACCAATGACATTTAGCTTATCACTTATTCCTGCGTATCTTGCAAGCTGACATGCTTCGTTACCAAAAAAACCGTTGGGTGAGGCAAAACTGGTTCCCGGAACTTCGCTTTGCCTAATACTATTCAAATCAATACTGACAATATTCGAGTTTCTCAGGATAGGTTCTGCAAGCTCTATGTTAGCTTGAAGTTCACCCAATCGCTTTGAGTCGAAAAATAACTTGTGCATCATGGTGACATTGTCGGGATCCAGATAGTACGATTGACTTCCCAAATTGGCGTAGTTGAAAAGATAATTGGGTTTTGCTAATAGAATATCTTTGAGATAGGAGTCTGATGTGGTTTCATTGATTGATTGAAAATCAATTTTCCTGTCTACCGTAGTTAGGTTAATGATTAGTTCAAGTTTTTCAAAGGCTTTGTACATACCCATCGTTAATTCTTGACTTCCACCAATTACAACAGGAATTATGTCTTTTCGAATCAGTTCGCTCAGTACTTCTGTGAGGGCAAAAAGTGTATCTGAAGGAGATTCTCCAGCCTCAATATTCCCAATGTCTATGCAAGGCACGTCTACTCCGGGATATAATTTGTAGAGTTGTTTTCTTACTGCATCTGGCGAATCTTTCACTGATAAGAGCGCAGAGCCTCTCGACTCTTTTACACCAAGAAACGCTACTTTGATTCCCTTTTCAATTTCTTCTCCTTTGTGAAATATTACCTTAGAGCCTATAGTTTTGGGGCTTATAGTGTACTCTTTCTGGTTTTGCTCCGAGACTGGCGTACAGAAAATCGAGAAATCTTTCATAGGTCAGTTCCTTACTTCTTTTTTACGGTTTTCTTTTTTACCGTAGTTTTTTTCTTGGCGGTTTTTTTCTTGGCTGGCTTCGCCTTTTCAATCATCTCTTGCACTTCTTCAAGCGACAATTTTTCGGCCTTGGTGGTTTTGGGTAATTCGATTTTTGTTTTTCCCTTAATTACGTTAAATCTTCCCCATCGTGCCTTTTCTACTCGTATCCCTTCTTCTTCCCAATTGTGAATAATCTTATCTATCTCTTTTTGTTTTTTCGCCTCAATCAATTCCACAATATCTTCTTTCGACAGGTTATCAAAGTCATACTTTTTGTTCACATTGATAAACATATCATTCCACTTGATAAAAGGACCAAATCGTCCTGAACCTTTTTGCACGGGCAAACCTTCATATTCTGCAATTGGAGCATCAGCTTGTTGTTTTTCTACAATCAACTCAATGGCTCTGTCTAGTTTCATATCCAACGGCTCCTCTTCTCGGGGAATTGAAACAAACAAGCTGTCATACTTGATGTAGGGGCCAAATCTTCCGTTTGATACTATTACCTCATGACCTTCGTAAGTTCCCAACTCTTTTGGTAACTTAAATAAATCCAGAACCTCTTCGAGGGTAATTGTTTCTAAACTCTGATTCTTTTGCAACGAGGCAAACTTTGGGGCTGGTCCATCCTCCTCTTCGGAGACTCTTCCAATTTGTGCCATAGGTCCAAATCGTCCTATCCGCACCAAAATATCGTCCCCGTTTTCATCTTCTCCAAGTACTCTTTCACCAGATTGTCTTTCTCCGTGTTCTAGTGTATTTTCCACTTTGGCATGAAAAGGATCGTAAAACTTCCGGATCATTTCCGTCCACTTCATCAATCCTTCTGCAATGTCGTCAAACTCCTTTTCTACTGAAGCGGTAAAATTATAATCCAAAATTTCATCAAAATTTGACACTAGGAAATCGTTCACTACAGTTCCAATATCGGTTGGCGACAACTTATTCTTGTCTCCTCCGAAGTTTTCGGTAAGTTCTTTTAATTTTACTTCCCCATTTTTGAGAGTGAGTTGTGCGTAATTTCGTCTACTATATTCAATCTCGTCCTTTGTTACATATCCTCTTTTCTGAACAGTGGTAATTGTTGGTGCGTAGGTAGACGGTCGACCAATTCCTAATTCTTCTAGTTTTTTCACAAGAGATGCCTCCGTGTATCTTGCTGGCGGACGCGTGTAACGCTGGGTTGCTTCTATCATCTTTACTTCCAAAAAATCTCCTTTTTTCATTGGAGGAAAAATGCCTTCATTCGCTTCGTCAAGATCTTCGTTCTCTTCATCTCTTCCTTCTAAATATACCTTCAAAAAACCTTCAAACAAAATTATCTCACCTCTTGCAGTAAACAATTCTTTGATTGTATCCCCCGCAATTTTAACGGTTGTTTTTTCTAGCTTGGCCTCGCTCATTTGGGAAGCAATGGCTCTTTTCCAGATCAAATCATAAAGTCGATTCTCACTGCTATCGTTTCCAGCCGAATGCACAGCA
>Ga0181559_10005092_pt1 | contig 12615 bp, 13 predicted proteins | sample 011ome_21_FD_133752 | JGI IMG/M metagenome (GOLD analysis project Ga0181559, IMG submission 133752) | Coastal salt marsh microbial communities from the Groves Creek Marsh, Skidaway Island, Georgia - 011508AT metaG (megahit assembly) | ecosystem: Environmental > Aquatic > Marine > Intertidal...
CCTGCATCCATAGCCATGGGGTTGGGCTGCTGCGCCATTCCCAAAGTGCCAGCAAACGGTCCAGATCTGAAAGCTTGTCCATCCATTGTGGCAGGGCCTCGGGCTGCAAATCCCGATGGATTTTCGTAATTTTATGGGTGCTGGCAAAGCGCTGTAGCAGGGAGTTGCTGACCCCTGGGTGCAGGCCGTCATGGGTTTCGACCAAAATATCGGTATGGCGCAGGGCAGGGGCCAGATCGGGGGCCAACAACCCGTCTTCGGCGCCTTTGATATCGACAATCAGCACGGTTTTTTGCTGCGCGCACAGCGCCAAGCCTGCGTGGTCTAGCAGCCCGCCCACCTGCACACGCGCCGCGACATCGTTGGCTTGGGCCAAGGCGCGGGTGCTGTTTGGCATGCGCCGGGCCAAGCCCACAGCGTGATAGCCTTCTACGCAACCCACATCCACCACCTGCGGATAGGCGCGTGCGATGATGGTTTCGATCACCGGCTGCAGGCTGGCCTCGTAGCACCCCAAAAGGCGGGGCAGAACCGCGCCTTCGGTGGCGGCACCGGCATAAACCATGCCAGCAAAGGGGCCGCTGGCCACGACATCGCCCTGTTTGATCAGCGCCGTGTTATACACCAAACTGGCGCGCCATTTCGACAAAAGCCGCAGCGCCAAATTCAATCGCGCGGGGCTGGCTGGGCGCGCAAGTAGCTTCTTAAGATCGTGGCTTACTTTTACCGTAAGCGGTGAGGCAGACTGCACCATCGCTTGTTCCTTGTTACACAGACCCAGTTGTGCAGGTCTGTGCCCCAAGGTGCAAGCAAAAGCTGGACTTACTGCCGCGAATTAGCTGCTGCTGCTGCTGCGCGTGCGTTTTTCAAACCGTGGCAGCATGGCCGAAAAATCCATGCCGCGCCCGTCTTCTTCCTCGACAAAGCGGCGATACAGCTCTAGCGCGGCTTGGCCCATGGGCGTATCGGCATCGGCGGCGGCGGCGGCTTGTTGGCTTAGGCCCAAGTCTTTGAGCATCAGATCCGCGGCAAACCCGGGTTTATAGCCATTGTCTGCGGGCGATTGTGGGCCCACGCCCGGGGCCGGGCAATAGGCATTCATCGTCCAGCTATAGCCCGACGAGGTGCTGACCACGTCAAACATTTTTTGCCGGTCCAGCCCCAGCTTATCGGCCAGCGCAAAGGCCTCGCAGGTGGCGATCATGGTGACGCCCAAGATCATGTTGTTGCAGATTTTGGCCGCTTGGCCCGCACCGGCCGCACCGCAATGCACCGCCTTTTGGCCCATGATATCAAACAGCGGCTTTGCCAGCTCAAAGGCGGCTTCGCTGCCCCCGGCCATAAAGGTCAGCGTGCCCGCTGTGGCCCCGCCCACACCGCCCGAAACGGGGGCGTCAACCGCCAAAAGCCCTGCGGCGCTGGCCATCTCGGCCACGGCGCGCGCGCTTTCGACATCGACGGTGGAACAATCGATCAAGGCGGCACCGGGGCGCATATGGGCGATGATCTCGGCGGCCACGGCGCGCAGGATTTGCCCGTTTGGCAGCATTGTGATCACCGCATCGGCGCCCGCCACGGCCAGGGCGGCGGTGGCGGCGGGGGTGACTGCGTTGAGCTGCACAGCGGCGGTGTCAAAGCCCGTGACCTGATGCCCCGCATTTGCCAAATTGGTCGCCATGGGCGCGCCCATATTCCCAAGGCCGATAAATCCGATTTTCATGGTTTACTCCTGTTCAAATGTCAGCGTATCGGCGCCCAGCGGGGCCAGCATGGCCTGTATATCGGCCTGCATATCTTGGTGCAGGGCATGGCGCCATTTGGGGTTGCGATCTTTGTCGATAATGGCGGCGCGAATGCCTTCTAGAAAATCGCTATGTTCCATTGCGCGGAACGTATAGCGGTATTCTAGCTCTAGCGCGGTGCGCATGTCGCTGTCTTGGCTTTGTAAACGCCGCACCATTTCCAGCGCGCAGGCCATGGCCAATGGCGAGTTGCGCCCAAGCGATTTCAGTGTGTTTTGGGCAAATTCGCTGTCTTGATCGCTGAGATGGGCCAGAATATCGGGCAGATTTGGGCTGGCAAAGGCCGCGTTGATCTGCGCCTCGATGGCCTTTAGCGGCGCCGGTGGCGGCGGGGCTTTTGCTGCCTCTAGCGGGGCCAAATCGGGGCTGGAGCATAGCGCCTCGATCAGGGCAGGCCAGGCGGTTGCGGGCACGAAATAATCAGCAAAACCCGCCAAAACGGCATCGCCCGCGCCCATGCGGCTGGCCGTGGTGCCCAGATAGGCGCCCAGCTGCCCCGGCGCGCGCGCCAGCAAAGCCGAGCCACCAACATCGGGCACCAGACCGATGCCAACCTCGGGCATGGCAATTTGGCTGCTATGGCCCACGATGCGGTGGCGCCCATGGCACCCCACGCCCACGCCGCCGCCCATGGTGAAGCCTTGCATAAAGCTGATCACCGGCTTGGCAAAGCCCGCCAGACGCGCGTTCATGCGGTATTCATCGCGCCAGAATCTGCGCCCATAGGAAAAATCACCCGCGCGCCCGGTGCTGTAGAGTTGGGCAATATCACCACCAGCGCAAAAGGCTTTGTCGCCAGTGGCGTCAATAATCACCCGCGCGATCTGCGGGTCGGTGTCCCACGCCTGCAGCGCAGCATCGATCTGCATGGCCATCTCGTAGGTCAGCGCGTTCAGCGCCTGCGGACGGTTTAGCGTGATGCGGCCTGCGTGGCCGCTGCTGCGGATCAAGATATCGCTCATACCGGGCCTATATGTGCTGCATGCTAGCCACGATCGGCCAGCATTTGGCGGCTGATGATCAGGCGCATGATTTCGTTTGTGCCTTCCAAAATTTGGTGCACGCGCAAATCGCGCACAATTTTTTCCACACCATAATCGGCCAAATAGCCATAGCCACCATGCATTTGCAGGCAGCCATTGGCCACCTCGAATGCATTGTCGGTGACCATCAGCTTGGCCATGGCGCAGAATTTGGTGGCGTCGGGGGCTTTGGTATCTAGCTTCCATGCGGCTTGGCGCAGCAGAATGCGGGCCGATTGCAGTTTTGTTTCAAATTCGGCCAGTTTGAACTGCAACGCCTGAAACTGATCGATGGTTTTGCCAAAGGCCTTGCGCTCGCCCATATAGGTTAGGGTGATATCCAGCGCGTTTTGCGCCGCCCCTAACGCCGAGGCGGCAATGTTCAGCCGCCCGCCATCCAGCCCGGCCATGGCATAGGAAAACCCGTGCCCCTCTTGGCCGATCAAATTGTCCAATGGCACAAGGCAATCGTCAAATTGCACTTGGGCGGTGGGTTGGCTGCGCCAGCCCATTTTTTCCTCGAGCCCGCCATAAGACAGGCCCGCCGCGCCCGCCTCGACAACAACGGTGGAAATGCCCTTGGGCCCATCATCGCCGGTGCGCACCATCGTGACATAGGCATCTGAATAGCCGCCGCCCGAAATAAACGCCTTGGTGCCGTTCAGCCGATAGCCTGCGTTGGTTTTTTCGGCCCGCGTGCGCAATGCTGCTGCGTCACTGCCGCTGCCGGGTTCGGTCAGGCAGTAAGAGAAAACTTTGGTCATGGCGCACAGATCAGGCAGCCATTTTTCTTTGGTTTCTGGGCTGGCGAATTTATCGATCATGCCGCCGCACATATTGTGGATCGACAAGAAAGACCCCACCGAAGGGCAGGCCATGGCCAGCGCCTCGAAGACCAAGGTTGCATCCAGCCGCGACAGGCCAGAGCCGCCCCATTCCTCGGATACATAGATGCCCCCCAGCCCCAGTTCGGCCACCTTGGGCCACAGGTCTTTGGGGATGGTGCCCTGCGCCTCCCATGCGCGGGCATGGGGGGCGATATGCTCTTGGCCAAAGGCATGGGCCATGTCGAAAATGGCGGTTTGTTCTTCGGTCAGTGCAAAGTCCATCTTGGTCTCCTCTCGCTGGGTGGCGACGCATAATTGAACGTATGTTTAATTCGAAATTCTTACAGGAGTTTTTCAACCCCAAGCAAGCAGGCTGTGGCAAAAGCTTTGGTTTGTGCGGGCGGCTATTTTGCCCGGGGCGCGTTGCCGCAGGCCCTTGTTGGGGGGTGGGGTGTGCCCCACTTGCGGTAGGTAAAGGTATAGGAGAGACGCATGTTTGACCAATCTGGCCCCGATCAAACGCTGATTACCCACCGCCCGCCGGCGGACCTGCCCGACCGTATTGCCCTGCGCGTTGTGAAATTCATGCGCTTTTTCGCAGATGCTTTTTTTGCGCGCCGCTATGGCCACCGTGCGGTGGTGCTGGAAACGGTGGCGGCGGTGCCGGGCATGGTGGGGGGGGTGTTGCAGCATTTGAAGGCGCTGCGGCGCTTTCGTGACGACCAAGGCTGGATACGCGAACTGCTGGACGAGGCCGAAAACGAGCGCATGCATCTGATGGCCTTTATCGAGATTGCCAAGCCATCGCTTTTCGAGCGGATCTTGATCTTGATTGCGCAGGGGGTGTTTTTTAACCTGTATTTCGCGATCTATCTGTTCTTTCCGCGCACCGCCCACCGCGTTGTTGGCTATCTCGAGGAAGAGGCGGTGATCAGCTACACCCATTATCTGGCCGAGGTCGACGAGGGCCGGGTTGAAAACATCCCGGCCCCTGCCATGGCGATTGCCTATTGGAACCTGCCCGCCGATGCACGGCTGCGTGATTTGATCATCGCGGTGCGCGCCGACGAGGCAGGGCACCGCGACAAAAACCATGGCTTTGCCGATGCTATTGGCAAGGCAGAGCACCGGTAGGATTAGTCCATAGCCTTAAAGTTAAAGGCTGCGCCTTCTTTGATGCCGCTGGGCCAGCGCGACGTGATGGTCTTGGTGCGTGTGTAGAATTTAAACGCATCGGGCCCGTGCTGGTTCAAATCGCCAAAGGCGGATTTCTTCCAGCCGCCAAAGGTGTGATAGGCCAGCGGCACCGGGATCGGAACGTTGATGCCGATCATCCCGATGTTGATCCGGTTGGCGAAATCGCGCGCGGTATCACCATCGCGGGTAAAGATCGCGGTGCCGTTGCCATATTCGTGGTCCATCGCCAGACCTAGCGCCTCTTCGTAGGTTTTGGCTCGCACGCACGACAGAACCGGGCCAAAGATTTCGTGTTTGTAAATATCCATGTCCTTGGTGACACGGTCAAACAGATGCGGGCCTACGAAGAAACCGTCTTCATAGCCTTGCAGCTGGAAGTTGCGGCCATCAACCACCAATTCCGCCCCCTGCGCCACGCCGGTTTCTACCAGACGCAGGATATTGGCCTTGGCGGCGGCGGTCACGACGGGGCCGTAATCGACATCGTTGCCAGCGGTGTAGGGCCCTACTTTCAGCGCTTCGATGCGCGGCACCAGCTTTTCGATCAGGCGATCGGCGGTTTCCTCGCCTACGGGGACCGCCACAGAGATGGCCATGCACCGCTCGCCCGCAGCGCCGTAGCCTGCGCCGATCAGCGCGTCAGCGGCCTGATCCAGATCGGCATCGGGCATGATGATCATGTGGTTTTTGGCGCCACCAAAGCACTGCACGCGCTTGCCGTTCGAACAGCCGCGGCCATAGATATATTCGGCAATCGGGGTCGAGCCGACAAAGCCGATCGATTGAATGACGGGGTGGTCCAGAATGGCATCTACCGCTTCTTTGTCGCCGTTCACCACCTGTAAGATGCCTTTGGGCAGGCCTGCTTCTTCCATCAGTTCGGCCAGCATCAAGGGCACCGAGGGGTCGCGCTCGGACGGCTTTAGGATAAAGGCGTTGCCGCAGGCAATGGCGGGGGCAAACATCCACATTGGGATCATCGCGGGAAAGTTGAACGGGGTGATGCCAGCGGTCACACCCAGCGCCTGCCGCATGGAATACATATCAATGCCGGGGCCGGCGCTGTCGGTGAATTCGCCCTTCAGCAGCTGCGGCGCGCCGATGCAATATTCCACCACTTCCAAACCACGTTGCACATCGCCCTTGGCATCGGGGAAGGTTTTGCCATGCTCGCGGCTTAGCGCCTCGGCCAGCTTGTCCATGTCGCGGTTTAGCAGGTCGACGAATTTCATCATCACCCGCGCGCGGCGCTGGGGGTTTACCGCGGCCCATTCAGGCTGGGCGGCTTCGGCCATGGCCACGGCATGGGCCATTTCTTCGGCATTGGCCAAAGGCACCTTGGCCTGCACTTCGCCGGTGGCGGGATTATAGACATCGGCAAAACGGCCAGACGTGCCTTTGACATGGGCACCATTGATGTAATGGGTCAGTTCCTGCATGGGATCCTCCTGATGAATTGCCGCTAAGATAGGCTTGCATTTATCCGCGCGATAGGGGCAAGATTCCAAAAAGGTTTTGCATTTTTGCATGGTGAGGGGTGGCAATGGATATTCATTGGGATGATTTGCGCATATACTTGGCAGTGGCGCGCACCGAAAGCCTGTCGGCGGCGGGCAAGATTTTGCGGGTTGATCCCGCCACCGTGGGCCGGCGCATTGCGCGGCTGGAAGAAATGCTGGGCAGCCCGCTGTTTGCCAAATCTCCGCAAGGCTACGCGCTGACAGATGCCGGCCAGCGCCTGTTGGCCCATGCCGAACGCGCCGAACAGGCCATGGGCGCCGCCGTGGCCGAGCTGCAGGGGCAAACCGGCACTTTGGCGGGGCAAATTCGCATTGGGGCGCCAGATGGCTGTGCCAATTTCCTGTTGCCGCAGGTCTGTGCCGCGATTATGGCGGATAACCCCGATTTGGATGTGCAAATCGTGGCCTTGCCCCGGGTTTTTAACCTGTCAAAGCGCGAGGCGGATATGGCCATTGGTGTCAGCCCACCAAATGCTGGGCGGTTAAGCGTGCAAAAAATCACCGATTACCGGCTGCATTTGGCGGCCTCGCGCGCCTATTTGCGCAACGCCCCGCCGATTACCTGCCTTGAAGATTTGGCCCAGCATTGGGTGGTGGGCTATATTGCCGATATGATTTTCGACAAAGAGCTGGATTATCTGGCCGAAATTGGCGTGCCCCGCGTGGCCTTGGCCTCGAATTCGGTATCGGTGCAGTTCAACTGGGTGCGCAATGGGGCGGGCATTGGCGTTGTGCATGATTTCGCCATGCCCTTTGGCCGTGGCTTGCGCAAAATTCTGCCTGAAACCGTTAGTTTGACGCGCAGTTTTTACCTGATCCGCCATGCCGATGACCGCCGATTAGAGCGGCTGAACCGGTTCGCGGCTGCGCTGTGTGATGGCATCCGCGCCGAGGTGGCGCGGCTGGAAGAGGCGGCAGGTTAGGGCCAAGAATGCTTGACAGAATGTCGCACCTTGGGGACGCTGGGCTTATGGCTTTGCACAAGGAGGACCACAGCATGCTTGTTCATCAGATTTTAAACGCCAAGGGCGATCGTTCGGTCATCACTGTAAGCCCAGAGACATCTGTGGCGGCTGTGGCAGAAATTCTGGCCGAGCGGCGCATTGGCGGCGTGGTTGTATCGCAAAACGGGCAGGGCGCCGATGGCATTTTGTCCGAGCGTGATATCGTGCGCGCCTTGGCGGTGCGGGGCGGGGCGTGCCTGAATGAAACCGTGGCCAATATGATGACGCGCAACCCCACCTGCTGCGCTCCTGATGACAGCGCCGATAGCGTGCTGCAGCGCATGACCGATGGCCGCTTTCGCCACATGCCGGTGGTGGAAAATGGCGTGTTGGTGGGTATTGTGACCATTGGCGATGTGGTCAAGGCGCGCCTGCAAGAGCTGGATATGGAAAAAACCGCTTTGCAAGGCATGATCATGGGCCATTAGGCCCGCGCCAGAAAAACTGGTTGCATTCCGCTGTGCAATAATATTGCGTGCCCCCCATAAAATGACCTTATCACCCAAGTAGCGGGGGACACGCGATGCGCATTGGCCTTTATCCGGGCACCTTTGATCCAATCACTTTGGGGCATGTGGATATTATCCGCCGTGCCGCCCCTTTGGTGGATCGTTTGGTTATTGGCGTGGCGATCAACCGCGACAAGGGCCCGCTGTTTTCGCTCGAAGAGCGGGTGGCGATGATCGAGGATGAATGTGCCAGCCTAAGCCACGAAACCGGAACGGAAATTGTGGCCCATCCCTTTGAGAATTTGCTGATCAACTGTGCCCGCGAAGTGGGCGCGCAGGTGATTGTGCGTGGCCTGCGGGCGGTGGCCGATTTCGAATACGAATTTCAGATGGTCGGCATGAACCGCGCCTTGGATAGCACTGTCGAAACAGTGTTTTTGATGGCCGATGCACGCCATCAGGCGATTGCATCGAAGCTGGTCAAAGAAATCGCGCGGCTGGATGGCGATGTAACAAAATTTGTCCCGCCAGCGGTTAAGGCAAAGCTTTTAAATAAGCTTGGAAAGTCTTGATATTTCCAACATAATCTATTCGGCCTGATCTGCCTGACGCAGAAAGCTTGCGCAGCGATCAGGCTGCGTTAGGGGCAGCATATGCCCGCCCTCGATTTCGTGATAGTGGATATGGTCATGGCTGGCGGCCACGTCGCGGCCATGCAGCTGGGGCGATAAAATCCGATCGTCGCGGCCAAATAGAATATGCACAGGCACCTGTAGCTGTGCGTAATTCGCCTGCATCCATTTGATATCGCGCAGCGAGGCCAGATAGTCGCGGCTGGTGTTTTCAAAACTGCCCGGGCGCAGGCCCAGCATGCCGCCGCCTGCGCGCCCATAGCCGCTGGGCACGCGGTCTGGGCCAAAGACAAGGTCAAATACCGGGGCCGAGCGCCACATGCCCAAGGGGGTGGCCACCGTCCATGCGGCGAATTTGCGCCGCCATGCGCGGGGTATGGCCAGCCCCGAAAAGGCGGGCGAGGGCCGATCGCCGCGGCTGGTAAAGGGTGCCAACAGGGCCAGACCACGGGTTTTTTCGGGAAAATCGATGGCCAAACACAGCGCAATGGCCCCGCCCAAGGAATGGCCCACCAGCAGCGGGCGATCCAGCCCCAAGGCCTCGATCGCCTCGGCGATATAGGCCGCCTGCGTGCGTGGGTTGGCCGGGGCGGTTGCCGGCCTTTCGGACCAGCCCATACCGGGCCGGTCGATGGCAATGCAATGGTGGGTTTTGGCCATTTCATCCATCAAAAACTGGTCGAAATTGCCCAATTGTGCGCCCAGGCCATGGATCATCACGATGCTGGGCCCTTGGCCTTTTTCCACGTAATGCAGGGGGCCTGTGCTGATATGCACGAATTTGCCGCGCGGTGGCACGGCGGCCTCGACCCGGCGCTTGACCCACCAGCTGTAGCCAACCAGCGCCGCCAAAACTGCCACGCCAAAGGCCAAGACAGCCGCTAAAATTGCCAAAATTTCCATGATTTGCCCCCTGATCTGTGCAAAAGCTACGGGCAAATGCGGCGGCTGACCAGCGTTTCTTGGATCAGCGCCAAAAGGCCAACCATTCGATGAATTGCGCAAATTTGCGGGCCAAAAACAAAAAGGCACCGCCGCCGTTCAAGAGCGTGTCCAAAATCAAGCCGGTCAAAATCAGCGTGGCCAGCACAAGGGCAATTGGGTTGGTCATGGTGGCACTCGAACACAAGATAACAAAAAAGGGCCCAATGGCTGGGCCCTTTCTCTATGCCTGTCGGTGCCCGGCAGTGCAAGCCGCAGGGCGCAGCGCTTACAGCAGGCGCCCCATGGCTGCGGCCACATCGGCCATGCGGCACGAAAAGCCCCATTCGTTGTCATACCATGCCAGCACGCGCACCAAACGCCCGCCGATGACCTTGGTTTGATCGGCGGCAAAATGCGCGCTTTCTTCGGTGTGGTTGAAATCTACTGACACCAGCTGTTCTTCGGTATAGCCCAAAATGCCTTTCAGTGGGCCAGCGGCTGCTTCGGCCATCAGGGCGTTTACATCCGCTTCGGTCACGTCTTTTTGCGCAATAAAGGTCAGATCCACGGCTGAGACATTGGGCGTGGGCACGCGCACGGCCGAACCATCCAGCTTGCCTTTCAGGGCTGGCAGCACCTCGCCCAGGGCTTTGGCGGCGCCGGTTGAGGTGGGGATCATGCTCATCGCGGCGGCGCGAGCGCGATAGAGGTCTTTGTGGCGGCGGTCCAACGTGGGCTGATCGCCGGTATAGGCGTGAATCGTGGTCATGATGCCCGACTCGATGCCGATATTTTCGTGCAACACCTTAGCCACTGGCGCCAAGCAATTGGTGGTGCATGACCCATTCGAGATCATCACATCCCCGCGGGCCAATGCGCTGTCGTTCACACCCATCACGATGGTTTTTTGAACGTTTTTCGCCGGTGCCGAAATCAGCACCGCCTTGGCGCCCCGTTCCAGATGCTTTTGGCACTTGTCGCCATCGTTGAAATTGCCGGTGCATTCCAGCACCACATCAACGCCCGACCAGTCCAGTTCGTCCATGTTGTAAGTGGACATCATCTGCATTTCGCCATGGCCCAGATCCATGGTGCCATTGCCAATTTTGACCTCATTGCGGAAACGCCCGTGCACACTGTCATAGCGCACCAGATGGGCGGCTGTTTCCAGCGGGCCCGTGGCGTTCACCTTCACCACACGAACATCTTGGCGGGCTTTCTCGGCGATATGCATAAGCGTGCTGCGGCCGATGCGGCCAAAACCATTGATCCCCAGTGTGATGGTCATTGATGCGTCTCCTGTTTGGGTAAACCACCGGCGGTATAACGGCACGGGGCAGGGGCTGCAAAGCTTGTTTTGCAAGAATATCGGGATGTTAGCGCAAAACTGGCGTTTGGGTATTAGGCCCTTGTTCTGGCGCTGTGCTTGGGTAGGGTGGGGGCCACGCATTTGGCAAAAGGTGGTGGTGGTATGAGCGGGTTATTGGCGCTGTTGGATGATGTGGCGGCTATCGCAAAGGTGGCGGCAACCAGCGTGGATGATATTGCCGCCGCAGCCGCCAAGGCCGGGGGAAAAACCGCAGGCGTGGTGATCGACGACGCCGCGGTCACGCCCAAATATGTCCAAGGGTTCGCCCCGGCGCGCGAATTGCCGATCATTTGGAAAATCGCGCGCGGCTCGTTTTTCAACAAACTGGTGTTGCTGTTGCCGGTGGCCATGCTGCTGGCCAATTTCGCGCCTTGGGCGATCACCCCTTTGTTGATGTTGGGGGGGGCTTATTTGTGTTTTGAGGGGGCGGAAAAGGTGGTTCACAGCCTGTTTCCCCATGCCAATGCCGAAATCGAAGCGGATATGAGCGTGGCAGATGCCGCCCATCTGGAAGAAGAAAAAGTGCGCGGTGCGATCAAGACCGATTTCATCTTATCGGCTGAAATCATGACCATTTCCTTGGCCGCAATCGAGGCGCCGAATGTTTGGATGCAGGCGGCCACATTGGCCGTTGTTGGGGCATCTGTCACCATTGCGGTGTATGGCGCGGTGGCCTTGATCGTTAAGATGGATGATGTGGGCCTGTTCATGGCGCGCCAGTCGCGGCTGGCCATGCTGCGTGCCTTGGGCCGCGGTTTGGTCAAATTCATGCCGCGTTTGCTGTGGGCGCTATCGGTGATCGGCACGGCGGCCATGCTGTGGGTGGGCGGGTCGATCATCGAACACGGGCTGCATGAATTTCATATCGACGAGCCGGGGCATATGATCAAGGTTCTGGCAGACAGCGCCGCCGCCATGGTCACGCAAGGCGCGGGCGCGGTGCAATGGCTGGTCACGGCGGCGCTGGATGGGGTGTTTGGGCTGATCGTGGGGGTGCTATTGATACCTGTTGCCACACGCGTGTTGGGCCCTGTGATTGCGGCGCTGACGGGCAAAAAGGCCCGCGGGCATTGATGCCCCCCTGCCTGCGGGCGGCGGTATGTTTGGGTGAATTGTTTCAAATTTCACAGATTTTTGGCCTCGATTTCGGGGTTTTGGGGCCAATTTCTGACGTTTACGTGAGGATGTAATCCAAGGTCGCGCATGGGCACGTACCCCTTTCACATGCAAATCAGCGTGCACAGTAAGTGGACAGTAAAGAGGGAACGTTTTTCATGACTTTTATTCGCAAATTCGCCGCTGTTGCGGCCACCGCAATGACACTTGGCACCGCTGCAAGCGCGGCAGACATTGTCGAGATCGCATCGGGCGATGCGTGTTTTTCCACGCTTGTGGCCGCAGTCAGCGCCGCAGGGCTGGTTGAAACCCTGCAGGGCCCGGGCCCATTCACCGTTTATGCGCCGGTAAACGATGCCTTTGCCGCATTGCCCGAGGGCACGGTGCAAACCCTGTTGCAGCCTGAAAACAAGGGGCAGCTGACCAATATTTTGCTATATCATGTTGATGATCGCCACCTGACCGCTGAAATGATTCCGCATGGATCGAACTATTTCAAACCGATCTTGGCGAGCGAGCGTTTGTGCATCACGCGCAACGCATCTGGCGTGTCGATTGCCGATGGCACTGGTCAAAGCGCCAATGTGATCATCGCCAATATCAAGGCTGACAATGGCGTGATCCATGTGATCGACAAGGTTCTTTTGCCCGGCACCCGCCCCGCGTGCCATTGACGCCTGCGCAAATGCAACAAAGGCCCCAGCAGCGCTGGGGCCTTTATTATATCGGGGTGTGCGCCGGTGCGATTACAGC
>Ga0181559_10005093_pt1 | contig 12613 bp, 9 predicted proteins | sample 011ome_21_FD_133752 | JGI IMG/M metagenome (GOLD analysis project Ga0181559, IMG submission 133752) | Coastal salt marsh microbial communities from the Groves Creek Marsh, Skidaway Island, Georgia - 011508AT metaG (megahit assembly) | ecosystem: Environmental > Aquatic > Marine > Intertidal zone...
CAGCACAGTACCGGGCCAAAAATTTCCTCGCGGTAAATGCTCATGTGCGGCGCTACATCCCTGAATAATGTTGGCCCGACCCAGTGGCCTTTTTCATGTCCTGCCAGGGTAAACATTGAACCATCGAGCAAACAATTTGCGCCTTCTTCCTTGCCCTGGGCAATGAGCTGGACTATACGTGCTTTCGCCTGCGCACTGATAACCGGACCGAAACCTGCATCCCTGTCATTCCACAGACCTGGTCTAATGCCCGCCATGGCTTCTTTCAGATCGGCAATCCATGCTTCAGCCGCGCCCACAAAAACGGCGACTGATATGGCCATGCAGCGTTGACCGGCAGCGCCCATACCGGCACCAATAAGGTTGTTGATGACCTGATCCCTGTTGGCATCGGGCATTATTACCATATGGTTTTTTGCGCCAGCCAGACACTGTGCCCGTTTCATGTTCGCTGTGGCGGTTCGGTAAACATGCTGACCTACCGGTACCGAGCCGACAAAAGATACCGCCCTGACATCCCCATGGGCCAGCAACTGTTCAACCTGATCCTTGCCGCCATGGACGACATTCAAGACGCCATCAGGACAGCCGGCCTCACTCAGTAATTCCGCTAGCCGCATTGGTACCAGTGGATCCTGTTCCGAGGGTTTGAGAATGAAAGTATTGCCTGCAGCAATGGCCAGGGGAAACATCCATAAGGGAATCATGGCTGGAAAATTAAAGGGCGTGATGCCAACACAAACACCAAGGGGTTGCAGGTAGCTTGCTGTATCAATATTGCGGGCAACATTTTCCACTGTTTCCCCCATGAGCAGGGATGGCATGTTGATGGCTTGCTCTACCACTTCTATTCCGCGCCAGAGTTCGCCCCTGGCATCAGCAATAACCTTGCCGGTGTCATGGCTCAGTAATTCAGCAATTTCATCCTGATTTTGTTTGAGCAAAGTCTGGTAAGTCATCATGACCCGTGCCCGTTCTATCACTGGCACCTGTCGCCATGTTTTGAATGCGTCTGCTGCAGCTTTTACAGCAAGGTCAACTTCAGCTTCTGTCGCATTCGGTACTTCGGCAATGACGGAATTGTCTGCCGGATTGTGCACGGCTATTCGACTTTTACTTTGGGATGAAAAATTTGAGCCGTTGATAAAAAGAGGAACCTGAAGCATAAGTTTTTTATCTTTTGTTTTTATTGGTGTTTTGCCCAGAGTAGCTTCACCCGGTAACAAGAGCAAGCCTGAAAACCCGGTTTGCCATGAGATTCAGCCAGGGATAGCCTGGAAACGAATTTACTCTGCCCCCTGTGATCAAGCCCTTTGATCGTCCCGACTGATCATTAGTCTAAAGTCGACTTTGCAGGTAAAATGCCTGACTCCCTAAACAGCAAATTTCCCCGCCTCAAACACCTGGGGAAGCAGGATTGCAATGAGCACCACCGATACTCTCTCACCAGCTATTACCCAAAAAATTGCCACGGAATTAAACGTCAGGCCCCAGCAGGTCAGTGTCGCCATCACGCTACTTGATGAAGGCTCAACCGTGCCTTTTATCTCCCGCTATCGTAAGGAAGCTACCGGAGGCCTGGATGATTTACAGTTGCGTGATCTGGAATTACGCCTGCGTTATCTGCGCGAAATGAACGAGCGCATTGAAACCATTCTTGCCAGTATTGGCGAGCAGGAAAAACTGACGCCGGAACTGGAAAAACAGATTCGCAATGCAGAAACAAAAACCGAACTGGAAGATCTGTATTTGCCCTACAAACCCAAGCGCCGAACCAAGGCAATGATCGCTATTGAGGCTGGTCTGGAGCCTTTGGCGGATATGTTGTTTGCTGACCCTTCACTGGATCCCCAGGCCCAGGCCGCAGCTTTTATCGTCGATGGCTTTGACGATGCCAAGGCAGTCCTTGACGGTGCCAGGGATATTCTCATGGAGCGCTTTAGCGAAGACGCGGCCCTTACGGGCAAGTTGCGTAAACATCTTTGGGACAATGGCGAACTGCGTGCCAGTGTGGTGGAAAAGAACAAGGCGGATGCTGCCAAGTTCACTGATTATTTCGATTATGCCGAGCGTTTGAACAAAATTCCTTCCCACCGTGCGCTGGCGGTTTTCCGGGGCCGTAAAGAAGGCTTTCTGACGGTTGATATTGGCAGCGCTGGCGTTGAGTCAGGCGCCACCGATCCTTGTGAGGGCATGATAGGAAATCACTTCGGCATTCAGGATAAGGGCCGCGCTGCGGATAAGTGGCTGGGCGAAGTAGTGAGCTGGACCTGGCGGGTCAAGCTTATTCATCGTCTTGAAACCGATTTATTGGGTCAGTTACGCGAGCAATCCGACGACGAAGCCATCCGTGTGTTCACTGAAAACATGAAGGCCATTCTGCTGGCACCGCCGGCCGGCAACAAGGTCACTATGGGGCTGGACCCGGGCCTGCGCACCGGCGTAAAGGTTTGCGTGGTTGACCGTACCGGAAAATTCCTCGAAGACACCGCGATCTATCCCCATCAGCCAAGAAACCAGTGGGATGAATCCATTGCCGTACTGGCAAAGCTGGCCAGCAAGCATGGCGTTGAACTGATTGCCATCGGCAATGGCACCGCCTCACGGGAAACTGACAAGTTGGCCGGCGAGCTGATTAAAAAACACAGGGAACTGAAGCTAGACAAGGCGATGGTTAATGAAGCCGGGGCCTCGGTATATTCGGCCTCGGACATAGCCCGGGAGGAATTTCCGGATCTGGATGTCACCGTACGTGGCGCAATCTCCATTGCCAGGCGATTACAGGATCCACTGGCTGAACTGGTGAAACTGGATCCAAAATCCATCGGCGTGGGTCAGTATCAGCATGACGTGAGTCAGTTCAAGCTTGGCAAAAGTCTTAATGCGGTGGTGGAAGACTGCGTGAATGCGGTGGGGGTAGATGTGAACATGGCATCGGCGGCCTTGCTGCAACAGGTCTCCGGGTTAAATTCATCTATTGCCGCCAATATCGTTGAGTATCGCAACCAGCATGGCGCCTTTAAAAATCGAAACGGCTTGAAAGTGGTACCGCGTTTTGGTGACAAGAGTTTCGAGCAGGCGGCGGGCTTTCTGCGAATCAGAGACAGCGATAATCCCCTGGATGGGTCAGCCGTGCATCCGGAATCCTATAGCGTGGTGGAAAAGATTTGTGCTGCCAGCAAGAAAAAAGTGAACGAGTTGATCGGCGATCACAGTTTTCTGGCGAAGTTGAACCCCGCGGATTATACCGACGAAAAATTTGGCCTGCCTACAATCACTGACATTATTGCGGAGCTGGAAAAACCCGGGCGCGACCCCAGACCGGAATTCAAAACTGCCGAGTTTAAGGATGGCATTGAGTCCATGAATGATCTCAAGGCAGGCATGAAGCTGGAGGGAGTCATTACCAACGTTACCAACTTCGGGGCTTTCGTGGATATCGGCGTGCATCAGGATGGTCTGGTGCACATCTCTGCCCTGGCGAACAAGTTCATCAAGGATCCACACACTGTGGTGAAGACAGGTGATGTGGTGAAAGTAAAAGTGATGGAAGTTGATGTGCAGCGCAAGCGAATTGCCCTTTCCATGCGCCTTGATGATGAGGTACAGGCGACCGGTTCTCGCAAGGATACCCCTGTCAGCAACGACAGGAAGCACAGAACTGCATCACCTGCACAGAGTAAACCCGTTAAGCCTGCCATGGGATCTATTGGCGCCTTGTTGATGGATGCGCAAAGCGCTAAAGACAGGAAAGGTAAAAAGGCTTAAGTACTTAACAGGTATTAAATGGGGGCGACGCGCAATTGTCGCCACCTATTTTGTTGCACTGGTGTCTCTGATTACCTGGTTGTTATTCTGCTCAAGCCCGCTGGACTTTATGCTTACTGTGTAGCCAGATGTTCCGACAGATAGCTCATCACAGAGTTGTATTCCTCATCCGTGAGCCTCATACCTTTGCCAATCATTGTGCTGACAACCTGTGCCCACTCGTCTGACGAGCGCGGTTCGGCAACAATGACATCCAGGCCATGGCAAGCGCTACATGATTTGTCGATCTGCTGTTTACCGAGAGCCTCGGGCAGGGCAATGCCCTCGGCAGAGGCCATTGCGGCAGCCGCCGAAGGTGGCTCAATTCGCAGCAACATGCCGTCGGTGTCATTTGGGCCGCGCAACCGGCCTTCAGTCAGGACATAGATATAACCGTCAGGTCCCTGTCGGATATCACGGAAGCGTACGTTCAACTCGTTAAGCATGGTATCGCCCTGTGTTATGAAGTCGCCATCAATGATCATCTGGGCAATCTTTTTGGAACCCGCACCAGCCACCATCAAGCTGCCATTCAGGCGCGGAAATTTATCGCCTGTGTAAAAAAACATATTCTCGGGGTTAAAGGCCGGGTTCCAGAAAAATACTGGATTGTCCATGCCGTCCCGATACCAGGGTTGGTCGGAAACATAGCTACCGAAATAGTGTCTGCCCAGTGAAACCAGTGGCCAGCCGTAATTATGCCCGGGGAGGATGCGGTTGATCTCATCCCCACCCGCTGGGACAAATTCGGACGCCCACATCACTCCGGTGGCAGGGTCCCAGGCGATGCCGTAGACATTACGATGCCCGTAGCTGTAGATCTCATGCAGAGCATCAGGAGTATTTACGAAGGGATTGTCAGCAGGAATTGACCCATCGTCGCTCACCCGCAGAATTTTACCGATATGGCTGTCAAGGTTTTGCGCCTGGGGACGCGCGCTGGAGATTTCATTTCTGGTAGTGCCGTCACGATCGCCGACACTGATGTAGAGCATGCCATCAGGACCGAATACCATGCGTCCACCATAAGTACCCAGAGGGCTTTCCCAGGCCTGGGCAACCAGAATATCTTCAACGGCTGTCAGGCGACCACCATCATAGCGGGCACGAAAGACTGCCAGTGTGGTTCCCGTTTGTGGTTCGCGATCCTTGGTATAGGAGATATAGAGAAGTTGGTTGTTTTCGAAGTCGGGGTGCAGAACGATATCGTGCAGTCCTCCCAGACCAACATTGTTGATGGCCGGCAGCCCGGCAACGGGAGCAGGATCCAGCACGCCATCCCTGATTACCCGCAGTCGGCCTGGTCTCTCGGTGACAAGCATGGTGCGTTCGTCGGGTAGGAAAACCAGACCATCGGGATGGGATAACCCTTCCGCCAATTTGACGATGCGAACCGACATGCCACCCACGCTCCCGAGCAGAACCGGCTCATCAACCGCACTGCCAGAGAGCGCGTCCTGTGGATAATTGCGCAATATCTGTGCGGGGGTAAGCGGCGCAGTAATGCCGGGTGTTTCGATTTGTGTGAAGGCGGCAAGCGGCAACGTCCCGAGAGCCGTGGCCGCGAAGGATATACAAAGGGTGCGAAACAAGTTGCCTCCAATAAACTGGTGATATCGTTCTGAAGACACTGCAATAGTTATACCAACGGTGAAATAGAAACGTCGGTTTCCGGGCTTTCCAGTCATGATTCAGGTGGCTTTATTACCAGGACATTAGGAGTCCTCAGGATTGTTATGTAATGACAGTGAGGAGCTGAGTTGATAGTGTTGCTGATTGCGCATTAGGTTCGGGTCCCGGATAATTTAATGGCATTCAAACAGAGCACTGTGCCACGGATGACAGGACGTACTGTGAGTAAATGCACGGGAGGGTAACTGGCAGTTGGCTTGATTGCTGACACCAGTTATTGCCGGCAATTAAAATCCAGAAATCAGTCAAGCCAGGAGAGTGCTTCCGCTTTGAGACTATCGGTTGGAGTAAGTTCTGTTCCGGTAAAAATCTGGAATGCATCCAGCCCCTGGAAAAACCATAAATCAAACCCTGATAAACATTGCATTCCTGCCTCTCGGCAGTGAGCCATGAATTCAGTATCAAGAGGCGTATAGACCGCATCGAAAGCCCATTGCTGGTTGCCCACAAGCGCCAGGTTTATCGCTGAACCTGGGCTACGGTGCATGCCAGTCGCAGTACAGTTAACCAGACCATCTGCATTAACTATGCTGTCTGCCAAATTCTGTTTTGTTACAACGTCTACTGAAACATCCTGCTGTTCAAGCAGACTCGCGAGCGATTCAGATTGTGACTGACGGGTATCAAATATGGAGTAATATTTACAGCCCGTCTTCACAAGTCCCATGGCTACCGCTCGGCCAACTCCGCCAGCTCCACAAATAAAAACCCGCCCCGGTGAACGTTTTCCAAACTTATTAAAGTAGGCTTTTATAAAGCCACTGTAGTCTGTGTTAGCGCCGAGTATATGGCTGTCCCTGAACAGCAGGGTATTGTAGGAGCCGATTAACTCATGCCCCTTTATAAGAGGAGAATCTACCAACGGATAAATTTTTTGTTTAAAGGGATGGGTGACATTGACTCCGCGGAAACCTTCAGTAATGGTTTTGTTAATTTGTGCCACCGGATCGAAAGCGTTCTTGTTAAGTGCGTCTATCAGGATATAGTTAATGTCTGTTTGGGTTAATTGTCCAAGGTAATGCTGAAGGCGCGGCATTCTGGAATGAGCAATACCGTTACCCAGCAGGCCTAATCTAATCGCTGTCATGCTTATTGCCTTTTACCCAGTTCATGCAATTGGAGGTTATGGGTTTCTCTTGCGGAATAAGCTGTCACAGCGACAATGACGGTAATCAGGAGTGTACATGAGCCGATAATCACCGGGACATTATTAGTGCCCGGAGGCGCAAGAGCGACAAATAATGCCGGGAAAAAAGCCGTTATCATGGTGCCCAGATTTTGTGAGATTGCCATGGCGGTTACCCGGGTATGGGCCGGAAACAATTCGGGATAAAAGCTGGGAAAGGTTGCGTTATATCCCTGGTAAACAACACCCCACATCAACAAGGACATTGCGATAGCAAAAGGCACGTTGTGAATACTTATGGCATAGAGATAGAGAAATGAAAGTAAACCGGATATGACGGAGCCAAGAATTATGGGTGGTCGCCGCCCGATTTTATCTGACAGTTTGCCAACAAAGGGAATAACCAGCACAGCGGTTATATTGCCCAGCACAGGAATCCATAGATAAACATTGTTATCGAAACCAATACCATAGCCCTCCTGAACAGCATAAGCCGCGCCAAAAACGGTAGTGACGACCGGAATAACATTCATCAGGGACATCAGCGCCACTCTGATCATATCTTTCCAGTGATATTGTATAGCTTCTATTAAAGGCGCTTCAGGGATATCACCTTCTTCCTTTTCCTCCTTGAATACAGGTGTTTCTTCAACTTTTCGTCGGATGATCAGGCCAGCAATAATCACTATAAAACTTAGCAGGAAAGGGATACGCCAGCCCCAGCTGTTAAAGGCCTCGTATCCAGAAAATAGGCAAGCGGCAGAAAAACGGCTGCCGCCAGAATCTGTCCGGCCTGAACGCCCTGGAGCGTGAAACTGGCAAAAAAACCTCTGCGGCCAAATGGAGCATGTTCAAGAATCATCGTGCTGGCGCCGGATATTTCTCCAGCCACGGCAAAACCCTGAATCAGTCTCAGGATCACCAGTAATAAGGGAGCTGTCCAGCCTATCTGGTTATAGGTGGGTAATAGTCCTACGGTCATGGTTGAGGCGCCCATTAAAAACATGCACAGCAATAACACTTTTTTTCGACCATGAGTGTCGCCCCAGTGACCAAGAACAATGGCCCCTATGGGGCGGGCAACATAACCAACACCATAAGTAGCCAGGGAGGCAACGATGGCCACTCTTGTGTCTTCAGACGGGAAAAATATTTGCGGAAAGACTAAAGCTGATGCCGTGGCATAGATAAAAAAGTCATAGTATTCAAGCGCAGAGCCAATCCAGCCACTGGCGGTTGCCTTTCTGGTTTGAAGTAAGCCTTTGCTTTTCGGGTCTGTGCCTGGCTGCATTGTTTTCCCTTGAATTTGTAAGTAAGTGTCAATTTTCCAGGTGAATCATACCTGTATGGTTAAACTGTAAGAATAACCCGATAGTGTGGATTCCAGTAAATTTTTGACGGGTAGTCTGATTGAATCCGGAAAATAGCGGTGAAATGAAAAGCAGAAAATAAAACCGCATTCTAACTGCTTTTATCGTATTGATTTATATGATTAAAAGTTTGAAAAAGCTAACTCTTAATGCGTTTGTCATTCAGCAATAACCAACATGTCTCGACCATCTGAATCAGCTCCGTCACACCTGCGACTCTTTCAAGAATAAACGGTTCGGGTCCTGGTGGGCTCACCATTTCCTTCCTTTCAGTTGTGCTTGATCTCAACGCATCAGGTCCTGCCGACGATCGTTGACGTTTCGCCCTCATTTCTATGGTGCATTTTGTTTGGCACCTGAGTCGATCTTGATGGGCCTGTCACTTTTTCCGATCAGGTGAATCCGCCCCTTTTGATTTGCTCCTGTATTAAGGTTACAAACAATCTGAGTTTGATCCTGCGAATTAACCGGACCAGATAAAGGCGTTATGGCTAAAGCTGTAATGGACAGGTTTTTACTAATCCACCTAAAAGCACCGTTTTTAAAACCCCGGGTTATGTTAAGTGATTTGGAAAACGATTAAATGTCAGATCAATTTATCAATATTGATGTCCAGTGATGGATTAAGACTCACCAACTTGCTTCTTCTGTCGTCCGGATTTTTTTTTGATAATGATCAGATCGTTAAGTTTCAGGTATTCGATGTACTTTTTTGCAGAAGATAGCGATATGTCGGTTTGAGTCAGGAATTCCTCACAGGCTTTTATAGTGGCAGGACTTTCACAGTCCGATAAATACTTGAGAAGTCTTATGTGGCTTAGATTTAATTTCACATCTCACTGTAAACCACTTTCACTTATAAAAAACCCATAATAAATACAGGTAATATTTAACGAAAAAATGCGCCGGAATCTTTAACAGAGCCGAATGTGTTGTGATGTTGAATGCCTGCTGAAGATAAAAAGGTCAGTGGGAGTATGTGCTCGATGCCTTTGTTTTGTAGAGGGAATGAATTCTGCATTTTTGTCGGCAAATTTCACTCAAGATGGTTGTTTGATATTTTATTTTTTCAAATGCTAATTTGCACAAAAATATACATATAAAAAATAATTGTAATTTATAAAAAATTAAAGCCAGTACTTTGCTTATAGTCTATCCATAGGGTTTTAATATATCCCAAAGCTGGATTTTTTATTTCACGTAAACACCCTCTTCATTCTGAGGAAGATTATCAACGCATAGAAAGGGACTTACTAACTATCCAGCGACTGGGCAGGGTCGGCTCATGGTCTTTGGCAAAAGAGACTAATGAGCATTTATGGTCTGATGAGCTATATAAAATCTTTGACCGGCCCAAGGAACTAGGTGCTCCGCAAGTTGAAGAATTCCACAAAAAGTTTCCTAAATTGGATTGGGCTCTTCTCGAAAAATCAATTGAGCTGGCAATCACTCAAGCTATTCCCTACGAATTAGAACTAAAATTTTACAAGTTTTACGGCGGCCATGGCTGGTTATTAGTAAGAGGTGAGGCTGAGTTAGAGTCAGATGGAACTGTAGCCAGAATCTTCGGCGTAGCTATTGATATTTCGCAACGAAAACTCCTGGAAGAAGAAAATATACTTCAATCCAGTGTGATTTACAGGTCGATATATGAACTAACAGGGCTGGCCAGCTCCATGGGCTCAAGGCGCGATCCATATACTGATGCGCATTAACGCCGGGTTGCAAGAATCTGTGTCGCCATAGCTAAAATAATGAGGTTTGATGAAGATGCGATTGAAGGGCTAAATATCGTAGCTAAACTTTATGATCTTGGAAAAATCAGTTTGCCTGCGGAGATTCTCACAAAGCCGGGCAAGTTGACTGATGCTGAATATAAATTGATACAAACCCATGCACAGATTGGTTACGATATTTTAAAGACGTAACCTTTTCATGGCCCATTGCACAAATGGTATATCAGCATCATGAAAGAATGGATGGCAGTGGTTATCCTCAAGGTTTAAAGGGAGATGAAATATTACCGGCAGCCCGGGTTATGGCAGTTGCGGATGTTGTAGAAGCAATGAGTTCTCATCGGCCATACCGTCCTGCCTTGGGTATCGAGGCAGCGCTGGCTGAAATAGCAAAGGGGCGGGGTCAAAAATATGATAGTGACACCGTCGATGCTACCTTGAAACTATTCAGGGAAGACCACTTTACCCTTGAATCAGAATAATTGGGATGGGAGTAATTGGGGCCGTAAAGTTTGGTCGGTAATTATAAGCCTGGGCTACCTGATTCTCTTCACGTCACCCTTCTTGACCAGAATCTTTTTGACAGCAACTTCCTTGCCTTTTAAGTGCTATATAAGCGCTTTTGAAGGAGGGGGTATATATTAATGAGTACCAGGTTACGTGCCAATAGTTTGTATAACCGGCCGTTCGCTCAGCATTACAGCACCTGCAGTCACCACGTCTGTGCTACCATTTCAGACTACAACTGTTTTTGTACCAAGGAAAACCACATGTTGCGTGCTGTTATTTTCAAGCTCTGTTTCACTCTGTTCCTGTCTGCAGGTTTGCATACATCACTGCTGGCCCAAACTCGCCCTGACTTTACCGGTGTCTGGCAACTGGCTAGTCCCCCTATGACCAGTGCCCAGGGCTATCCCGAGCTCGACCTTACTCCTGAAGGCCAGCGTCAAGTCGATATCTATCGCAATCTGGTGGATCCGGTCGGTGACAGCCCGACGCTATGGTGCGTCACACACGGCATGCCGGAAATGATGATGGGTGGTGGCAACTACCCTTTGGAAGTCATCCACAAACCTGACCAGGTCACGCTGATCAACGAATGGCAAAGCGAAACCCGGCGCGTGTTTCTTGGTGACCGCATAGAATCCCCTGACGCTATTTTTCCATCCCGTCAGGGGTACTCCATCGGTCATTGGCAAGGCGATGTATTGGTGGTTGAAACCGCGCATCTGCAGGAAATGGTCGACTCACGCTTTCCCCACAGTGCTGAAACCACCATCACAGAACGTTTCAGTCTGACGCAGGATGCCGATGGCACACCGCGTCTTGCCGCCGACACCGTCATGCATGATCCGCTCTGGCACGAGTCACCTCTGTCATATCGGCTTGAATGGACACCCTTGCCACTGGGCTGGATGCAGCCATATGAATGCATGGAGGAACGCTGGCTGGAAAGACTGGAAGTGCTTTCTGGTAATACAGGAGTGCAGGATTGAGGTTGACCTAAAAGGGGATGGCCTAAAAAGGGACGGATTTATTAAAACAGGAATTATGCCGCGCCTGAATCGAGAATTTTACCCACTAAAGTTTAGATAAAGTGATTGTACTATTTTCACTATTCGAAGCCCGTTGACTGTTGCGCAATGCCGCCAGGATTTTCCAGTGCTCGACTGGTTTGGTGAATTTTCTGGAAATGAAATTCTTTAGCATTTGTGATTCAGGAGAACTGCGTTCTCCCTGCCGGCTGTGTGTAAACTCTTGGCTATCTATTGCGGGGCTCATTATCTGGGGAGGGTAATCTTTCCAGGATAAGTAGTGCCAGAGGCGGAATCGAACCGTTTATCCCGGTGCGAAGAACTGGGGTTTCTATTCTGATTACTTGTTACGAGACCTGAAGGGTGTTGCGGAATGACACGAGGATTTTCAATAATCAGAGTCTTTGTAGATACTATAATATCAATGGGTTATGGCGGCGATCTCCAAATGTGTCATGAAATGTGCCTCGGCAATAGTCAATAATTCAGCAGATTCACACTATTCTCCAACCGATGCTTCGAAACCTGAATATACCGCTGTGTTGAACTGATATGACTATAGCGGAGGAGGGACTTGATGACGCCTATGCTGACATTCTTCTCATCCAGTGATGATACAAACTTCCTCCTCCCTGAATGACTACTACAATCATCAAATCCCTCTGATTTATACAGATGTTTGATGAGATTCTGTAATGATTGACTGTTGAAGAATCCTCCCTTCTGAGACTTTAATTAGCGGTGCTGTGAGTCGTTCTTGGTGTAGTGACTGCTCAGATACATATTTCTCAAGTTCCCCCCTTAGATGTGCTGATAGCACCACTGTTTGTGATTCATTACCCTTAGTCTGATGAGATTTAAGGATGATTGTATCCTTGATAGAACCATCACCATTGAGGACATCGCAGACACATAAAGCAGGGATTTCAATCGCTCTGTTTCCTGCGAAATAAGAGAGACTTAGAATCAATCGGTTTCTTGTCTCGTATTTGGTCATTTTGGGGGAGTTGAACAGTTTCTTGACTTGTTTGTCGTTCAATTCTGGTGCTTGTTTCATCAGCTTCCTACTCAGACTTCACCCTGACTCCTCGTATTACAGTGGATACAAGTAACAACTCTCTCAGTTGCTTATCAGTCAGGTTGTATTTGTCGTTTTTCACTCTACAAAATCCTTAAAATATGTTGTTTTGCTTAGTGCGACGATATTTCCAAACGTTTGTTTTTCCTACCTATTTTTGGTATTTCCTTACTCCATGATTTCCATGGAGTTTTTGAAAATGTGTGGAAATATGTATTTCCACATCTTATTTGGATTCAGTGGTTGAGGGGCAAAGCGAAGAAGTCTCA
>Ga0181559_10005095_pt1 | contig 12612 bp, 12 predicted proteins | sample 011ome_21_FD_133752 | JGI IMG/M metagenome (GOLD analysis project Ga0181559, IMG submission 133752) | Coastal salt marsh microbial communities from the Groves Creek Marsh, Skidaway Island, Georgia - 011508AT metaG (megahit assembly) | ecosystem: Environmental > Aquatic > Marine > Intertidal...
CATTAAAACCCTACAAACGCTCTATTCATGGAAACAGAGCCAAGAGGTACCCTTAACTCAGTTTTCTAAAGAACTTTTCGAGCGCCTGACATTGGTTCACGAATGCTACTTATTCTTATTAGATTTCCCTTATCAACTGCGTGAATTTGCCCTTGCTAAGCAAGAATTTGAGAAAGGCAAATATTATCCATCAAAAGAAAAGATGGATCATTACTCTCTTTTAAACGGCACTAAATTGTTGGATCAGGTTCACAATCAAACCTTGCATGCTGGCTATTATGGATTCAATTGGTCCGATTCAGAAAACCATTTTGAACAATGGTTTAACGATTTAAAAGGGTATGACTTTTCAAGGGATTACAGCATCTTTTTTACACCCAATGCGGATCAACAAAAGGAATTTTTAGAGAATACGTATTATGCGTTTTTGGAAACCCATGAAGCGTTTAATAATGCAATAGAGGAGGTGTATCCCGTTTGGTTCGACGACGCACCTTTTACGGTTAGAGATATTTTGAAAACAATGGAACTCTCCAAGAGTTTGGATAGTTTAAATATCAAAAGCGGAATCAGAGCTTCTGATGAGGAAGCGGTTTGGGCATCTCAAATATTGAAAGAAACTATAGAAAACAGCGACGCTTACGAAAAATTAATTTCAGAAGTAACCCAAAATTGGGACCCTTCACGTATTGCTGTAATGGATCTATTGATTCTTAAAATGACCTTAACGGAGTTTTTACATTGCCCCGAAATACCTATACGTGTTACAATTAATGAGTATTTGGAAATCACAAAAAACTACAGCACACCTAACAGTTCAAAGTTTGTAAATGGAATAATGGATAAACTACGAATTGAATTAGAAAGTCGTGGAGAAATCCATAAAACGGGTAGGGGTTTAAAGTAAAAACAATATTTTTGTGTCATGTCCTTACGATCGTTTATTTATCTAAGTTGTTGTGTTGTGTGGGTTGCTTGTACGCCCAGTAATAAAGAATTTTCCTCAAGCGACATTGAAAAGTTCAATCCAGAATCTTCGGAAACTAAACAACCAAAAGGTACAGCTCAGTTTGTAGACAGTGTGTTTGAGTTTGGAAATATAAAAGACGGTGATGTCGTTCAACATACATTCAGATTTAAAAACACAGGCGAAGGCCCATTGTCAATTGCTAAAGTTTCTGCTTCTTGTGGTTGCACAACACCAGAATGGACAGAAGACATAATCCCCCCTGGTGGAGAAGGCAAGGTGGTGGCTACATTTGACTCAAAAGGCAAAGGTGGTGTTGACAATCCACTGGTAGAAAAGAATATAGAAGTTTTGTTTGAAAACGCAACCAATGCGTATTCACTTCTTATTTTCAAAGCGCATATTTTAAGTACAGAAGACGAGCATTCCAATCACTAAAATGAACACAATAAACATAAGCCCAATTTTACAAGCTCCAGCTCCTAACGGGGGATTTGACCCAATCGTATTAATGCTCATAATGGGCGTGTTTTTCTTTTTTATGATTTGGCCTCAAATGCGCCGTCAGAAAAAAACTAAAAACTTCATTTCAGAGTTAAAAAAAGGAGATCAAGTTGTTACGACAGGGGGCATACACGGTAAAATTTCTACTATAAACGAAAAGTTTATCCTCCTCGAATTAGAAGAAGGCAAAATAAAAATAGAGCTTAATGGTGTAAGCATGGAAAATACCCAAGCCGCTTATCCAGCTCCCAAAAAAGAGGCATAAAATGCTAAAAGTTGGAATAACCGGCGGAATCGGAAGTGGTAAAACTTGGGTTTGTCGCGTATTTCAACACCTTGGTGTGCCTCTCTTTAATGCGGATGAAGAGGTAAAAAACCTATATCAAACAGACGAAACCCTTAAGGGTCTTTTAATCACAGAGTTTGGTAACTCAGCATATACGCCAAGTGGCGATTTTAACAAAGTTTTTTTCCGAGAAATACTCGTGGACTCCAACAAGAGGGAATCTTTAAATCAAATCGTTCATCCGTTGGTTTTTAAACGTTTTGAAGAATGGAGTTCTGAACAAAAGTCACCCTATGTAATAAAAGAAGCAGCCATTTTATTTGAAAGCGGTGCGGATAAAACAGTGGACAAATCAATAGGTGTTTTTGCTCCTTTAGAAATTCGAATGGAAAGGGTTATTGCTCGAGACAATCGCACACGAGAAGAAATCCAAACAATAATGAATATGCAGTTATCTGATGATGCGTTGAAATCGAAAGTAGACTATACCATAATAAACGATAACGAGCGCAGTGTTATCGATCAGGTACGTGCTCTACACCAGGTTTTGGTCAACGAAGCCCGCCATTTCTGACGCTAATTTAGACGCTGCTTCACCTGCTTTTTCGGCGTATTGTTCGTCATTACCCGCGTAAATAATGCCACGGCTGCTATTTACAATCAATCCTAATTCTGGGGTGGCGGCATGTTCCACAACATCCGATAAACTTCCTCCCTGTGCGCCGATACCAGGTACCAATAAGAAATGATCCGGAACCACAGATCTAACTTTTTTAAGGATATCTTGATGCGTTCCACCGGCAACAAACATCAGATTATCGGTATTTCCCCATTTAGACACGGTTTCTATAACGCGCTCGTAAAGGTGCAGTTCTTGTGAATTTGAAAACAATTGAAAGTCTTTATGCCCAGGATTGCTGGTTAAAGCCAAGCAGATGATCGTTTTATCTTCAAACTCGAGAAAAGGTCTTAAACTATCTTCACCCATATAAGGAGATACGGTAATGGCATCAAAAGACATTCTCTCAAAAAAAGCACGGGCATACATGGTGCTGGTGTTTCCAATATCACCGCGTTTTGCATCAGCAATTTTAAAGGTGTTTTTCGGCAAATAGGATAGGGTTTCTTCCATCCATTGCCAACCTTCTGCTCCGTATTGTTCGTAAAATGCTGTGTTTATTTTGTAAGAAATAGAATGAGGTGCTGTTGCTGCCACTATTTCTTTGTTGAACTGTAGAAAACCGCTTTCATTTTTTGGTAAATGTCCGGGTAATTTACCCATTTCTGTATCTAAACCTGTGCAGAGAAAGCTCTTTTTCTGCTTAATTTCTTGAATTATGTCAGCTTTTTTCACTTTATATGCAAATTACGGATATAGCTGTGAAATTTGGGTACTTTTGTTTTATGAGTATTCGCTCGATTGCATTAGGTGTGTTTTTCTTTCTTTTTGGGGATGCCCAATCACAGTTTGTGCAAATAGGTAATGGATCCTATATAGGCACAGTAGCTGGACCTGTAATTACACGCAACACATCAGCCGATTATCAATCGAAATATGCTTATATATTTCCTCAATCAGTCTTGGGAAATATGCAACATGGCGATACACTAACATCTTTGTCTTTTAAACGAATCGACGGCGCTAGCTTTGATGGGAATTGTTCCATGCAAATTTGGCTGAACAATGTGAACATTTCGGATTGGGGAGGAAATCCAATTTCCTTTCAAAAAGAAATTGATAGTGCCTTTGAAGTATATCACAACCACCCAAAAACACACATAGGCCCTGATGATCGCTTTTATAAAATCCCGTTTGATCAACCCTATGTTTATGATTCTACCAAAGGAAAAAACGTAGCTTTAATGGTGTATTACGAGCAGTTTGATACCATAAAAGGAAGTATTCGGTTCTACTTTGAAGGTTCAAATACGATTAGTGGATATTATAACCCACAGGTTCGTTATTCTGTTGGAATTACAGCCGACGATTCACTTCGAAACACGACCGAGTACCACCCAAGCATTCGATTTAGCTTCCCAAGAGAAGACAAAGATGTAGATGTTCGTAAAGTATATACTTTGGGCAAAATACCGGTTCCTCTAGGGAACCCAGATAGTGTAAAGGTGTTGATACGCAATGTTGGTAAACAAGATTTGCTATCCCACAAAATGTACACCTATTCTAAAGGGGCAAATCAACAAAAGGATAGCTTTTATATAAATCTGAGTAAGGAACAAGAGCAAATTGTGAACGTTCCCTCTTTATATCCAACCAACAAGGGAACGGATACGGTTTATGTTTTGAGTTCGGATAAAAACACAAGCAATAACGAAGGGTACTCCATACGATTGGCCAACGAAAATATTTATAGCTACAGAGATATCACACTTCCTCCAGCTGCGGGAGGGATTGGGTTTAATGGGTCTCAAGGTGATTTTGTGGCCCGCTTTAATAGCAATAAGCCTAAAAACCTAAATCAGATTAGTGTGGCATTCAGCGGAAGTGGCAGGTTATTCAAATTGGGAATTTGGAATCATGATACCGCAATGTCCAAACCTGACCAGCTTCTTTGGGAGAGCGATTCGCTGATTACAAAAGGAGGTACTTATATCTATGATATGCCCAAACAGGTGCGTGTAGACGGAAATTTTTATGTAGGTGTGCGTCAGTTAGACCTGAATAATGTGGCTTTTGGATATCAAATGGAACAACCAGTAAGACCTAAAACGTTCTTTTACGCGGTTCCATTAGGAGACACCAATTGGGTAGACTTCAGCCCTGATGCCCCATATAAATTTATTATTGAACCGCGGCTACAAGCCGATTATGATTTGGTGGCTTTGGATGTGAATCTACCCAAAGACACCTTTAATATTCACGATTTAGATACGGTTGGACCTACAGCTCGTATTGGGAATATTGGTGTAAACGACATAACAGATAGCGTGAGAATTCGCTGTGTTATTAAAGGTCCAAATGTGCTCCATTACGACGAATCGGTTTATGACACACTGTCGTCGGGGTTGTCTAGAACTTTCAATTTCCCCAAGAAATTCGCCCCTTGGGAATACGGCATACACACCTTAACATTAATTGTATCCCACCGACTTGACCAAGTTATCGACAACGACACACTGGTGAAGACGTTTGTTGTTGGTTCTAGAAAGGACGTAACCATTAGAACGGCTTATCCCTCTGGAAGTTCAACCTTTGTAGCGCGAATGGATACCCTACAACCCATTTCCACGATTATGAACATTGCTTTCGCAAATAGTGGTAATTTTAATGTTGTTTCAGAGATATGGTTGAGCGATTCATTGCGTTCTACTGAAACCCAAACAATCCAATTAGGACCACAGGGCTCTCAGATACTAGTATGGAAAACATATCCATGTAACGATACAGGGCGTTTGAAATGGATTGTATATACCGATCTTTCAGGTGACGAGTACACACCCAACGATTCGGCAATTTTCACCGCGTTTATATATAAACAAATAGATGTTGTGGCTGAGAAAATCAAATCTCCCGATACCACTACCATTTACAAAACAGAAGAAAACATAAACGTTATTGCTCAAATATATAACGAAGGTGTTTTGCGGGCAGATCAAGTAAATGCCATGTTTCAAATTGAAAACAAAATGGGCACTGTAGTCTATCTTGATAGTTTAAGAAGAGATGTTAACGGTCGGGGGCCTCAAACGTTTTCGTTCACTAAAAAATATAAACCCACACAAAAAGGAAAATATACGTCGAGATTATGGATTGCTGATAGTATGGATTTGTACAGAGAAAACGACTCGCTTCAACGTGTTTTTTATGTAGGAAGACCAACAGATTACTATGTGGATTCAATTTCATTACCACCCACTACTTCCACCGACCCAATGGGAAAAACATGGTCTGTTAATGTTGGTAATTTAGGCTATGACTCCACAACAAGCAAAGCCCAAATTACAGCCCAAATATTTAGGAACCAAACGCAATGGTTTGACGAAACCATAGATATATCTGTTTTACCAGACAATAAGGAAACCGTGTTTTTTACCAAGCCCTTTAAACCTCTTTTTACTGGTAAATATGAAGTAATGGTGGTGGTAAAACATCCAGAAGACAACTATAACCTAAACGACACTGTATGGAAAACAGTAAATGTACAAATAGGCAAAGATGTGTTGGTAGACGCGATGAGTAGACCAAACCAAAATGAGGTTTTCTATATTAACGATCGGGTTGACAGCAGTACAATTACCATACGAAACCAGGGTTTGGACGACCTTTCTGGTGTAAAAGTATTTACAAAATGGGTCTTTGAGAAAGCCATTTTATTTCAATCGTCAGATACGCTTGACTTAAATGCAGATTCTACTTGGAGAGTAACCCTACCTACACAGATAGAGTTTTTTACACCAGGCAAAGGCTACTATCAAACATGGGTTGAACACAGAGATGACGAGGACAGTCGAAACGACACGCTAATACATTATTATGAGATTCGTTCAAAGAGAGACCTGAATGTGTATTTTGTAGATTCTCCATCAATTGGAATGGATTATAAAACCAACACGAAACTTTATCCTGTAGTTTCTATAACAAACTCAGGAATGGATTCTATTGTTAACCCAGGTACGCTGGTATTGGAAATAGAAAAAAATGGAGCCGCTTGGTATTCCGAGCGCATGCCTTCACCCTTGCTTAATCCGGGCGATTCGGTTAAAGTTCAAGCAACTCAAGTGCTTTATTTCGAAGAAGAAGGGGAGTATGAATTGCGTTGTTTTGCAGAAAACAACCTAGACGAAAATCCACAAAATGATACAATACGATTCACTATAATGGTGAAACTAAATAGTTTGGTAGGTGATTCTAAATTGATTATGGCGTTTCCAAATCCAGCAAATAAAGGAGAATTGTTATTGATAAATGCAGGAAATTTAGAACAAGTAACACTATTGGATGCACTTGGCAAGGAACATCCAATTGAATTAGTGGGACACAAAGACAGTTTCCGAATTAAATGGAGTCCCAATATAATAGCGGGAGCTTATACATTACAATTGGTTAACGAAGTAGGAATTCAGCAATTACGCATCATTATTGAATAAATGAAATTGAGGTTTTTATCCCTGGTTTGTGGTACGCTCCTTTATTCTTGTGGGACCATCAAACCCGAGCCCCCGGAAAAGAGCAATGTATTGTTGACCCAACGTGCTATTCCAAGAGTGGTGTCTCAAATTGATGTACCCCTTGAGATCGATTTAGGTCCTTATTTGCAACTGGCAGAGAACAATATTGATAAAACCTTCAAGGGTGGTGAATCGCCCTGTCAAGGATTGCGTTATCAATATAAAATGGATCGAGGTAAATTAAGTCTAAACGGAAAAGGAGGAAATAGGATAGGTTTGGGCCTTGATTTAACCTATGCTGTTAAAGGTGAGTATTGCGCAATGTGTTTTGGGCAGTCTTGCGCGGTGCCAAACGTGGGTGTTAGTTTGGGATATGGTGAACCCATGAAAAAGGCTCATGTTGGAATGGAAAGTAGCATTGAAATTTTGTCTAATTACCAAATTAAAACCAAGTCTAAAATTACGGAGTTAATCGCCATTGATCCCATAAAGCTCCCTCTAGGCATCGATGTCACAAATTTAATTTTAAACCAAGCCAAGCCTTATGTAAACGAGGCCATGAAAATGGTTGATTTAGAAGTTTCAAAAATTGATGTGCGTGGATTTATTGATCCTGCTTTTAAGGAAATGCAAAATGGAATTTCTCTGAATGGAATGGGTTATTTAATGCTCAATCCTCAGGCTATTGCTATTAGTCCCTTGGAGTTCAACAAAAATACCATGAAGGCTTCTGTTTCAATAAAGGCATCACCTGAAATAAAGTCTGAAGTTTCAACTTCTCGAGTACAAAAACTTCCAGGTTTGACCAAATATCAAAAAGGAGATGGATTCAAAGTTTATACCGATGTGCGTATGCATTATGATTCGTTAGCCCATCAAGTAATGGATTTTATTAAAGGCCAGAAATTCGAATCGGGGTCTCAATATATTATGGTAACAGGTCTTCGTTTGTTCGCCGTTGAGTCGAGGCTTGGAGTAGAAGTTGATTTTGTCGGCTCAAAAAAGGGCACCCTTTATTTAACAGGGATTCCCGTTTATGATTCTATTTCTCAACACATTAGAGTTGACGATTTACAATTCGATTTGAAAACCAAGAACATTTTGCTGAAATCGGCTAAATGGATATTGAGCGATAAGATTCGCAAGGAAATGCAGAAGGCGATGAATATCGACATGCAACCCCAGATTAATGAGGCAGAAAACATGATGAACGAAGCGCTGAACACCCAATATGAATACGGAATAAAACTCAGCGGGAAGATAAATGAATTAAAAATAACGGATTACCAATTAAGGGCAGAAGAGTTATGGGTCCGAGTTTTCTTGCAAGGTGGGCTTAAAGTAAACTTACAATCGCCCAATCTGAATTAATCTCAATAGCGTTTAAAGCAAAAAAGGAGGCTATACAGCCCCCTTTTTAATTACTCATTCTATCGACTTAACCAATTTTTACAATTAAATCCGCTACACGCGCGCTGTAGCCGGTTTCGTTATCGTACCAACCAACAACCTTGGCAGTATTACCAATAACTTGTGTAAGCTTCGAATCGAAAATACAACTATGTGGATTTCCAACGATGTCAATACTTACAATTTCATCTTCTGTATATTCCATAACACCCTTAAGGCTGCTATCAGCTGCTGCTTTCATTGCTGCGTTGATTTCAGCAACCGTTGCGGGCTTCTTCAAGTTAACGGTAAAGTCTGTTACCGAACCATCTGGAATTGGAACTCGCATAGCGTTTCCGTTTAATTTTCCGGCTAGGTGAGGTAATACCAAACCAACAGCCTTTGCAGCCCCTGTGCTGGTTGGAACAATGCTGTAAGCGGCAGCGCGAGCACGACGTAAATCTTTATGAGGTGCGTCTTGCAAGTTTTGATCAGCAGTATAGGCGTGAATGGTGGTCATAAAACCTTCTTCGATACCGAAGTTTTCATCTAAAACCTTAACCATTGGAGCCAAACAGTTAGTAGTACAAGATGCATTACTTAAAACAGTTTCAGAACCATCTAAGATTTCATCGTTTACTCCCAATACGATGGTTTTAAGGTTACCGGTAGCGGGTGCTGAAATAACTACCTTCTTTGCACCTGCTGTTAAATGCATACCGGCTTTTTCATCAGAGGTAAAAATACCCGTACTTTCCAATACAACATCTACACCCAAGTCTCCCCAAGGCAAAGCTTTTGGATCTCTTTCAGCGTAAATACGGATTGGAGTACCGTTGATGATAAGGTGGTTTTCGTCATGAGAAACGGTACCAGGAAAACGACCGTGAACAGAGTCGTATTTTAACAAATGAGCCAAAGTGGCGTTATCTGTTAAATCGTTAATAGCAACAACTTCTACACCGGGCTTTTGCAATAAAAACTTAAATGCATGGCGACCGATACGACCGAATCCGTTAATGGCTACTTTCATTTCTTAATAGGGTATTAGTTAATGGTGTTACAAAAATAAGAGTATTTTATTTAACCTCTTGGTTTTAGAGGTCGAATTTCTAAATTCACATTGTGAAAATTCTTAGGAGTTTGAAGTGCGAATAGAATTTGAGCTGCTACATCCTCAGGCATTAGCATATTATCGTGTGCCGTTATGTTTTCAGAATGCCTGAAGAAGTCGGTTTTTACAGACCCCGGATACACACAGGTAACCTTAACACCAAAGTCACGCACTTCTTTGTAAAGGGCATCACTAAATCCACGTACGGCAAATTTTGTGGCACAATAACCAGAAACCTGCTGATAGCCTTCAAGCCCAGCAATAGATGCAATGTTGATGATATGAGCTTCTCCACTTTTTTTCATGGATGGAAGAGCCAAGCGAGTGGCATAAAACAAACCCGTAACATTGGTGTTGAACATCTGATGCCATTGTTCTAGGGGGATCTCCTCGCAAAAACCAAAATAACCCAAGCCAGCATTGTTGATTAGAACATCAACTTGACCGTGTTTCTCTAAAATTGTATTGAAAGCACTTTCCAACTGTTCGTAAACTTGAACATCGGCATGTAAGCACGTGTAGTTTTCGTGTTTCGTGGAACATCCGCTTCTACACAAGCCGTAAACAATTGCTCCGGCATCTAACAATTGCTGTACGCAATGGTAGCCAATTCCTTTGTTTGCACCCGTAACAACGGCGATTTTATTTTCTAAATTCATATTGATTTAATAACTGATTAATTGAATCATTAACATCATTCCAATCGAATGGCATACTAACACTCCTGTGTGCATTTTTTTCAGAACCGTATTGGTACGTTTTATCGTAATAAACCAAAAGCGTTGACAACCATTCTTGCAGATTTCCTTGAGATAACATTTCAACCGCGTAATTGGCGTGCTGACCTCCAAGTTTTTTTCTTAAAATTTCAGTTCTCTGGGTAAGTTCGGCAACATCAAAATGACCGTATTCAATCAACAACCTTTCAATTCGAACATTTAATGGAACGTCAATTTGAAAAATGGGCGCATGGAGCATTTGATTCCAAAAAGCATCCGGAAGATAGCAATTTCCAATAAGTCGACTTTCGTTTTCAATCCAAACCGGTTTACTCTCGTCAAACTGAGACAATTGCCAAGCAAGTTCATTTTCAAAGCTCTCGGTACTGGGTTGAGGTAACTGTCCAAGAGAACCAAAAGCACTGCCTTTATGATGGGCAATACCTTCAAGGTCGATTATCTGGTGGCCTTTTTCTTTTAATAGATGTAATAATTCTGTTTTTCCAGAACCTGTAGCACCACCAATAATTTGTAAGGAGTATTTTTTATTAAATTGTGATAATACCCAATTTCGATAACTTTTATAACCACCTTCTATACGTCGTACTTGATTGCCAGACCATTGGAACAAGGTTGCGGATATCAAACTTCTCAAGCCGCCACGCCAACAATAAAAAACAAGTGGTTTATTCAACGCTAACATCTCTTGGTACCGATCATACAATTGAGGCATTATTGGACCTACCAGCTCAAGACCTTTTCGTACCGCCTCTATGCGACCTTGTTGCTTATAAAGAGTTCCCACCTCAATACGTGCATCGTCATCCAATAATGGAATATTAAAAGCACCGGGCAAGTGCCCTTTGGCGAATTCTTTTTCGCTACGGGCGTCAATAAAAGTAAAGGATTCTATTTGCGCGATAATCTCTTCAATATGAAGGTCTTGCGCTTGCATATTATTCGACGATTTCTAAAACCGAACGGTAAGCCAAAACCGATTCACCATATTTCGTGGCGGTTTTTTGCATCAAGCCAGGACCAAAATCACGACGATAACGCTCTAATGTTTCAACACTTTCACAGGTATATTGGATAGCGTAATTCACACCCTCATCATCTGAGTCATTCGTTAAAAGCTTCAGAATTTTGTATTCCTTAAAGCATCCAGTCGCCATAACTTCTGGAAGGTGCTCGGATTTCATCCACTGCAACCATTCAGAAGCGGTCGAAACATGCATATTACAAGTTACATTGTAGATAATCATGCGGCGGTAATGCGAACTTGATAATCTTCCATGATGAGATTTGCCAACAGTTTTTTAGCCGCAATATGAGCGGTTTCTTCTGCTTTACTGGCATCATCAGCATCAATGTCTAAGGTAATGTATCTACCAATGCGAACTTCAGAAACATTATCAATACCAATGCGAGGCATGCTCTGTGTAACTGCTTTTCCCTGAGGATCTAATAGGCCTTTTTTAGGAAGAATTTCAATTTCAGCTAAGAATTTCACTCCACAAAAATAAGGATTAAATCTCCCAAGGGATTAACTTAGCAGAAAAATATGCACAAGAAACCATACTTTTTAATCGCATTGGTATTCATTTATCTTGGAATTGGCTGTCAGAATAATGTTTCTACCGAATCCGGCACTTCTTCAAAGGAAGACACAGCGGTAGGTAGCATTGATGGTTTTATTTCATCAGAAACTGATTTTGTTATAACTCCGACCAAAAGACCCGATATGCATGTAATATGCGAGCGTTATGACAATGTGAAGCCAGAGACTTTGAAAACGTTGTTTATTGGAGCCGCAGCTTCATTAAATCAAATCATCGCAGATAGTGGTCGAATTGTAACGGGACCCATAATGGCAATTTATGAAAAACTACCTCAAGAGGGTGTAGAACAAACCATATGGGTAGGGATACCCATAAATAATCCGTTAAAAGGAAACAAACACGTTCATAAGAACATAAAAGCGGGTCGATTCCACAAAGCAAAAACCATGGCTGGCCTCGGAGAGAGCGCGGCGTATTGGGCGCGTGTTGCCGCCAATGTTAAGAACAACGGGTTTAAAATCGCTCCACCTTTTATTGAATACCCATCCGATACGCGAACAGGCGAAATGACTACCGTCGTGACCAATAGCAACTTATTAATTCCTGAAGTAAAACCGTGATCACCCCCGCCTATTTAAACCCAGGAGATACAGTAGCACTAATTTCTCCAGCTCGATATATGGAAATGACAGCCTTGAAGAATTTTCAAGACTGGGTAGAAGCTAATGGGTGGAATTTGAAAACCGCGCCCAATCTTGGTGCTGTTAACGGTCAATTAGGGGGAACAATAACTGAACGCCTGAAGGATATACAATGGGCACTAGAAGAACCCAGCATTAAAGCTGTTTTTTGTGCTCGTGGAGGGTATGGTACAATGCAATTGGTATCTGAATTGCGAAAATTAGATTTTGGCGGGATGCCCAAATGGTGGGTGGGTTTTTCAG
>Ga0181559_10005103_pt1 | contig 12605 bp, 4 predicted proteins | sample 011ome_21_FD_133752 | JGI IMG/M metagenome (GOLD analysis project Ga0181559, IMG submission 133752) | Coastal salt marsh microbial communities from the Groves Creek Marsh, Skidaway Island, Georgia - 011508AT metaG (megahit assembly) | ecosystem: Environmental > Aquatic > Marine > Intertidal zone...
GCCTTTGTTAGCTTGATCGCCGTTTCCGTTACCGCGAACGCACAAAAGCTGAGTGTGGGCGATCCAAGCCCGGGTTTAAAAGTGTCCAAATGGATCAAAGGTGATCCTGTTACGGCGCCGCTCAAAGACAAAGTTCACGTGGTTGAGTTCTGGGCAACCTGGTGTGGACCTTGTCGCGTTGGGATGCCTCATATCAGCGAACTCCAAAACAAATACAAAGACGAAGTTGCTTTCATCGGCGTGACGCGAGAGGATGAAAAAACCGTTCGAGGATTCCTCGGAAAAAAAGCGACCACTGGTGGCACGTGGGATGACGTCATTCAGTATCGCCTCGCTCTGGATGAAGGCGATTGGACCAACACCAACTACATGCGTGCAGCCGGTCAAAACGGCATTCCCTGTGCATTTGTTGTCGGGCGAGAAGGAATCATTGAATGGATTGGTCACCCAGCACGCATCGATGAACCACTCGAAAAAATCGTCAGCGGTACTTGGGATCGCGAAGAAGCCGTCGCTCAGATGAAGCAACAGCAAGCGATGCAGCAGTCAATGATGAAGTTATCGGCAGCACTACAAAAGTCTGACTTTGATGGCGCCTTGGCGATGGTCGATGAAATGGAAACATCGCTAGGTAAGTCGGTCAACACAGGTCTTTATCGCATGACCATTTTGGAAAGAGCAGGTCGAGTCGAGCAAGCGACTGAAGTGCGAGGTTCGGTCATCGAACAAGCTTGGGAAGATTCGCAGCTATTGAATCAAATCGCTTGGAACACCGCTCGAACCGGCAAAGGTAACGATGCGGATCTACAACTTGCATTAAAAGCGGCCACTCGTGCCTCTGAACTCAAAGAGGGTAAAGATGCCGCGATTCTGGACACCGTTGCTCGGGTCTACTACGTTATGGGTGACCTAGATTCGGCCATCGCTTGGCAGGAAAAAGCAGTGCAGCACAACAGTGGTAACGATGAAATCGGAGCTACTTTGGCAACGTACAAAAAAGAAAAAGCGGCTCAGTAGCTGTCTGTTTTTTGATTCGAAAGAAATCGAGCATCCACGAAGAGATAACACGAGGACATCGGTTTCAGGTCAAACGAAAGAGGACACCGGTATCATTCTGGTGTCCTTTTTTTATTGGGTTACCGTCAATTTCGGGCTTGATGAGATCCATTCAATCATAAAAACCAAACGTTTGATGGAATGATTGCGTCGCTCTTGGCTGGCAATCTGTCCCAATTCATCAACCTGATTTGGATGCCTAAACCGCTCGACGCCTCAACTGCGAGTGCGCGGGTTCCGAGTGAATACGTCTCCCTTTGTTGGAGGATCGACGTTCGCGGCGATTTGATTTTGTATTGCTTGGAAATGCTTGTTGGTGCCGATGCGAAGGCCTCGCGTCAAAATCTTCCTCGAGCGGAGCAGATCGAAAGATTCCAATCAATAGACTGGAACTCGCCGCACAAACACAGCAGACCATTCCGAGGATTAGAAACGTGGACATGAACGACTCTCCGCCTAGCGGCTTGAGAAACTAGTAATTTTTGTAACAGACAGTGGGTCGCAAACCTTGGTGTTTCGATGCATCCATACAAGACACAGAGCAAACGCCGGCGATCGAATGGAAATACGGAAAACGATCAGCTAAAGGGCGATTGCAAAGCCGATCGCGATCGCGCTACTGGCAATCTGCTACCTCAACTGGCGGTGCTATTTCCAAAAAATGGACGGTTCATCCGTCAACGCCACGCGGGAACTATTTGGTCTACGTCGGAACCATAGCTCGCAAAAAAGAAGCAAAACAAGAAAAAGTAGCGGAGCTAGGTAAAATTCCCGGGCAGCGACTCCGAATTTGCGACGCCAATAAGTGTTTCTCCCCGTTCGCTAAGAGAATGGATGGGTTCGCGGAGAGAACGGAACAATGAACCCAGATGGTGGAACCCAGTTGGTGGAACCCAGCGACAAGCAAAGAATTCGCATGAGGGAAACGACCCCAGAGTCACGCCTCATGCAATGCGATCGGGCAACTCGATACAACATCCGGGTCGGTAAAACCGCTCAGCGTTGGCCTCAATCGATCGATGAATCTCCCATCTCGCTTACCCAGCGCATCCAGTCGACATCAAAACCGTGGCGATCAGACGCCCAGTAATGCACAGCACTTACCCAACTGTCTAATTGCCAACAGACGGGAAGGGCGATTAGCTAGCCCTAAAACTGCTACCAAACGCCAAGTTATATCCGTTGGAACGAGACCCCTGTCTTTGATGCCCCCTAAACCTAAAACGCACGTACGATGGAGGGTGAAAGATGATTTGCAAAGATAACGATGCTTTGTGAACGGTGCGTGCATCGATTGAAGGCACTTGTTTTGAATCAGCAGAGAAACGACCACGAAGAGAAAGATGTATCGATTTGAGTGCAGAAGGTTGATCGGGGGGGGGAGATTTCAATCCGACTCGCGTCGCTTTCCAACAATAAGACGCTCATACTAAAGTTCATCGATGATCATGAGCGTTGCGTCGAAGTCGACGTTCCCGGTGCGATGCAAAATGGCTGCCGACAGTCCAAATCAAATCATGGAGTTTGAGAGAGTAAATGTGTACAGCGGGATTCAGTGAGCGTTCTTTCTAGAGTTGATCGAGAGTTCCACTGCTTCAAATAACCACACAGCATCGAGACGACAACCAATTGTGTCATTAAGCAGCACCGGCATGAAGATTCAATGAAGGTTCAAACGTGAATCGCGAAGCTGGATGAGAACGCATCGTAGAGCGTGGTGAAGCGAGGCGGTTCGTAACGATTGAAACGGTTATCGGCGACCTTGATTATTAGTTCGCAAATAGGGCGGCTCGGCGAATTGACCTTGCCACACTTGGGCACTAGCGTGGAACAGTCGAGATATCGATGGATGTCTTGCGGGGGTGCTATTTTGAAAAGTCCTCCGCACAACCGATGCCGCGAAACGACACGTGGCTGTTGCATATTTGCGATGTAGTGATTGCCGTAAAACGGTTTCAACTCCGACGCAGCTAGACGGAAGAAATGGCAAGATCCAGACGAAAAAAACGAAATCATAGTGCGGCAGCCAACGCGGTTTCCTCTGGGAACAGTGCGTATAAGTCAATCGCACGTAATGAAAAACTGTACCTGATGACCTTTTCTCAGGTGTGGAGCGACTACAAGTTTCCGTTGATCGGGATTCTCGCGGTTCTTCTTTATTCGTATTGGCCGACGTTTGTTTGGGTCGAAGAAGCTTGGCGGAACGAACCTGATTACTCACACGGTTATCTGGTTCCATTTTTGGCTGGCATGCTCTGCTGGCATCGTCGCGACAGCTTCCCCGGCATCCGTGCAAAACTTTCACCGTGGGGACTGTCTCTAGTTGGAATGGCCATCGTCATGCGACTTGTCGGTCGCCTTGTATACGCTGACTTTTTAGATGGCTGGTCCATTGTCCCGATGATTACGGGAATCGCTTGGTTTCTGATGGGGCCTCAAGCAATGAAGTGGGCACTGCCTGCGATCATGTTCTTGCTGCTGATGATTCCGATGCCATACCGGGCCGAAACACTGTTGAGCTGGAAGCTGCAGGGGATCGCGACCGAACTAAGCACCATTTCGCTGCGGGTCCTTGGTCAGCCAGCTGTATCCGAAGGCCACACGATCTGGCTTGGTGAAGAGCAATTGATGGTCGAGCAAGCATGTTCGGGGATGCGAATCTTCATTGGTGTCGCCGCACTCGCCTACTTTTGGACCTGCATGGTCACCCGAATTTGGCTCGACCGTCTCGTGCTGATTTGTTCGGTGATTCCTACCGCATTATTCGTGAATGCCGTTCGAATCACTCTGGTTGGTTTGATGTATCAAACGATTGACGATCCGGGCCTACGACACACCATCCACGATATGACCGGTTACTTAATGATCCCCTTCGCGTTTGGCCTGCTTTGGCTCATCAAGGTCTATTGGGAAAACCTTTACCGGCCGATCGAGAGCATGTCTGCAAAAGATTTTGTGCGTGTGCCCGCATCGTAACCTACGCTTACACATTCGAGACGCACAGATCGGAAAATGTGCGTTTGATTTGTCCCTCCTAGCAAACACCTTACTGCTACTGATCCTCGCCCATGTCAAATCAACAGAACAGTCAAGTTCGATTTACCGCCGTTCAGACGCCAGAGTTTGGCCAACTGAAGGAAGGTAAATTCAACCCATGGATCCTCTGGGTTACCGTACGTCGCTGCTGGACGTGGGCGTTGCCAATCGGCACTCTGCTAGCTGGAATTGCGGCAATCTTGGTGATCGAAACATTCGTTCCAGAATATCGTGCGGAGCACTGGCTGGAAGCGAAGCAGGATTACCTTGTTTTCCAGGGTGTGATGCCGGTCGCAAAGAATCTTTCAACAACCGAAAAACCGATCATTCTCAATCCAATTGTTCTCGACCCAGTGCTTGCAGATCCTGCACTGCGTAAAGCACCAAGTTTATCGGATCCCGAGCTAGCAGAGGTCAACCTACGCAAGAACTTGACGATTGCGAGCGGTGGTACGGCCGAACGTCTTGTGATTAGCTACACCGATATCGATCGCGATGCTGCTGCGATGGTCGCCAACGCGATCACTGATTCCTACCTAAGAACTCGCGAAGCGTTCGACAGCCGCCGTGTGGAGAACTTAGAAAAATGGCTCGCACCAGAATTGACGCGTTGGGAAAACAACGTGGAGGACCGTCGTAAAACGGTCGAATCGCTATCTCAAAACCTTCTCGGCTTCGCTCCTGGTGAACGATTGTCGGTAGCAGAAGATCAGGGTCGCATGGCTTTAATCTCGCAGCTTCGCGGCCAAATCACGGATCTCAAAGTGCAACTTGCGGTCATGGACGCCCAGAACAAGATGGAGCAAGAGGACACCACTCCAGCCCCAACACCACCTGCTTTCAAAGAACCCAAGATCACCATCGAACGGTACGAGCCGACCGAGGCGGATATTCGAGTTGCCACCAATCAAGAACCAACGGTCGTCGAAGCTCAAAAGAAAGTAGACGCGCTCAAAGCAATGATTTTCGATCTCGAAACCAAGGATCTGGTTCGTTTTGATCGCCCTCGTTACCAAGATCTTCAGCAGCAACGAGACGAAGCAATTGCTGCATTAGAGCAAGTAAAAACAGACGTTCGCCCGAGCGTCCTCGAAGCACTAAATAAACTAGCTGATGAAGATATCGAAAGTCGTCAGCGACTCGCAGAAATCGATATCGCTCGCCAGAAACAACAATATGAGCAAGACTTGGCTGCCCAAAGCATGAGCCGGGCTCAGGAAGAGACGGCCAATCGCCTTGCCAAGCAGCGCGAACGTGATGCGGTCGCATCGGAACTGGCAATCCTTGAGGAACAATACGAGCAAGAGCGGCAGCGAATGGAACAGTTTGGTGGGGAGACTGCCAAATTGCAATTTGCTCAAGAAGAACTCGAAGTCGCAAATGCAGTGCTCCTAAAATTACGTGACCGAATCGCTGCCATCCGGACGGAACGTCAAAACGGCGGTACCGTTCGTAGTCTCGCTGCGGCTCAGCCACCCAACTCGCCAATCGAATCCATGCCCTACAAAAAGGTATTGATGGCTGCTGGTGTTGCCTTTTTAATTCCATTTGCAATTGGTTTCCTGATGGAATTCCGCGTGCAACGGATCACCGACAGTTCCACACTGGACGACCTACCCATCGCACCGGTCATGGGTGAAGTGGCACGTCTGCCATCAAAAGTACGTACACGAAAAACGGTTCGGCAATTCGAAGAAAGTGTGGACACGCTTCGTGCCAACTTGCTGCTTTCCACCAAAGCGAAAGACACTCGATCCATTGCGGTGGTTAGTAGCATGTCGGGTGAAGGAAAGAGTAGCGTGACATCTCAATTGGCATTATCGATTGCCAAAGCAACCGGTCAAACCATTCTGCTGGTGGACACCGACCTCCGCTGTCCCGACCAACACGAAATCTTTGGTGTGGAACTTGGCCCAGGTTTCACCGAGGTGATTTCTGGCAAAATTTCGCTTCAAGAAGCAGTCAACACGTCGCTCGGTGACCTCGTCCATATTCTGCCTGCTGGAAAACTTGATCGTAGCCCACACCGCTTGATGAACCCAGCGGCGATTGAGGAATTCATGCAAGAGGCTTTAAAGCACTACGCTTACGTCATCTTTGACACAGCACCCGTTTTGTCAGCTGGCGAGACATTAGCTATCGCCTCACAGGTCGATGCCACCCTGATGTGTGTGATGCGTGACGTAAGTCGACTCGACAACCTCACGCGGACATCCAAGCGTCTGGAAGCATCCGGAGCAAATCTGGCGGGGACCGTATTCAATGGGATCACCCACCGACAATACGCGTACCGCTACGGCAACTACCAATACGCTCTCGCTGCTCAAGTTCCGAATCTCTAAGAGCGCTTGGCTCTAAGCATTGTAAACACGGCCCAATTTACGCATTCAGTTAGAATTACGAATTGCAATGACGGACAATTCAGACAAAACGATCGCTGAAAACAAGTTGACTGAAGAAACGGTCCGCGCGAATAAAATCGCTGCCAGCCTCAATTCCCACATCCCAGAACGGCACCGAACATGGCATTGGAACTGGGTTTTAATTGGCTGTTCCTCCTTCCTAATTGTTGTAGGTCTGGCGTTTTCGTTTGTTTCCTACAAACACAATTCGAAGGTTGCCGCAGACTCGTTTCTGACCCTAGCAACCGAGGCCGCCAATCGCGGTGATTCAGATATCCAGATCAGCTGGCTGAATCGATATTCGATGATGAATCCCGATAATCAAGAAGTGATTATCGAAGCGGCTCTCGTCGCGGATGCCGCCGTTGATACGGCGAGCTACAGCGAACGATACGCCACAATGAACGCGGCTAGAAAGCAAATCAGCAACTCGATCGGTCGCCTCGATGTGCAAGAACACGCGACCGCGATCGAAGATCTTCGCAAACGACTGATCGAAAGATTGATCCAGCTTGGTAGTTTTTGGCTCAGTGAAGCAGAAAACCAGATCCTGTTACTTAAACCCGATCCAAACGATGCTTATGCAGCGAAACAACTTGCACGCGCCATCGTTGGCCAAGTGATTGCAGGAACCTACGAACCTCGGGACAACACCGCGAAGGATAAAGAAGTTGATTACTGGGGCTGGTTAAAAAATCAAATCCCAGGTGAAGTCCTCACACTTGCGGTCAACCGAAACCGAGACGATCTCGATCTCATCAGTCTCTTTCTAACCGCCTATCATAATGAGCCGCAAATCTTTCAGCCGGTCAGTGAACAGATAACCACCGAGAAACTCAGTGATCGCGCCGATCGTCTAGTAGAAGAGTCGGTCACCTATCTACTGGAGCAGGAAAATCAACATGCCAACTGGATCCTGTACACCCATTATGCGGCGATTGACCTTGAACAACCCGCTATCAAGATCGCAGATCAAAATGCTGAGACATCCTTAAAACGATTAACCGATCTCGCTAGCCAAGAAGACGCCGAAGCAGCAATCAAGAAAAATGCGGCTTCCAGCATTCCGGATTACTACTGGGACATTTTCTTGTTGAATGCCGCCGCCCGTGCAGCAGAGCAAGCCAATCCGGACGAAGCGGTTGAATATTACAAAGCAATCACAGCATTAGAAGTCAATCCTTTACCAGGTAGCATTGTCGAGGACAGCTATCTTCGTGCAGGCTCCGTCTTAGTGAATAACGAAAAGGAAGACGAAGCGTTGGCGATATGGGAATCGGGTCTTGTACGCGACCCGAACAGCATCCCGCTGAGAAACACGATCGCCTCCTATCGCGTTCAGCAGATGGATGATATCGACTCAGCCAAAGAGGCGATGAAGTCGCTCGAATCGGCAATCGAACTGAGTGAACGAAACATTGCAGCCATGAACGCATCCGAACTGCCGGAAGAACAACGAACGGCGGCGACCGAGAAAAACCTTGCGGCCCGTTGGCAACTCGATGTTCTCAAAGCTTCGATGGATCAGAAGGAAGGACGAGAGCGTGAAGCAATCGAACGTCTACGTCTTGCTCTCAATAGCAGCGTGGCGATTGCCACCCCGTACCGCGTGGCAGTAGCCAACCAACTCGCAGACATCTACGCCAACAAAAACCTGTGGGATCAAGCAGCCGTTTCGCTGGATCGAGTCTCTGCCGAAGATCCGAACAATGCAGTCCTGCGAGCCCGAATTGCGGATGCGTGGAACCGTGCCGGGAACACAGAAGAAGCTGCCAAACAATGGAAAATGATTGGCTCAGAAGACACGCTGCCAATGCGTCTCGCGGCAGCCGAATCCTATATCAATCAGCAACTGCGACTCCCGCCCTCGCAACGTGACTTCCGCACAGTCCGCGGATTGATCGCGCAAATCCGAACGGATGTCGGTGAGATGGAGCAGAGCGAAGACGAACTGCAACAACAACTCCAGAATCGCAATCTAGCTTTTTTGGATGTGCTGGAAACCTTTTTACCTTCGACCGGAACCGATGTCGAAAAGCACTTGAGTTCTGATGAATTCTCAACCTCGATTACCAAACTTGGTGAACAATATTCCGATGATCGCGACATTCAGATTTTTGTCGCTCAGCGTCTCGCCTCAATCGGAAAACTAGAGGAGGCATCGACCGCGATCGATCGCCTCGAAGCGATCGAAGGTAGCGATGCAACGATCGTTGAAATCACCAAGGCTCAGCTGGACTCTTTGCAAGGAAACTGGCAGCAGGCGAGTGATCGACTGTTAAGCCAAGCGAGCAAAGATAACGATCGCGAAATTGAACTCAAGATGCGAGCTTCCTCATTGCAACTTCGTGGACGCAACCTTGAGGCAGCCTACAAAATCATTGCCGATATTCCAGACGAACGCCAAACGGTTGAAAGCCTAACGGAACTCGTCCGTCTTGCACCAGGTCTCCCCGATGGATCACCGTATCTTGGCAAAGAAAAAGAGAATCCACAGCAAAAGCTCGCTGCGATCCTAGAAGACAAACTTCGCGTTAAAGAGGGTGAGAGCGGAACGACTTGGAAACTGCTTCGTGTTCGCCGACTGATCGACGAATTACGAGCTGCTCGTGATCAAATTGAGTCGACAGACCCGCGATTTGTCGAAGCAAAGAAATTGAATGCCGATATTTTGAGTTGGCGTCCACGTTGGGGTGAAGCAATCTCGCTCAGCGGTTATCTGAAAGCAATCGAAGCGAATACGAAACGAAGAAACGACCCCACTGCAGTGACGCTTCGAGAGGATGCGGTTGAAGATCTGCGTCGAGGCGTTGCAGCAGGCGATCGTCAGCGACAAACCCGTTACTTGATTGTTGAGCTCCTCGGCCAACTTCGCCGCGAAGATGAGGCGGAACGCGAACTTGAACTCGCTACCTACGATGCTGATCCGAATATCGATGAGTACTCGACACTCAGAATCAATCTCGCTAATCGGCAAGGTGATTTTGATCGAGGTCTAGCGTTGGCTCGAGCTGAAGCCGAGCAGGCACCAGAGGATTATCGCACCCACGAAGTACTCGCAAGAACGGCTTTCCTCATCGGAAAATCGTCCAACGACACCGTGAAACGCAAAGAAATGTTTGATCTTACGTCAACGGAGATCGACAGAGCCTTGGAACTAGCAGAGGAAGATCAAACCTCCCTTTATTCGCTCAAAGTGGAATACCTTGGAACCATGGCGGACGAAAAAGGATTGAAAGCGATCATTCAATCGGTCAATGAATCAGACCTCTCGCGATTCGACAAATTAATGCTTGAAGCACGCTCGGCGGAATTAATTGGAGATGATGATCAAGTACTGGTCTCCCTTCACGCAGCCGCTACTGAGCGGCCATCGCCTCGCGTCATGCTTAGCCAAGCAGCGGTTTATCGCCGACTTGGCAGACTAGCCGAAGCGACACAGATCCTGCGGCAAGCACTTAAACTGGCACCCAACAACGGTGACGTCCGATACGCGGTTGCCGCGTCGATGATCGCGGAAAGCACCGACGACACCAAGAAAATCAAGTGGGACGAGCTTGCTGCGCTGATGTCACAGGAATCGGGTGCAACCAACAACAACCGATTGCAACATGCCGTCTTCCTTTATGGCCAAGGTGACAGCCTGCAGAAACGTGAAGCGGTTCGAATCCTTCGCAAATTAATCGATGAGCGAACCGAAACCAGCGAAGATGCGATCCGAATGCTTGCGGCGATCCTTCGTGAGGAACTTCGTGATGACCCAGAGGGTCCCGAGAATGTTCGCAAGGCAAAGATCGCCGAAGTACGCAATCTGTACGCGAAACTGCGATCAAACGTTGCACCCAACGCGGGCGACATCTATCAGTACTGCAACTTCCTTCTGGAACTCAACAACGAAGACGACTACCCGCAGATCGAGCAGTACCGAGATGAATTGGTTAAAATGCGTGCGGGCGTGATCTTTGGCCTGGAAGTTGGTGTGCGTTATGCACAGCTAACGATTGCGAAGGAAGACTTCCCCGATGAGATCCGTAAGTGGGAAACCGAAGTATCCCGACTTGGACTTCTTAACGCCGACAGCGTCTCGCTTGCCGCAGGTAGTTCGCTCTTGCGACTTGGAAGAGCCGACTTGGGACTGGAGTACTTTAGAACCCTTTACGAAAATAACCCTAAATCGCTTACCCAGTATTTTGTCGCCCTTGTGGGAGCACAGCAGCTCAACGAAGCCATTGATCTTGCAATGCGTCACTATCAGGAAAACGGCGATGCCAACTCCGCGACACTTTTTGTCAGCGGTCTGAATCGACTCGGTGAGACCGCACTAAGCGAAGAGCACGCACAGATTGTGAATCAGATTCTGATGAATCACGAAAACAATCTGGAACTACTCGAGAACGTCGCAACCCTACGACTACAGCACCAAGACTCTGATGGTGCGGTTGCCATTTTCAATCGAATCCTGAAAGTCGATCCGCTGCGAATTCGAACGCTTAACAACATGGCCATGACACTCGCAGAGTTGCCAGGTCGAACTGGCGATGCCATGAAATCGGTTGACCGAGCGATCAAACTTGCCGGTGAAGACCCTGAACTGCTGGACACCAAAGGTTTTGTATTGATGAAATCAGGTGATCTTAACGGAGCAGAAAAAATCTTCAGACAGGCATTTGATGCAACTCAGGAACCAAGATTCCAGTTTCATGAAATCTTAACGCTGCTTGCTCAGGAAAAACAGGAAGAGGCCAAGAAGTCGTTCCAATCACTCGATGTCAAGCGATTGAACCCTGCAGGTCTAACTTTGGCAGAGAGAAGACAACTAGAAACGTTGAAGCTTGATTTCCGTGGGAACGAATAATCAATCGTTTCTAGAACGAATCATTACCCGAGACGAAGAAACACCAAGTGTCCGAAATAGAAACTGTCCCAAAAGATGTAGTGATTTCACGCCGCAAGCCGATGCTCGTGGTGATCGCATTATTAATGACGTCTGCGGTTGTGCATGGTTCGATCGATGGTCGATGGTCGGCCAAAACCGACCTCAAAGCTCAGGGTCAAAAACTCACGACGCTTCCCGAGGTCGCTGGGGATTGGCGTCTCACATCAAAACCGGAGATGAACGAGAGTGCACTTCGCATCCTGCAGTGCCACGGTTGGGATCAGCGTCAGTATCGCAATGAGATTACCGGCCAAATCATCACCGTTGCCGTGATGTTCGGCCCCCGAGGACCAATGGCGGTGCACACCCCTGAGGTCTGCTATGACTCGGTTGGGACGCTCCAAACTCGCGACCGACGTGTCGAATCAATTTCCACCGGCAGTAATGACCACAAATTTTGGTCAGTAGAATTTTCTGGCAAAGATTCGCCAGATGATCGTTTTGAGTCGTGGTATGCATGGAGTGATGGGGGAGCGTTTCACGCGAGCAAACTCCCGCGAGTCTGGATGACCAGCAGCCTTTACAAAATCCAACTGTCAGGCCCATCCGGAAACGGTGCGGATCAACCGATTCAGGATTTTCTAGGAGAATTCCTTCCACAGCTGGAAATTGTCGTGGAATAGCCCCGTTGCGAGGTGTTCAATTCGCGCAATTCGTCGCGATTTAAACGATTGTTCATTTGAACTTTTTAAGCTCGTGACTAAGATTCGGGTAAGTGGGATAGAGGGCAACTATCACGCAGAGCCTCAACTCGCTTTGCAGCTTCTTTTGATCCCAACGTAGCGCACTCATCTTCAACCGTTCGGTTATTTATGTCTCTCACCGAAATCTCGCGTCCAGCGTCGTCGAGAATGGATTCAGGTCAAAGCCTGTCCCATCATCCGACCGATTCGATGCGTCGGCGAAATTACCGAGAGCAGCAACCGAAAGGCATCACGACTCAGCAAAAGCTGCACCAACGCGATGATTACATGCGGCGCAAAGCGAGCTTGGATCGAATCATCGGGTTCCTATTGTTGGTTTTCACCTCACCATTGATCTTGCTGTTAGCAGCGATCGTAAAATGCACTTCGAAAGGCCCTGCGGTCTACCGACAAACTCGCGTTGGCAAAGACGGACAAACCTTTGAACTCTTAAAATTGCGTTCAATGGTTCGAAATGCCGAAAAACCGGGA
>Ga0181559_10005107_pt1 | contig 12599 bp, 11 predicted proteins | sample 011ome_21_FD_133752 | JGI IMG/M metagenome (GOLD analysis project Ga0181559, IMG submission 133752) | Coastal salt marsh microbial communities from the Groves Creek Marsh, Skidaway Island, Georgia - 011508AT metaG (megahit assembly) | ecosystem: Environmental > Aquatic > Marine > Intertidal...
AGTTGAAAGGCGTCGAGGTCGGGGATTGAAAGCGAGGGGTGGGCGGAGAGATGCGCCGGGCAAAGTCCTTAAGGATCGGCGTTCACCACGCCAACGCGGTCGTATGGGAACCAGTTTGAGAAGAACGCACCAGTGCAACACCTTCGTGCTGCGGCCGTCGGAGTACTCCGTCGTGTTCTTGATGGACGCCACGACGACCCAGATCGTGATCCACGTCAGGATGAGGATCGCGCCGAAGAGTTTCGGGACGCCGAGCTTGTGGATTTTCTCCGTCGTGTCCTTCAACGCGACGTCGTCGTTGCGTTTGGTGTACAACGTCGTCAACCCGCCGACGACGATGAGCAGGGGGAAGATGAAGTTGCTGGTGTAATAAAACGCGACCGTGGCGGACATCAGGCATAAAAGTCTCGTGACCTCGTCCTTGCACTGCCCGCGCGCGAGTCCGATCGCGGCGGAGAGGATGAGCGCGACGCCGGCGGCGGCGAGGCCGGCGGTCAAGCCTTGGAGCCACCTGACGACGACGACGTTCGAGCGCGGGACGGACGGGATCCGAGTCGAGTCAGTCGAACGTCGTCGCGTCGGTCGAACGTCGTCGCGTCGGTCGAACGTCGTCGCGTCGGTCGAGCGTCGAAACCGAGCGGCGCGGGGTGAAGAGAACGTCCTCCTCAAGAGACGACGCTCGACGCGCGAGCGGGAGCGCATGGGGAGCGGTCTGAATGAATGAACGAAGCGATCCGACGCACCGCGCTGGATTCGCGAGCGCCTCGGCGGCGCCCGCGCCCGTGAGCGACATGAGCAACAGACCGGGGTACTGAAACAGCAGCCCGGACAGGAGCCCGCCGAGGATGCCTTGCTGCGTGACGCCGATCGCGAAGGACACCTGCGTGGACGTCGGCCCCGGGAGGCACTGAGGGCCGTTCCATACAAAGCGACGTCGGGGTGGAGTTCATAGGCGTCAGAAGCGGAGTTGAAAGGCGTCGATGGCGGGGATTGAAAGCGAGCGGTGGGCGGAGAGAAACGCCGGGAAAAGTCCTTAAGGATCGGCGTTCACCACGCGAACGCCGTCGTATGGGGACCAGTGTGAGATAGAACGCGCCTGACCCAGGGAGAGCAGCTCGTTGAACACGGTGAGGGACATCCAGTTTTTCGCCTCGACGAAGACTTTCTGGAACACGCCGATGTGCGCGGCGGGGCCGCCGAACGCGCTCCATCCCAGCACCACGAACGAGCGGAAGATGTCCCTGAACGTCGCCGGGTCTTTCTGCGCGCGGCGAATTGGGAACGACGGCGGGTCAGCGGGAAAGGAATAATCTCTTCGTGATTTATTCTATTCCTCCGAGGACGACGACGACGACGACGACGACGTCGACGGAGGGACGGACGAACGCGCGCGGCGCGCACCTGGACTCGCCCGTTTTCGGGATCGAGCGGCTCGTCCGACATCGGCGTGTCGGGGACTGCGGTGTTCGCCATCGCGTCGCGACCTCGGGAGCGCGGCGGGGAGTGACGCGATGTCGACGCGCGGGGTGCCTTTGACCTGAACCCTCGGCAACCCAACGAACTTTTACGCGCGCCTCCGCTGCGTTCTATGAGTATGAGTTTTTCACCCACCCCTTGGTTTCAACATTTGATCGCGTCTCCTTTCAACTGATCGATGAATACGCCCTCAGATGAGAATAATAAATCTCCGCAACCTTTCGCCTCCTTTCGCGCGGGCGTTTCGTTCCCCGTCCCCGCCCTCGCCGCTCGCACTCCGACGCGCGCGCCCGACACCCCGTGTCACGCACCCGCCGCACGCGCGCACGCGCATCTTCTCCCTTCCTCCGCGTCTCCGCGAAACACCGCGAGCCCTCGCGTCCGTCTCGACCGTCGCGCACCCGACCCCCGGTCGCAGCATCCCATCCAAGCATCCAAAGAATCGACGCGACGTCGTCTCCGTCAGTTCGACATGACCGCCGACGCGAAGACCGCGAAAGAGGTGAACCTCTACGACGCGCTCGGGCTGACGAAGTCCGCGACGAGCACGGAAGTCCGCCGCGCGTACCGCTCGAAGATCTCCAAGGTGCGACGTCCTTCGATCGCAACGCGGTCGTCCGCGCGGTCGCCCGTCCCCTCGCGCGGTATAGAGATCAGATCGTCCGTCGCCCGATCTCGAGATTCTTTTCGCTTCGCGCGCGACGCGAGCGCGCGCGCCGACTGACGCGAAAACTCCTCCTCGTCGTCGTCTCCCTACTCCCTCCCCTCGCAGAATCACCCGGACAAGGGCGGCGACGCGGAGACGTTCGCGATCATCCAGCGCGCGTACGATGTCCTCTCCGACGAAGAAAAGCGAGGGTTGTACGACGCCACGGGACGGGTCGAGAAGTCCGTCGAGGTGCGTTTTTTCTGTTCGCCCCAGTTCTGTTTGTTTGTTTATCACCTGTCCCCTCCGAGCTCAAGTAGCCCGTCTCCCTCCCTTCCGAGCGCAGGAAGAACTCCTGGACGAATTCGGCGGCGGCGTGTTCAAGGATAAGATGAACGCCGCGAAGGCGGAGAGGGAGTCCCTCGCGGACGCGATCGTGAAGACCGAACAGGAGAAGGGCTCGCACAGCGCCGGGTTCGAAGCGTGGATGCGCGCGCGGGTGCGTCGTTTGGTTTTTGGTTACTTTTTTTTTGGTTTTCTTTTGGTTTGGTTTTTTACCGCCCGCGCGCCCTTCTCCCTACCCCTACCCCGACCCCTAACCCTACCCATAACCCTACATCGTAACCCTAAATAATCGTATGTATCGTTCGCGTCCAGGGCGACGCGAACAAGACCTTCGGCGTGGACGACATCATCGACAAGTACGGCGTCGTGAAAGGCTCCTACGACGAGGTCCCGCTGCCGAAAATTCAAGCCTTCGTCGTCGACAAGGTCCGCGACGTCGCCGACGCCGCCGTCAAAAAGCCGAGCGACATGTTCGAGCTCAAGTCCGAGGCGATCCCAGGTTCGCTCGAGTGGGGTCAAATCCTCCTCAGCGTCCGCGCGGCGCCGATCAACCCGGGCGACCTGGCTTCGAACGCCGGCGCCGAAGCCGGAGGCCGCGCGAAGAAGCTCCCGCACGGCGCCGGCGGCGATTTCATCGCCGTCGTCATGAAGGTCGGCGCGGGCTGTTCCGTCGTCAGCGAGGGCGACTGGGTCATCCCCGCGAAGCCCGGTCTGGGGGCGTGGCGCTCGCTCGCGTGCGTCAAGGAGAAAGAGGTCATCAAGATCCCGACCGACCTCCTCCCCGTGGAGCACGCGGCGATGTTACGCGAGGTGCGTTCTCCTTACACTGGTCCCCATACGACCCCGTCGCCGTGGTGAACGCCGATCCTTAAGGACTTTTGCCGTCGTCTCTCTCCGCCCACGCCTCGGTTTCAATCCCCGCCCTCGACGCCTTTCAACTCCAACTGACGCCTTTGAACTCCACCCCGCGAGTCAAAAAATAGCTCTGCGTCGCCTACCGGCTGCTCGAGGATAACGGCGACTTGAAGCCCGGGGACGCGGTCATGCTGAACGGCGCCACGGGCACCGTCGGCGCGGCGATCATCCAGCTGTGCTCTCTGCTCAAGCTCCGCGCGGTCGCGGTCGTGAGGCGTCACGAGCGCGGCCCGAACGCGGACTTCGATAAAGTCTCCGACCGGCTCAAGAACCTCGGCGCCGCGGAGGTGCTCCCCGACGAGGGCAACCTCAGGCGCGTTCTATACACTGGTCCCCATACGACCCCGTCGGCGTGGTGAACGCCGTTCCTTAAGGACTTTGCCCGGCGCATCTCTCCTCCCACCCCACGGTTTCAATCCCCGTCCTCGACGCCTTTCAACTCCGCTTCTGACGCCTTTCAACTCCACCCCGACAATCGCTTGTATGGAACGACCCTCAGGGCCGCGCTCGAGGCGAAGAACTTCTTCGCCAAGCCCAAGCTCGCGCTAGATTGCGTCGGCGGCGTCTCCGCGTCGAGGCTCGTGGACTCTCTGCAAGACGGGTGCCCGCTCGTGTGCTTCGGATGCCTCGGCGGTCGCCCGGTGTCGCTCCCGTGGCACTCGCTCGTGGCGCGCGGCCTCAGCGTCCGCGGATTCTCCCTCCGCCGCTGGATGACCGAGCACAAGAAAAAGACGCCGAAGATGATGTCCACGGTCGCGAAGCTCGTCAACGCGGATAAGCTCAAGATCGACTTCACGGAGTACGAGCTCAGCGCCGAGTTCCAAGAGGCGTGCGAGCACGCCGCGGAGGCGGGCAAGGGGACCAAGATTTTGCTCCGCGTTAACGACATCGGCGCGACGTACGCGTGAGGAGGGAGGTTCATCATGAGACTGCTTTCCGCGCGCGCGAGGAGGCGAAGAACGAGCGAGCGAACGCGCAAGCGAGAGGAAGGAACGAAGAAGAGAGAGAGAAGACGCGACCGCCCGCCGCGCGTTGTGATTCGATTTTCGTCGTCGCGTCTCGGAACGTAGGTCGCGCGGCGTTCGTCGTCGTATCGTATCGTATCGTTTCGTTTCGTTTCGTTTCGTTTGTGCATCGCTGGTCAGCCGTGAATTATTACATAACACCGCGTTGACCGATGAAAAAAATTAGCGATCGCTTCGAGCCGCCGCGACCCCGCCGCTCGTCTCCATCCTCGGAACGGCGACGACGACGGACGCGTCGACTCGCGCAGCACCCCATCCTTGACTCGCGCGCGTTCCTCGCGCGCGGCTCCGCGAACGAGCCGCTTAGTAGAGCTCCTCCTCCTGCGGAGTTTCGAAAGAAGAGAGAGGGAGAGTCGTCGTCAGCGATCGATCGAAGAAAAAAAACCAAAAACCAAAAACCAAAAACCAAAAACGACCGACCGCCATCGAAAAGCGGATAAGGATGCGCGTTAACTCGTCAACGACCGTCTAAACAGTCTCGTGTCCGGGCCGAGCGCAGACTGCGCTTCGCACCATGTGGGTCTTGATGGTGCAGTCGGAGGTCGGGTACGCGACGCAGGTGAGGACGAAGCCGTTGCCCATCTGGTCGTCGTCGAGGAAGGACTGGTCGGACTGGTCGATCGTGCCAGCCTGCGTCGTTCGTCGCGGGGAGGGGAGCGCGAACGGGGGGGAGCGTCAGTCGCGGGGATCGCGCGCGGCGACGCGGTGGTGTCGTCCGGGGGACCGCGCGCGCTTTTGGGGCGCTCTCGGGAAAAACCGATCGATGTCGTGACAGATGATTGATGGAAGGAATCGCATCGATCCGGCGGGGACGGCGCGGGCGCGCACCGTGACCTTGCCCGCGCAGGAAGAGCAGGCGCCCGCGCGGCAAGAGTACGGGAGGTCGATGCCGGCCTCCTGCGAGATCGAGCGCGGGACGATTGGGGGATCGGACGGTCAGCGCGCGCGTCGAGACCGGAGCGGCGACGGATTGGCGCAATCGCCGCGAGGTCCCGCGAGGAGCGAGTAAAAAAACCCTGACGCTCGTTCCCCGCGAATGCGTCGCGTCGCGCGTATCGCGCGTTCGCCGACGCGCGCGATGCACGCCGTCGATGTGATTCGATGTAATTCGAAGAACGCGCGCGCACCTCGGCGGCGTCGAGGACGTAGGTGTCGTCCGCGCACTCGATCTCCTGCGCGCCCTCCGGGGTCTCGAGGGTGACCTTGAACGCCATCACGGTCATGCCGCGGGGCTTCATCGCGACCGGCGCGGAAGACTTCGCGCGGAGGCTGACGCGGCCGGTGAACGCGGCGCGCTTGGCGGTGATGGAGGAGGAAGCGATGGCGGCCATTTTTATGTGGTGTGTGAAGGTGTGCGGTGTGGACGAGTCCGTGCGCGTGTAGATGGACGGCGACGTCGCGGCGAACGCGATAAAACGCGATAACGCGGCGAGCAGCGGCGTGGCCGGGCGGCCGCCAATCACAGCGTGGAACGCTGGCGTGGCACCGTATCGAATACGGATTTTTTTAGACTAACTGCGCGTACGCGTCCTACGTGATGACGTCACGTACTACAGTACACGGCACGCCGAAAAAAACAAAACTCGGCTCCCAGTGAAAAAGCGAGCGCCGACGTGTCAAGCCTCACTTCTCTGAACGAATGGCGACTACGCTCGTCCACCGAGGCGTCGCGCTCGGCGCCGCGCCTCGCGCGTCCGCCGCCGCTCGCCGCGTCCACCGCGTCGCCGCGACGCGCGGGAAGAGCGCCGCGACGCGCCGCGCCGCGATCGTTCTCCGCGCGGGAGGTGCGCGCGCGCGGCGATTGCGGCGTCGTCATTCATTCCGTCTCGTCTTCTCTCGCTCGGCACCGAACGACGATGACGCCTACCTCGCGGCCGCGCGTCCTAGACGTCCGCTCACCGATCCCCGACCCACCCACCCCCACCCCGCAGAAGAGCCGCCCGCGAGCGCGTCCTCCTCCGACGAGCCCGCGCCAACGCCAACGCCCGCGCCTCCGGTCAAGTCCGACCCGTTCGGGTTCGGGACGTCCACGGGCGAGCCCGATCGCATCGAGCCGGGGTTCGACACCGCAGAGGGCGGGAAAGTCGGTCCGGTGGGGACGTTCTTCATCTCGGTGCTGCTGATCGTTCTGTTCGGCGCGAGTTTCTTCTTCACGAGCGTGCCGAGGAACGCGATCGAGGGGTTCGTGGACCTGAGCGACGACCCGAACGCGCCGACGAACGTGTTCAAGTGAGGAGCGACGGAGAGGATAGTCCGTCCGTCGGTAGAGGTTGTAATTTTGTTGGTTGAACCGACGTCGCCGTCGAACGAAGCGCGCGAGCGTCGTCACGTGAGGTCTTCTTCCTTCTCCTCCGATGGCGGCGTCGGTTCGGGTTCCGCCGCCGCCGGTTCGGGTTCCTCGACCGCCGCGGCGCCCGGTTCGGTCTCGGCGGGAGCGTCCTCCTCCTCCGCGACAGCCGGCGCTTCAGCCGCCGCCGCCGCCGCCGCCGCCGCCGCCTCCTTCTTCTTCTCGACCGCCGTCTTCTCCCCCCGCAGCGTCGGCCCCAACCGCCGCTTCAGCGCGCCACCGAACAAACGCGCCAGCGCGCCGCTCATCGGCGCCCGACCGACCGCGATCAACGTCGTCGCCGAAGGCAGCGCGTCGCGAATCGCGCGAGCGAAGGATTCGGCGTCGCCGTCCTCCATGTCACCGAGCGCGTCGATCGCGGCCGCGGCGAGGGGCTCGCGGAACGCGCGCCCGGCGCGGTTCGCGGCCGCGCGCGCGAGCCACGCGGACCCGTCGTCGGTGGGGTCGACGGCGGCGATGTTGTTCGACGTCGTTCCGTAATTTACCGAGTCGGCGTTCGACGGAGCCGCGTTTTCGTTCGCGCCGGCGCCGGCGTCGGTGTCGGCGCCGTCAAGATCCTCCTCCTTCGCGAACGCCGCCGCGTCCGCGAGGACGCGCACGACGTGCTCCCTCAGCCGCGCGCTGAGGACGTCCACGCGCGTCGAAACCTCGGCCGGGTCCAAACGACCGGCCGCGCCGTTCGCCTCGTCGAGCTCGCGCTCCAACGACCGAAGGTACGAAACGCCCGCGGAGATCTCGAGGCGGATGTGCCGCGCGTGACCGCCGCGTGCCGCGTTTCCGCTCGCCGCCGCCGCGTGCGCGATCGCGAGGAGGTCCAACAGCGCGAGCCGCGATGCCCACGGCGTCGTCGACGGCGGGGACTCGCGCAGGATGTCGGACGTGATTTGCACGGCGAGGAGCGCGGCGACGGCGCCGCCGGATTCGTCAGACGAAGATTTCGACGACGATTTCGAAATCGTCGACGGCCCCGCTTTCGACGTCCCCGGGGAGCCGCTCTCGATCGCGGTGCGCAGCGCGCGCACGATCCCGTCCCACGCCCATCGAAGCGGCGACGACTCGGGCGCGGCGGTGGAAGATGACGTGGCGGATGACGTGGCGGAGAGCGTCGCGGCGACGTGCCGCGTCGCGCACAACGCGTGCGCGGCGAGTTCTTCGCGCGCGCTCCCGGTCATCGCCGGTAACGCCTCGATGAGGGGCGTTAAGAGCGCCGCGCGCGCGACGCGCGACCCAGAGCACAGCGTACACAGCGACACGAGCACGGGCTCGACCCTGGACGACGCCCAATCCGCGGCGGCGGCGTGCGATCCGATCGCGCCGGATCGGATCTTCCCGCTGTCCATCTTAATTTTTTTCCGACGCGACTCGAGGTCCACGAGCGGCTTCACCGCGACGTCCGCGGCGACGGCCCACGCGCGCGCGGGGAGGCCGTCGGGGAAGGACGCGAGGACGCCGAACAGCGCGTCGAGCGCGGGTTTCGGCGGCGGCGGCGGCGAAGATAACGTCCCGGGCGCGGGCGTTACGGTGTTGGTACCCGCGGTCTTGGCGGCGGCGGCGCCGACGACGACGTCGTCGGCGGCGTCCCCCGGCCAGTCACCCGCGGCGCATTCCGCGAGCGCTCTAAGCGCCGCGCGCCACGCGAGAAACGCGGCCGGCGACGCCCCAGCAGAGTCGCCGCCCTCCGCCGCCGCGAGATCGCCGTCCTCCGCGCGCGCGTGCTCGATCGCGAGCTGCGTCCCCGCGTCCATGGCGATCTCGCGAAGCGCCGCGGCGGTCTTCCCCGCCAGCGCCTTTCCGTGCGACGAAAACGCGAGCTCGGCGACGAGGCGAATCGCGCTCGCGGTCAGCGCGCTCGGCACCCCACTCGGCACCCCTTTATCCGACGTGTCATCGAAGTTCCCGTCACCACTCGAAGACGACGACGCGTAGGACGCGCGGACGCCCGCGGCGATGGACGCGCGGCACGCGTCGTGCGCGGCGGCGGCGACTTCGCCCGCGGGGTCGCGCGCGGCGCGACGAAGCACCTCGATCGCGACCGACCACCCCTCGCCGACGAAACCGAACCCCCCCGCCCTGCCGCCGCCGCCGCCGCCGCCGCCGCCGCTTCCGTCGTCCCTCGCGCAGGCAGACCGAAGGCATCGACCCAACGCGCCGACGAGCAACACCCGCGCGTGCGCGTGCGCGCGCGAGGGACCGGACACGGCGCCGTACGCGACGAGAAACGGACGCAACGCGTCGTCGCCGCGTTCGATCCCACGCCGCAACAGCCGCGCCGCCGTCTCGCCCAACCCCTCCGCCGCCGCGGACGCGACCCACGGGTCGGCGTGCGCGCTCGCGGCGACGAGCACGTCGGACGCGACCGCCCACACGCGCTGCCACACGAGCCGCGCACGCGTCGTCGTGTTGATCGCGCTCACGACCGCGAGCTTTCGAAGCGAAAACGTTCGAGGCTGACGAGGGCCACCGTAAAGAATGAAATATTCATCGGTCAGTTGAAAGGGGGAACGATCAAATCTTGAAACCGAGCGGTGGGTGAAAAACGTTTGTATAGATAGAACGCACCTGATACTTCGCTCCGCCGTCGCGCGCCCAGAGCTCCGCGCGCGCGACGTCCGCGAGCGCGCGGACGTAGACCACTATCTCGTCGCTGTCCAGACGCGCGCTCTCCGCGAAGACGCGGTCGAGGACGTCGCGACCGGCCGCGGAGGAGAGCCATCGCGCGAGTTCGATCTCCGCGGGATTCAGCGTCGATCGGCCGGCGTAGGACATCGCGCCGCCGCGGCCCATCGCCGGGGACGAGACGACGTCGTCGTCGTCGCCGCCCCCCGCCCTCGTCTTCTTCGCGCCCTTGCCGCGTCTCTTCGAGTCCGACGCTCCTCCTCCTCGCGGGGGGGTGGCGGGCGCGGGCGTCGTAGGTCCCGGTCCCGGCGACGGTTCGGATTCCGCCGCGACGGTCGGCGTCGGCGTCTCCGCGTTCGGCGGCGGCGCGGCGCCGACGCCGATGGCCGCAGCGTGCAGCTCGTCCAAACGACTCACCGTCTCCAACACCGCCCTCCACGAGTTCGATAACACCCCGGTGTCGACCGTCGCGAGCTGTAAGAGCGTCGTGACGGCCTCGCCGCCCTGCGGGGCCATCCCTCGCGCGTCCCCGAGCCCCGGCGCGGACGTCAAGAACGCGGCGAGGTCGTCTCTGAGGGTCGAGGGTCCGTACGAGCGAACGTCGGGGTGGAGTTGAAAGGCGTCAGATGGAGTTGAAAGGCGTCGAGGCGTGTCGGGATTGAAAGCGAGGTGTGGGCGGAGAGATGCGCCGGGAGAGAAATTCCTTAAGGATCGGCGTTCACCACGCCAACGCGGTCGTATGGGGACCAGTGTGAGATAGAACGCGCCTGAGTTTCGGAAGCCGCAGCTCCGCGGAGAGGCGCAACGACGCGCGCGCGCACTCGAGCGGCAGCGCCGCGTGCGCGGCGTCGTCCGCGGCGTGGTACGCGCCCTCGAGCGCGCGCAGAAGCGGCGCCGCCGCGGCCTCGAGCATCGGGCGCGCGAGCCCGGGCTCGGACGCGGCGTGGAACGCGGAGGAGGAGGAGGAGGACGACGAAACCGACGACGGATCGGCGTTTTCAAAGAGGCCGCGCGTCTCGCGGAGGACTTCCTCGGACGCGGCGTCCGCGACCGCGGCGGCGTCGCGGCGCTTCCATCCGAGGTTCAGCGACTTCGCGAGCTCGTCCACGGCGGCCGCGGCGGCCTCTTTCGCCTCCTTGAGCGCCTTGGAATCTCGCCGTCTCGTCGACGCGGCGTCTTCCGCGGCTCCGTCGGCGGCGGCGTTCTTTTTTTGCGTCCCCCCCGCGCCCGCGCCCGCGCCCGCGTCGCCGCCGCCCTTCTCCTCGTCCGTGAACTTGATCTCATCCTTCACGACCCTGTCGTACAGCGTGTGCAGCATCGCGTCGTCGACGTCGCCGCCGCTCTCCGCGCTGCGCGCCATCGCCGCGAACTCATCCCTCGTCATCTTCACGTCCATGGCGTCGTTGTGCGCGTCCGTGTTGAGCATGATGACGGCGAACGCGAGGACGTACGCGGCGTCCGTGTTGGCGAACGCGCCGTCGTTGCACGCGCAGTACCGCGCGGCGAACGCTTCCATGAGCCGGTCGATCTTCTGCGCCTCCCCGGGGAGGCGAAACGGCTTGAGGAACACGCGCAGCGCGACGTCGAAATCGAGTTTAGAAAAATCAAACGACCGCGCGAACGCGCGCACGACGGCGACGGATTCGTCGTCGTGCCCGCCGAGGAGTTCGCCGACCGCCGCCTTGTCGAGCCCTTTCGTTCGAAGGAGGAAGTTCGCGACATCGACCGGGTCGGGGTTCTCGTTCGATAGGCCGCCGACGCCGGTCAGCGCCGCCACGGACGGTTTCGAGTTGAAGAGCTCAACCGCGGCTTGGATCGACTTTTTTCTCGCCTTGAGGTCGTTCCGTACGAGCGAACGTCGGGGTGGAGTTGAAAGGCGTCAGTTGAAGTTGAAAGGCATCGCGGGCAGGGATTGAAACCGAGGGGTGGGCGTAGAGATGCGCCGGCAAAAGTCCTTAAGGAACGGCGTTCACCACGCCGACGGGGTCGTATGGGGACCAGTGTAAGGAGAACGCGCCTTGGCCATGTGGAACCGCTGCGACTCCGTGATCGGGGATTTCGACGCGTCCGTGGATTTCGAAGCGGAGGATGACGCTGCTGCGTCACCGTCGCGCGCGGACGGGCCCGGCGTCGATGGGTCGCCGGCGTCGCGGTTGACCCCGCCGGGGTCGAGCTCGAACCCGCCGCCGGTTCCGGTTCCGGTTTCGACGCCGCCGCCGCCGCCCGCGACGTCGCCTTCGCCTTTCGCGTGCCACGCCCGCAGCGACTGCACCGCGGCTAAAACGCACTGCACCGCGCCGTTACGAACCTGCGCGTTATCGCCCCTTCCAGGCCGCATCACGCCGCCGAGCGCGCCGACCGTCCGCTCGTACAAATTCGAAGCGCTCTCGTCGCAGTCGTAATTCACGAAGACGTCGACGAGCACTTGCGGGTTCGCGGCGAGCTGAGGGTCGAGGGTCCATCATTCAAAGCGACGTCGGGGTGGAGTTGAAAGGCGTCAGATGGAGTTGAAAGGCGTCGAGGTGTGTCGGGATTGAAAGCTAGGGACCCTGGGCGGAGAGACACGCCGGGAAGAAAAGTCCTTAAGAAACGGCGTTCACCGCGCCGACGCGGTCGTACGGGGACCATTGTGAGATGGTAGAACGCGCCTTCCGCACGAGACGCAACGCGACGATCTGCGTCCCCGCGTCGATCGACCCCGCCGCCGCCTCGAGCGGCTCCAACGCCAGCGGAGGGAACAACGCCGCGATCTCGGGCTTCCAGTGCGCGCGCGCGCGGAGGACGAGGACGCCGAACGCGCCGCGCGCGAGCGACGGCAGCGGAGCCGCCGCCTTGGTCGTCGCCGCGGCGGGCGTCGTCGCCTTCGTCCGCTTCTTCGTGCCGGTCCCGGTGCCCCCTCCCGCGCCGCCGCCGCCGCCGCCGCCGCCGTCGCCGTCGCCTCCAAGTACCTCGAACGTCTCGCCGGCGCCGTCGACGCCGCGCGCGCCGCGTAAGATGGCGAGCCCGAGCGCTCTGGACAGCCGCGGCTTGAGTGTCGCCAACCACTTATTCGCGGACGGCCCTTCCAGCAGCTGTCGGAGTATGTCGAGCGTCAACACGCGCGCTTTGACGATGTAGACGTCCGACGCCGTGGAGGCGCCCTCGAGATCGCGCGACGCGATCTTACACAGGACGAGGAGGACGAGGAGGGCGTCGCTGACGCGCGCGTGACGCGGCGGCGGCGGCGGCG
>Ga0181559_10005108_pt1 | contig 12597 bp, 9 predicted proteins | sample 011ome_21_FD_133752 | JGI IMG/M metagenome (GOLD analysis project Ga0181559, IMG submission 133752) | Coastal salt marsh microbial communities from the Groves Creek Marsh, Skidaway Island, Georgia - 011508AT metaG (megahit assembly) | ecosystem: Environmental > Aquatic > Marine > Intertidal zone...
CGAATGCGGCAGCATTGCGGCGCCACCGTGGTGGGCTGCGGATTTTTGCTTGCTAAGGGGGGCGTGGCGGCGCTATGACATGCTGCATGCGGGTGTAGCTCAATGGTAGAGCCGCAGCCTTCCAAGCTGAAGACGTGGGTTCGATTCCCATCACCCGCTCCATAATTCCCAAACATTTTTGACTAACATGCTGATTGGAAAAGCATTTATTCTTGCCACCGCAGGGGCAGGCCGCGCGCCCATTGCTGGAAACCGGCACTCGTCTGGGCACTGGAAATCACCCGGGGCGGGAGCGTGTTTTTTGGGAAATTGGCCGTAGGCTGAGCGCCGTGAAGCAATGACGGCGATCTTGCCAAAGCCACTGAACCGATCGGCGAACGGGCCAAGTTCGGCCCAACATGACCCGGGTTTACCCCTACCGTGCTTACTGTACGCTAACCGTGGCAGTCAGCGCATTCGCGAAGGGCTGGTGATGTATTGAAAATATTGGTCGGAGTGAGAGGATTCGAACCTCCGGCCCCTGCCTCCCGAAGACAGTGCTCTACCAGGCTGAGCTACACTCCGACCGTGAGCGCGCGGATAGCCCAGCCAGCGCCGCTTGGCAAGGGCAAAAGCACGGGCCCAATGCAGGCCATGGCCAAGGCTTGATGCCATAAAAAAGGCCCGCCTTGGGGCGGGCCTTTGGCAAAATCGTAAATGTTGGTGCCGTTACAGGCTGGCATCCAGTGCCGCAACCACGGCATCGCCCATATCGCTGGTCGAGACCGGCTGAACGCCATCTTCGCCCAGCAGGTCTGCGGTGCGCAGCCCATCGGCCAGCACCTGTTCCACGGCCTTTTCCAAACGATCGGCTTCGCTGCCCATGTCGAAGGAATAGCGCAACGCCATCGCAAAGCTAAGGATACAGGCGATTGGGTTTGCCTTGCCTTGGCCGGCAATGTCGGGGGCCGACCCGTGCACCGGCTCGTACAGGGCTTTGGGGCGGCCATTGGCCATGGGGGCGCCCAAGCTGGCCGAGGGCAACATGCCCAAGCTGCCGGTCAACATGGCTGCGGCATCCGACAGCAAATCGCCAAACAGGTTGTCGGTGACGATCACATCAAACTGTTTGGGCCAGCGGCACAGCTGCATGGCGCCGGCATCGGCATACATGTGGCTAAGTTCAACATCGGGATATTCCTCGTCATGCACTTTTTGCACAACTTCACGCCACAAAAGGCCCGATTCCATCACATTGGCCTTCTCCATCGAGCAGACCCGGTTGTTACGGCGGCGCGCCAATTCAAAGGCCGAACGCGCCACGCGCTCGATCTCGGATTCGGTATAGCGCTGGGTGTTGATGCCCACCCGCTCGTTGCCTTCCTCGAAGATGCCGCGCGGTTCGCCAAAATAAATGCCCGAGGTCAGTTCGCGCACGATCATGATGTCCAGCCCGGCCACCACGTCTTTCTTCAGCGAGGAAAAGTCAGCCAAGGCATCAAAGCACTGCGCCGGGCGCAGGTTGGCGTATAGGTCCATTTCCTTGCGCAGGCGCAGCAGCCCACGTTCGGGTTTTACGCTGAAATCCAGATTGTCGTATTTTGGGCCACCCACGGCGCCCAATAGCACGGCGTCCACCTCTTGGGCGCGGGCCATGGTTTCATCGGTCAATGGGGTGCCATGCGCATCATAGGCGCAGCCCCCCACCAGCCCTTCGCTGACGTCGAAGGTGACATTGCGCTTGGTGCCGTACCAATCGATAATTTTGCGCACTTCGGCCATTACTTCGGGCCCGATGCCGTCGCCGGCAAGAATAAGAAGCGAAGGGTTGGTCATGGTTTTTTGTCCCCAGTGAAACGGTTTGGCACTGGCCTAGCGATTGGCGCAGGCGGGGTCAAGAAACGGCGATCAATTTTGCACAACTTGCGGCGGTGGCATGGCCTGCGGGGCGGGGGGAATGGCGATATTCAGCCATACGGGGCGGTGGCGGCTGGCCTTGACGAAAATAGCTGCCTTGGGGCTTTGCGGGGCGGGCCACATCACGCCCCCCCCCCGCGCAGTTGCAGGCTGCGGGCTGGGAAAATGCGGCTGGCTTGGCGCAGCCCCAGGCCCAGCCCCGACCAATCGACCGTTGGCAGGCCCAGATGGGGGCTTTGTGCATTGGGGTGCAGGCGGGGGTGCTGGGCCAAGCGCTGCAAGCCATCGCGCCGCCCTTCGCTCAGAAGTGGGTCAATATTGGTGACGCCCATAAGCGCAAAATATTGCCCCGGCAGCGCGGGCGCCAGCGTGCCATCCAACGCCTGCGCCCATAGGTGCAATTCATCGGCATTGCGCCTGCCATTGCGGTCCTCGGGTCCGTCGAACACCGGTGGGCTGGCATGAAAGACCATCACCCAAAGCCGCCCCGCGCCCCCGGGCAGGCGCAGGGGCACGGCCCATGCCCCAACGGCCGATAGCGGCTGCACCTCCAGCGCGGCGGCACTGGGAAAGGCGGTGCCATCGCTGCGTTTGGGCCGCGAGGCGCCGGGCAGATCGCGCCACAAAAGCCCGGTAAAATCGATCAATTCTTCGGTGATGATCGGCAACCGAGACAGCAGCACCATGCCACCCTGGCCGCGAAACGCCCCATATCCCAAGGCATCGTTGGCCCGCCCCAAGCACCCATCGCCGTTTAAATCCAGCCCGCTTGGCACGCCAGCATTGGGCATCGGCGCCAGAATATGGGCATAAGGGGCGCCATTTTGGGCCAAAAACCTGCCCAGCGCTGCCGCTGTGGCGCCACCCGCATCCAGATCGATATCGTGCAACATCAAGACATCGGCATCCAACAGCGCGACCACCCGCGCCAGCGCCTGCAATTGCGGGTCTTTGCCCTGCACAATGGCGTGCAGCAACAGCCCCGGGCCCTGACGCGCGGCATCGCTATGATAGGTGGCAAGGCGCAGTGGCGGGTCGGCCCTGATGGCGCTGGCCCAAGCTGCGGCCCACACCAAAACCATCGCCCAAATCAGGCGGCGTGCAGCACCCCGGCACCGGCATGGCTGCGCGCGCGTTTGGTTTGGATCATCTGCGCCACCCGGCCAAGGGCGATGGCACGCATCAGCAAACAAAGCGGCATGATTGACCAAAACGTGATGCCCCAAATCAAGCTTTGCGGCCCCCATGGGCCACTGGGCAAGACCAGCCCAGCCGCCATTTGTGCCGCCATTGGCATCAGGAATGGCAGGCTAATGCCTAAGATCAGGTTAAGCCGGGCGGTAGATTGCAAGCGCTGCACCACGTCCTCGCCTGTGGTTGGGTCGAATGTGGGCAGGTTCAGCCACAGGTTAAACGCGCCCAGCCGTGCTGGCCAACCAAACAGCCGCACCAAGGCAAAAAATAGCGCCGCCGTGGGCAAGCTGATGGCATAGGCCAGCGCCACTGCCAAATACAGCTGCCCCGTCAATTCGCCCAAGCCACTGGCCGAAAGCCAGTTCAAAAACAGGCGTGGCGGCGAATATGGCCAATCAAAAAGCGCCGCACTGGCTTGCGCGACAGGGTAAAGATAGTGGGTGGCGATAGGGGGGGCGCTGGCGGGGGCCGCAATCAGCAAGCTGGCCGCGATCGTCACCAAAGCCGCCGCGCCAAAGCGCAGGCGGTTAAACGGCGGGGCATTGCGAAATTCCAAAAAGCTGGCAGCGGGGCCGCTATATTCCAGCAGCACGAAAACCGCCGCCCACGTGGCCAGCAACAGTACCGCAAAGGCATCGGTCGCAGGCCCGCTGGGCGCGGCCAGCGCTGGAAACACCACAATGGTGAACACCAGTATTGCACGCACAAGCGCGTTCAAAAGCTGCGAAAACACTGCCCATTCCCTTCAATCTGGCTGGGCGCGATACTTTGCCGCCCCCATGTCCAACTTGATGCCGCCGGTGCTGGCGGTAGCCTCAATCTTGCCCAAGTTTTGCCGCTTTTCCGGCTCATCTCAAGCGGGAATATGCCGATGGGGGCGCAATTTTTGGGTTTCTGCCGAAGGTGGTGCCAGAATGCATCACGCATCCGCCCGCCTTGGGGCAAAAAAAACGCGCACCTGTTGGGGCGCGCGTTGTTCATTTTCAATGACTTAAAGGTTTAGATCCAAGGGCGCGACTGTGCGGCCTTGGCTTCAAAGCTGTCAATGGCTGCGCTTTTTTCCATCGTCAGGCCGATATCGTCTAGGCCGTTCAGCAGGCAATGTTTTTTGAACGCGTCCACCTCGAAGGTAAAAACCTGGCCGTCGGATGTGGTGATTTCTTGGGCTTCCAGATCTACCGTCATGCGCGCATTGGCCCCTTTTTCGGCATCTTTCATCAGCACGTCAACCTGCTCGGGCGGCAGCACGATGGGCAGGATCCCGTTTTTGAAGCAGTTGTTGAAAAAGATATCGGCAAACGAGGTCGAGATAACCGCTTTGATCCCGAAATCTTGCAACGCCCACGGGGCGTGTTCGCGCGAGCTGCCGCAGCCAAAATTATCGCCGGCGACCAAAATTTCGGCCTCGCGATACTGGGGTTTGTTCAGCACGAAATCAGGAATTTCGTTGCCGTCGCGGTCGTAGCGCATTTCGTCAAACAGGTTCACGCCCAGACCCGAGCGCTTGATCGTTTTCAAGAACACTTTGGGGATGATCATATCGGTGTCGATATTGACCAGCGGCATAGGGGCCGCGATGCCCGTCAGTTTTTTGAACTTTTCCATAATGCGGGCTCCTTAGATCAATTCGCGCACGTCGGTCAGACGGCCGGTCAGGGCGGCAGCGGCGGCCATGGCCGGGCTTACCAGATGGGTGCGGCCCTTGTAGCCTTGGCGCCCTTCGAAGTTGCGGTTCGATGTCGAGGCGCAGCGCTCGCCCTCGGCCAGCTGGTCGGGGTTCATCGCCAAACACATCGAGCAGCCCGCCAAACGCCATTCAAAGCCAGCCTCTTTAAAGATATCGGCCAGCCCCTCTTCTTCGGCCTGTGCCCGCACCAGCCCCGACCCCGGGACCACCATGGCGCGCATGCCGTCTTTGATCTTTTTGCCCTTCAAAACGGCTGCAGCGGCGCGCAAATCTTCGATGCGGCCATTGGTGCAGGACCCGATGAAAACGGTGTCGATTTCGATATCGGTCAGCTTCATCCCAGGCGTCAGGCCCATATATTCCAAAGAGCGGCGCGCGGCATCCACCTTGCCGCCTTTGAAATCTTCGGGCGCGGGCACAGTGGCGGTGATGGGCAGCACGTCTTCGGGCGAGGTGCCCCAAGTGACAACTGGCTGGATATCTTCGCCTTTTAGCGTCACCACCTTGTCAAAATGCGCACCTTCATCGGTATACAGGGTTTTCCACCATGCCAGCGCGGCTTCCCATTGCGCGCCCTTGGGGGCGTGTGGGCGGCCTTTGACATAGCTAAAGGTGGTTTCGTCGGGGGCAATCAGACCTGCGCGGGCGCCGCCCTCGATGGCCATGTTGCACACGGTCATGCGGCCCTCCATCGACAGGCTGCGAATGGCCTCGCCACAATATTCAATCACATAGCCCGTGCCGCCCGCGGTGCCGGTGGCGCCGATTACGGCCAAGGTAATGTCTTTGGCGGTGACGCCGGGGCGCAATTGCCCGGTGATTTCCACCTTCATGTTTTTCGATTTTTTCTGGATCAGCGTTTGCGTGGCCAAAACATGTTCCACCTCAGAGGTGCCAATGCCATGGGCCAGCGCGCCGAACGCGCCGTGGGTCGCGGTGTGGCTGTCGCCGCACACAACGGTCATGCCGGGCAATGTCCAGCCCTGTTCGGGGCCGACGATATGCACGATGCCCTGACGCACGTCATTGACCGGGTAGTAATGCACGCCGAATTCGCGGGCGTTCTTATCCAGCGCTTCGACCTGAATGCGGCTTTCCTCGTTCTCGATCACGCCCGAGGCGCGATCCAGCGTGGTGGGCACGTTGTGGTCGGGCACGGCAATGGTTTTTTCTGGTGCGCGCACTGTGCGCCCGCTCATGCGCAGCCCCTCGAAGGCCTGCGGGCTGGTCACTTCGTGCACCAAATGGCGGTCAATATACAGCAGGCAGGTGCCATCGTCGTCTTGCTGAACAACATGGGCATCCCAGATTTTATCGTAAAGCGTCTTGGGGGACATCGGTCCTCTCCCGTTTTTCTGGATGGATTTTCAAAGTGATGCGTGGGGGCAGATGGCCCGCAGCCATTATAGGCGTGCAAGAACGGTGAAGCAGGCGCCGAAAAAGCGTTCACGCAGGCGCGCGCGGTCATCCATGTCGAAAAAGCTCATCATGGGGTTTGCATACTCTTTTGCTGCCGCTGCTGCAAGTGGGCAGGCGCCCTGGCCCCTTGGCGAAAGGGTGCCTGCGCCGCCACGGCAGCGATTGTTTTTTCGCCATTCTCTTGCTAGGTTTAAAACAGGCCCAGCACCGGGGCGCGATCGGTGTGCAGCAACGGAGGACATGGTCCTGTCACTTAGCGCAGAGGCGGCACGCGCCGCACAAGCAAACCCAAACGCCAATTCTGGCGCCGAGGGTGCAAATTCTTCTTTCTCCAGTTCAGATTTTCTGGACCTGATCCTAAGCTCGCTTGAGGATGACAAGGCCGAAGACATCGTGCAAATCGATCTGCGCGGCAAATCTTCGATTGGCGATTACATGGTCGTGTGTTCGGGGCGCTCGTCCCGGCAGGTGTCGGCCATTGCTGAAAAAATGGTGCAGCGCGTCAAGGATGCCACCGGCGTGACCGCCCGCAGCGAGGGCAAAGGCGCGGGCGATTGGGTGCTGGTCGACACGGGCGATGTGATCGTGCATGTTTTCCGCCCCGAAGTGCGCGAATTCTACCAGCTGGAAAAAATGTGGCAGCCCACAGGCGTGGCCGGTTAAGGCCAGATGCGGGTGCATTTATGCGTGGTCGGGCGCCTGCGTGCAGGGCCCGAACGGGCGCTGATCGATGAGTATCTGAAACGGTTTGATCGTACGGGCCGGGCCTTGGGGCTGGGGCCTGTTTCTGTGGTCGAGGTCGAGGATAAAAAAGGCGCTGGCATGGGGGCCGAAGCGGCGCTGTTGCGCCGCGCCTTGCCCCAAGGCGCGGTGCTGGCCTGCTTGGACGAGCGCGGTGCGCTGATCACCTCGCCAAATTTTGCGGCGCAGTTGGGCCAGTGGCGCGATGCAGGGCGGGGCGATGTGGCTTTCGTGATTGGCGGGGCCGACGGGATTGACCCTGCGCTGCGCGCCGAGGCCGATTTTCTGCTATCCTTTGGCAAAATGGTGTGGCCGCATATGCTGGCGCGGGTGATGTTGGCCGAGCAGCTTTACCGCGCGGCCGCGATTTTGGCAGGCAGCCCCTATCATCGCGTCTAAGCGCGCCGGCGGCTGCGCCGCATATGGCGTAGCCCCACAAGCGCATAGGCCGAAAGCGCCAGCACCACCATACCCCCAAGATAAAGCACCGTGGCGCTGGCCATGGTGGGCAGTGATGGCAGCCATTGTGCCACAGGGTCGGCCAAGGGGGCGGGCAGGGTGCCCGTGGCGGCAACCCAGCCCATTGTGGGCACCAGCCACCCCACCAGCGCCGCGGCCATCGGCCATGCCATGCCGCGCAAGGCCCGGGCGCGCAATGCACGGCGGAATGCATCGATTTGCTTTCCAATATCGGCCTGCGCGGCCAGCATTGCGGGCACCACCAGCAACACCAGCACCATGCCAAAGCCCAGGCCATAGACCAGCGTAATCACCGTGGGGCGCAAAAACTGCGCCTGTTGCGAGGTCTCGTAAAGCAGCGGCGCTAGGCCCACCACGGTGGTGAGCGTGGTCAAAATAACCGGGCGCAGGCGGTCGGCGGTGCCGTCGATAATGGCGGGCACCAGCCCGCGCTCGGCGGCTTGTTCGTCGATTGTGGTGATCAAAACGATCGAGTCGTTGATGATGATCCCCACCATCCCCAACAGCCCCACCACGGTGAACATCGACAGCGGCACATCCCATATATAATGGCCCCAGATCGTTCCGATCAGGCCAAAGGGGATGATGGCCATCACCACCAAGGGCCGCGTCCAGCTGGCAAAAACCCACGACAACACCAGATAGATGCCCGTCAGGCACAGCACCAGCCCGGTCAAGGCGTCGCTGAGAAATTCGTTTTCCTGCTCACTTAGGCCCGACAGGCGCCACTCTACCTGCTGTTCGGCGGCGATCTGCGGCAAGATGTCTTGCTCTAGCGTGCGCATCACCTCTTCGGCGCGGGCTGGATCGTCTTCTGATATGTCACCCGTGACCGAGATCAGCCGAATGCCATTTTCGCGCCGCACGGTGGAAAACCCGGTGCGCGTATCGACGCTGACCAAATCGGCCAAGGGCACATACCCGCCCCCCGGTGCGCGCATCTGTAAGCTGTCCATGAAATCGGCGGTCAATTCGCTATCGGGCAGAACCACGCGAATAGAGGCGCTGCGCGGCCCATCGGGGTAGGTGGCTGCCTCTAGCCCGTTAAGGCTGTGGCGCAGCGCCCGGCCCAGCCCATCGATGGTAAAGCCCAGCGACTGCCCCAATGGGGTCAGTTCGAGGATCAGTTCGTCTTTGTCATAGGGCAGGTTGTCTTCCACGGCGGATACTTCGGGAAAGCGCAGCAGTGCTTTTTTCAGCGCCTCGCTTGCGCCTTTCAGCGTATCGGCATCGGCACCATAAAACTGCACGTCCAACGCATCGCCCCCGGGCCCTGCGCGCCAGCCCCGAAAGCTCAGCGTTTCTGTCAGCGGGTGCTGGCGCACGCGGTCTTGCAATTCGCCCACGAATTGAAAGCTGGAATAGGGGCGCAAATCGGCGTCGATCAGTTCGATCGAGATACCGCCAAGCAAATCTGCGTCCTTGGTTTCAGCCCCCGGCAGGCTGCGCCCGCTATTGCCGCCGATTTCAGCCAAGACATAATCCAGCGGGTTGCGGCCATAGCGGGTTTCGTATTCTGCGGCCAGCTCTTCGGTGGCGCGTTGCATTTCGCGCATCATGTCCAATGTATCGGCGCGCGTGGCACCGGGCAGCATGGCAAAATTGCCTGTCACACTGCCCTGTTCGGGCGCGTTGAAAAACCGCCATTGCACCTTGCCATCGACAAACAGCGCCACCTGCGAGGCCAAGATCAGCACCGCCCCCGCCAAAACCGGGTAGCGTGCCCAAATGACCAGCGCCATCAAGGGCCGAAAAAGCCTGTCGCGCACCCAGTTAAAACCCTGATTGAACACGCGCGAGGGGGCGTCATACCAATGATCTTTGGCAGAATGGGCCAAGGCATGGGCCATGTGATTTGGCAAAATCAAAAAACATTCCACCAGCGAGGCGGCCAAAACCGCAATCACGGTAAAGGGAATATCGCTGATCAAATCCCCAAAGCGCCCGCCGATAGCGGCCAAGCCGAAAAACGCAATCACGGTGGTCAGCGTGGCCGAAAATACAGGCATGGCCATGCGCCGCGCCGCGGTTTCTGCCGCCACAACCGGATGTTCGCGCAGGCGCCGGGCGCGCGCATCGGCATGTTCGCCCACCACAATCGCATCATCCACAACGATGCCCAAGGTGATGATCAGCGCAAAAAGCGAGATCATGTTGATTGTCAGCCCAAAGGCATACATCAACGCCACGGCTGTCAGCATCGACACGGGAATGCCAGCCGCCACCCAAAACGCGGTGCGCACGTTCAAGAACAAAAACAACAGCACCACAACCAAGGCCAGCCCCGTCAGGCCGTTTTCCAACAAGATATTCAGGCGCCCCGAAATGGCCTCGGCGCGGGTGCGGATCAGGTCTATTGTGACCCCGGCAGGCAGGGTGGCGGCCATGGTTTCGGCCACTTTTTCCACGGTATGTTGAATATCGATGGCATCGCCACTTTGGCTGCGATCCACCCGAATAGAGATGGCGGGGTTGTCGCCGCGGAAATAGCCCCGCTCGCGGGTGATACCCTCGATTTCGATCTGGGCCACATCGGCCACGCTCAGGGTAGATCCATCAGGGTTCGAGCGCAAAACGATGGCGCCGATGGCCTCGGGGGTGCGCTTTTCCACGCCGGTGCGCACGCGGGTATTGCCGCCCGACACATCGCCTGCTGGGTCGGTATCGACCTCTTCGGCGATGGCGGCCGCGATCTGGGCGATCGTGACATCATGCGCCATCAGGTTCACGCTGGGCACCTCGATCAAGATGCGCGGTGCGGCCAGCCCGCGAATGGTGGTGCGGGTCACGCCTTGGGCAAACAGGCGCACCACCAATTCATCGGCAAAGCGGCCCAACTGATCGGGCGCCACGGGGCCGGTGATCACCAAATCTGTCACGCGGTCGCGCCAATTGCCGCGCCGCACCTCGGGTTCGTCTGCCTCGGCGGGCAGGGTGTTGATCATATCGACGGCCGATTGCACCTCGTCCGCGGCGCGGCCCATGTCGTAATTTGGCTCGAACTCCATCGTGATCGAGGCGCGCCCCTCGGTCGAGGTGCTGTTTGTGCTTTCAACCCCTTCCACGGCCAAAAGCGCGGGTTCCAGAACCTGCACAATCGCCCGGTCAATATCTTCTGCGCCCGCGCCCTCCCATGTCACCGAAACCGAGACAGTATCCAGCACAACATCGGGGAAAAACTGGGCGCGCATCTTTGGCACGGCTGCCAGCCCCAACACCAGCAAAACCACCAACAACAGGTTCGCGGCGGTGCGATGGCGGGTGAAATACGACAAAATGCCTGCGGCGGCAGTGGGGGCGGGGCGCATCATGGTTTAGCCCCCCATCCGCTCTTCAAGGCGGCGCACCATCTCGGCGGGCACCTTGGGTTGCTGCAGCCGCGCCAGCAGGGATTGGCGAATTTCGGCAGGCATGCGGGTGTTGCCCTGAACAAAGGCGATCAGGCGCGCGCGCTGTGCGTCGTCCAGTTCCAGCATTTCCGGGGCCTCGGGCGCTGCGGCCTGTTGCCCGGCGTCGGGTTGGCGCAGGGGGCGCACCTTGATACCTGCCCCCAAAAGCGGGGTGCGTTGTGCGACCACCTCGCGCCCGGCCAGATCGGGGGCGCGCACCAGCACATCGTTGCTTTGGCGGCGCACCAAGGTCACAGCCATCGCCACAAGCCGGTCCTCAGGGCCCAAAACCAACACGCTGCCATCGGCGGCCAAGGCGGTGGCGGGCAGGCGGAACACGTTTTCCAAGGCCGGTTCGGCCACGCGCACGGTGACAAAATCGCCGGGCTTGAAGCCGCGCGTTTGGTCCAGCCCCGCAAACACCAAGCGCCCGGTTTGGCCCTGTGCCACCATGGCGCTGTCGCGGGCCAATGTGCCGCGCGCAACCAATCCCGCCCCCATGCTGTTTAACGCCACCTCGACAGGCAGTGGCATCAAGGCGCCGTTGGCATCAAGCAGGCGGGCATATTGATCGGTCGAGATGCGAAACGCCACTTCCAAGGCGGTTTCGTCCACCAGCTGCGCCAGCCGTTCATTGGGCGCAACGATGCCGCCCAACGCGGGCGTGACACCCGACAGGGTGCCGCTGAATTCGGCACGAATGGTGGTGTCGTCAAGGCGCCGCTGTGCTTCGGCCAAGGCTATTTCGGCCCGCGCGGTGCGGGTGGCGGCCTGATCAACGCGCGCCTCGGCTTGGGCCAATGCTTGGCGGCGGGTCAGTTCGGCCTGGCGGGCGGCGGCGGCGGCCAGCTCTGCTGCCTCGACAGCCGCCGTGGTGCCCACGCCACGCGCAGCCAGATCTTGCTGGCGCTGCAGGGCGCGGCTGCGCAGCTGTGCCTGTTCGGCGGCGGCGGCCAGCTCGTCCTTGGCCAAATCCAAGGCGCGCGCGGCATCGCGCTGTTCGGCTTGGGCGTCTTGCAGATCGGTTTGCGCGCGCGATCTGGCGGCTTGCGCGTCTGATGGGTCAATGCGCAGCAGCACTTGGCCCGCTTGCACCTGCCCGCCCTCTTCGAATGCCGGGGCCAGTTCGGTAACGCTGCCGCCGACGGCGGCGCGCAGATCAAGGCTGCGGCGGCTTTCGATCTGGCCATAAGCGGTCAGCGTGGGGTCAAGCGTTTGCGCCTCGGCCCGCAGCACGTTGACGGCAAACACCCGTTCGCGCACCGGCGGCACGCGGGCCTCGCGGCTTATCCGGTCTTGCACGGCGTCGCGCACCATGCTGACCGCCCCCACCAGCAGCGCCAGTGTCATCGACAGCAAAAAGACCCCAACCAGACTTTGGCGTAGAAACCGCATGTGTTATTACCTTTGTGTCAGAGCGGGCTTGGTATGGCCCATCGCAAACCTAGCCCGCATCACCGCTGGACCAACCCACAAAGCTGTTACGGAGTTCGGGCTTATTTCCGTCGCTTGTGCTCTTCTAGTCTTGGAAAAATTTCCACGAAATTGCACGGAAGGTGCCGATAATCCAGCTGCCAGCGTAAAATCTCGTCCCAAGCATCCTTACAGGCGCCGGTGCTGCCGGGCAAAGCAAAAAGATAGGTGCCCCCCGCCACGCCGCCGGTGGCGCGCGATTGCACCGCGCTGGTGCTGATTTTCTGCATGGAAATCATCGTGAAAACCGTGCCAAACGCGTCGATCTCCTTTTCATATACATCGCGATGTGCCTCGACCGTCACATCGCGCCCCGTC
>Ga0181559_10005113_pt1 | contig 12591 bp, 10 predicted proteins | sample 011ome_21_FD_133752 | JGI IMG/M metagenome (GOLD analysis project Ga0181559, IMG submission 133752) | Coastal salt marsh microbial communities from the Groves Creek Marsh, Skidaway Island, Georgia - 011508AT metaG (megahit assembly) | ecosystem: Environmental > Aquatic > Marine > Intertidal...
CCGTCGCCCGGCCGGGCTTCAACCGCTGGCTGATCCCGCCGGCGGCCCTGGCCGTCCACCTGTGCATCGGCCAGGCCTACGCGACCAGCGTCTACAAGACCGCGCTCGTCCAGCACTTCGACACCAGCCTCACCGCGATCGGCATCATCTTCTCGATCGCCATCGTGATGCTGGGCCTCTCGGCCGCCGTCTTCGGCACGTGGGTCGACAAGAACGGCCCGCGCGCGGCCATGTTCACCTCGGCCGTCTTCTGGGTGACCGGCTTCCTCGTCGGCTCGCTCGGCATCGCCACCGAGCAGCTCTGGCTGCTCTACCTGGGCTACGGCGTCATCGGCGGCATCGGCCTGGGCATCGGCTACATCTCGCCGGTGTCCACGCTGATCAAGTGGTTCCCGGACCGCCCGGGCCTGGCCACCGGCATGGCGATCATGGGGTTCGGTGGCGGTGCGCTGATCGCCTCGCCGCTGTCCCGCCAGCTGATGGGTCTGTACGACCCCAGCTATGACTCGTCCGACCCGACGTCGGTCGCGAGCGGCGGGGCGGTCGCGATGCTGTTCCTGACCCTCGCCGCCGTCTACCTGGTCTACATGATGTTCGGCGCCTTCATCGTGCGGGTGCCGGCCGCCGATTGGAAGCCCGCCGGTTGGGACCCGTCGACGGTCAAGCAGAAGGCCCTGGTGACGACGGAGAGCGTCTCGGCCCGGAACTCGATCAAGACCCCGCAGTTCTGGCTGCTCTGGATCGTGCTCTTCTGCAACGTCACGGCGGGGATCGGCATCCTCGAGCAGGCGGGCCCGATGATCCAGGACTTCTTCCGCACGGGGGAAGGCTCGCTGGTCGCCGGCGCAGCGGCGACCGGGTTCGTGGGCGTGCTGTCGCTGTTCAACATGGGCGGCCGGTTCGTCTGGTCGACCACGTCGGACTACATCGGCCGCAAGCCGATGTACATGATCTACCTGGGCGTCGGCATCGTCATGTACCTCATCCTGGCCACGCTCGGCAGCACGGCGACGTGGATCTTCGTCCTCACGGCCGGGATCATCATCAGCTTCTACGGCGGCGGTTTCTCCACGGTGCCGGCCTACCTGCGCGACCTGTTCGGCACGTTCCAGGTGGGAGCCATCCACGGCCGGCTGCTGACCGCCTGGTCGGCCGCCGGTGTGGCCGGTCCGCTGATCGTCAACACCGTGCTCGACACCCGGGGCACCCCGGGCGAGCTCGTCGCCGGTGACTACCGGCCGGCCCTGTTCATCATGGTCGGCCTGCTGGCCGTCGGCTTCGTCGCCAACCTGCTCATCAAGCCCGTCGCCAGCAAGTGGCACGAGCCCGAGGCAGGAACCTCCTCCACCACTGCGAACCCGGAAGCGAGCGCCGTCCGATGAGTTCTCCCGCCTCGACCGGCGACCAGCAGCGTTCCACCACCCCCGCGGCGCTCCTCGCGTTCGCGTGGACCTTCGTGGGCGTTCCGCTGGCCTACGGGCTGTACCAGACCGTGAAGACGGCGAGCTCCCTCTTCGGCGGCTGATCCGTCCCACCTCACTGGGCCCCGTCCGCACTCCTGCGGGCGGGGCTCAGCGCTGTCTCAGGGGACGCAGCGGGAGCAACTCGGACAGGTCCGCGCGGTTGCCGCTGGCGGTGACCTTCCCGGCGGCGACGGCGTCGGCCCAGCTCAGTCGGCCGCTGACCAGCCGAAGCCACGTGGCGGCGTCCGTCTCGACCACGTTCGGCGGGGTGCCGCGGGTGTGCCGCGGCCCCTCGATGCACTGGACGGCGACGTGCGGCGGCACCCGCACCTCCACCGACCGACCGGGCACCTGCTGGGCCAGCCAGCGCGCGCTGGTCTTCACCGCGGCGCCGACGACCGACCGCGGCGGCTGCTCGGCGCCGTCGTCCAGCCAGGCCCGCACCGGCTCGAGTACGGCGCGCAGGTCCTCGGCCGGGATCGGTGCGGTCCCGGCCATCAGCTGGTCGGGACGGTGCCCGCCGGGACGGTGAGCGGGGTGCTGTGCTCCGGCCCGCCGAACAGGGCCGGGAGGGTGGCGGTCCAGGCGGCGCGCAGTTCGGCGAGCGGGAGGTCCAGGACGCCGTCGATGCCCAGCGCGTCCCCGCCCGTCGTCCCCAGCTCGGTGACGGGGACGCCGGCCCACTGCGCCGTCGTCTTCACGCCACCCGGATCCGTCGTCGTGACGACGACGCGACCGGTGGACTCGCTGAACAGTGCGGTGAAGGCATCGTCGGCGAGGTGCAGCCGGGCGCCCACGCCGTAGCGGAGGGCGGATTCGGCGAGCGCCTGCGCCAGGCCGCCGTCGGACAGGTCGTGGGCAGAGGCGATCAGGCCCTCCTTGCCCAGCGCGGTCAGCAGGTCGGCCAGCGCGCGCTCGGCCGCCAGGTCGAGCGCCGGCGGGCGCCCGCCGAGGTGCCCGTGCACGACGCTCGCCCACGCCGAGCCGCCGAACTCCGGCCTCGTCCCGCCGATCAGGAGCACCGTCTCGCCGTCGTTCCGCCAGCCCGACGGGATGCGTCGGCGGACGTCGTCGTGCACGCCCAGGACGCCGATGACCGGCGTCGGGTTGATCGGGACGTCGCCGGTCTGGTTGTAGAGGCTGACGTTGCCGCCGGTGACCGGCAGGCCGAGCTCCCGGCAGCCGTCGGCGAGGCCGCGGACGGCCTCGGCGAACTGCCACATGACCTCCGGCTCCTCCGGCGAGCCGAAGTTCAGGCAGTTGGTGACCGCGAGCGGCTTCGCGCCGCTCACCGCGACGTTCCGGTAGGCCTCCGCGAGGTTCAGCTGCGCGCCGAGGTAGGGGTCGAGGCGGGCGTAGCGGGCGTTCCCGTCCAGCGCCAGCGCGATGCCGCGGTTCGACTCCTCGTCGATGCGGACGACGCCGGCGTCCTCCGGCTGGGCCAGCACGGTGTTGCCGCGGACGTAGCGGTCGTACTGCTCGGTGACCCAGGTCTTGTCGGCGCCGTCCGGGCTGCTGACGACGGCCAGCCAGTGCGCCTGCAGTTCGGCGGCCGTCGTCGGCCGCGGGAGGCGAGCGGGGTCGTCGGCCTGGAGGGCGTCGAGGTCCGCCGGGCGGGCCATCGGCCGGTCGTAGACCGGGCCCTCGTGGGCGACGGTGCGCGGCGGGACGTCGACGATGCGCTCGCCGTGCCAGTCGACGGTGAGCCGGTCGCCGTCGGTGACCTCACCGATGACCGTGGCCAGCACGTCCCACTTCTCGCAGACGGCGAGGAAGTCGGCCACCTTCGCCGGCTCGACGATGGCGCACATGCGCTCCTGCGACTCGCTCATCAGGATCTCGGCGGGCGTCAGGGTGCTGTCGCGCAGCGGGACGGTGTCGAGGTCGACGTGCATGCCGCCGGTGCCGGCGCTGGCCAGCTCGGACGTCGCGCAGGACAGGCCGGCGCCGCCGAGGTCCTGGATGCCGGTGACGAGGTCCTGCTGGAAGATCTCGAGGCACGCCTCGATGAGCAGCTTCTCGGTGAACGGGTCGCCGACCTGCACACTCGGGCGCTTGGCGGGGCCCTCGGCGTCGAAAGTCTCCGACGCCAGGACGCTCACGCCGCCGATGCCGTCGCCGCCGGTGCGCGCGCCGAACAGGATGACCTTGTTGCCGACGCCCTCGGCCTTGGCCAGCCGGACGTCCTCGTGCTTCATGACGCCGACGCACAGCGCGTTGACCAGCGGGTTGCCGGCGTAGCAGTCGTCGAAGAGGAGCTCTCCGCCGATGTTGGGCAGGCCGAGGCAGTTGCCGTAGCCGCCGACGCCGGCCACGACGCCGGGCAGCACCCGCGCGGTGTCGGGGGCATCGGCGCGGCCGAAGCGCAGCGAGTCCATGACGGCGACCGGGCGGGCGCCCATCGTGAGGATGTCGCGCACGATCCCGCCGACGCCGGTGGCCGCGCCCTGGTAGGGCTCGACGTAGCTCGGGTGGTTGTGCGACTCGACCTTGAAGGTGACCGCGTAGCCGTCGCCGACGTCCACGACACCGGCGTTCTCGCCGATGCCCACGAGCAGCGCGTCGCTGGGCGGGAGGTCGCCGAACTGCCGCAGGTGCACCTTGGAGGACTTGTAGGAGCAGTGCTCGCTCCACATGACGCTGTACATCGCGAGCTCGGCGGTGGTCGGGCGGCGGCCGAGGATGGCCTTGATGCGGGCGTACTCGTCGGCCTTGAGCCCGAGTTCGGCCCAGGGCTGCTCGTCGTCCGGGCTCTTGGCGGCGATCTCGACGGTATCGATCATGCGTTGACGACCGCCTTCAGCACCGAGGTGAAGAAGCCCAGGCCGTCGGTGCTCGGGCCGGTGAGGTCCTCGATCGCGTGCTCGGGGTGTGGCATGAGGCCGACGACCCGGCCGTTCTCGCTGGTGACGCCGGCGATGTCGCGGCTGGACCCGTTCGGGTTGCCGTCGGCGTAGCGGAACACGACCCGGCCCTCGCCCTCGAGGCGGTCGAGGTCGGCGTCGGCGGCGACGTACCGGCCCTCACCGTTCTTGACCGGGATGACGATGCGCTGGCCGGCCGCGTAGTCCGTCGTCCAGGCCGTGTCGGCCCGCTCGACGACCAGCACCTGGTCGCGGTTGCGGAAGTGCAGGTGGCTGTTGCGGGTCAGGGCCCCGGGCAGCAGCCCGGCCTCGCAGAGCACCTGGAAGCCGTTGCAGATCCCGAGCACCGGCAGGCCGTTCCCGGCAGCCGCGACGACGTCCCGCATCAGCGGCGAGCGGGCGGCGATGGCGCCGGCCCGCAGGTAGTCGCCGTAGGAGAAGCCACCGGGCAGGACGACGGCGTCGACGTCCTCGAGGTCGTGGTCGGCGTGCCAGAGGGCGACCGGCTCACCGCCGGCGAGCCGCACCGCGCGCGCGGCGTCGACGTCGTCCAGGGAGCCCGGGAAGGTGATGACACCGATGCGCACAGCAGTTCTCTCAGTCGGTGGTGAGGTGCAGTTCGACGTCCTCGATGACGGGATTGGCCAGCAGCGTCTCGGCGATCTGCTTCAGCTCGGCCTCGTCCGGGGTGCCGTCGACCTCGAGCACGAAGTGCTTGCCCTGGCGGACGCTCGTGATGCTGTCGTGGCCGAGCCGGCCCAGCGCTCCGAACACCGCTTGACCCTGGGGGTCGGAGATCTCCGGCTTGAGGACCACGTCGACGATCACCCGGGACACACCGGGGAGCCTACCGGCCGCGCGTGGGCAGCCTTCCCCACTCCCGGTGACCCTCGTCTCCGCCGCGCTCCGACTGCGACGACGTGGGGGTGATCAGGCGTTGATGACCACCATTTCGTCGCAGTCGGCAGGTGCTCTCACCCCAGGGCCTGTCCGATCGTGCCGGTGACGACGCCTGGCCGCCCCAGGACGTCCGACGAGGAGAACCGCAGCAGCTGCCAGCCGGCCAGGATGATGCCGTTCTGCCTGCGCAGGTCCCTCACGAACACGCGGCGTTCGCGGTGCACGTCGCCGTCGAACTCGACCGCGACCCTGAGAGAGGGCCACGCGAGGTCGACCTGGCCGAGGAACGCGCCCGAGGCGTCGCGGATGACGTGCTGCAGCACCGGCCGCGGCAATCCCGCCTCGTGGATGAGCCAGCGGAGCACGGATTCCATCGGCGAACCAGCCAGGGGATCGGCGCACGCCAGCACTGACCGTGCCAGGGCAACGCCTCGTCGTCCCCGTGAGCGAGCGAGGACGCGCGGGAACTCGTCGGCCGGGAAGCGGCGCGCCAGCATCTGGTCGGTGAGGGCCAGCAGGGCACCGGCGGGAACGACCGCGGCGAGATCGATCCACGTCCGGCTCGGCGAGGTCACCGGCAGGCCGGCGAGCACCCGCCGCTCCGGCTCGGGGACGACGGAGCAGTGGACCCGCCGGTCGGCGCGTGACCGCACCCTCGACGCGGGACCGACCGTGAGGTGCACGCGTGCATCGTCACGCACGAGCGGTAGCTCGAACCCCCACACCGCCGCAGCGGTCAGGTGGCTCAGCACAGCGGAGGCCGGGGCGCCCAGCAGCACGGCGTGGATCCGCGACCGCAGGTCGGCGGCCGCGGAGCCCGGGAGGTACGTGTCCCGGGAGGTCCTGAGGATGTCGCGGTGGCGGAGCTGCCACTCCGTGATCCCCTCCGCCCTCGCGGTCCGCCGATCCGTCGGGCGGTGGACCCGGGACGGGACGGGTGGGGTCGGCACCCGCGGAGCGTGCCCGTCAGCGGCCTTGCCCCGTTCCCGCTGTCCACAGAGCGCGACGACTGCGACGAAGTAGTGGCGATCAGCGGCTGACGGCCACCACTTCGTCGCACTCGGCGGGCGAGCCCGTGTCACCTACCTGTGACGACCCGGGGGCTCAGCCGAAGGTCTGTCCGGTGAGCCGCTCGTAGGCGGTGACGTAGCGCTCGCGGGTCGCCGCGACGACGTCGTCCGGCAGCTCCGGCGGCGGGGAGGCGCGGTCCCAGCCCGACGACGTGAGCCAGTCGCGCACGTACTGCTTGTCGTAGGACGGCTGGACCGAACCCGGCGACCAGGTGGCGGACGGCCAGAAGCGGGAGGAGTCCGGGGTGAGCACCTCGTCGCCGAGGACGAGTGAATCGCCGGAGAGGCCGAACTCGAACTTCGTGTCGGCCAGGATGATCCCGGCGGCCTCGGCCAGCTCGGCCCCGCGCCGGTACAGCGCCAGGGTGAGCTCGCGCAGCTGCTCCGCCCGCTCGGCACCCACGAGCGAGACGACGCGCGGGAAGTCGATCGGCTCGTCGTGCTCACCCAGCTCGGCCTTCGTCGACGGCGTGAACACCGGAGCCGGGAGCTGCGAGCCCTCGACCAGCCCGGGAGGCAGGACGACGTCCCGGATGGAGCCGGTGCGCTCGTACTCCTTCGTCCCACCCCCGGAGAGGTAGCCGCGCGCCACGCATTCGACGGGCAGCATCTCCAGCCGCCGCACCAGCATCGCCCGTCCGGCGACGGAGGCCGGCACGTCCGACGCCGACACCAGGTGGTGGGACGCCCCGAACTGCGCCAGCACCGGCGCCAGCTGCTCGAACCACCACACCGAGAGCTGGGTGAGCACCCGCCCCTTGTCCGGGATCGGCGTCGGCAGCATCCAGTCGTAGGCGGAGATGCGGTCGGAGGCGACCAGCAGCAGCCGGTCGTCGCCGGCGGCGTAGATCTCGCGCACCTTGCCGCGCGCGACGAGAGGCAGGTCGAGGGTCACTTCAGGGCCGCGAGCCGGTCGAACAGCGGACCGAGGTTGGCGACGTACCGCTCGGGCCGGCAGATCTCGTCCAGCCGCGGCTCGTCGAGCGTCACCGAGGAGGCCTCGGCGCGCACCCGGAGCGTCTTGCGGAAGGGCGTCCCGGTGTTCCAGGTCTCCATCGCGGCCGACTGGACCAGCGCGTAGGCGTCCTCCCGCGAGAGGCCGCCCTCGACCAGCTCCAGCAACACCGACGACGTGTAGATCAGCCCGCCGGTGGACTCCAGGTTCGCCCGCATCCGGTCTGCGTCGACGACGAGGTTCTCCACCAGCCCGGCGGTGAGGTCCAGCAGGTAGTCGGTGGTGATCGCGGCGTCGGGCAGGAACACCCGCTCGGTGGACGAGTGCGAGATGTCCCGCTCGTGCCAGAGCGGGATGCCCTCCATCACCGGCACGATCGCCGCCCGCACCACCCGGGCCAGACCGGCGATGCGCTCGGAGCGGATCGGGTTCTTCTTGTGCGGCATCGCGCTCGAGCCCTTCTGGCCCGAGCCGAACGCCTCCGACAGTTCCCGCACCTCGGTGCGCTGCCCGTGCCGGACCTCCAGGGCGACCGCTTCGCACACGGTGGCGAGCACGGCCAGCGCCGAGACCCACTCGGAGATCGAGTCGCGCAGCACCACCTGGGTCGAGGCGTCGGCGGGCTTCAGCTGCAGCGCCTCGGCCACGGCCACCTCGACCGACGGGTCGATCAGCGAGTACGTGCCGACGGCCCCGGAGATGGCGACGACGCCGACGCGCTCGCGGGCCGCCTTCAGCCGGTCCCGCGAGCGGGCGGCGGCGAAGGCCAGGTCGGCGACCCGGTGCCCCCAGACGACGGGCTCGGCGTGCACGCCGTGCGTGCGTCCCACCCGGATCGTGTCCCGGTGCTTCAGTCCGTGGTCGCGGAGCGCGGCCACCAGCCGGTCGGCCTTGGCCAGCAGGACGTCGGTGGCGTCGGTGAGCTGCACGGCGAGCGCGGTGTCGAGCAGGTCCGACGACGTCATGCCGTGGTGCACGTAGGCGGCGGCCGAGCGCGGCTCGGTGTTGTCGGCCCACGCGGTGAGGAAGGCGATGACGTCGTGCTGCGTCGTCTCCTCGATCTCCGCGACCCGCTCCGGGGTGGGCGGGGGCGCGTTGCGCACCGGCTCGACGACGTCGGCGGGCACCCGGCCCGCGGCGGCGTGCGCCTCGAGCACCAGCGTCTCCACGCGGCACCACAGCTCGTACTTGTGCTGGTCGCTCCAGACCCGCCCCATCTCGGGGAGCGTGTAGCGCTCGATCATCCGGCCCACCTCGTCGCCATCAGCACGCCCACAGTCTCCCGCAGACCGGTCAGGGTAGGGAGATGCGCCCCTCGACGGCGGCCAGCGCGATGTCGGTGCGCCAGTGCGCCCCGGCCAGCCGCACGCCGGCCACCCGCTCGTAGGCGGTCTGCCGCGCGGCGGCGAGGTCGTCGCCCAGCGCGGTCACCGCGAGCACGCGGCCACCGGCCGAGACCACGGTGCCGTCGTCGGCGATCGCCGTCCCGGCGTGCAGCACGCCCTCGCCGTCGGCACCGGTGACCGGGTCGCCCGTGCGAGGCGCCTCGGGGTACCCGGACGCGGCGACCACCACGGTGACGGCCGACCCGGCGCGCCACTCCAGCGGCGGGTGGGCGGCCAGGGTGCCGGTCGCCGCGGCGTGCAGCAGGCCGGCCAGCGGCGTCGCCAGCAGCGGCAGCACGACCTGGGTCTCGGGGTCGCCGAAGCGGGCGTTGAACTCCACCACCCGTACCCCTCGCGAGGTGAGCGCCAGGCCCGCGTAGAGCAGGCCGCTGAACGGCTCGCCTCGGCGGGCCATCTCGTCGACGGTCGGCTGCAGCACCGTGGCGAGCACGTCGTCGACCAGCCCGGCCGGCGCCCAGGGCAGCGGCGCGTAGGCGCCCATGCCCCCGGTGTTGGGGCCGCCGTCGCCGTCGTCCCGGCGCTTGAAGTCCTGCGCGGGCACCAGCGGCAGCACCGTCGTCCCGTCGGTGACGGCGAACAGCGACACCTCGGGGCCGTCGAGGAACTCCTCGACCAGCACCGCTCCCCCGGCGTCCAGGACGGCGCGCCCGTGGGCGACGGCGGCGTCGCGGTCCGGCGTCACCAGCACCCCCTTGCCCGCGGCCAGCCCGTCGTCCTTGACGACGTACGGCGCCCCGCCGGTGAGCGCGGCCACCTCGTCCAGCGCCGTCTCCAGCTCGGCCGCACCGCCCACCGGCCAGGCCTGCGCCGTGGGCACCCCGGCCGCGGTCATGACGTGCTTGGCGAAGGACTTGCGGCCCTCCAGCTGGGCCGCCTGCTCCGAGGGGCCGAAGCAGGCGATGCCGGCGTCGCGGACGGCGTCGGCCGCGCCGGCCACCAGCGGGACCTCGGGGCCGACGACGACGAGGTCGGCGCCCCACGAGCGGGCCAGCGCGGCGATCGCGTCCGGGTCGCGGACGTCGAGCGGGCGCGGCTCGGCGAGCGCGCGGGTGCCTGCGTTGCCGGGCGCGCAGGCCAGCGCCTCGACGGCGGGGTCGGACGTCAGAGCCACGCACAGGGCGTGCTCCCGGGCACCGGAGCCGATCACGAGCACGCGCACGGGGCGAACGCTACCGACGGGGCGTCGCCGCGGCCGGATCGGCTGGTCGCGCATCGAGCGGTGCAGGGCACGCAGCCGGGCCCGCTCCTCCGCCCGGGCGCGGGCGTCCACCCGCAGCAGCTGGTGGTGCGCCTCGGCCTGCGGTCCCGGAACCGGCAGTCGAGCGCCAGCTCGGCGACGTCGGCGTAGGTGGTCTCCACCCCGGCGGTGTCGTCGTGCACGGCCTCGACCCCGGCCACGACGTCGTCGCAGAGGTCGACCTCGGTCAGGACGACGACCGGCGTCGCCCCACTGCTCCAGGCGACGGCGAGGTGGCGCTCGACCCCGGCGCAGCCGGGGATCGGCGGTCAGCGCGTCCACCACCAGGACGACGTCGAGTTCCGCCGCCACCACCTGCGCCGTGGACGTGCGACCCGCGCCCGTGCGCACGAACGCGCTGGTCCGCGGGAGCAGGGCCACGGCCAGCTCGTCCCGCAGCGCACCCAGTCGCCCCACCGCGGGTCCACCCAGCGCCGGGTCGGCGTAGCGGCCGCCGATGGTGGGCGCCGGCCGGGCGCGGTGTCCTCCGGATTGCGCGAACCCGAGCGGGCCCCCGCGGGCGCGACACGCGTGACGAGCGGGGCGGACGTGACGACGCGGCTCGCCCGGCTCCGTGCCGCAACACGATCTCAAACCTGAGAGATGGGTCACTGTGCCCGTGAACCGTCGCTGGTCAACGCGTTGTGCTTCCGATCGTGCGCAACACGTTCACTTCAGTTCGCCCATCGGACATCCGATTGAGGTGTTGTGGAGTCCATGCACGCGACCGAGTCGCTGGCCATGCCGCCTGTGACCCGCCTTCCCCGGCCCGTCGTCATCGGGCACCGTGGTGCCCCCGCCTACCGCCCCGAGCACACGGCTGCCAGCTTCGAGCTGGCGATCGACATGGGTGCGGACCTCATCGAGCCCGACGTCGTGGTCAGCCGCGACGGCGTGCTCGTGGTCCGCCACGAGAGCGAGCTCTCGCTGTCGACCGACGTGGCCGACCGCGAGGCCTTCGCCGACCGCCGCACCACCCGCACGGTGAAGGGCAAGGAGGTCACCGGCTGGTTCACGGAGGACTTCACGCTCACCGAGCTGCGCACCCTGCGCGCCGTCGAGCGGATGCCCGCCCTGCGCCCGCTGAACACCGCCTACGACGGCCGCTTCGGCATCCTCACCCTCGCCGAGGTCGTCCAGCTGGCCCGCCGCCGCTCCACGCCCGCCCGCCCCATCGAGGTGCTGATCGAGCTCAAGGCGGTCACCTGGCCCGACGGCTCCGGCCCCACGCTGGCGGCCCTGGCGGCCGACGAGCTGCGCACGCTCGGCGTCGCCCACGCGGCGAGCCCGGTGCTCGTCCAGTCGTTCGACGCCGGGCTGCTGCGCGAGCTGCGCGCCCGCCTCGGCGAGAACGGCCCCCGCCTGATCCAGCTCGTCGACGACGGCACCGAGGGCGACCGGATGGTCGGCCTGGCCGGGCTGCGTGAGATCTCCACCTACGCGCAGGGCATCGCGCCCAGCCGCCGGCGGATCCTGCAGGCCTGCGGGGCCGGCGCCCGGGTGTGCCGCCTGGTCGAGGAGGCCCACCGCGCCGCGCTGTCGGTCTTCTGCTGGACGCTGCGGGCGGAGAACGCCTTCCTCCCGGAGCAGCGGCGTCGCGGCGACCAGCCCGGCGCGCACGGCGACGCCGTCGCCGATGCCCGGCACCTGCTGGACCTGGGCCTCGACGGCCTGATCACCGACTCGCCGGACCTCGCCGTCACCGCGCTGCGCAGCTACCCCCGCCAGTCCGCGGTCGCCTGACCCGCGGAGCGGGGCCCGGAGGGTCCCCGAGGAGGGGGCCGGGACCCGCTCAGCCCAGCAGGAGCGCGCTCGTGGCCGCGGTGTTGATCCGGAGGATCAACCGAGAAGATCGTGGATGACGACGTTCTCCTCGCGGCCGGGGCCGACGCCGATCACGCTGATCCGCGCCCCGGACAGCTCCTCCAGCCGGCGCACGTAGGCCTGCGCGTTCGCGGGCAGCTCGTCGAAGGTGCGGCAGTGCCGGATGTCCTCGAACCAGCCCGGCATCTCCTCGTAGACCGGCTTCGCGTGGTGGAAATCGGTCTGCGTCATCGGCATCTCGTCGTGCCGGACGCCGTCGATCTCGTAGGCCACGCAGATCGGCACGGTCTCCAGGCCCGACAGGACGTCGAGCTTGGTGAGGAAGTAGTCGGTGATGCCGTTGACCCGGCTGGCGTACCGGGCGACGACGGCGTCGAACCAGCCGCAGCGGCGGTCGCGGCCCGTGGTCACGCCGACCTCGCCGCCCTGCTTGCGCAGGTACTCGCCCCACTGGTCGAACAGCTCGGTCGGGAAGGGGCCCGAGCCCACCCGCGTCGTGTAGGCCTTGAGGATGCCGACGACCCGCTCGATGCGGGTCGGGCCGACGCCGGCGCCCACGGCCGCACCACCGGCGGTCGGGTTCGACGACGTGACGAACGGATACGTGCCGTGGTCGACGTCGAGCAGGGTGCCCTGCGAGCCCTCGAGCAGCACCCACTCGCCGGCGTCGAGCGCCTTGCCCAGGAGCAGGCGGGTGTCGGCGATGCGGTGCTTCAACACGTCGGCGTACGCCGCGTATTCGGACACGACCTCGTCGACGTCGATGGCCTTGCGGTTGTAGACCTTGACCAGGATCTGGTTCTTCTCCTGCAGCGTGCCCTCGAGCTTCTGCCGCAGGATCGAGAGGTCCAGCAGGTCCTGCACGCGGATGC
>Ga0181559_10005115_pt1 | contig 12591 bp, 7 predicted proteins | sample 011ome_21_FD_133752 | JGI IMG/M metagenome (GOLD analysis project Ga0181559, IMG submission 133752) | Coastal salt marsh microbial communities from the Groves Creek Marsh, Skidaway Island, Georgia - 011508AT metaG (megahit assembly) | ecosystem: Environmental > Aquatic > Marine > Intertidal zone...
CGACGCGATGTGCCGCCGCGCGAACGATTCGACCGCACACCGATGCGCGCCGTCGGCGCGACGAGCGAGCGCGGCGTCGAGCGCGCGACGACCGCGACGCGCGCGACGACGCGCGCGACGACGCGCGCGGGCATGCGTCGAGCGCGGGCGCTCGCGCGCGCGCTCGAACGGATTCGGTTGACGACGAGACGACGAGACGTGTGGACGCGCGGCGTCGCGGACGGCGATGGCGCGGGCGCGCGGGACGGCGCGAGCGTCGCGACGAGCGATTCGCTCGACGCGCGCGCGGTCGTGGTGCGTGCGAGCGCGCGAGGGCGTCGAGGGCGAGGGATCTCTGGTGAACGCGCGCGCGGTTTGATTTTTAAAAGATTGGACGGAGGAAAGACGGGCGACGGGCGAGCGATGGCGGACTGACGACGACGATGCGCGCGCGAATGATGACGCAGGATCGATTGCGCGCGGGGCTGGCGTACGAGATGAGCAATGGGTGCGCGAACGCGAAGGGGAAGGCGTTCGACGATTTTCAGAGCTTTCTCACGGCGTCGCTTCGGGAGTTGGAGCGATCGCACGCGTCGCCGATGCTCGCGCACATGGTGCGGGATTCGACGGTGTATGGGAATTTGGACGTCGATCGACGACAGCGGTTGCTGCAGAATATGTCGACGGCGCTGCCTGGGGTGATTCAGCGCGGCGAAACGGCGCCGCCGGCGAGGTCGACGCAGACGCCGCGAGCGTGGTCGCCGCCGAGCGCTGCGCCGGTGGTCGAGCGCGCGGGGGCGACGTCGGTAGTTTCATCGAACATGGGTGGTGTCGCGAGCGGGTCGAAGCGGACTCCGGCGGTGGCGGCTGCGAAGACGAAGGAGGACGCGCCGAAGACGAAGGCGCCGACGGTGTCGCGAGATTCGTCCGAGTTCCCCACCATTATTGTTTTCGATTTAGAGACCACCGGGTTGAGCAAGGAGAAGAGTCGAATCATTGAGCTCGCGGCGCAGTCGCTCTCGGATCCGTCCGCGGCGTTCAGCACGCTCGTGAATCCCGGTCGGTTTACGATTCCAGCCGCCATCACCTCGCTCACGGGCATCACCAACAGCATGGTGAGCGCTTCGAACGTGCCGTCGTTCGCGATGGCGGCCGAGCAGTTGGAAACATTTATTGAAAGCGCCCGCCAGTCGCGCCCGGGGGCGCCGATCTTGCTTGTCGCGCACAACGCGCGTCAGTTTGACGCGGCTTTTATGCAGCACGAATACCGTCGTCTTGGGCGTGAGTTGCCGTCGAGTTGGAGATTCTGTGATACCTTGCCGCTCGCGCGCGCGCTGCTGCGTCCGGAAGGATTGGCAAAGTTCAACATGGATGTCCTACGGGAATACTACGGCGTGTCGATCGATGGTGAAGACACACAAATGCACCGCGCAGGGACGGACGCTCGAGTGTTGGCTGAAATCCTCAACAAACTACTCGAGCATCCCAATGCGAAGGACGACGAGCTTGGGTGCTTGGAGAAGTACTCATTTTCGCTCGGCGATCCGGGCGCGGGGAGTTTGAAGCGAGCGACCGCGGATGCCAAGTCTGAGAGCGAACGCTCGTCCTACGCGGGCGGCGCGCCGGGCTGGGGCGGCGGCGGTACAGTGAACTTGAGCGACGGCGAAGAAGCCGACGTCGGTGGTGGATGGGCCGCGGTCGATGAATTCGCAAACGAAGAAAATATGGAATTTGAGAGTGACTCGAGCTCGATGTCGTCAAACGATGTGCCTCTTCGAGGTATGCAGAAGCCGTTTTGGGCCGCCGAGGATCCCATCAACGGTATTCTCCCCGAAACTGTCGACTTTCAGAAACTCGCCGAAATCGCCGCTAAGACGGACACCTCCGAGCTTCGTCTCGACCTAGAGCGATGGAAAGAAACATCGATCGAAGCGCTCAAGGATAAAGTCCCGAAGTCGACTATGAAGGCGCTGAAAGCCGAAGGCATCAACACCATCGAAGCCGTATTGCGCAACTGCCCGCGCAAGTATCAAGAGTACAGCGTTTGGAACAAGTCTCTCGCACAAGGCACACAAGTGACCCTCACTGGGACAGTTCGTTCGATGCAAGTGCGCGATTACATGCGTGGGCGTGCGATCCCGAACACGGTGTTGGTCGAAGTCGACGTACGCGAGGACGAACTCACGCCGACAGAGGACGATCCGTGGGGCGCAAATAAGCCTCGGTGCAAAGTTAAAGTGTGGGACTACATTTCGAAGGATGCTCGCGAAGAAATGCCGATCGGTGCTCGGGTGAGTGTCCGCGGCACTTTGGGTACGGGCGATAGGAACTGCCAGTTCAGCGTGGACGGCGGTCGTGTCGTTCCGATTGCCGCAGATGCGCCGGTATTTGCGTCCGACTCGTCGGAAATTGTCGCCACGTACGCCAAGCGTGGAGCGATGAGCAACGTTGAGTGGCATCGCGCGGTGGACGCATCGATGGATATTTTCCTATCGAAGCTTCCCGCCGATCCCATGGAGGTATCGATGGGCCGCGATAATCCATTGCTCGCCGAACTCGGATTGCTTTCGCATTCGGAGGCGGTGAAGAATATTCACAGGCCACGAAACGTCGAGGCTGTGGCGCAAGCGCGAGAGCGATTGGCGTTTGAAGAATTGGTTTTATTGCAAGTGGCACTTCTACAAGAACGCAGTCGTTTACAGGCGCTCCCCGTGTCCGAGTCGACCGAAGGCGTGTGCATAGTCGGCACTGCTCTCACGGACGAGTTGCGCAGCGAGTTACCGTTTGCGCTTACGCGATCTCAAGAGTCTTCACTCGAAGAAATTTTGAGCGATATGGCCGGGCCGGCACCGATGTTGCGCCTACTCCAAGGTGATGTGGGGTGCGGTAAGACTGTCGTTGCCGCCATGGCGCTCCTCGCGGCGGTCGGTGCAGGACATCAAGGCGCGTTCATGGCGCCGACTGAAGTACTCGCCACGCAGCACCACCGCGTGCTCACGGATTTGCTTTCACAAATGCGAGATCCACCGAAAGTGGCGTTACTCACTGGTTCAACGAAAACTGCTGAACGTGCGCAAATTCTCGAGGATTTGAATGACGGAAAGATTGGAATTATTGTTGGCACGCACGCTTTGATTCACGAAAAAGTTGTATTCAGCTCACTCGGCATCGCCGTCGTCGATGAACAGCATCGTTTTGGCGTGGAGCAACGCGCTGGATTATTGGCAAAAGGTAAGCTCCCACCGCACATGCTTACCATGAGCGCAACGCCGATTCCGCGCACACTCGCGATGACAAAGTTTGGCGAGATGGCTTTGAGCGTCATCGACGAGAAACCCGCTGGCCGTTTGCCAATCATCACAACGGTGTGCGGTGTCGACGAGCACTCGCAAGCCTACGATTCGATGTGCGAAGAAGTGAGCCGCGGCGGGCAGGCTTACGTCATCTTGCGTCTCGTGAACGAATCCGGATCGTCTCGCATGTCTGAAGTGAAGGGCGCGGAGGAGGAATACGCTCGTCTCGTGAGCAAGTATCCAAATGTACGATTCGGACTCTTGCACGGGCAGTTGGGCGCGGACGAAAAAGCCGCGGCGCTAGAAAAGTTTAGTTCTGGAGAAACTCAAGCCCTGGTCGCTACGTCAGTCGTTGAAGTTGGTGTGGACGTGCCGAATGCGAGCGTCATCATCATCGAAGACGCAGACGGTTTCGGTCTCGCCGCGCTTCACCAGCTTCGAGGTCGTGTCGGACGCGGCGCACGTCAGTCGAAGTGCTTCTTGTTACACTCTCCTGGCGCAGGGGAGAACGCGGAGTTGAAGGGAGATCGCGCGCGCGACCGTCTTCGCGTGCTCGAGCAATCAAACAACGGCTTCCGAATTGCCGAGAGCGATTTACAGCTCCGCGGCGCTGGCGAGCTCTTTGGCACGAAACAAAGCGGCCAGCAGGTGAACCTGTTCCACGCATCGATGTCAACAGATCTCTATTTACTCGAAGCCGCTCGCAAGGCGGCGGCAGAGATGATTTCACGCGCCTCCTTGCAACAGGAACCACTCCCGGCGCCGGTGACGGTCGCTTTAGAAACGCGGCCCGCGTTGATCCTCGACAACGCCATCATCTCTGGCGGTGCTCAAGCAGCGGCGACGAATTGATGAAACCCTAGTATTAACAATCGAACACATAGGCTCGCGCATGTTGACCATTTAGCGCTCACGTACACGCTAAACAAATCATTCGACGATGCGCGCATTTAACCCTGCTTTCGGGTATCCGAACAACCACTCGACGCATCGACCGCATACTCGCACTCAACCATGTCCACCATGTCCGCTTCCCTCCGCACCACGTCAACCGTCAACTTGCGCGCCTGCACGTACGTTTTCGGTCGCGTTAGCGCGTCGCGTCGCGCGTCACGACGTCGCGCACGTCGAGTAATCCGCCTTATCCGCCGAGGGCCGACAAACAGGGCGCTTACGACAGTGTCGCGGTGTCTTCTCGGTGCAGTGACGGCGCGATCACGAAGCGATAAAGTATACTGACGATGAACCGCGTTTTCGTGTGATGCGCAGGACCCGACGCGCTAGCGTTCGAGCGTCCCGCTCGGTCACCGTGCGCGCCGCCGCCGACTACTCGCCGAAGAAGGCCTTTTTCTTCCCGGGACAAGGCGCGCAAACGGTCGGCATGGCGAAGGAGCTGTGCGAAGAGTGCCCCGCGGCGAAGGCGATGTTTGACACCGCGTCCGGCGTGCTCGGGTACGACTTGCTCGATGTGTGCGTCAACGGCCCGGCGGAGCGCTTGAACTCGACGGCGGTTTCCCAGCCGGCGATTTACGTGTCTTCTTTGGCGGCGCTCGAAAAGATGAAGATGTCGGACGAAGGTAAGGCGATGATCGACTCCATCGACGTCGCCGCGGGCTTGTCTCTCGGCGAGTACACGGCTTTGACCTTTGCCGAGGCGTTGTCTTTCGAAGACGGCTTGAAGCTCGTGAAGATTCGCGGTGAGTCCATGCAAGAGGCTGCCGATGCCACGCCCTCCGGTATGGCGTCCGTCATCGGCCTCTCCGCGGATAAGGCCGAAGAACTCGCCGCACGCGCCGCCGCCGAGTCCGGGGCGCCGTGCTCGGTTGCCAACTACTTGTGCAACGGTAACTACGCCGTGTCCGGCGCCATCCCGGCTATCGACAAGGTTGAAGAAATCGCCAAGCCGGAATTCAAGGCGCGCATGGTCGTGCGTCTCGCCGTCGCCGGTGCGTTCCACACCGACTTCATGGCCCCGGCCGCGGACAAGCTCAAGGCTGCGCTCGAAGCGACACCGATTAAGGAGCCGCGCATCCCGGTCATTTCCAACGTCGACGTCAACCCGCACACGGACGCCGCGAGCATTCGCGCCACGTTGGCGAAGCAGCTCACCAACCCGGTGCAATGGGAAACCACGATGACCACGCTCCTCGGTAAGGGCTTGGAGTCTGCGACGGAAGTTGGTCCGGGCAAGGTGATCAGCGGTATCATGAAGCGCGTGGATAAGGCGTTTGCGTGCGACAACTTCACCGTTTAAACTCGAACGCGTGTAATAAATTATTAGCTACAACATCCAATGGGTGCGTCATTAAATAATAGGGAAACGGATGCTACGGTTACTTGACTTGTCTGATTTTGCACTCGCGCACGAGCGGAAATTTTGTTTTGATGGCTTGCGCGATGGAGAAGGCGAGCGCTTGCGGTCCTCTAAACTTCAACACGCACACGCCCCTTTCGAGCGACTCCACGCTCGCCTCGCCCCCGTAGCTCGTGATAGACTTTCGAAGCTTTTCCAAATGCCCCTCGATCGTCTCGATCGTCATCTCTTCCAATTCACCGCTCACGTTGACGACTTCTTCCACGGCGTCGCCGAATTTTTGCTTTAAAAGTTTTTCGATCCCCCCCTTCATCGTCGCCGACGACGACGCGCACGTCCCGCACGCCCCATTCAACCGCACGACGATGATCTTACCTTCAATCTTCACGAGCTCGACGTTACCACCGTCGGCGACCAAATACGGTCGCACCTCGTCGAGCGCTTCGTCCACGTTTTCCATCGTCAGCGGCAACTTCGGCGACTCCTCCCCCGCGTCCGCGTTCTCCTCTTTCGCCGCCTCCGCGAACGGACTCACCACGCTCGCGCTCGCATCCGCGCCCTCGATTCCCGTCACGCGCACCTCCGCCTCCGCCGTCCCGCTCGCCGCCCCGTCCTCCGCGTCCCGCGCCCCGTTCGCCCCCCCCGTCTCCCCCTCTCCCACCGCCTCCCGCCACCGTCGCGCCTCCGCGCGCAGCGTCTCTCGCGTCGCCATCGCCGCGTTCCGAAACGCCATCACGCGCGCCGTTTCCGCGCCCTCGCCGTCCCGCGCGCGCGCCGCCCGCAGCGCCGTCGCCACGTTCGTCGCGTAGTCCACCCCCGTGCACGTCCCTCGCGCGTCGAACGTCGCGAACACCCCCGCCGGCGCGTCGCGCGCGTACAGTTCCAGCCACGCGTCGACGCTCGCGCGCGCCGTGCCGTCCTCGGCGAGCGCTCGCGGCGCGCGCGTCCGCGCCGTCGCGCGCCGACGGTCGCCGCCGACGCGCGCGCGCCGCGCCGCGACGCGCGCGTCGAGCGCGCGCGACGGCGCGCGCGCGGGACCGCGCGACGCGACGCGCGCGTCGGCGCCTCGCGTCGCGCGCATCGTCGGCGCGTCGCGCGGCGTCGCGCGGCGTCGGCGTGTGCGGCGCCATCGCGCGACGCGAGTCTTCGACGCGCGAGCGCGCGCGAGCGAGCGCGAGCGCGCGAGCGACGCGCGAGCGACGCGCGAGCGACGCGCGAGCGCACGCGCGAGACGCCGCGGCGCCGACGCGACGCGCGCGCGCGAGAGGGCGACGACGCGAGAGGCGCGAAAACAAGATCGATCGCGAACGTTCGATCGACGACGCGCGCGCGGCGAGGGCTCGACGCTGCACACGAGGCGAAACGCGCGTGAGCGTCGTGAAACGCGCGCGCGCGACGCGAGATGTCGGCGATGGATCTGCGGGGCGTCGGGCGAGAGACGCGGAAGGCGGCGGCGGAGGACGATCGCGCGGAGGACGCGCCGGCGACGAACGCGGAGGACGAGAGCGAGCTCGATATTTGGCGCGCGGCGGCGTATGGGAACGTCGACGCGATGAAACGGATGATCGATGCGGACGAAGGGTGCGTGAACGCGCCGGATGGGTCGGGATTCCGCGCGCTGCAGTGGGCGGCGCTGAATAATAGAGTCGCGGCGGCGACGTTGTTGCTCGAACGCGGGAGTTCGATAAACGCGGGGGATAACGATGGACAGACGGCGCTGCATTGGGCGTGCGTGCGAGGGTCGCTGCCGTGCGCGGAGTTGCTGCTGCGGAAAGGAGCGGAGTTGAACGCGGCGGATTCGCGGGGATACGTGCCGCTGCACGTCGCGGCGCAGTACGGTCACACCGGGATGATTTATCACTTTAAAATGCGATGGAACATCGATGTTGACGTCACCGATCACGACGGTCGAACGGCGCTGCACTGGGCGGCGTACAAAGGGTTTCCCGATCCCGTCAAGTTGTTGGTGTGCATGGACGCGGACGTGTACCGGGCGGATAAGGAAGGCTGCACCGCGCTGCACTGGGCCGCCATCAAGGGCAAGAGCGAAGCCGCACATTTACTAGTCCGCGCCGGCGGTTTGAACGCCATGACTGCGGTCGACGTCGACGGAAACACGGCGGAGGCGCTCGCGCTCGAGAAAGGCCATCACCTCCTGGCGAATTTCCTCGCCAAGGAGCAGCGCGCGCTTTTGAGGCGCGATAATTTTTGGACGCAAAAAGGCTTGGCTGTCGCGTGCCTCGGCCTCATCGTCGGATTGATGCTGATGTTCTCGCATTACGTCATCTTCGCCGAAGGCGTCGCCACGATGGACGTGACGTTGTCGTTTTGGTCGCTCGTCAGCCTCGCCTCGGCGAGCTGCGGATTGTACTACATGAAGCGCGTCTCGCAAGCCGACCCGGGGGTCGTCACCGCCTCTATTTTATCCTCCATTCGCCGAGGCGCGCGACCGAGCTCGGCGGCGCATGACGTGGACGAGCGATTAAATCACGCCGAGCTTTGGGCCGGAAACTGGAACCAGCTCTGCGTGACGTGCAAATTCGTCAAGCCGTTCGGCACGAAGCACTGCGCGGTGCGCGACAAGTGCGTGGCGCGTTTCGATCACTACTGTCCGTGGATGGGGAACACGATCGGGAAGAGAAATCACAGAGACTTCGTCATCTTTCTCATTCTCGAGTCTCTCGCCATGGCGATCGCCTTTTGCGTCGCCATCGCGCGTTTCAACGAAGAGTCTCCGACGGAGCGCTTTCGCTCCACCGGGGGCATCACCTGCTTCGCCGTCTTCGACGCCCTCACTCTCCTCCCCGTCGCCTTCCTCACCGTCGCCCAGCTCAGTCAAGCCGCCCGGAACATCACCACCAACGAGCTCTCCAACGTCCATCGCTACGCCTACCTCAAATCCGCCGAGGGCAGGTTCGCCAATCCGTTCGACCGCGGCTCGTTCGCGCGCAACCTTCGCGCGTTTTTCCTCGTCGGCAAGAAGGAGCCTCTGATCGACGACGTCGCCGCGCGCGGCGTCGCCGTCGGGTTCGACGAGCGCCACCCCTTAGATCGCATCGCTTGATTCGTAATCAACGTTTCACAGTCGTCCCGCGCGTCCTCGTCGATCCGCCTCGTCGATCCGTCGTCGCCTCGCGCGCTCGGCTGGGTGCCCACGCCAACGGTCGTGGCGTTTTCCACATCGATCGTCATCGCGCGACGCACCGTCGCGTCGACGCCGCGCCGATCGCGCACCGCGCGCGACGCGAACGATCGACTCGAGCGCGACGCGCGACGCGCGCGCGCGACGCCGAACGAACGACGAACGACGAACGACGAACGATCGAACGATCGAACGATCGCTCGCGGTTTGAACAGATTTGAAACCGAAACGACTCGACGACGGCGATGCCCGACGCGACGACGCGCGGGACGACGCGGACGATCGCGGGACGCGCGATGACGCGCGCGACGACGCGGTGCGTGACGCGCGCGCCGCCGAAACCGCGGACGCGGACGGGGAGCGACCGCGCGGTGCGAAGCGCGCCGGCGCCGGTGAGCGCGGCGCAGCGAAGAAAACCGCGAGGACGGCGATCGCGCGATGCGACGGACGACGATCGCGCGGACGATGGGAACGGTGGCGATGGTGGCGATTGGTTCGGCGGCGGCGGCGGCGGCGGCGACGGGGGCGACGGCGACGACGGCGAGGACGAGGACGCGTTTCGAATGGACGCCGACGAGTTGACGGCGTTCGAGCGCGCGTTGTTCTCGGAGATTGAGGTCATGGACGCGCACGCGTTGTACGCGTGGCAGAGCGCGTGCGCGGTGACGCTCGTCGGGTGCGTGCAGCACGTGATCGACGTCGCCGCGGCGAGAGCGCGCGGGTTCGGCGACGCCGTCGCCTTCGCGTGAGCGATCCGAGACGACGAACCGATCGTCCGCGCCGACGCGCGCTGTACGCTACGAAGCCATCACGTGGAGTGTTGTGCATTATCTTTTTCCGATCCACGGTGTTGTATATCAGTTGTAAACGATGCGAAGCGAACGCGTTCGTACGCACTTCGCCGCGCGCGCGATGGCGTCGCGCCCTCGAGTCCTCGTCCTCGCCCGCGCGTCGTCCGCGTCGTCCGCGACGACGCGCGCTCCCGAGTACCGCGCCGCGGGCTATCGCACGTTCGTCGATCCATCGCCGAGCGCGAGCGCGACGCGCGTAAAGATTGACTGCGGACCCGTGCGCGCCTACACCGGCGGACGTTACGACGGCGACACGCTCCGCGCGCCGTGGGATTCGGCGCAGACGACGCCCAAGGGCGACGGAGCGTCGAACTCGACGACGCAGCGCACGTACGTGTTCGACGCGACGCTCGCCGGGGCGAGCGAAGTGCTGAGCGTGACGGCGGCGAGGCCGCTGGGAATAATCTTCGAAGACGACGCCGACGGACGCGCGCGCGTCGCTGATTTCGTGAAAGGGAGCGATGCGGCGCGAGCGAACGACGTCGCGGCGCTGGCGCCGTTCGGAAGGCAGTGCGCGCGACGAGGGGACGTGCTGCGGGCGTTCACGGCGACGCAGGTGGTGTATCGGACGACGGCGGCGTTGACGGGGGATTTGAGCGGTACGAAACGCGTGCGGACGCTGTTCGGCGCGGACGAGGTGCCGTGGGGGGAGGTGAGCGCGGCGTTGGCGAACGGGAGGGTGGCCGATGGGCCGATCACGTTGGTATTGGAACGCGACGGCGATCGCGAACGCGCCGAAAATTGGCCGAGAAGAGAAGAGGAGCTCGAGTTTAGGGGGTTGGGCGACGAGAGCACGCAGGCGAAGAGGCAGCGAGAACGCTTCGAATCGGATGAAGACACCGAACGGGCGAATATCGCCTTCGCGGGCGCGATCGCGGCGTTTGTTCTGTTGATCCTCGCCGGGTTCTCGTAGAGCTGTAGAGGAGAAATCGAAATCGCGCGCGCATTGTTTGTACATTGATTTACACATTCATTTAAAGTTTCCTTCGCTCGGCTTCGACTTTTCCTTTCAGTCTTTCGTGCGTGCGGTTTCGAGACGGCGTCGGCTCCGGCGTCGTGTCGGTGTCGATGCCCACGACCGTGCCGCCGGCTATCTCCTCCGCCAGCGACGCGTCGACGCTCAGTTTGTTCGACGTGTCCAGGAACAACATCAAGTCGCGATTTTCTTCCTCGAGTTCTTTGATTCTCGCGTCTTTTATCGCCAATTCGATCGTTTTACGCTTTTCAGCGCGCGTCGCTTCCGCCCTGAGCGTCTCGACGTTTTCAGCCAACGTATCGCTGAGCGCGTGCGCGTGCTCGAGCTCGTCGCGGAGCTGTTCAATCGACGCCACGTGCGACGCGTTCGCCTTTTGAAGCATTTTCAATTCACGTTTGGCGTCCTTCGCTTCGCTCATCGCTCGCGCCACCACGGCGGCGTTCCTACTGTCCTCGTCTTCTCGCGAGATCGTCCCCGCGCACCTCGCGTTGGCCGTCTGGAGCAAGCCTTCGAAATACTTGCGTTGCGATTCGAGCTGTGACGTCAAGAGTAAGTCGTACTCGCTCGCGATGGCGTCGAGTTTGGACGCCACCAGCGCTTCCTCGAGTTGTGCGTCCAAATCGCCGACGTCTGGCGCGCGAATCGGCGAGCACGCCGCGCCGCTCGCGTCCGAAGACGACGCCCTTTGCGTCGACGGCGGCGGCGTCAGTTCGACGAGTCCGCTCTTGCTCTGAATCAACCGGTGCACGAAGCCATCTGAGACGTAATCCCACACGCGTTGCGTTCCGAGCTCGAGCGCGTACGTGTGATTCGTCTCCGTCCAGTGATTCACCGCGCACGCCCCCGCGTAGCGTCCGCACCGCACTTCGCCGCAAATCAAGCACACCCACAAATCGTGATCCTTACCGCACGTCGCGCACCGCGCCTTGCTCTCCGGCTCGTGCGCGTACCGACACACCGGACACGACGCGTCCGCCCACCCGCTCAGGCACTCCGCGTGAAACGCGTGTTCGCAAATCGTCGTCACTATTCCCGACGCCTCCGCGTCCAGCCTATCCAGGCACACCGGACACGTCGGCACCTCCGTTCCCAGCGTCCCGCTCGCCTCCTCCCCCTCCTCCACGCGCACCACGCGCACCGCCACGCACGTCTCCTCCCGTCCCATCGCGTACCTCCGCCCGTGATAATTCTCCACGAACGCGTCCGCCGCGTCGCCGTCGTCGAACTCCAGCACCGCGTCGTACGTCGACCGCGCGCCGTCGCCGCGTCCCGCCACCGCGCGCACCGACCGCGTCGTCGCCATCGCGCCCGCGACGAATCGACAGAAATCCGCGATCGCGATCGCGCTCGGCACGCCGACGACGCACGCCGCGTTCGCGTTCCGTCGCGTCGTCGTCGCGCATCCATCATCCATCGTCGTCTTGAACAATCGCACGCGTCCGCGCGTCGCGCCGACCGTCGGCGCGCCGTCGGCGCGTCGCGCGTCGTCGTCGTCGTCGTCGTCGTCGTCGTCGTCGCGCTCGACGCGCGCGGCGTGCGCCATCGCGACGCTTTGTCGCGCGGCGCGTCGCGTCACTCTCTGACGCGCGAACGCGATGGCGACGACGACGACGACGGCGCGCGTCGACGCGCGCGGCGCCTTCTTCGAGCGATTGCACGCGCTCGCGCCCGCGCGCCGGCGCGACGCGGACGACGACGACGCGCGACCGCGCGGGAGGTTCGCGCGCGCGCCGAGCGCGAGGGCGGCGGCGCGACTGCAGCGAAAGACGACGAAACGGGCGGCGCTGACGCCGCGAGACCGCGACGCGCGCGATGGGCGCGGTGACGACGACGGCGCGAGCGATTCGGAGACGCGCGCGGAGGACGGGCGCGCGGAAGCGGACGGGAGGGGAGGCGACGACGACGACGACGACGACGAAGACGACGAAGACGCGCGGGCGAGGTGGAGCTTCGAGAGACGGTCGGAGGATAAGCTGGAGGCGCTGCGAGAGCGGTTGAGGAAGAAGATTGAGAGCAGTCGCACGGCGAGGCGGGCG
>Ga0181559_10005120_pt1 | contig 12586 bp, 6 predicted proteins | sample 011ome_21_FD_133752 | JGI IMG/M metagenome (GOLD analysis project Ga0181559, IMG submission 133752) | Coastal salt marsh microbial communities from the Groves Creek Marsh, Skidaway Island, Georgia - 011508AT metaG (megahit assembly) | ecosystem: Environmental > Aquatic > Marine > Intertidal zone...
AAGCTCATGAAGTTCAACAGGGCGGTGCTGGACGACGACACCATCGACGTGCTGCACGTGCGCTACGAGGACCTGGCCTGGCGCATGCGCGAGACGGTGGCGTCGGTGGAGGCGTTCGCGCCCGAGCTCGGCGCGCTCGACCCGTGGCGCAGCGCGCTGGCGTTTGAGGAGAGGGACCACAACTCCATCCAGGGCAGCCGCGCGATGCCGGTGGCGGAGTACTTCAAGGAGAACCCCCTGGAGTGGAAGCAGAACTGGACGCTGAGCGCCGAGACGTTCCAGACGCTCTGCGCGGTGGGGTACACCGAGCACGGCGAGTGCAAAGAATGGAGGAGACGCGCGCTGCCGGGGTTCGAGACGGCGGACGCGAGCGATTCGGAGGAGGAGGTTGCGCTCGAAGAGATTTCCTTTCCCGAGATGAGACGCGCGAGCGGCGCGGCAGGCGGCGAGGGACCCACGCAGAGAGAGACGCGCCCCGGAACCGCGACGGACACGCCGCCGAACGCGGCGGACACGGCTCGCGCGGCGCGCGCCGCGCGGAGGAGAAAGAATCGGCACGCGAACCCGAAGAGCCCGCCGTAGCGACGGACGACGCGCGTTGAAATACGCACGCGAATACACCTTAGCTACTCTCGCGGTACGCTCCGGGAAGCCTCAAACAGAAACGTCATCAGATCATCTGATCATCCCCTCTCTGCGCGCGTCGCTCGCCGGCTCGAGCGCGTCGACGTCCACGCGCGCTCGGCACATGGGGCACTCCCCGTCCTCCGCGGCCACGGCGGCTTTGAACGCGCCGGCGTTGCACGGGAAGCGGCACGCCGGGCAGCGCGACCACTCGCCGCGCGCGACGCGGCGCCCGCTGGCCACGCAGCAGGGCAGGTCCGCGCGGCACACCTCGCAGGTCATCTCGTACGCTCCCCCCGGCGCGTCGCAGAATGGACACGGCGACCCGGGCTCGGGCGCGTCCGCGGCGTTCGGGTCGGGCTTGCGCGCGATGGTCTCGATCTTGCGCTTGTACGCGTCGCCGATGTTCGGGCGGAGCGCGGGCGCCATGAGCCGCTGCGCTAAATCCAGCGACGTCTTTCGCAAGCCGGCGCGCGCGCACTCCACCACCGCGCTCGTCAAGATGGGCACGACGTGCGCGGGAAACTTGGAGATATTCGCCGCGACGCGTCGCAGCAGACGCGCGGCGCCGTCGTGGTCGTTCCGCTTCACGAGCGACTTCACCAGAACGTACGAGTGCAACAGAACGAGCTGTCTGGCGAGCCCGGCGGGGACGCTCTTGCGTTCCTTCATCAGCTCGACGTGCGACGCCAGGAGCTGCGCGTGCGCCAGCTTGTAGTTGCCCATCTCCTGCTCCTGCTGCGCGATCACGCCGGAGGTCTTCGCGGCGGCGTCGTAGTCCCCGAGCGCGACGTGCAGCTTGAACAGCCAATTCGAGTACGCCGAGTGGCCGGCGTCGGGCGCCGAAGACGCCGAGGACGCGTTTGTTAAAAAATCCACAACCTGCGCGGTGAGCGCGTCGTCGCGCGCCTCGCCGGCGACGGCGACGGCGGCGCCGACGGCGTCGTCGTCGCCGGCTTTCAGGTAGCACCGCACGGCGTGCTCCAGGCGCCCGGCGCGTCTGTGCGCGTCCGCGGCTTTCGCGAAACACCCGTCGTGTTCGAAGGCGCTCGCGAGTTGTTTGTAGTCTTCGGAAACGCCGTCGTCCCCGAGGAACAGCGCGAGCTGTTCGAGGAAACCGGTTTCCCGCGCGAGCGCAAACGCCTCGGCGCCGCGGCGCGCCAGCGCGAGGAACTCGAGCGCGCGCTTCGTGTCGCCGGCGGCGCGGCAGTACGCGGCCGCGGTCGCGCACGCCTCCTGCGACCTCGAGGCGCGGCAGATGGCGAACGCGCGCTCGGGGTCCCGCATCCGGTCCGACAAACGCAAACGCACGGCGGCGTCGAAGTCGCGCGCCAGCTCGTACGACTCGGCGGCTTCCGCGAAGGCGCCCTCCTCTTCCTTGGCGGCGGCGTACCGCAGGCGCAGCGACGTCGCCTTCGGCCCGGCGCTCGCCGCGCGGTCCATCAGGGGCTTCGCCAGGTCGAACTGCCGCTGCGCCACGTACACCGAGGCAGCCTCCTCGAACGAACCCGCGCGCTCGAACAGGCGCGCGGCGTCCGAGTGGTGGCCCGCGAGGTGCTCCAGCAGAAAAGCGCACTCGCGCGACGTCGCCGCGTCGTCCAGCTCGAGCGCGACGCGCGCGCCGCGGCGCGCGTCGCCGGAGCGAATCGCGCACCGCGCGACACCCGCGCGGCTGCGCCTGAGCTCCGCGGCGCTCTGGTTCGGGAACTCAGCCGCGCGTGTGAACATCGCGAGTGCGGCGTCCACCTCGCCTCGCGCCTCCAGCGCGCTCGCGTGCTCTCGGCATATGTCGTCCAGCGCCTCCGGCTGGTGCGCCTCCGCCAGGCGCGCGGCTTCGTCCCAGTGCTTGAGGTCGCGGCGCATGCGCAGCGCCTCCTTAGGCTTCCCAGCGCGCACGAAGAGCTCCTGCGCCCTGTCGTAGCACTCGTCGCGCTCGAAGAGCACGAGGACGTGCGCGGCGAGCTCGTCCGTGTCCTCGACGTGCTCCAGGCGCTCCAGGGACATCACCATGGACGCGTCGCCGACGGAGCGGTACACGCGCGCGGCGAACTCAATCTCCATGCGCGTCATCGCCCGGTGCGCCAGCCGCTCCCACATCTCCGGGCTCCGGAGGCGCGACGCCACCTCCCACGCCACCTGCAGTTTGTTCAGCGCGATCGCGCGCGCGAACCGCTCGCGCGCCACCTCCTCGCTCCGCTTCCACGCGTCCGAGGTGTCCAAAACGGCGACGTGCGTGGCGAGCGTCCCGCTGGCGACGACCGACGCGGGGGTTTGCCACGCGACGACGCCGTTCACCAGCGACACCGGCGTCGTCCCCGCGGGACGCGCGTGCGCGCCCACGAACTCGACGCGCGGCCCGTCGACGGTGATGCGCGCGTACACGTAGACGCGGAACGACCCGCCGTCCGCCACCGCGAACACGTCGGGGTCCGCGGCGTCCCAGAGCACCGCGGCGATGGACCCGCCGGCTTCGTTCGGAATCGGCAACACGCGCTCCGACGCCGGGTCGTACATCGACGCCGTCGCGTGTTCGTCCACGAACACCACCTTGGTCCCGGACGCGTTGGGGTACACCGCGGCGACGGCGCCGTCCACGTGCCTGTGCTCGGCGACCGGCGCGCGGTCCCGCACAGAGACGAGGCGCACGAACCCGCGGGACGTGCCGTACACGGCCACCGCCGGCGTCGCGGCGACGGCGGTCACCGCGCCCTGCCGCGCCTCCTCGCCGCGCTCCGGCACCTTGAACTCGCGCGCCTCGTCCGGGTCGTCCGCCGCCTCCACGGCGTGCACGAACGCGCGCCCCTCGCACAGCGCGATGGCGTACGACGCGCTCACCGCGACGGCGTCCACCACGCCCAGGTACTCGCGCCGGTTGACCAGCGGCGGCGGACGCCGCGCGTCGCGCGCTTCGCCCGCGCGCCCTACCCGGAAGAACCACGCCTGGTTGTTGGCGCCCGCCGCGACGTGCGCCTCTCCCAGCGCCACGAAAGAGGGCTCGCACTCCAGACGCACGGCGATCGTCTCCGCGGGCTCGGGCTCACCGAACGCGGAACCTGGGTGCAGGTCCAGCACGGACACCTCCGTGAGGGACGACAAAAAAACGCATCGCGCGCCGTCGGCGTCCGCCAAGCGCGGCAAAGCGGCGAGGAACGCGCGCGCGACGCCGTCGTTCGCGGACACGGCCAGGACCTGCCCTTCGAGCGCCCAGTCTATCTGCGTGACCATCGCACCGGAGTCAAACACAAAGCCCATCTCGGGAATCTCGCGCAGACCGCCGTCGCGCGCCACGTCGAACACCTTCACCGCGCCGCCGTGCGTCGCCGCCAGTCTCTTCCCCGCGCGCGCGCACAACGCGAGGCGCGGCGGCGGCGTCCCCGGCGTCACCGCCGCCGGCGTCTCGAACGCCTTGTACACGAACAACTCATCGCTCGGCTCGTCGCTAGCGCCCACGCGCATGACCACCAGGTGACCGTGTTCGAACGCCGCGAGAAGCAGCCCGTCCCCTAGCCACAGGTGGCACGCGACGCGGCCGTACCCTTCGTCGAACTGCAGCTCCGCGGGGGGGAGGTCGCGGCCCAGCTTCGCCGCCGAGCGCGCCTGCGCTGAGCCGTACTCTTTGTCGTCCTCGCCCAGCCGGTACACGAACAGCGTGCGCCCGCCCACGTTCACCGAGAACTGATTCAACGCGGGCGTCCGAGTCGTCGTCGAGGCACGAAGCGTCTCGAAAGGCGGCTCGGGCGCGAAGCGAAGCTCGCGCGCGTCGCCGCGCAGCTCCAGCTGGAGCTCGGTGTCCCCCGCCGCGGCGCTCACCGTGACGGAGCGGTCCGTAGAGCCCAGCACCAGTCTATTGTCTACGCTCCACGCGCCGCAGGTGATGCGCTTGGTGTGCTTGCCCAAAATGTTGGTCATCTTGCCCGCTCTCGAGTCGTACAGAAGCACGTTGCCTTTCCCGGTGGCGAGCGCCAGCGTTTGGCCGCCGGGGTCCCACGCGCAGTGCGTGAACTCGTTCTTCGCGTCGCCGTTGTCCAGCTTGAGCGCCTCCCTCTGCCTCGGGCGGTACACCGTCGCCGCGTCCGCGGCGAACGCGTCCTTCCTGCCGTGCTCCCGGTGGAGCACGCACAGCTTCTCGCCTCGGGCGTCCCACGCCAAGTGCGTCGCGGCGGCGTGCGTCTTCAGCTCCGTACCGGCGAGCGGGATCTCATCGTGCAACGCGCCGTGGCGGTCGAAGATCTGCAGGCGAAGCGCCGTGCCGCTCACGGCGAGGTACTGCCCGTTCGGGGACCACGCGTGCGTCGTGGGGCCCGAGCCGAGCGCCACCTCGAAGAGCAGCTTCATCGCGCGCGTTCACGTCTCCGCCAAGGCGCGTCTCACCCCCTCCCGCGCGGCGTCGGCGTCGCCGAAAAAGGGTAGCTCGCCACGTAGTGGGCACCCGCGCGTCGTGTCCTTCGAGAGATCGGACGGAAAACGTCGCTTCGCGCGCGCGCTCGGCAGCCACCGCGACGCCTCTCTCGCCTCGGGACGCGCCCCGCGCGCGGCACCGACGCCTGCGCGAGACGGCCCGCCGATTCCGCGAATCAGGCGCGCGCCTCCTCGTGGGCGTCGCGGTCGTCGAACGGGTCATCAAAAGTCGTCGCGTTCAAAACAAGCACACGAACTGGTCACCACGAGCCGAGCCGAAACACCTGTTGTGATGACACCAAGTCGAAAAAAAAAAAAAAAACAAAACACCGTGCGAGCGCGCTCGTCGCGAGAATGTCAATACCTCCCGCGTCCTCTCCCCTTTCCGCGTCCTCTCCCCCCCCTTCCCCCGGCGCTGGCTCCGCGCCCTGCCCCCCCCCGCCCGCTCTTCATCTGCCGCAGGTCGCCGCGCATCTTGTCCACGGTCGGCTTGGGTGCCAGCAAGTCGCCGGCGTCGAGATCGTACGCGCCGCGCTTGGCCGGTTTCGCGGCGGAGGCCGCCGCCGCCTCCGCCGCGCGCTTCGCCGCGCGGTTCCCGCGGGGACGCGTGTCGCCCGTCGGTCCGCCACTTTGTCGGCTCACCGGCTCGCCTTCGTCTTTCGGTCTTTCGGTCTTTTCAAGAGCCGCCGCGGCTTTCGCCGCCTCCCTCTGCCGCTTCCCGGGCTTGCCCTTCTTCGCGCCGCGCGGGTCGGAAATCCCTAAATCCGCTTTCGTCGCGCGCGCGCGTTGCCGCTGCCGGCCCGAACCGCCGCGCCGCTCCCGCCGATTCTCCCGCTGGCCGTCTTCGTCGTCGCTGTCGACGACAAGCTTGTCTCTCGCGAACACCTTCTGCGCACGCAGCCTGGCGAGGCGCTCGGCGTGGGTCTCGGCCTCGCCGTCGCTGTACCCCTCGAGGCTGTCGCTCTCGTCGCCGTCCGCGCGCCGGTTCGCCGCCTCCCGTTTTCGCGCCTTGCGGCCCGCGGCGGCGGCGTCCACGAGCACGTCCTCGTCGTCCACGCCGACGCCCTGCTTGGCCATGGCCTTCTTGTGCCTCTTCGAGTCGAGGTGCTGCTGCAGGGACTTCTCGGAGAGGCACAGCACCCCGGGACACACCGAGCACTTCACCGCGATGCCTTTTGAGGGGTCCGTCGGCTTCGACGGCGGTGCATCTTCCGACGACGGCAGCGCATCCGTCGCGCGCGTCAGCACGGTCGGGGTCTCCTCGCTCGCGCTCTCGTCTGAATCATCGCCCGCCGCCTCGTCGTCGTCGTCCTCCTCCTCGCTGTCGCTGTCGCTGTCATCACCGGCGGCGCCCTCGTCCTCGCCCTCCGAGCCGGAGCCGGACTCGATCTCCGAGCCGCTCTCCGAGGAGGACGAAGACGCGCTGCCGTCGTCGTCGCTCTCGTCAAGCGCGCCCCGCCCGTCGTTTTCCATGTCGGAGTCCGAGTCGCTGGACGAGTTCCCGTCGTCGCGGTTGAACATGCGCCAATCCCTGCGCTTGAACATGGTGCGCGGCGGTGGGGGGGGTCACGGGAACGAGCTTACTGGGGTCACGAATCACGCGAGTGAGTCGCACGCGCGTCGCGCGTCGTCGTGCCAGACGCGGTGCGGCGCGGTGTAGCCGCGCGAGCGCGCCGACGCCGAACGCGCCGCCGCCGCCGCTCTCGATCCCAAAAGACGGGAAAACGAAATGATGACTCGATTTCTCGGACGACGTGTGTTCGGAAAAGACGTTCGACACACAAAGAAAACGTCTACAAATTTTTCCCCGTGAGGAACGCCACCCCTTCGCGCGCGAGCCGCTCGACTTGCGCCTCGTCCCCCACCTTGACCCCCCCCAGCTTGGCGAACGCGGGAGACATACCCGCGCCGTCGAACTCGAAGAACACGGGCGACAGGTGCGTGCCCTCCAACACGACGGCGCTGACCGGCGCGTCGCCGGCGGGCGCCGCCGTCTCGAAGCGGCGCCGCAGCGTTTCTTCCAGCTCGGCGTTCTGGTCGAGGTCGTCCTCGTCAAACTTCACCAGCCGCACGCGCGGGGAGTCGAACCCGCGCTTCGCGCGTTCCAGGGTCTCGGCAGGACCGGGCGTGAAGTCAAGGCCCGCGGCGCTCGCGGCCTTCTCCGCGAGCGCGGTGAGGCTGGGCAAGTTCCGGGTGAACCCCTCGAACGCGTCGTTCATCCGCGCGTCGCCGCCGGAGGCTTGCTCGGCGCGTCGCTTGAGCAGCTCGCGCGCAAACTTCTCCAACAGCCGCACCGAGTCGGCGGCGGTGGCGTTGTTGAACGCGACGAAGAAGTGCCCGGCGCGGGCGGCGGCGTCGTTCACGAGCGCCGCGTCGCCGTAAGCCCGCGTGGCGCCCTCGCCCGCGTCGCACGCCGCGAGCAGCTGCAGCTTGCACCCCAGGCTGTGCCCGGCGGCGAACACGGGCGCCGAGTCGCGCGGCAGGTTTTCGCGCGCGCAGAGCGCGCTCCAGGCGCGCGCGAAATCGCGCTGGCACTTCGCGCTGATCGCGCCGTGGTCCGTCCCGAGCTCGTACGGGGTGGCGACGACTGCGACGCCCGCGCCGTCGCACAGGGCCGAGAGAAACGCGTCGTACGCGATGTGCGGGTACGAACCGAGCACGGCGCCGCCGACGAAGTGCACGGCGCCCCACGCGCGTCCCGGCGGAACGCGCACCCACGACCCCTCCACCTCCTCCCACCCGTCCCCGCCCCGCCCTCCGCGCTTCTCCCGGCGCTCCAGGTCCACGTCCTGCAGGCGCGAGCGAAGCTCGAGTGCGGCGCCCACCGTGCCCAGCGAGTTGGGCAGGAAGCCGTCGCCGTCGTCGTTCGACGCGCGCGGGACGAAGCGCCCGCGCGTCGCGCGGTCGACGCGACCGGACGATGCGGGGACGGGGGCGCGGCGCGCGGGCCGCGCGGGGACCGCGCGGGGACCGGGTCGGTGAACGCCCCCGCGCGCGAGCGCGCGCGTCGTCCTCAACGAAGACGTCGCCGTCGCGGTCGCCATGTATCGATGCCGCGCGTCGGGTTGTGTCGACGAAAGAGACGAGATCCGGTGTTTGCCACGTGGGCTGTTTCGCCAGAGGCGCAGACTTGGTGTGGCAATCCTCACATACCTACAACTTCGGCAACCGCGAAGCTCCCGCTCGTAGCGCACGCGCCCGGCCGCGTCGGTGCCCCATCCTCAGACGTACCATCGGAACATACCGCTGATGTATAACACCCACACGAGTACTAAGCCGACCACCGTAGCCCAAACGGCTCGGTCAGACGCGGTCGGTGCGTCGAGTTTACCCACCGAGGCAGCCTCCCCCGCCTGAAGTGTGCCTACTACGATTGAGAAAAAGAGCGCCAGTCCGGGACGCTCGCCCGCGCCTCTCATCCCTGGCAACCGCGCGGTTCCGTCCGAGAGGAATCGGGCCAGCGTCGCGCGTTAGACGGGACGACTCGCGGACACCGACACGTCCCACTCGCGCGCTCGAATGTGGACAAGACGCGGAGTCGCCGGATGGACCAACCAGCGCCTGACAACTCGAAAAGTCGTCGAAAATCCTTTCAAAAACAGTCTTTCGCGCGCGAAAGAGCTCTCGACAGTGTCACCCGCGCGCGTCCCGCACCGATCGACATGCCCGCCCTCGTCGCGGGCGCCGTCTCGTTCGGGATCGCGTCTCGCGTCGCGTCTCCGCGCGGCTCTCGCGCCGGTTCGGTCCCCGCGGTCGCGTCTGCTCCGGATCGCCGATCCGTGGCTCGCGTCGTTTCCTCGGGTGCCCGCGTGCGAAACCGTCGGCCGCTCGGGCTCCGCGGCCGCGACGCACCCACACGCGTCGCCGCCGCGCGCGCGTACGCGCCCGCCGCGGACTACTGGACGCACATCACGAAGCCCGGGGAGAACCTGCACTTCATCGGGGTGGACTACGGCGTGACCGTCGAGGCGCTCCGCCTGGCGAACGGGCTGAGGCACGCCACCGGCGATGTCATCTACGAGGGACAGGAGATCCGCGTCCCCGTGACGGACGGCAACCGCGACAAGATCGAGCTCATCCGCGCGAAAGCCATCGTCGCCAAGGAGCAGGCGATCGCGCGCGCCGCCGCCGAGCGCGCCAGGAAGACCGGGAACAAGCAGGGCGCCAGGAAACAAGACAAGGCGCCCGACGGGTCTGAGGCGTGGCGCGCGCCGTATCGTTCGATGCGGCGCGGAGAGGTCACCGCGGTGACGCGCGCGGAGGTGGAGGCCATGATGCCGAAGCCGGGGCCTTCCCCTCCTGGGCTCGAACACGCGCGCGGCCTGCGCGACGCGGACGTCGTGCTCCTCGTGGAGATGCCCGAGTGCGAGTGGTGCGCGCGCGTGCGCCCGACCTGGCGCCGACTCGCAGAGACCTTCGGCGACGCCGCCGACGCCCGCGCGCCGGCCGCCTCCTCCGCCGCCGCGCGGGACGTGCGCGTGTGCGCGTTCCTAGCCTCCTCGCCCGAGGACCGCGCGTGGGCGGACACGCACCTCGCCGCGCACGCCTTCCCCACAGTCATCGCCATGCCCAAGCGCGGCGGCGTCTACAAATACGCCGGCGCCGACCGCGACCTGCCCAAGCTGCGCGCGTTCGCCGACGCCGCCTTCCGCGCGGGCGCGCCGTCGCGCGCCGTCGCGAAGCCCTCCGCGGAGCACCTGGCGAGCTCCGCGCTCAACGCGCTCGCGCCCAACATCCAGGTGGCGGACACCGTCGAGCGCGCGCTCGTCGGCGTCATCGGCGCGAAGCCGGCGTCCGTCGCGGCGGACGCCGTCGCGACGGCGACGCCTTTCGCGCTCTTCGGGTTCGGCGTCGCGCTGCTCCTGTCCACGTTCAGGCGGGCGCTCGCCGGCGCGTTCGCGCGCCCCGCGGGAGGCGGAACGAGAGCCCGCGGCGTCGCCGACGCCGCGTCCGCGTACTACGAGAGCGGCGCCGGCGGGCCCGGGGGCTCGGCGCAGGCGGCGGCTGCGAGACTGGACGCCGCCGGCTTCGGGTACCCGGCGGCGGCGGACGAGGGCCCCCGCGCTTCGGGCGCGCCCATCGCGCCTGCGGCGGCGGCTCGGTCGCAGTCGGCGCGCGAGGCGGAGCGCGCGGCGGTGGAGAGCGAGCGCCGTCGGACCATGGAGCAGTCCGACCCGCGCGCGCGGCGCCGGGACGAAACCGCCATCCCCAAAGGCGCGTCGGTGGAGAAACTGGGCGAGTGGATCATCATGGTGGAGCAGGAGCTGGGCGATATCTTCCGGCGGTTCTTCTTTCTGCTAGGCGCGTGGTTCCGGCTACAGAGAAGGCTGTGGGGGGCGCGGTTCGCGCCGCCGCCGCGACCAGGCAGCGGCGAGGCGTTCTGAGGCGAGCGGGATTTCCGCGGCGGAGGCGTCCGCCGCGCGCGACGCGTTTCGCGCCGCTCGACGCTCTACCGCGTATGTCTAAAAACTACGACCACCACCGCTCCCCTCCGCCCCCCTTGCTATTTCCGCCTGAGCAGGTTCGCGGCCGCGAGCGCGAACGCGCTCACCTCCCCGGCCGCCGCGCCCTCCGCGGGCGCCGCCGGCTCAGGCTCGCGCTTTTCACCCGCCGCCATCTCCGCCTCGCGCTCGCGGTCCAGCTCGGCTTGCGCGCGCTCCACCGCCACGACGGCGTCGTGCATCTCCCGCGCGAGCTCCTCCGCGGGCCGCCCCTCGCCCCGGGGCTCGATGCCGGGGAGCCGCAAATCCGCCCGCGGCTCGCTCGCTCGCGCCTCCTCGCCCGCGCCGTCCTCCTCGTTCGCCGCCGCGCCCGCCTCGTCCGGCTCGAACGCCTGGATGAGCTCGTTCGGGGTGACGCACAGGTAGTGCTCGGTGTACTCCGCGACGGTCAGCACGGGGATGTCCTTGAGGAGCAGCGCGGCGCCCTTCCTGAACGCGCCGGGGTCGAGCTCGACGACGTCGCGCGAGACGGTGCACCGGATGGCGCCCGTCGGGTCCGCCAGCACCGCCTTGAGGTCTCCGAAGGGCGTCCGAAACGCGTCGACGATGACCGCCGCCAGCCGGTGGACGCGCTGGCCGCGCCAGCCCCCGTTCAGGATCCACCCCACGTTCGTGCGCAGCAGAGGCGACGCCGCGTCGAACCGCTCGAGGTCCAGCGCGTCCAGCAGGCGGCGCCACGCCCCGAGTTTGAACCACGGCGAATCCGCGACGGGAGGTGTGCCTACGTCGCGCGTCGCGTCCGCGGGTCGCTCGCCCTCGGGGCCGTGACCCGCGCCGTCCTCGAGGCGCGCCGCGGGAGCGCCGCGGCGGAGCGCCTCCTGGAGCGCACCCGCGGGTCCGGGGATCCGCGCAGGGTTGGGTTGTCGACCCATGGCAGGACCCTCGTTGTGTGTGGCGCGGCAGAGCGTGGCGCGCTAAGATTCGCGAGACTCGCGAGGCGATGAGCGACCTCACGCAAGGTTCCTGGTTGCTGACTTGGACGCCCTTGGCGTTATCCGCAATCCGCGCGAGACACACCACGCGCACACCCGCGCCCCCCACCTGCGACTTCTCCTCGTCGCCCACCCCACCTCTCGCGACGATGTCTCTCGCGTCGTGCGTCGCGTCCTCCGCGGCACTCGCCCCGCGCCGGTCCGCGCCCCGCGCGCTCCGCGAGTCCTCCCGGATCGCGTCCAGCCGCCGACGCGCCCGATTGGTCGTCCGCGCCGGCGCCCCCGTGAAGACGGTGGAGGAGGCCAAGGAGATGCTGGACCGCGAGGGGTACAAGATGCTGGACATCCGCCCGTTCAAGGCGTACGACCGCGAGCACCTCACGAAGCCCCCGCAGTGCACGGTGAGCACTCCCTGGAGCCCGGACGACGGCGCGGCGAAGCTCATCGAACGCGTCGAGAACCAGGGGTTCCGCCCGTACTCCGGCCGCCTTTTGGTGGCGGATTTCGACGGCGACACCGTGCGCGCGGCGGCGGACGCGCTGCTTGAGGCTGGGTACACCGAGGTGGTCGCCGTCGAGGGCGGGTACAACGGCTGGCGCAAGACCTTCACCACCTGCGGTCGCCGCCGCCCCCCGCAGGGCAAGTGGGTGAGCACCGGCAAAGGCGGCGAGTCGCTCAAGTCGGGCTTGACTTTGGATCCGAACGTCGCCGCGGCGTACGAGGAAAACTGGGGCAAGGCGCCGCCCGCGCACGGCGAGACGGGCGAGAGCCTGGCTAAGAAGGCGGTGGAGGCGATTGAAGCCGGCGAGAAGCCCGCGGCGCCCACGGGAAAGCGCCCCGACGGGTTCACGAACGCGGAGAGGCCGGACGTGGTGCTGCAGCCTCTGGCGATGGATGCCGAGATTGCCGCCAAGCGCCGCGAAGCGGAGGAGAAGGGCCTTACGGCGTCGTACAAAGACAAAATCTCCGGCGGCGAGGGCGGCGAATGGGGGAGCGACTGGGACACGTACTACACAGAGGACGAGAGCAGGACGCCGTACTACGTGAACCGGGTCACGGGGACCACGCAGTGGGAGGAGCCCAAGCGCTGGTGGGCCAACGGCATGTGGATCGACGCCAAGTAGACGCCCG
>Ga0181559_10005129_pt1 | contig 12576 bp, 5 predicted proteins | sample 011ome_21_FD_133752 | JGI IMG/M metagenome (GOLD analysis project Ga0181559, IMG submission 133752) | Coastal salt marsh microbial communities from the Groves Creek Marsh, Skidaway Island, Georgia - 011508AT metaG (megahit assembly) | ecosystem: Environmental > Aquatic > Marine > Intertidal zone...
CGGCGCGGACGCGAAGTCGGTCGTGAGACCGGCGAGCGGGTCGGCGAACGCGGGCGTCGGCGCCGTCGGCGGCGGCGCGACGGAGAGGTCGCCGAGCTGGGCGAGTAAATCCGTCGTCGCCGCGGGCGCCGCGCCGGGCGCCGCGCCGGGCGCCGCGCCGGACGTCGCGCCGCGTCGAAGTGCCTCCGCGCACGCTTTGGCCTTGTGCTTCAACTGCGCGTGCGTCGACGCGTCGTTCGCGACGGCATCGAGCAAATCCATCGCCGACGAGTTCGCGAAGACATCGGCGAGCCAACGATGCGAACTCGTCGACGCGGCGCGTTCGAGGACGTTCACCGCGCGATACGCGCCGCGCCAGCCTTCTTCGCCGCTAGCGTACGTCAGCAAACGCTCCGAAAGCGCGATGACGACGCCTTGAGCGTTCAATCTCGATCCCGTTCGCAAGAAATCTTCGACGTCGGCTTCCGCGGGCACCAATCTTACGCCGCTCGGCGTGCAAAGCTTATCTATCGCGCGCTTCTCCTCGGAGCCGTCTAAAACGAACGCCTCGCTCGTTCTCGACGTCATCGCGCTCGTCTGCGCCGTTGTCTCGGCTCGCGCCGGCGTCGCCGACGCGAAGTCCGAAAGCAAATCCCCCACGCCGCTCGTCGATGCCGCCGCCGCTTTCTTCACCGGCGACGGCGGTCGAAGTGGTTTCCATTTCGCCTCACTCGCCTCGACGCGCAGCTTCGGCGTGGACTTGAGCGCGTCCCCCAACGGGGCGTCCAACGTTCCCGGCTTCGTCGTCCTCGGCGGCGTCGTTCGATACGCGTCCGCCGCGCCGCTCTCCACCGCCCGCGCGTCGCGTCCATCCCCGAACCCTTCCATCGCGCGCCCTCCCACCGTCCTCGTCCCCGCGTCGCTCCCCGCGTCGCGTTCGCTCCCGAAAATCGCCGCCATGCACTCCTTCGCCGCGTCTCGCACCGCCGCGCGCGGCGCGTCTCCCTTCGTCGGATGCGGCGCCCCCGTCGCCGTCTGCAGCGCCCGCACGCGGCTCGACAATTTCGCCATCTCCCTCGCGAACGTCGTCGAGCGCCGCTCGCCTCCCTCGCAGCACTTCGCGATCAGTCGCAGCGCCTTTCGCTGCACGTACGGCGACGCGTGCTCGGCGCGTCGCGTCAGGTGTTCGCACGCGTCCCGCGCGTCGTCTCCGGTCAGCGCCGACGCCATCTCCGCGAGCTGCGCCGTCGCGTACGCTGGGGTGTTCGCGAGCGCGCCGTCGTCGCGTCAGTCGTCGAGATTCTTTGTCGTCGTCGGATGATTCGAGATTCGCGTCGTCGAGATTCGCGTCGATTTCGCGCGCGTCGCGTCGCGCGCGCACCCGGCGTCGGGTGCTCGTCGTCGATCAGCGCCTGGTCGAACCGCGCGCGGCGCACGCGGCGCTCGATGAACGCGCTCGCGCCGAACATCGCGTCTACAAGTGACGCGCGCGCGAGTTCGTTACTCCGCGACGTCGACGACGCGTCGATTCGCGCGCGATGGCGGCGTCGACGCGGCTCGGCGCGACGATGCGCGACGCGGACAACACCGCGGCGCGTCGCGCGGCGCTCCAAGCGGGCGCGCGCGCGCAACCGGAGTACGATTCGTCGAATTTCTTCGCATCCGTGTTCGCGACATCCATCGACCGGCGCGGCGTGCGCGCGTTCGCCGCGCCGTTCGCCGTCGTCAACGCCGTGTCGATCGCGTGGACGGTGATACACGAGCGCGCGGCGACGTCCGCGGCGCGCGCGGACCAAGGCGCGTTCGACGGGGCGTACGCGCTGACGTTTTCGGCGATGGGATTTTTGTTGGTGTTTCGGCTGGCGCGCGCGGCGGTGCGATGGTACGATGGCAGAGCCGCGTTCGGGGGGATCGTCGCGGGCGTACGAGCGTTCGTGGACGTGCTGCTGATGTACGGCGGCGATGACGACCGCGGGAGGGCCGCGGTGGACGACGGCGCGGCGTGGGCGTGCGCGTTCGCGAGCGCGAGCAAATGTCACCTGCGAGGCGCTCGCGAAATCGAACGCGACGAAGTGGCGGGAATTTTGTCCGACGAAGATCGCGTGGCGGTGTCGCGATCGAAGCACCCGCCGTTGTTTTGCTTGTCCATGTGTCGACGCGCGGTGAAACGGTGTTTTGAGGGTCGAGGACGCGACGCGGACGCGGCGGCGTTGCGATACGAGTTGAATAAGAGAGTGGATTTTTTGGCGTCGCAAGTGGGCGCGCTGGAGCGGTTGCGAGCGACGAAGATTCCGGAAATTTACGTCATTCATTTGCGCACGTTTTTATTCGCGTATTTGATATCTATGCCGTTCGTGTTCGTAGGTCGGTGGGGGTGGGGAACGATCGCCGCCGTCGCGTGCGTGTCGTTCGCGTTGCTCGGAATCGAAGGCGCGGCGACGGAGTGCGAGATTCCGTTTTCGGCGACGCACGCCAATCACTTGCGCATGGACCAGTACGTCATGGGGTGGTTCGATAACGTAGCGGCGATGTTGGAATGGCAGGACGAGCGCGTCAACGGCGAGCGCCGCGGCGAAGTCATTCGCGCGTCCGTAGACGTCGGCGTGGCCATCAAAGCAGATTCGCCGCGATGAGAAATTAGCGCATAGACGGCGCGACGCGCTGTAATTACGTTATAGCGCATAACGTCGGTGCTAGCTCTCGAGCAACTCTCAAGTGCGCCTCGCGATAAAGCTCTCCGTGCTCTTTCCATACCGGCAGGAATTCTCGCATGGAGATGTCGCCACCGTTCGCTCGATGAAACATGAGCGCGACTTCGACGCCGAGTCGCTTGTCGGCGTCTGGTATACAGACTTCGTCCAGCGCCGTGGCGTAAGGATCTGAACCCGGAAATCCGTGAGCGCACGCGTACTTCAAACACTCCAAATGTCCCTTCTCGGCGGCACCACGGCACGTCAACTCGCTCAAAGGACACCCGTGCTCGTGCGCGTACTTCAAACACTCCAAATGTCCATTACGGGCGGCATAAAAGCACGTTCCCCCGTCCCAAGGACACCCGTTCTCGCGCAAGTACTTCAAACACTCCAAATGTCCCTTCTCGGCGGCACTCTCGCACGTCAACTCGTCCCAAGGACACCCGTGCTCGTGCGCGTACTTCAACAAACACTCCAAATGTCCATTCGAAGCGGCATAAAAGCACGTATCGCAACCATTCTCGCAGCCATTCGTTCTTTTCTCGTCGTTCTTTTCGCGCCGTTCGCGTCGTTTTCTCGTCGTTCTTCGCATCTCGTCGTTCTCGGAGGTGCCCAGATTTTTTCGACGCGGCGTCGCGCCGTCGTCCTCGTCCTTCGCCCGCGCCGACCGCGCGTCGCGTCGCGGCACGCGCTCTCGCGTCGTCCTTTTCCCGTCGCGCGCGGTCGCTCGGAATCGTCGAGTCGCGCGTCGCGGAGTGACGCGCGCGTCTCGTCTCGGTCCGACGCGACGCCGCGGCGATCGCGGCGGCGTCGAAGCGCGACGCTCTCAAACGCGCGCCCGCGTCGCGCGGGAGGTTTTCGGCGAGACGGCGGTCGTTCGCGAGATCGTTCGCGAGATCGTCTGAAGGGCGCGCCCGCGCGGGACCGTGGATGACTAGATTACAACTCGCGACGCTCGGCGCTCGGCGCTCGGCGCGGCGCTACCGTCCCAGTCTCGTCCACGAATTCATACCCTTGACGATTTTGAGGTTCTCGTCCATCTTCTTCTTCGCCCCGCGCGCGGCGGCGCCGCTGCGAATCAACGACTCGCGCTGCGCGGCGAGCGTCTCGAGCACGGACGCGCCGACGTCTTGCGTCTCCGCGAGGACGTCGGCGCACTTGGACAAGACGTCCGACGACGCGTCGAGCCGGTCGGCGCCGCGCATCGCGTCGACGCGCCTCGCGCGCTCGCCCGCCGCCGCCGTGGGCGCCGAGCGCGCCTCCGACGAAGCGCGACGCTCGAAAAGTTCGTCGCGCGCGACGTCTTCGCTCGCGCTCGCGCTCGGCGCCGCGTTCGCGTTCGTCTCCGTCGCCGTCGACCCCACGCGCGCCAAACTCTCCGCCGCGCCCGCGAACCACGTCCCTCGCGCCGCGCCGTCGCCCTCCGCCTCACCATCGTCCCCTCGCGTCGCGCCGACGCGCGTCGTCGTCACCCCGCTCATTTTCTCTCGCTCGCGCTGTTCCCGCGTGAACCGCCTCGCGCCTCGCGTCCCGCTCGCGTCGTCCGCGACGCCCGCGTCGCCCGCGCCGCGCACCAATCCTCGCAGCGCGCGTCCCATCGTCTCCCACACCGTCGTCGTCGTCGTCGTCGTCGTCGTCGCCCCGGCCGAGCGCGCGCTCGGCACCGCGCTCGTCGTGCGTTCGCCTCGCGCGTCGCGTCGCGCGTCCTCCTCGAGCGCGCGCGCGCGCGCCGTCGCCTCGCCGTGTCGCGTCAGCAGCGCCGCCCTCGCGCGCGCGCCGTCGGCGAACGCGCTCGACCGCGCGTCGAGGATCGCCGCGCGCAGCGCTCGCAGGTCGTCGTCGATCGCGCGCAGCGTCGCGACGACGTCGTCGAGCGGGACGTCGTCGGCGTCGTTCGAATCACCGGCGCGGACGCGCGCGTCGCGATCGATCGCGCGGCGCACGAGCGCCTTGGCGACGCGCACGAGCTCGCGCTCGACGTCGTCGAGTCGCGCGTCGAGCGTCATCCGCGCGCGTCGCGATGGCGACGGCACTCCGCGGACGGCGATGCCGACGACGATGATGCCTCGAGCGTCCGCGCGCGTCGCGGCGTCGCGCGACGCCGACGGCGCGTCGCGCAAGACGTGCGTCGTGACGGGCGCGAACACCGGGATCGGGCTCGCGACGGTGCGCGCGCTGCGGGCGTCGTGCGAGTACTCGAAGATTACGCTCGCGTGTCGAGACGCGAGCAAGGCGCGACGCGCGATCGACGCGCTCGCGCGCGACGGCGCGGCGTCGACGTGCGCGCTGGTGTTTCGAGAGCTCGATCTGGCGAGCGTCGCCAGCGCGCGGGACTTCGCGGCGTCGTACCTGGACGACGAGGGCGACGACGGGTTGGATTGCCTGGTGAATAACGCGGGCGTCATGGCGGTGCCGAAACTCGAGCGCACGCGCGATGGATTTGAATTGCAAGTCGGCGTGAATCACTTGGGACATCACGCGCTCACGGCGGGGCTGATGCCGGCGCTGGCGAAGAGCGAGGACGCGCGGGTGATTTGCGTGTCGAGCGAGGCGCACAGAATCGCGGGGAAAGGCTTGGCGCGGGAGGATTTGTTCGGGGAAAAGAATTACAGCGCGTGGGGACAGTACGGGCAGTCGAAGCTCGCGAACGTGTTGTTTGCGTTCGAGCTCGCGCGAAGGTGCGAAAGGGCGGGACTCGGGAACGTCACGGCGTCGGCGTTGCACCCGGGCGCCGTCGACAGCGAGTTGGGTCGATATCTCCAACCGCCGGATGAAGAAATCAAGTGGTGGCAGACGAAGCTGTACGATTTCATCAGATTGAATTTTTTGAAGACGACGGAACAAGGCGCGGCGACGAGCGTGTTTTTGGCTCGAGAGATCGCGCGGGGAGAGGCGCGGGGGAAGTACTACAGCGACTGCGCGGAGAAGACGCCGGCGAAGAACTGCTTGGACGTGGACGACGCTCGTTGGTTGTGGGATCGCTCCGCCGAGCTCACGGGCGTGGGTTTCGATTCGCTGCTTTGATGCTACTAATGTAATTCATTCATTTCAATTGTGCTGCGCTATTTAGGGGGGGGGCTTGCGCTAAATCAATCGCTCAATTCGTCCGCCGGAACGAAAGACGCCGGCGCCTTCTTCGCCTCGGCGACGTGTCGGTTCCGTTCCTGCTTCCTCTGTTGCGCTCGACCAGCGACCGGCGATCGGCGCGCGACATGCTTTGCCGCAGGCGATGGTTTGCGAAGTGGTGATGGTTCATCGTCTAACATCGCCAACTCGTCGACGACGCGTTTCGCGAGCGCTTCAGATTTCGCCTTGCGACGGGGATCGTTCTTCGTCTGAATAACGACGCCGGGGTGACGAACAATCGGATGCGCGCGACCATCGCCACCGCGCGATGATGTCGCCGACACGGGAACTGCGGTAAAGACTTCATCATACGGCGCTTGCTTTACGTGCTCCACGAACACGTTTCGCGTTTTGGCGTTCTCGATTAAATCCAGCCACACGGCCTCGCGTTTGAGCACCTCGGCGTAACCCACGATCCACGTCGAATATCGACCCCGCGTGAGCGCCACGTTTAATCGTCGCTCGTCTCTGAGAAAGCCGATATCCGTATTCGGCGGATCGGGGGCGACTTTGTCGCCTTCGGGGTACGCGCGAACGCACGAGATGATCACGGCGTCGAACTCTTGTCCTTGCACTTGATCAACGGTACCGTACGTCACATGCGCCCACGTCCGAAGCGCGCCATCTTTCTTCAACAATGGCTCCACGAAATCGCGCAAACGTCGCACTTGATCCAAGTAGGGCGTGATGATGCCAACCTTCACTTCACTCTTGTGGAGTTGCGCCGAGACGGCTATTTTCTTGTAACAATACGACGCGAACTCTGCCTCGGCGGAATTGGAGAAGGAGCGCGCGCCAGTCTCGTAGCGATCTTGGTTCATTTGACCCTTAACGTTGAAGAACTGATACGGACCGCAGTTAGAGAAGGAGTGCCACGGCGCGACGCGATCTTCGTAAAGAGCGCCGGCGCCGCTGCGCAGTAAACCTCTGTAAAAGCGTTCACTCGGAAACTTGACGATGTCTGGATGCATGCGATATTGATCCCGAAGCGTAAAAGTGGGTACACCACAGTCAGACAGACGTTCAAAAAGACTATATCCGTAATAGGCTCGCTGCGCTGATCTGGAGATGACAGTCGGTGCGAGCTGCTGCGAATCTCCGACCATGATTATGACGCCGTCGGGCTTGATCCACTGCAACGGAATCAGCGCCGCCGGCTCGACAGCTTGCGACGCCTCATCGATGATGACGACGTCAAAAGGTTGAACTGAGCAATACGGTCGCGAGTCAGCAGCGCGCGGTGCTGCGTTTGACGGCTTTTTAACCAGTTGTGCCATGGAAGATAGCGTCCCGCACACGACATTTGAACGGTCGATGACGCGCTCAAAAGGCGTCGACACGACAACGCTGCCTTCAATTCTTCCCTCTTCGGCGAGTTTCGCCTTCAATTTCGCGTGCGCCGCGTCTTGGATCGCGAACAATTGAGCCTTCTTTGCTTCCAGATCGGCTAGTGCCTGACTATACACCGGGACACTATCCTTAAAAGACTTTTGACGATTTCGCAATCGCGTGACTTCGAGTCGAATCTGCGCCTCGACTTTAGTTCTCTCCGCTTTCGCATCTCGAACCTTGCTCTCGTAATACGCTGCGTTTTGAGCGTACGTGTTGTTTTCGCGACCTTCTACGTCGACACCGTATTCTTTGAGCTTCGTGCGCACGTGACATCTCTCCGAAGCTGAACCAGACTTGATTTTTTCATCCGTACCGATTCGAGTGACGTCGACGCCTCGAAGGCATTTTCGTACTTCCGCGTGCACCGAAGATCCATCAACGAGCCGATCAACGATATGATCAATCGCGGCATTCGTTTGCGCCGTACATATAATTCTCTTCCGCACGGGATGACCATATTGGTCGACGCCGTTCAAAAGCGCCGCTATCAAGCTCACAATGACGTGCGTCTTCCCAGTTCCCGGTGGTCCTTGAATCAGCACCGGCAAGTCACGACTAGATGCGTGCTCATGCGCGCAAGCACCGAGCACGGCTTGGCGCTGCATTGGATTTAGCGACGACTCAACCGCACTTAAAGCCGGCGCAGCGATGTACTGATCGGCATCGTCGAGGGTGTCGAACAACGACGAGAGCTGCAAAACTTTGTTGTTGATTCGTGATAGAAAATGCTCGCTCACGTCGAGCGCTTGCAGCTCTCGAAGCGTCGTCGCGAGCTCGAACACTCGCGTCACCTTAAGGCGAGTTTTCATGGTGTGAAGCTTGCGCGACATTGACGTTATACGCACGCCGGAGTTCGGGGCAAAGTGCATTCTGATAACGACAGTTTCGTTCGACGCATCCTTTTTCGCCGATTCCACCCAACCAAACACGTAGTGCGTCGCCCGTTCCTTCACGGGGCTCAACGGGTCATCGTCCTCAAGAAGATCCATGTTTCGCTGTTCGAATGCGTACGAAATGGTTTCAATCATCACCAGATCGTCCGTTTTGAATACCGAACGAGCATTGTCAGAGTTGGCTTGTGACGCGAGCGGCTTTGACAGCTCAAACGTTTCAAACACACTCGTCGAATTGGCTACGTCTTCTTGCCGAAGCTTTGACACGGTGAAGTCATCGCTGTAGAGTCGATCGCAGGTCTGGAGCGCACGATCTACGTTCGCGCGCAACTCGGCGAGAATGAGCGGAATGAAATGCTCTCTGTACTCGTGAGCGTTCGCGAACGACCTCGGCGGACTTTCGCGGCTTAAGTGACTGTCCTTCTCGTGTAGCGTCACATCCCCATGCCGCGCCCGCACCGTATCACTTTTGAACTGCTCTTTATTGAGGCACAGAATGCTTCGGATGAGCGTCTCTACGCGATATGGAGAGCGGCGCGAGCTTGATGGCTTGAACTGGCGGCTAACATTGGAGACTGGCACAAGAGCCGGCGCACGCTCGGCACTGTTGACGGCGGGTAGGACAGTCATGTGCTTCTTCACTCTCGTCAGTGATGCATTAGATGTTGAGACTCGCTGCTTTGACTTCTTCGAGGTCGCTGAAGGTGGTGGCACCTCCATCACTGCAGTCGTCGTTTCTTTGCTGATTCGCCTCTGTTGCTGATTTATCGCGTGATAATCCTTCGCTTTGGCAACCTGATGGTCCGACGTCGTCGTACTCACCCGTCCACGTGTAACGGCGGTTTCCGATAATTCTATCGACGCCACGGTTTTCCTACGATCTAAGTTGTACGTTTTCGTGGTAGGTTCGCGCTTGCGCATTTTGAACGCCGACGACGTTGCCGTGTCTCCCTTCGTCGACGACGGTGAGACATCCTCGTTGGATTTGCGCTTCACCGATGCGAATAGCTCCTTGGTAGCTTTGCGTTTGGGCCGCGTTTTCTTTTGGTCCGTCGGCCGCAACCATTGGGGGTCATTCGACGTCGGCTCGTCGTCCTCTTCATAGGGAGTAACTCCAAATTCTTCGTCTGAATCCAGCGCCGTCGTCGGGACCGCCGCGCTGATGCGATACGGCGATGAAGTCTCGGGAAGTGGTTCATCGATCACCACGACGTCTCCGATATTTTCTTTCTCTCCCCCGATGAATGGCGAAACCATCGAAAAGATACTCTTAAGCTTTTCTTTGATATTGTCGCTTAGTGCGGCGTCGCCGCGCATGCTCAATAGCTCGCGAACACGCTGGCGCCAATCACTCTCGTCTCGAATGCTCACGCCCGGTGAAGAGGGTTCATCTGAAACTTCAGTCTTGAACAATCCAATGCAATCCAGCCAAGCATCTGCGATCCCCTCCTCCGCTGACCCTATAAAGCTCGCGGGCTCCCAAGCGAGAAGATTCCTCAGAATGTTCGCCGGCTGCCTGTTGAAGATGTGCTCTTGCTCGCGTGCTTTGATCAATTTCCAGTACATCGTGAGCATGCTCAACATACTGTAAAGAATGTCATCATCGGCGGCCAAGGCGCGTCGCGGCGCGTGCTGCGTGATCGTTTCGAACACACCGATTGAGGAAATCAACACCTTGGTCACGTTCTCGCTAAACGTCCGCAAGCGCGCCTTGTCATCTTTATCGATCGCCTTCACGAGATGATGTGTCTGTACAATCGGCGCGCTCGCGGCCTTAAGTAGCTCGCTCACGTCTTCAGACGTTTCTGAAGGCATCCGTTTCACGTCTTTCAGTGCGCAGTGCGTCGCACCGAGCACCGCTTTGGGAATGTCCGTGTGCTCGTCGTCGAGAAACATCTTCTTGTAGCAGTTCTCTCTGTTATCTTCTGCGTAATGCTTCTTCAAAACTTCACCCGCAGCCGCTACTAGCGACGTGCGCTGTGACATCATGCACATTACCGCACCCTCGGTACACTTTGGAGTGTATTCGGAGCGGTCAAGCGGCCTCTTACTCGATTGGCTCTCCGGGCAGTCGAGTAACGATTTGAAAAACCATTCCCCACACTTGCCAAGAAACTTTCGCAAGCTATTCGCGTTCTCTTGGTTTTCCGGCACGATCTCAACATACGGAAAGATACCACGCATCGCATCGTTTTCACTCTCGTCGTCATTCCGCGCGAATGGCGCGATGAGTCCCATGGCGTACATGACTGCGCTCACATATCGCGGTCTGAGGACGCCCGCGTGCATACTGTTGATCGCGGACATACTATCGAAACCTAAGGCGTACTTCCACATGCTCGTGTTGATTTTCCACCTCTTTTTCTGTCGAATCGTGTTCAAAATTTTCAAGTGCAACTCGCCCAACGGGGTCTCGCCTCTGATGCGCTTCTCTCGAGCCCATCTCTCCGGTTCGAAGGCAAAAAACGCCGGATCAGCGAGCGCGCTCAAAGCGATGGCGTCGGCGCAAATGACGTATCCAATCGTGTCCACGAGACTACCACCTAATGCGTTTCGGGCTTTCGTCGCCTCTCGAGAAAGATCCCGGTCTGTGGCGACGCTCTTGGTCCAATCCATACCAACCGTACTGAACCAGTCGCCCAAAGTCAACACAGCATCGTCCACGCCGATTTCAGAGTACTGCTCCTCGACCGCTCTGCACGCGGCAAGGCGGCTGGCCCACTGTACTTCGGCGCTGAATGTCGCTTTTGAATGCGGGATATCTGCAGCGAGTATGTTCATAACCTGCCTCGCCTGTACCGCGTCGCCCGTTGGAAGGAGAAGGTAGACGTACTTTAACGCAGTCAACGCGCAAATCTGTTCCGCCTTTCTATCTTTAGGCATATTCAGCGCCGCTTGAAACAAATCTTCAATCAAATCCGCGCGATCAACGCCGACGCGTTCCCAAAACGATTTCGCCGCCTTCGGTCCACGAGGTAAAGCCTTGAGAATCACTTGGATGACTTCGCACGCGTTGCTCGAGAGCGCGCGCGCGCCTTTTTCGTTTGATCGTTTCATGGCGCATGCCGCCAAACGGAAGACGATGGGATGCGTCGTGAACACCTCGCGCACTATTTGGCTATCGCTTCGCTCTAACGTATACGCCAGCGCAAACCATAGCCTTGCCTCCACCGGGACGAATGGCTCGTGATCCTTGGGCACGTCGTCGCGAATCTCCTCGCACGATGTGCGCCTCGCCGATTCTCTCTCCACCTGAGCTCGGGCTAAACACTCGATCCAAAACGCCAAAACTTCGTCCACAACGTCCCTGAGCGCGTTATCGCTCGTCAACGCTCGCATGCGCGTCTGTGGTAACCCCGTATCTGCATCCATCACCGGCTCGCCGTTTTCATCCGTCTCGGGCTCCGACAACAACTCCTTAACCGACTGTCTCGTCTTCCTGTCATCGATCGCGAGCAGCGCAAACAGTCCCGGAAACGACCCACACGGTCGCTCCCGTATCTCTCGCATCAAAGACGTCGCCCACTCATCCCCACCCGCCTTCGCCTTCTCGCAAGTCTCCGCGAACGCCCGCGCCGCCGCCTCGTAAATCGCCCGTCCTCTCGCCGGCGCCGGCGCCGTCAAAATCTCCCTCAACGCGTTCCCTCTCGCGCACTCCCTCAAAAATTCCGTCTCTATCCGATCACTCGTTCCTTCGCAATCAAATCCTCGCTCAACGCGTTCAAAATCAAACCTCAACCGTTCGTTCTGAGTCGCCTCTTCGTCTCCCGTCGACTCGACGCCGCCTCGCGCGTCTCGCGCGTCTCGCCGCAGCTCCAAAAACCCATCCAGGCACCGCTCGCACGTCGACGTGCAGTTCACGCTCACGACGCGCGCGTTCTGTCCCTCATCGACGCGTCCGCGTCGCGTCGCGCGATCGACGCGGCGTTTCGCGACGTCGAGATCGCGCGCGTTCGCCACGAGCGTCGCGTCGTTCGCGAGTTCGCGCTCGAGGGCGTCGTACGCGATGCGCGCGACGTCGGCGTCGCCGCAGTACGCGTGCGTGCGCTCGACGTCGGTGAGCTCTTCGAACAGGCGCGGCATCGCGCGCGCGCGCGCGCGCCACTGGCGACGGGCGTCCGTCGATCGTCGTCGCGACCACCGGTCGCGACTTTAATTACACCGACGGCGCGTCCGAACGCGCGCGCGCGACGACAAACGACGCGGGACGACGCGGACGTCACGCGCGCGCCGTTCGACGCGCGTCGCGTCGCGAAATGCGTCGTTCGACGCGCGCGCGTCGCCGATGGTTGACGAAGGTGACGCTTCGACAGTTTCGATGCGACGTCTCGACACACCGAGGCGACGGACCGAACGACGCGGGCGCGAATCGCGACGGCGGCGCGCGCGCGCGGCGGCGACGCGTCGCGCGGTCGAGTCGCGCGCGCGTTGAGACGCGCGGCGATCCGCGGACGTCGGTCGAGCGCGTCGAGGAAAAAGAGTGAGAAGCGTCA
>Ga0181559_10005131_pt1 | contig 12574 bp, 11 predicted proteins | sample 011ome_21_FD_133752 | JGI IMG/M metagenome (GOLD analysis project Ga0181559, IMG submission 133752) | Coastal salt marsh microbial communities from the Groves Creek Marsh, Skidaway Island, Georgia - 011508AT metaG (megahit assembly) | ecosystem: Environmental > Aquatic > Marine > Intertidal...
GGTTGAGCCCGCCAAATCCTTGACAGGGACCATTACTCTTTCTCCTGACAAATCTATTGCCCAACGTGCCGCCATCTTTTCACTGCTGCATGAAGGGCCTTCCACCATCCTTAACTATTCACAGGCACAAGACCCTCAAACTACACTAAAGTGTGTGGAAAGTCTAGGCGCTAGAGTAGAAATAGACGGTGACAAAACAACCATCTATGGAGTTGGGCGTGAAGGAATCTCTGCTCTGTCCGACGAACTAGACTGCGGGAATTCAGGTACCGCCATGCGTCTACTTTCAGGCGTGTTAACCGGAGCAGGCTTATCCATCAAACTCATTGGAGACCCTAGTCTAAGTGGACGAACAATGACTCGAATTATTACCCCGCTGGAAGAAATGGGAGCTCATATTTTAGCAAGAAATGGTGCTTTTGCCCCATTATTCATTAGCCGTGAAGATCCATTACGTGCCCTAGAATTCACCCTGCCTATTCCAAGTGCACAACTGAAATCATGCATTTTATTGGCTGGTCTTTTTGGAGAGGACGAAAGTTGCGTTATCGAACCTATACCGAGTCGAGACCACACCGAGCGGTTACTGCAACTCCGAGTGGAAATAGACAACCAAGGAGCTCGTCGTATTTACGCATCTAAAGCGCATCAAATACCCGCACAGAATTATCGAATTCCGGGTGATTACTCAGCGGCAGCATTTTGGTTGGTGGCGGGCTCTATAGTTCCCAATTCAGTTATAACCTTACCCAATGTTGGATTGAATCCAACCCGTATCGCATCTCTGCATATACTACAAGAAATGGGCGCTGAGGTGAATATCGTCGAAGATAACTCTGATTTTGCCGAACCCGTCGCCCAACTCACGGTAAAAAGCTCAGAACTTACAGGGGTAGATATTCCTGCTGAGTGGATACCCAACGCTATTGATGAGATTCCCATACTAGCCGTAGCTATGGCTTTTGCCAATGGAGATTCTCACATTCGTGGCGCCGCTGAACTTCGCCACAAGGAAACCGATCGTATTATGGCTATCACTAAATTATTGGACGGCATTGGCGCATCCTATCACGAATACGACGATGGACTCAGTATCCATGGGAACCCAAATCTAATCTTTGACTCTGCGCATTTTGAAAGTTTTCATGACCATCGTATCGCTATGGCATCGGCCGTAGCCGCACTTCGAGGAAATAAAACCTCCACCATTAAAGATGCCGAGGCCGCAGCTGTTTCCTACCCGGAATTTTGGAGTCACTTAGATCTACTGAGAGTCTAATGATTTAGCCTGTGCAACTAAGTTTTTTTGTGGCTTTGGCCCTGACTTACTTTGTCTTTTAAGTTTATTTATCTCTTTTTCGGTGTCTGAATGAGACATTAGCATAGCTTCTTTTGCAATATCTGACATTTCGTCGGTCAATTAGGCAGATTCCCTTTACTGTTGTGTATTTGGTACGGTCATTGCTTTATCACAATTGAACCTATAAAACCAGCTATTATGAAAGCAACATCTGATCTTCACGAACTAGGAGAAGAAATTGAAAAGCAAGTGCACAAGTTTGGGCAGGAGCTTCACGATTTCGTTGAGCGAGTGGTACCCACATCTACAAAAGCAAAAGATTTCCGACCCGAAGCTGACCTAATTGTTTCGGACACGACCTTTAGTATTGTAATGGATTTACCTGGCCTCACAAAAAAAGAAATTGCGATTACCCGTAAAAAAGATGTACTCACCGTACGCGGGGAAAGAGAGATAGAATTGGCGGAAAATGAACATTACAAGCGAAAAGAACGAAAATCAGGTGCATTCATGCGTTCATTTGCAATTCCGGAAGAAGCCGATGCTAGCAACATCACTGCAAGCTTTCGAAACGGGGTGTTAACTATACAGCTTCCAATGGGTAGTACCGATGAGGACACCACTCACATACCTGTGCAATAGCAGCAGATTTATCGTGCTAGAGTAGCACTTACAACAAATTTAATGACAACGAACGAGTAAAAAGATACAGCAATGGGAAAAATAATTGGAATAGATTTAGGAACAACCAACTCTTGTGTTTCCGTAATGGAAGGCAACGAACCGGTCGTTATTCAAAACGCAGAAGGTGGACGTACCACTCCGTCCGTAGTGGCTTTTGCAAAAGATGGTGAACGTATGGTAGGAGCTCCTGCTAAGCGGCAAGCCATTACCAACCCAGAAAAAACAATTGCCTCCGTTAAACGATTTATGGGGCGTATGTTCAATGAGGTTTCCGGCGAGACTAAGCAAGTAGCCTACAAAGTAGTTAAAGGAAATGACAATACGGCACGCGTAGAGATTGATGATCGTAAATACGCACCCCAAGAAATCTCGGCTATGGTACTTCAAAAAATGAAACAGACCGCCGAAGAATATTTAGGTGAAAAAGTAACCGAAGCAGTTATTACCGTCCCCGCATATTTCAATGATGCGCAACGTAAAGCGACTCAAGAGGCAGGTAAAATAGCCGGTTTGGAAGTAAAGCGTATCATCAATGAGCCCACTGCGGCAGCACTAGCCTACGGTCTTGACAAAAAAGATACCGACCAGACTATTGCCGTGTATGACTTAGGTGGTGGTACTTTTGATGTTTCTATTCTTGATTTGGGAGACGGAGTCTTTGAGGTAAAATCAACCAATGGTGACACTCATTTGGGTGGAGACGACTTTGACCAACGAATCATTGACTTCTTAGCCGATGAATTTAAAAATACGGATGGTATTGACCTCAGAAATGATGCCATGGCTATGCAACGTTTAAAAGATGCTGCCGAAAAAGCCAAAATCGAGTTATCCAGCTCACAGAAAACAACCATCAACCTTCCGTTTATTACGGCCACTCAAGATGGTCCGAAGCACATAAACATCGACCTAAGTCGTTCAAAATTCGAACAACTTGTAGACGATCTTGTGAAGCGTTCCATTAAGCCATGTGAGCAAGCTCTAAAAGATGCTGGCCTAAGTAAAAGTGACATTGATCAGGTTATCTTAGTTGGTGGTTCGACACGAATCCCTCGCATTCAAGAAGCCGTTAAAGAATTCTTTGGAAAAGATCCAAGTAAAGGGGTAAATCCAGACGAAGTTGTGGCTGTTGGCGCCGCTATTCAGGGTGGAGTTCTAACCGGTGAAGTGGACGATGTTGTACTCTTAGATGTAACTCCTCTTACCCTAGGTATTGAAACCTTAGGAGGGGTAATGACCCCACTTATCGAGTCCAATAGCACGATTCCAACCTCTAAATCACAGGTATTCTCAACCGCGGCAGACAACCAAAGCAGCGTTGAGATTCACGTACTTCAAGGAGAACGTGCACAGGCAGCAGCAAACCGCACACTTGGCCGATTTCACTTAGATGGCATACCTCCCGCGCCTCGCGGCATGCCTCAAATTGAGGTAACCTTTGATTTGGATGCTAACGGTGTATTAAACATTATTGCCAAAGATAAAGGCACTGGCAAGGAACAAACCATTCGCATCGAATCTTCCTCCGGTTTATCCGATGAGGAAATCGAAAAAATGAAACAAGCGGCGAAGGATCACGAAGACGAGGATAAAAAGCTTCGTGAAAAAGTGGAGAAAATGAACCAGGCCGATGGATTAATCTTCTCTACTAAAAAACAGCTTGAAGAGTATGCCGATAAAATTTCAGAAGACAACAAGAAAGCCATAGAGGACGCTGTTGCCAAACTTGAAGAAGTGCACAAAGCGGAGAACTTGGACGAACTCGACGCTGCCATGGAAGCGGTGAATACCGCTTGGGCGGGGGCTTCACAGGAAATTTATGCAGCATCGCAGGCTGAGGCGGAAGCCGCTGCCGGCGCCGAAGGTGATGCAGCGGGTGGAGGTGAGAGTTCCCCATCGGATGATAATGATGCCGTTGACGCCGACTTTGAAGTTGTCGACGAAGACGACAAAGATAAGTAAGCTTGTCTTGAACATCCTTGGCATTGAATCTTCTTGCGACGATACTGCCGCTTCGGTGTTGACCGAGGCGGGAGTGTTGTCCAATGTCATTGCCTCTCAATCTATTCACATCCAATTTGGTGGGGTCGTTCCTGAACTCGCTTCAAGAGCACATCACCAAACCATTAGCCAAACAGTCGAGCAGGCGTTGACAGAAGCGCAGCTAGCGATTCAGGATATTGATGTAATTGCTGTCACCCAAGGCCCAGGACTCATGGGCTCGTTATTAGTTGGCCTAAGTTTTGCCAAAGGACTATCCTTGGCTCATCAGATTCCTATAGTGGGAGTGAATCATATGGATGCTCATATTTTTGCTAATACCATTGAGAATACTCTGGAATACCCACTAATTGCCTTGACCGTATCTGGTGGCCACACTCAGCTGACCAAGCTTAATAGTGCGAATGAACTAGAAATAATCGGCCAAACCAGAGACGATGCCGCTGGCGAAGCCTTCGACAAAATTGGTAAGCTTCTTGGTTTAGACTATCCAGCTGGCCCTAAAATAGATCGCCATTCTCGTGAAGGTAACCCCAGTTTTCATGCCTTCCCAAAGGGTCTCATTCATCAAGGATTGGATTTTAGTTTCTCGGGACTTAAGACCAGTGTTTTGTACTACCTTCAGGATCAAGATGATGCATTTATTTCCGATCATTTTAACGATATTTGCGCAAGCGTAAGTCATGCCATAACCGAGGTACTTGTAGCGAAACTAGAACGCGCTATGCAAGTATATTCTATCCCTCGCGCAGTGCTGGCCGGAGGAGTTTCCGCCAATTCTATGCTGCGCCAGAAAGTAGCCATCATGGCAGAAAAAAACGGCTTCATCATACATCAACCCGCTTTAGCTTACTGCACTGATAATGCGGCAATGATAGCGGCCACCGCTAGAGTCATGCTTCAGAACAAACCTAGTACTGGTCTTGAGCAACGATTAAGGGAGGGATGGGGAATTCATCCATATGCCTCTCAACCTGGTTGATTTTTTGTCAGATTCATCTTTTCTAGCGATTCATTTTTTGGGGTTCTGAGTACGTTAGGCTTCGCTCATAAGCAGCTATGCGGCTTAGCTAGTAATTCAGTACTTTTCTCCGATGAACGAAACAATAGATGCTCTTCAACTGAATCTTGGCGGTGGCGGACTCATGGTTATGAATGTGTCCTTGGCTGTTATTATGTTTGGGGTAGCCTTGGAGCTGAAAATCTCTCATTTTAAAGCGATCGCAGAACAACCGAAGGGGGTTATAGCGGGGTTTATATCTCAGTTTCTATTTCTACCAGCCATTACTTTCGCACTTATTTGGCTACTTGAACCCTATCCCAGCTTTGCCTTGGGTATGATGATGGTGGCTGCTTGTCCAGGTGGAAATATTTCAAATTTTTTCTCTCAGTTAGCTAGGGGAAATACCGCCCTCTCAGTTAGTCTTACAGCAATTGCTACCTTGTTAGCAATTATCGCCACTCCATTGAATTTTACCTTTTGGGCAAGTTTATATCCACCGACCGCCGAAATTCTAAGAGAAATACAGGTCGACATTGTTCAAGTTTTTCAGATTGTTGGCTTAATTTTAGGTATCCCTTTGATACTGGGAATGATTGTGAGGCGTTATGCAGAGCACTATGCTCTGCGTTGGACCGGCTGGATTAAACGATTTGGGATAGTTTTTTTTGGCGGATTTGTGGTCGTGGCCTTTAGTATGAATATTGAACATTTCTTGGGGTACGTTCATCTGGTTATTGGATTGGTTTTTCTGCATAATTTTTTGGCCTTACTGGGAGGCTATAGCTGGGGGAAACTGTTTAAACTACCACCCGCCGATTGCAGATCTTTAGCTATAGAAACAGGAATACAGAATTCAGGACTCGGCCTTTTACTTATCTTTAGCTTCTTTGATTCTTTAGGAGGAATGGCCTTAATTGCGGCTTGGTGGGGTATTTGGCATATCATTGCTGGATTTGCAGTCACCGCCTACTGGACTAAAATCAAAAAAATGGTTCCAACCGATTAAACATCATGCGTACAAATTATCTTTTTTATCAATTTTTCAGAACCATTATAACTAAATGGGGGCTCATCTTTTATTATCGGAAAATACGATCTATTGGACGAGAAAAAATCCCCAAAAAAACGCCCGTGATGTTTATCCCAAATCATCAAAATTCCTTTATGGATGCGTTGCTAGTGGTGAGTACTAATTGGAAATACACCTTCTTTTTAACGCGGGCTCAGGCCTTTAGTAGTGCGTTTATGAGGTGGTTTTTGGATAATTTAAACATGCTTCCTGTGTACCGGGTTCGGGATGGTATTAGCTCCGTAACCAAAAATAACGCCATTTTTGAACGTTGTATTCGTATGCTTGAAAAAAACTACGCAGTACTTGTGTTCGCTGAAGCTAATCACAATTTAAATCGACGTATTAGACCGCTTAGTAAGGGCTTTACCCGGATTGCCTTCGACGCCGAACAAAAAAATAATTGGGATTTGAACCTACACATTGTCCCTGTAGGAGTTAATTATACCCGCCATAGAGAATCCCGGAACGATGTAACGGTGGTCTATGGTGATCCCATTCCTATGAAAAAGTACCAGGAGTTGTTTCAGCAAGACGAACGTAAAGCGGCTAATGTTCTGAAAAATGATGTAGCAAAAATCATGAAAGAGTGTACGATGCATGTTCAAAATGCTCAACACTATTTCTTACACCAATTGTTACTGGATGATTTAGCCGACGACCGATCACACTTAGTAGACCCCAAAAGAGTACGGCATCTCAACGAAAAATTAGACCAATTGGCTTCCGAGATAGATTACTTGACTGCTCAAGAATTAATTGAAATGGCAGAAAAACAACAAATCGACTTAAGCAGAATGCAGGAGTATACTTCGGGTCAACAAACACCTTTTTGGAGAAAACTACTCCTAAGTCCATTTATCCTTCTTGGATTTTTGAATTTTCGTCTCGCCTACATTCCAGTAGATAATCTAATCCGAAATACCATAAAAGATCATGCCTTTGACGCTTCGATAAAATTTTTGGTCACCGTATTTTTGTTTCCTTTAAGTCTTACTCTGATATCTATAGCATTATGGTTAGCCGGACTTTCTTTCAATATGCTTCTCATCTACTGGCTGGCCAGCTTCTTTAGCTTGTTTGGCTTCAAAGAATGGGTAAATAGCCATAAACAAGGCGCTCATAATCGCCAATGGAAAGAATTTGCTAGAGATAATGCCAATCTACATGCTGAAATGATTGAGAAATTAAATCGGTTATTGTTACTTAAGCAAAAACTGTATAACTAATTTTCATTGACCAGCCAATACAAAATTATTCTCAATTGGCCTGTTAACATTCTAACTAACTAATCTTCTTATATATGACTTTACACAATACATCAACCAGAATATTGAGTCTCAATAGCCTTATTTTTGGTCTTTTAATCATCGCAAGTGGTTGTGCACAAACCGAGACGGTTGAAATTGAGCGTGAATTTAATACTCCAGAAATATCCGAAGCCGTGGCTGTACTCCATCCAACCGAAGGCTTCGACGCCGAGGGTACTATTTATTTTCGTGCAGTTGAAAATGGCGTACAAGTTACTGCGGAACTTTCGGGATTAAGCGAGGGTAATAAGGGCTTTCACATTCACCAATATGGCGACTGTACGGCAGCTAATGGAACTTCAGCCGGCGGACATTTCAATCCTGAAGGAATGGATCATGCAGGCCCAACCGATGCTATGCGCCATATGGGCGACATGGGAAATATAACAGCCGATGCTCAAGGAAACGCCAGTATTGATTACGTGGACGAAACCATTCACATAAACATGATACTTGGACGAGGTGTCATCGTGCATAACGGTGAAGATGATTTGAGCTCACAGCCATCCGGCGCAGCTGGACCTAGAGTTGCTTGCGGGGTCATAGGTATCGCCTCCGATTCTGAATAATCTCATTTAGATCAGATATTTGACCGCATGACTAATTTGTCTACTCCAAAACTCTCTATTTTGCGACGTGAGTGGTATGTCGTTCTTATTCTATCTATACCCTTTTTAATATCTTGGGCTATCTGGGATTTACTACCTGATCAAGTACCTATTCACTTTAATATCAAGGGTGAAGCCGATGATTGGGGCCCCAAGTGGATCAACGCAATCGCTTTGCCAATATTAGGGGTAGGACTCTATCTCTTATTGGTTGCAGTTCCATCAATTGACCCTAAAAATAAGATTGAAAACAAACAAAATGCTCTCCGTCTTATTCGCCTTTCCACTAGTCTATTTACGACTATATTATATGGTGTAGTGATAGGGCGTAGTTTAGGATACGATTGGAATACTACCCAAATTATTTTTGCAGCAACAGGTCTGTTGTTTTTATTGCTTGGACATTCAATGAAAACGGTTAAGCCAAATTATTTTATGGGTGTGCGCACTCCCTGGACCCTGGAAAGTGAGTGGGTTTGGATATCGACCCATAAATGGTCAAGTAGGCTATGGATTGGAGGCGGAACATTTATTATTTTTTCCTCGCTAATTCCAGATTCTAGAATTAGGCTAGTACTCTATTTAGTTACTATCTTTATTTTGGTCCTAGGCCCCCTAGTTTACTCCTTCTTGGAATACCGTAGCTCTTCAACTTAATCCTCAGGAGTCTGCCAAGAATTCATGTGGTCATGAATATATCGGCCTAATTGCCCAACAGATATTCGTTCTTGATCCATGGTATCTCGATGGCGTACGGTTACTGTATCATCTTCCAATCCATCAAAATCGATGGTTACACAAAATGGGGTACCCGCTTCGTCAAGTCTTCTATAGCGTTTACCAATAGAGCCAGTTTCGTCATACTGTACCGAATAGTCTTCTTTCAGATTGCTACTAATTCGATTTGCCAGTTCCTGTAATTCCGGTTTTTTAACCAGCGGAAATACGCCCACTTGGATAGGTGCTAGTTTGGGATGCATTTTTAGCACCACCCTAGAATCACCGTCCACTTCTTCTTTTCGGTAAGCATCGGAAAGTACCATGAGGGTGCAACGGTCTAGCCCAATGGAGGTTTCAATCACATAGGGAATGTAACGCTTGTTTTGCGCTTGATCGAAATATTCCATTTTCTTACCAGAATATTCTTGATGTTGGGTTAGATCAAAATCCGATCGGTTATGGATTCCCTCCACTTCTTGCCACCCAATAGGAAATTGGTATTGCACATCGGCCGCAGCACGAGCATAATGGGCCAATTTATCTGGTGGATGTGGGGCAAAACGAAGGTTTTTTGATCGAATTCCCATACTCTTATGCCAGTCTAGACGCTTCTCAAGCCACCGTTCATACGCCTTCTCGTCGGTACCTGGCTCTACAAAGTATTGCATTTCCATCTGTTCAAACTCTCGCATACGAAATACAAATTGTCGAGCCACCACTTCGTTTCTAAATGCCTTACCCGTCTGTGCAATCCCAAAAGGTACTTTTACTCGGGTAGAATCAAGTACATTCTTGTAGTTTACAAAAATACCTTGGGCGGTCTCTGGTCGTAAATACACCGCATCATCTTCAGAAGCAGTCGCCCCAAAGGCCGTTTTAAACATGAGGTTGAATTGTCTGACTTGTGTCCAATCAAAGGCACCCGAATCAGGTGATTTAATTTCGTTTTCTATAATAATATCATAGAGATCTTCGGTCAAACTCTTTCGAGTCCCTGCCGTATCCAATTGCTGTTGGATTTGTTGTGCCTTGTCAGTTTTACCGTCTTTTTCTAGCTTAAAAATATATTGCTCAATGAGCATATCCGCCCTGTAACGGCGCTTAGACTGCTTATCATCAATCATCGGGTCGTTGAAACCTGCAACGTGACCACTGGCTTCCCAGACTTTAGGGTGCATAAATATTGCGGCATCCACTCCCACAATATTTTCGTGGCGTTGCGTCATTTCCTTCCACCAGGCATTACGGATATTTCGCTTGAGTTCAACACCTAAAGGTCCGTAATCATACACCGCACTTAAGCCGCCATATATTTCCGAGGATTGAAAAATAAACCCTCGTGCTTTGGCCAAGGACACAATGGTATCTAAACTATCTACATTCGACATCGTACTACATTTATTGTTGATGATTGAGCTTCGAGAAAGATACCAATTCTATTTGGCTATTTTCGAACCCTTTTTTGTTTAAAAATACTATTTTACCAACTCGGTCCACAGCTAGGTAATGACCAGGCTCATTAACTGTGTTCACACACTCAATACTCTCATTTTTCACTCACTCTAAGAAACATATGAACGTAGGAATACTAGGCGCTACAGGCGCCGTTGGTCAAAAATTTATTCGCCTTTTAGCACATCATCCATGGTTTACTATCAATGCATTAGGAGCTTCTGAACGTTCTGCAGGTAAACCCTATGCTGACGCTGTGAACTGGATTGAAGATGTTCCCCTACCCGATGAAATAGCTCATTTAACGGTTAAACATTGTACACCTGATGCCCTTGGCAATGTTGATTTTGTATTTTCTGGGCTGGACTCAAGTGTAGCAACCGACATTGAAGCCAGCTTTGCTAAAGCAGGTATTCCAGTCATTTCCAACGCCAAAAACTATCGTCAAGACCCAAAAGTACCCTTATTAATTCCAGAAGTAAATCCCGATCACATCTCACTCATTTCACATCAAAACTTTAGCCAGGATGGATCCGGGTGGATTGTAACCAATCCGAACTGTGTGGCTGTACCGCTTTCACTCGCACTCAAACCTTTACATGACCAGTTTGGTCTCGAAAATCTTTCCGTGACCACTTTACAGGCCCTATCTGGTGCTGGTTACCCTGGAGTGCCTAGTTTAGATATTCTTGCCAATGTCATTCCATTTATATCAGGTGAGGAACCAAAAATTGCTCCTGAAACCCAAAAAATATTGGGAACCTTAAACGCAACGCAAATTGATCAGCCTTCATTTACAGTGGATGCCACTTGTACGCGGGTTCATACACTCAATGGACATATGGCAGCCGTGAGTTGTAGATTTTCTACTAAACCCAATTCAGTAGAAGAAGTCATTCAAACCCTAAAGGCATATCCAAACCCCATTGCGGACCTTGATTTACCTACCTCTCCTGCTCACCTATATCATCTGCACGAACAACAGAACTATCCTCAACCCCGACTCCACGCTGACCGCGATAAAGGGATGAGTTTACATATAGGGCGAATACGAGAAGGTGATTTTTTTCACATTAATTTCGTTTGTATGGCCCACAATACCATTCGCGGTGCGGCTGGAGGGGCTATTCTGAATGCAGAACTACTGCATAAAAAAGGCTATCTAAACTAAGTCTCTGGCCGAATTACCTTTTCATCGAGTTTATGGTAACCTCGCAGATTATCTTTCTCGAGCCTTTAGGATAACCGATACCTTTCGTCTAATTCTTTTAGTTTTTGTTCGGAAAGTTCCAAATTGAGCTGAGAAACCATATTAGCAAGAGCAGGTCTATGCACTCTTTTAAAGGAAAAAACACGCTGTGTTAGATCATTACCTGGAATTGCCTCGAGAATTTTACCGCTTTGCGCATAGATCCATAGCCGGGTGCGAAACCATCCGATTCTTAACTCTACTGTGTCTATATCCTTAAGCACTAAAAAATGCGTTTTTACAGACGATTTATATGCCTCCATTAGTGAGTCTTTTACCTGAAACTCAAGGTATATACCGTCTTGCTCTAAACGCATAATGCCCTCAACTTTCATAAAGCCGCCATGCACACCGTCGATGTAAAATGGGATGTTTTTCATGGTTCAAATATACTCGAAAAAAAAATTAAGTTTTCGTGTAAGTAGTTCCTCTTTGACTGCTCTTATAGAATAAATACTACAATGAACCGTCCAGATGGGTCTTGATTTTATTTTCAACAGTTTGGCATTTCAATGTATTAGGGTTTACTCCAAACACAACATGTTATTTATTGTCCTTAGGATGTTCAGGGTGGGAACTCTGTTCATCTTTTTATCATCAATTATCCTGTTTATACATGGTCAGAAGAGAGACGCCTTGAATGGGGGGTTCCATGGTAGCATCAGGGGGTAAAATCATGGATCCTCCATTCCTGTGCTCTTATTCTACATGTATAAAGGTAAAAATTTTGTACAGGTAGCATGGCTATAAAATGCAGCGTTACTTACCCATGCACCCCTCCGACTATGTGGGTGGAATCATCCATTCGCTTAGTGGAGGGGTTATGGTATGGGAAATTATTACACAATGTACTGATCCTCTTGTTGATGAGTTTATGCTCGTCTACTTCTTTACAGGCACAAATCTTTACTGACGACTTTGAAGACGGGCGCTTCGATCAGGGTGCGCTATGGTACGGCGATACAAGTCTAGTCAAACACAGCCTAGTGGAAGGGATTAGCCTACTCCAGTCCAATGCTAGGGAACGCGGTAGTTTTCGCCTGTGGTCACCATTGCAGCTCACCGGATTACCTAATTCGAATATGGATATTTGATCGTTATGGTCGGCAAATTGTTCAACTGAGCCAGGGGCATGCTGCAGGAACCAGAGGAGCACTAATGTGGGACGGGTTAAATGA